>MDTG01252372.1_pt1 | contig 32629 bp, 31 predicted proteins | sample 811421 | NCBI WGS metagenome assembly MDTG01 (sample SAMN05326645, study PRJNA326480) | marine metagenome | isolation source: seawater | place: Pacific Ocean: South East | collected 2011
GCTGTTTTAACAATTTTCTCAAATGTTGAAGCATCATTTATTGCTAAGTCAGACAAAATTTTTCTATCAAGCAAAATATTACTTTTATTTAAACCATTCACTAAAACAGAATAGGATACACCCAGAGATCTAGAGCCAGCATTGATTCTGGCAATCCATAAGGATCTAAAGGCTCTTTTTTTATTTTTTCTATCCCTAAAAGCATACTGAAGAGATTTTATATTTGATTGTTTAGCAGTTTTAAATAACCTACTTCTTGCACCATAATGGCCCTTAGTAGCACTAAGCACTTTCTTATGTTTAGCTTTAGCTGTGACTGATTTTGTTACTCTTGGCATAATTATTTAATAAGTTTTTGGACCATTCTTAATGTGGTACCGGTTAGCTTAATTAATCCTCTGTTGTGTCTTTTTCTTTTTGTAGACTGCTTTGTTAGTATATGATTTCTGCTTGCGCTTCTACTCTTAACAGAAGTTCCTGTCTTCTTGAAACGTTTAGCAGCCCCTGAGTGCGATTTTAACTTATATCCCATATACTATCTCTTTATATTTATTTCTTTTTTAGAGGTGACAACACCATTAGTAATTGTCTTCCTTCTAATGAAGGCTCCTGATCAACTTGAGCTATCTCTTCAAGCTCATTCCTTAATTTATTAAGAAGATCTAATCCAAGATTGCTATTTAATATCTCTCTACCTCTAAAACGGACGCTTATTTTAGTCTTATCTCCGTCAAGAATAAAGCTTTTAATCTTTTTTAATTTAATATTGTAGTCGCCTGTATCTGTAGATGGTCTAAATTTTATTTCTTTTACTGTATTTCTTTTTACTTTAACCTTAGAGGATGTAGTGTTCTTTTTCTTCTCAAAAATATACTTACCATAATCTAATAATTTACAAACAACTGGACTTGCATCAGAGGGAGAAACCTGAACTAGATCAAGAGAAGATTCAATAGCTGTATTTAGGGCTAATTCGATTGATAATATACCTTTTTTATCACCATTTTGATCAATAAGCATAACTTCAGAGGCTCTTATTTTTTCATTTATAGGTATTATGTTCTTTTTTTGATTAGCGATGATTGATACCTATTTTTATAGATGAAGACAATTTTTTAAACGTTGATTATTAATCAAGAGCGAATTTTTAATGACAAAATTTGTAAATATTTCATAATAGTGGATGATTTTAAACTAATTGATTAATTTCGTAAATAAATTTTAATTTTTACGGTTGAAGATTTAAGCTTTTCCATAGATCTTTATCTTTAGTAAATATCTCACGATTATTTAATCTATATTCATGCCCTTCCCAAAATTCAATAGAGTATGGTGTGAAAGAGTATCCGCCCCAGTAACTCGGTCTTTTTTTATAACTTTTCTTATTTAGGAGTGTGTTAAAAAATTTATCTTTAACTTCTTGATAAGACTCAATAGGTGATGACTGATTGGAGCTATAAGCTAAAGCATTTTTTTTATCTGATCTTGAGTGGTAATGTTTATCAGAAAACTGTACAGAAGTCTTTTTAATTTTAGCCTTAAGTCTAATTTGAATATTTATAGAGTCCCAATATAGGATTACTGAAATTTGATCATGCTTACTAAATTGAATGCTTTTAGGAGAATTATAATTTGTAAAAAAGATCCATTTATCGCCTAAAACATACTTAAGATTTACAAACCTTGCATCTACCTCATTTGTATCATTATTAAATGAGCAGATTCCAATTACTTGAATGTTTTTTTGATTATTTTTGAGACAACTATCATATAAATTATAAAATTTCTTATAAGGCGGCGACTGATCTTTTCTATCTAAATTTATCATTGATAAAAATAATTATTTTATTGTGAAGGTTTTTCTTCATAATAATGCAATCTTTCAATATCTTCTTCAATAGTTTTTTCTCCATACTGAATTTCAATAATATGACAAGGTCGTTCAAATGGATTTATAATTTGATGCCACGCTTTTTTGTCAATAAAAAGCACATCTTCGAGATTAAAATCTATGCTCTTTGCCTCTTCTGGGGCCCCTTTACTGTAGTTAACTTTGCAGGCGCCTTTACTAACAAACCAAATTTCACTTCTAAAAAAGTGTCTTTGAAAGCTTAAACCTTTGCCAGGTGCAACTATTAATTCTTTAACCTTGACCCCCGTCTCACCTGAATCTGTAAAAAGATTATAAAACTTTCCCCATAATCTCTCTTCTTTTTCATATTGAAAATCTTTTAAAATCCAGCTTGAGGAATTTAATTTCTCATTACCACCAACTCCAAATTGAAATTCAAAACCTGGTATATCTAATTCAGGAATATTACCTTTAGTTCTATCTCCACCATTACAAAAAATAAGCTCGTCATTGGGATGCATCTCCTTTATTTTCTTAAGAGCATTTTTACAGCTTCCTGTCTCATCATCTTCAAAACCGATGACCTTATCAACATTTTTAAGATTTTCTATGATTATTTTTCTTTCATTAAATGGCATGAAAAATTTATCTTTCTTCTCAATAAGCCAATTGTCGCTGTTCAGAGCAACTATAAGCTTATCTCCTAAGGCCCTAGCAGATTTAAAATAGGCTATATGCCCTGAGTGAATTGGATCAAAGCCTCCACTTACAACTATAACTTTCATATAAAATATTTATCTCTTAATTATTATTAAAAATATCTCTGCTCATAATTTTAACAGAAACATCAAGCAATTCATTTTCTAATCTATTTGCAATTATGAGATCACATTCTTTTTTAAAGTGATCTAGATCATCAATAACTTTTACATTCATAAATGGACTTTTTTTTATTTCTGGCTCATAAATAATAATATCTATTCCAGCATCATCGATCATTCTTATAATATCAATTATTGCTGCATCTCTATAGTTGTCGGATCCTGACTTCATAACTAATCTATAAATACCGACTAAACTTGGATTTAACTTTAAAATATAGTCACTTATAAATTTTTTTCTTGTTAAATTTGAATCAACTATTGCAGAAATAAGGTTTTCAGGAATTTCTTTGAAATTATAAAGGAGTTGTTTAGTATCTTTTGGCAGACAATAGCCACCATAACCAAAAGAAGGATTATTATAAAATTGACCAATCCTGTTATCCAAAGAAACACCTTCTATTATATTTTTTGAGGAAAGGTTATGTGACATTGCAAATGTATCAATTTCATTAAAATATGCAACACGCATTGCTAAATATGAGTTAGAAAATAATTTCACTGCCTCAGCCTCTTTAAAATCCATAAAAAGCCTTGGAATGTTCTTTTTATTGGCCGACTCCTCGAGAAGATCAGCAAATATTTTACCTACAGATGGGTCACCACTAATTATAATTCTACTAGGGTATAAATTATCATACAGAGCTTTACCTTCTCTTAAAAATTCCGGAGAAAATATAAAATTTAGGGTTGGATATGCTTTTTTAAGATTAGATGTAAAGCCAATTGGTAAAGTAGATTTCAAAACAATACTAGCTGATTTATTAAGTTCTATGATTTTTGTTATTACATCTATAACAGAAGAGGTATCGAATTCTTGAGTATTTTCGTCATAACTAGTTGGCGTTGCTACTACAAAAAAATCTACATTATTAGGTATTGAAGAGGTATCACATGAAGCTAGTAGATTTAGGTCTTTATTGGCTAAGTAATCGGAAATATCTTCGTCTTTTATAGGAGAAATTTTTGAATTTACTTGATTTACCTTTTCAACATCAATATCAATTGCTAAAACATTGTTTTTAGACGACAAAAGAGCTGCCATTGAAGTTCCAACATATCCTAGCCCAAAAATTACAATGTTCTTATTCATTAAATTACTGAAGAGCACCACAAAAATCTAATACGCACATTCCTTTAAATTTCTCTTTAATTTCATGTGAAGAGAATTCGACATGATTTACAAGGATCACTATTATCTCAGCCTCCTGAATTGCTTCCTCTATATTACGAAGAATTAACTCTTCATGATTCGAAATATTTGGCTCAACTACAATAATGTTTTTACCCTGCTCTATTAGAAGATTGACTACCTCTATTGCGGGTGATTCTCTTAAATCATCAATATTAGGCTTAAAGGCCAAGCCTAGGCAGGCTATCTTGGGATTTTTATTACTTGAATTATCAATAAATCTCTGGATCATTGAAACAATCCATTGAGGTTTAGAATTATTAACATCTCGTGCGGTCTTAACAATCTTAGAGTTTTTTGGATCACCAGAAACAATAAACCATGGATCTACTGCAATGCAATGCCCCCCAACTCCAGTTCCTGGTTGAAGAATATTCACTCTAGGATGATGATTTGCAAGCTCTATTAGACTCCATACATCAATTTTATGGGTATCGCATATCATTGAAAGTTCATTGGCAAATGCAATGTTTACATCTCTAAAACTATTTTCAGTCAATTTACACATCTCAGCAGTCTTTGATTCTGTTTCAAGGATTTCTCCTTTTACAAATGTCTTGTAAAATTCTGAGGCCATCTTAGTAGATGCATCATTAATACCCCCAATAACTCTATCGTTTGAAACTAGTTCTGACATTATTTTTCCTGGTAATACTCTTTCTGGACAATATGCTATGTATATAGAAGAAGTATCAACATTTTGTGCTTTTAAGACATCTTTGATCATCTCAGTTGTTCCAACGGGAGATGTAGACTCTAGGATTATAATATCCTCCTTTTTAATTAATCTTGAAATAGATTTTGTAGCTTCAAGAACGAATTCTAAGTTTGGTTCGTGGCTATCACCTTTAAAGGGTGTAGGAACGCAAATCATATAAACATCTGCAGACTGAGGTTGATTATATGCTTGAAGTTTTTTTGAAGAGACTGCTGACCTAACATATGCATCTAGATCAGGTTCAACAATATGTATTTCTCCTTTATTAATTGTATCTACTACATTATTTTTTATATCGAAACCTGCAACTTCATAGCCATTGCTAGCCAACAATGCAGCTGTAGGAAGGCCTATATAGCCTAATCCAAGAACAGTAACTTTTTTAGTTTTATTTAACATCAAATTCATCCTTAATTATTTTAACTATTCTTAAGCTTGCCTTACCATCTCCATAGGGGTTATGAGCCTTGGACATTTTTAAATAAGTTTCTTCATTATTATATAAATCTTCTATATTTTTGATTATATTTTGTTTATTTGCTCCAATTAATTTGACAGTACCAGCTTCGACTGCCTCTGGTCTTTCAGTAACATCTCGCATAACTAAAACTGGTTTTCCTAAACTTGGAGCCTCTTCTTGAATTCCGCCAGAATCGGTAAGCACTAAAAAACTATGCTTCATTAAATACACAAAAGGTTCATAATTTAAAGGTTGAATTAAGTGTATATTTTTTAAATTACCAAGTATTCTTAATACAGGTTCTTGCACATTTGGATTTAGGTGGACTGGATAAATAAAATGAAGATCAGGATATTTATTAGCTAAATAAGCAATACCTTGGCATATTTCATGAAATCCAGTTCCAAAATTCTCTCTTCTGTGACCAGTAATTAAAACAAATTTGTTAACTTTCCATTCAAAACTTAATTTGTGATCAATTTCAGTTGTAATCTTTTCTTTAAGAGGTTTATCATTTTCAATAGAACTTAAAACCCAGTGCAAGGCATCAATAACTGTATTACCGGTTATAAATATTTTAGAGGGCTTAATGTTCTCATGTTTTAGATTTTTTTGACTTGATTCAGTAGGAGCAAAATGCCACTTTGTAATTTTACTTGTAACTTGCCTATTAAACTCTTCGGGAAAAGGAGCCTTTATATTATTAGTTCTCAGACCAGCTTCAATATGTCCTATAGGAATATTATTATAAAAAGAAGAAATGGAGGACGCTAAAGTGGTAGTTGTATCCCCATGCACCAATACCATATCAGGCTTTATTGATTTAATGGTTTGATTTATTTTTGTAAGAACTGCAGTAGTTACATCCGTTAGATCTTGACCCTTTTTCATTATATCTAGGTCAATATCAGGTTTTATCTTGAAGATATTAAGCACTTGATCGAGCATTTCTCTATGCTGAGCTGTAACGCAAATTATAGTTTCAAAATTCATCTTATCTTGAAGAAAAGCCTTACAAAGAGGTGCCATCTTTATGGCCTCAGGCCTTGTTCCAAAAACTAGCATTACTTTAATCTTCATATTTAATATGTTTTTTTAAAAAATCTAGCATTGACAATGCTAAATAGTGCCTATCATACTTTAATGAAGATGAAATACCATTGTTGCCAAAGGTTCTGAGCTTATCTTTATTATTCTTAAGCTCTAGAATTTTTTCTGATAAATCATAGCTATTTTCAGGCGCAAATGGAAGACCCGAAGAATTCTCAATAACTATTTCTCTAGACTCACCAAAAACTCCATGCAAAACTGGAATTCCCATGGCCATGGACTCAAATAATTTAGATGGTATTACAGATTTAAATGCGTTTGTATTTTTTAGATGGATGATAGATACATCTAGAATAGACCAATGGTTTACAATTTCATCTCTTGAGACTGTGTCTATAAAAATAACATTTTTTAATCCTATCTCTTTAACATAATTTTTAAGGTAGGCCTTTCTTGCTCCATCTCCTAACAATATATAAGCTATATCATTAATAGATTTTTCTTCCATAATCTTTGCAGAGTCTATAATAGTTTCTAGAGAATGAGCCATTCCATGAGTTCCGATATAACCTAAAACAAATTTATTTTTTAAATCATAGCGACTAACTAATTTAGTATCTTTTTCAATTGGTTTAAATTTTGATAAATCACTTCCATTCGTTACTACCTTTATTTTATAGTCAGGAATACCTTTTGAAATTAATTTTTTTTTAAAATTATTTGTTACAGGAATTAAAAGATCAGCATTTTTGTATAAAGATAGCTCTAATCTTTCTATTATTCTTATAAAAAATGAATTCTTTAAATATCCTACGGCAATTATAGATTCGGACCAAATATCTCTTATTTCAAAAACCCAAGGCTTTCTTTTGAAGAAACTAATAATTGAGCCACTTATAGCAGTAAAAAATTGAGGTGATGTTGCAATAACAAGATCATATTTTTTTATAAAAAAGGACGCGATAATAGAGGATATCATAAAGCTTATATGATCAATTAATCTTAGAACTATGCCTTCATTTGAAGAAATAAAAGACCAAACTCTTACAACATTAATATCATTAATATTTTCTTTAGAATAGAATTTATTTTTATAACCTTTAAAAACTTTTCCTTTTGGAAAATTAGGAAAACAGGTTATAACAGTAACTTTATGGCCCTCTTTAACCCAAACGCTAGCATGCTCAAAAGTTCTATTAGCTGGTGCATTGACTTCAGGCGGAAAATTGTCAGACAAAAATAAAATGTGCATAGATTTTAATAGTTAATTATTAGTCTACATTTGCTGTTATCAACTATTTTTATATTAATGCACATATTGGCTTCGAGCAATCCAAAGCCTAATGAGAATTTAGTATTTGTTATAAAAAAAGAACCATTTTCTACCATTAAATAAATGAGATTTCCATTATTTAATTTTAAAGATATTGATTCTTTAGAATATTCTTGAACTGAAATTAAAGGATGAATATGCAATCTAGATATTGCGGTATCGAATGATCCATTAATGTTGTCAATTACTTCCATAGAGTTTTTATTAAAAATCCATTCTCTATTATGAATAACCTTTTTAAAAATTTTTGAATAGCCATTATGTGAGCAACTTATAGCTGCTTCTTGAGATTCATTATTGTATTTAATTGAAGGCTTTCTAGGATATGCTCTATTGGCAACTCTAAATCCAGACCACACATCAGAAGAACTTTTATTATCTATTTCTAAAGTATTATGAGCAACTGTAGACCTTTCATATAATCTTCTTTCAGATATTCCATAACACGATGTTCCAGAATTAACAAATACTCTTTGTCCAAAAAAAGAGGCTTCAAAAGAAAATAAATCTGCATGGCCATGACCAGGTATGTAGTTAGGTCCTATTTTAGCTACATCAATAAAAGCTACTAAATCTTTATTTTTATATCTAATATAACCAGACGCTTCAAGATAGGTTAGATTATTGTTTTCATCTACATTAGCCTCAAATCCAAGCTTTGAAGCATAAGTATGCATATCCTCAATTGGTAATGCTATATTTTCAGCACAGTCATTAAATAATACAAGAGAGTTATCAGGATGTTTTAAAAAATTTATCCAGTTAATCATTTTATAAATACTTTTATCTATTAAGGAGCGCAGGGAGGATGATACGTTCATTTCATAAGCGCTAAGAAGATTAGCTATATCCAAAAGATCTTCAAGAAAAATAAGATGGTACATTGGAGATAATTCAAAGTTACCACCATCTTCTAAAACTTGTTCATTTAACTCTCTTTCAAATAATTTTAATCCTTTTTTAAGCCATCTCTCTGGATCGGGACCATTTAAAAAAATTCCTGAAAATATGAGAGCCTTACAGTTTGCAAATAAATGATTTCCAAGAATATGTCGTTCAAGTCTGGATTCAAGAAAATTTGTTTGATCAAAGATACTCTCTATAAAAGTCTTCTCAGTATAATTACTCTTTATACTCCATTTGATCCAATTTACCAGCCTTAAGGACAAAGGATATGAATCCCATCCTATGCTAGTTTTTTTGGGGTCACTCTCTATCCAGTCATTTATAAATTTGAGTTTAAAGGATGATTCATCTTCAGGTGAGGATTGATTTAAGTAATCAAAATAATGGAGATTATAATTCCACAAAAGATCAACATCATTACTGTTCCAGCCAATGTCTTTGAAACTATGCTCTAGATTCAAAAAGTTAAAACTATCCCTTTTTAAGATGTAAGAATTATTTTTTTCTATATGTATAAAATTTGATTTTTTTGAGTTAACAGTAAAAAAGGGTCGACTTTTTCTCTTCCCAAGTTTCTTTTTTATTAAAGAAAAATATATACGAAAAAAAATCTGTTCAAATTTTAAAAATCTTATAGTGTTAAATAATCTTAATAGTTTCAATTTTGATTTCGAAGTATCTCTGCTACGTCAATGGTAGCTTGTGAAACTTCAATTACTTCTTCAACTGGGATTGCCGGCTTACCAGTTTGAAGCCCTGTTATAAATTCTTGAACACACTCAGCATTGCCTTTATTTTGCTTCATCAAATTCATCTTTTTAAAATTTTTCCAACCAAAACCTTGAAGTTTTCTAAAATTATCTAATTGAAGAATTTTGCCAGCGGCAAAAACTTCTATTCTTTCTTTTGGAAATGAATTAGATCCATTAGCAAGATAAAAAATAGTTCCAAAAGAACCATTTTTGAAAGCCAGAGTAATTGATGCTTTATCTTCATTGATTGATGAAGAATTATTCTCCCCCATGCATCTAGCGCTAATATCAATAATTGGTGAATCAGCAAGAAACCTCATTAAATCAATGTAATGACAGGCCTCACCAATAATTCTTCCACCTCCAATGTCTTTGTCTTGAGTCCAGTCCGAACTTTCTTTAAATCCAGCATTCATTGTCATGATAAAAGTCTTTGGTTCTATAACAGTTGAAAGTAATGACTTTATTTTCTTTATTTGTGGTGAAAATCTTCTATTAAAGCCAACCATGATATGTAACGCTTCCATTTCATTTCTTGAATCTATTGCGCTCTTAATTAAATCTAATTCTTCTTGAGAAATAGCTAAAGGCTTCTCAACAAAAACATTTTTACCATTTTTAATAGACTCTATTACAAACTCTGCATGAGTATTGTGTCTTGTAGCAATAAAAACTGTATTTAAAGTACTAGTAGTAAATACTTCTGTAGAATCGGAGCTAACTTTATCAAAAGAAAACTTTCTGCCTATCAGTGAAGCATTTACACCGCCAGAACTAATTAATGTATGAAGGTAAGCTTTTGTCTTACGTAATGCTGGTATCAAAACTCTTGAAGCGTATCCTCCAGCTCCAATAAAACCTATAACAGGGATTGTTTTTTTTGTAACATTTGTGCTGTGCAATATAATTTTTTGATCTAATCTACTTTTAATTTTAGAACTATATTCAATAATAGTGCCAAGGGTATATTCCTTTCCTAGATCTTTGTACATTTTAGGGGATTCTTCAAATTGAATTTTATGAGTTATTAGGCTTTTTGTATTTATTAAGCCTTTTGATAGCATATCAAGAACAGCTTCAAAATTTCTTTGCTCTGTCCATCTGACAAAGCCAATAGGATAATCATTACCATTATCTTCATAATCTGGATCATATCTTCCTGGACCATATGAACAACTTACTTGAAATGTTAGTTCTTTTTCATAGAAATCAGCTCTATCAAGTTTTAAACCAATCACTCCAATTAGAATTATTCTGCCTCGTTTTCTTGACATTTGAGCTGCTTGAGAAATTGGTTCATTGGAAGGTGTGGCTGCAGTAATAATAACCCCATCTACACCTCTTCCTTTTGAGAAAGCCATACCTGATTCTACTGGGTCTTCACCTATAGAAGGATTACATATATCAGCACCAAATTTCTTAGCTAAATCTAACTTGGACTGGTCAAAATCTATAGCTAATACCTTACACCCTTGAGCTAATAATATCTGTATAGCTAATAAGCCTACTAGGCCAGCCCCAGTAACAACAAAATATTCGCCAATTGTTGGCTTTGCAAGGCGAATACCTTGAAGAGCAATACTAGCTAAAACAACAAATGCTGCAGAGTCGTCATCGACACAATCCGGAATTTTTGCGCATAAATTTTTTGAAACATTTACAACATCAGCATGATAACCATTTGATATAACTCTATCTCCAGGCTTAAAATCATGAACATTTTTTCCAACTTCCTCAACAATTCCAACATTCGAATATCCAAGAGGTATTAGTTCTTTAAGTTTCGCCTGAACTGCTTCGTAAGTAGAAACTAGACCATCACTTTTAACTTTGTCGAAAACCATCTTAACTTTATCAGGCTTTTGTCTAGCTTTTTCAAGATATGAAGCTTTAGCAAAGTCCAGGACCATTTTTTCGGTTCCCATGGATACTAAGCTTACCTTAGAAGAAATTAATAAAGAGTTTTTGTTAACAATTGGCGCAGGGGCTTCAATTATAGAAGTTTCACCTGAATCTATATTTTGTAATAGTTGCTTCATATGCATACTCCTTAATAAGGGAATAACTTTTTAAGTTTAGTTTTCATTTTTGAAAAGGCTCTTCTTATAAAATAATGCTTGTATTTTAATTTAACGACAACATTATAGCCACCAAGTTTATGAATATTACGTAATTCAGCAATAATTTCTTTGCTTAAAGAGCCTCCTGGCTTTTCAAGACTCTCTTCCCCGGCAGAGGCATAAGTAATAATAGGAAGGTTCGGATCCAGGTTATAACGTTTGCAAATAGAATATCTATTATTATTGTTATTTCCATTAATAATATAATCAGCTTTTGGATAAGCTCCCTGAATAGCTCGATCACTATTGGTTCCTAAAAGTTTTTTTGTTCGTTCAAAGCCCATTGGGCCAGCTGTTATGTGCAAATCAACATTAGGGAAGAAATTATTTTTTTTATAGTCAGCTAGGGATATTTCAACATTAGCAGTTCCATCACCTTTTAGTCCATGATCAAGATGAACACAAAAGTCATTTGAAATAGAGGGATTTTTTAGCACTGCAAAATGTGCTGCAATATGAATTATATTTGGCAATGAGTTACTAAAGTTTTCATAAACTTCAAGATGCATATTCTCAGCCGCTTTTTTGAGCGGCAGAAGATTAGATTTGTATATCTGGTTATTATTATGATGAAGGGATATTATTGGATTATCTATATTAGAAAACTCTATAATTTTTCTTAAAGTCTCTTTGGAATTTGTATTGTTGTAAATAAAAAAAGCTTTTTTTTTATAGAAATCTCTATTTTTTACAAAATTGTCAATATTCTGAATCTTCAATAAAGTTTTATGGAGCTGTTTGATGTTAGAAATTCTTTCCCCTAAATCTGGAAAGTTCTTATCTAACCATGCATTTGAAATAAGAATAATCGGCTTGTCTACTAAGAGAAATTCATAATTAATATCTGACATATCTCCAATCAATATATCTGTAACTGACAATATATTTGGGTAAGATTCATTGATAATCTTAAACATATTAAGTCTGCTTTATTAATTGAACAAGGCTCAAAGCGTACTCTTTATTTGAATCAATAACATGTATGCCATTTTCTTGAAAGCTTGCTGCAACTGCTGTCAACTCAGTGCAAGCCAAAAGTATTGAATCAGCATCTGATTTCTTAAAAAGCTTAATTAGCTTGGATATCTTTTCTTCATAATTATTTGTGCAAATTTTTAAATCTTCGATTAAATCATAGATAACTTGATTATCCTCATTATCTAAATATTGCGCCTTAGGTATAGTGTTTGAATATATTTTTTTTGATACGGTAACATAACCCCCAAGAATCAAAGGACTTTCAAGAGAATTTTTGAATACAGCATTAGAAACACATTCAAGCATATTTACCCAAGAGCCGTTACATTTTGGATTTACCAAAGAGTAAAAATAATGAGCTGAATTACAAGGAACCGCTATTACTGAAGCACCCATCTTTTTTAAATTATTAATTGATTCGATCATCCCTTCTTCAGGACTATCTTCATTATAAAGAATGGCTCTCGTCCTACTAGGTATTTTTACATTGCTATCAGTAATTATTCTAATGTGATCTGAATCTACGAAAATATTAGGGGTTAAGTCATGAATATTTCTAATAAAATCTATTGTGGCGTATGGACCCATGCCTCCTAAAATTCCAAGAATTGGCTCTTCAGATTTGTTCATAATTTAAATATATACAATGTATAAGAAGTATTAGGTATTTTTGTTATTTTTACTATCTTAAAGTCTTTAAATAAGCTTAACTCATAGTCTCTGGTTCTTCTTATAATTTGGTATCTTGGTTTTAGAAATCTTAACCTGTTTAAAAAACCTCTTTTGCTATCATAATAAATTTTTTTATAACCTTCTTCCTGAAGCGTAACGCTTCGAAGAATTATAATGCCATCGTCTGTAATCATTTTTTTAAGATTACGAATAAGATTACTAACATCTTCATCTTCTAAATAAGTAATTAAGCCAACTAATAAAATAATATTATATTTTTTATCTTCAATAAAAGTAGACACGTCATGACATGTAAATTTTGAATTCTTCTTTTCAACGCACTTTGAAATAAAAGATTCTGAAAAGTCTACTCCATGATAGTAAGTATAATTCTGAATAGCGGATGAATATCTTCCATCCCCGCAACCTAGGTCTAAGATATTTTTATTATTAATATTGTTAATATTTTTTAGAATAGCCTCTTCTTCATAAGAGGCAGAAGCGGCATCAAACATTAAGCTTGTTGTTTCATTAAAATAACTTTTAACGACATTTTTCTTAATATCGCCATTAACAGTAAAATTTTTCTTTAATAATTTTAAAAAATTAAACATTTACTTATTTTTCTGTCAGCATTTTTTTTATGTGATCGCCTAAATAATCCTTAAGAACTTGCTGTTCTTTTAAATACTCTTCAATTATTGTTATCTCCTCATCAATTTCTTCAAGATATTTTTTATTAGCTTCAACTTGCTGATCAATTGTGTAAGGAGATAAAAGAAAATTTATATCATTAGCAATTCCTTTATTTAAGACTGTTAAAGATGTTGGCATATCAATTTTTCTAAATGGAAAAAAATGTCTAGTTGTTCTAGGTTCTAATAGGTTGTGATTGAGAGCTCTTGCTCTAATATTATCTTTATTTAGTAATTTATTATTATTATGCTTAAAGCGATGAGATAGCTCATTACCTACAAAAATTGATTCATTAGAGTAGTCAACCATTAAAGCTGGCGCTTCTTTATAACCATGTTTTAACAAGAAAGCATATCTATGAGAGCCATCAAGAACTGCTCCAGTAACTTTATCTACTATCAATGGTTGTTTTATAACATCCTCTTCAAGAATTGAGTCCTCTAGCTTAATTAAATGTGAGTTAAAGACTTTTTCAATTGGTTTTAGCCATGAAGTATCAACAATTTGAAATTCCTTTATATCATCATCATGATTAACAATTCCTTTATTTATAAATGAATCTCTTATAGACGTACCTGTAAAATAATTATCAGAGGTTCTTTCTATAAATCGCGTCTTATGCCCTTGTTCTTTAAGAAGCGATAGAACACGCATATTACCTGAACAAATTACATCAAAATTAAAATCTAGAATAGCTGTTTCTTCGTCAACAGCTCCTTTTATTGGTTGAAATGTAACATTTTTATTATCTAGAACATCATCAAAAATCGAAATAACCTTATCTTTAGAAATTATATTAGGCTTTCCTTCTGTTATTGCCACTACAATTTGTTCATATTCTAACAAGAGTTTTTTAATTGTTAATATGTGTCCAATATGAGGTGGTTGAAATTTGCCAATGAATACAGCTATTTCTTTAGATTTCATAAATACCTTACTTTTAATAAAAATTATGGAAGACTAATTAAAACCTTAAATTCTTTATTTGGTATAGACAAAGAGACCATGTTTGCACTCTCTATACAACCATACTTAGGTGAATAATATCCATCCTCTATTATAACATAGGTTGATTTATCAAATTCAAAGATTACATCGGCAATTTTGAAACTATTTTTAGAAAGCTTTTTAATAATCTCATTAGAAATAAATCTTATAATCGCATCATTATGGGAGACAGTATCTGAAATTGTAATTAATTTATTGTCTATATCTAAACAAACTTGTCTTTTATGCCATCTACTTTTATAAGCATTTATGCCTGAAAATGTAATTTTATTTTTATCGTAAATGGTTTTTATCGAGTATTGATTTTCTTGAGTTAAGTTAAATAATCCTTGATCTAAATTTGATTCTTCAACTCCCTCCCAAAACACTGTGTTATGTCTACTGTTAGACCTAAAAATATTTCTGATATGTTTACTTGCAGTATATGAACCTGTTCCAGGATCTAAGATAATATCTTTATTATTAATCTGTAAATCAATACTAAAAGTATCATTATGGGAATGGCCGCCAAAACCAGCTTGACCCTTTTTTCCTCCTTTAAAAATCAGATACAAATTTGAAGATTTATAACCAAAAATATCAGCATTAGGATGTAAGAATTTTTTTTCTTTTGTCTTATAGCTAAAGAATTGATTATATATTTTTATTTGATCAGAAGCCTGAAGATTTCCTATGCTTGAAAAATTTTGAAAAATAATAAATCTGCCAGAATCATTGTCGCCTATTTGAACTAAATCTCCATTTGGTTTTATTAAATCATTTAAAACCTGATTCATCGAATATAGTTTTGAATAGTACTCTTTTGAAAATGTGTTATCAGCAGAAAGGAAAATTGGGTAAAAAAAGAATTCAAAAACTAATCTATGATAGGAAGAAGATAGTTCAAAATTCCATCCATCATCTAATGTCTGAATTTGAATCTCTTTTTCAAGTTCACTCTTAGAAAATTTAAAAATGCTTTTTCCTTTTCTTGTAAGAGGAAAATTAGATAATGCACAATAAAGGCCGGAGATATTGGCGCAGTAATGATTGCTAGTTATTTTGCTAATATTTTCAAGATTATTAAATATAAATCCAATATGATTATTTAATATTTCTAAAATTTTTTCATGATAATTTTTGTATAGCTCTGAAGAGCTAGTAAGCTTGTATGCTATTGATATATTAGCCAATCTAATTGAAACCTCCATTGTGCATGACCAATTGGGCGCAGAGCAGACTGGATTGTCATCATTCCAGCTAATAATTTCTTTAATTATATATTCAACAAGCCTATCTTCTTTAGTTCTTGTGTATTCCATTGCAATTGTTATTAATTGATAAAGCCTTGAGTATTCCCAAGGCCTTTTAATATCAGTACCCTTTATTAAATCTTTTCTTGCATCTCTATACCATTTATTTTTTGGCCATCTGAAGCCAGTAATGGGATCTATTCGAGAAAAATTGTCTTTATCTAAAATACAATAGTTAAATATCTCTATTCTGTTGTTGAGAATATCTTCGATATCTTCCTTAGAAGGTCTTTTTAGATTGTATGATGAAAGTTTTTTAGGAATAATAAGTGAGCTTTCAGAGATACTTTCAATGAAAGAAAATTTATCTATATAAGTCCCGTATGTTGATGAAACCGGAAGTGATGATTTGTATATAAACCAAGTTACTTTTAGATATATAAAATACCTTGCCCTTCGATATAGAGCTTTTAAAGTGTAGCCAAAAATAGAAATTTTATTAATATGCATCTACGTTTTTATTTGTCATTAACTAAGTAGATTTTTATAAAGCCATTTTTGAACTAAAATAATATTATGCTTCTCAGTAGCATATTTTATTCCATTTTGAGTTGAAGTTAGAAAACTATCATAATTATAAAAATGATTTTTAACGGAGTTATATATATGCTCAAAGGAATTAATTGAAATAACTTCAGCATAATTATTTTCTTTAGCATGTCTTACAACATGAATTTCTTCGGGGCCATGAACTATCATTGGGACACCAATTGACATATAAAGTGGCTGTTTAGTCAAATATGAGAGTCTTATTGACTTAATAGATTCTTGTGAAAAATCCATAGGTAAATACAAGATATTAGCATTACCAAGAATCTTAAATAAATCATGGTCATCATTTGGGGCCTTAAAAATTCTTGTATTATTATGATTACTAGAAATAGATTTTTTTAATAGATCTAATTTTGCTCCAAAAGTATAAAGATCAAAATTTATTTTAATACCGTCCTCATTAAGTTTTTTTATAGTTGCGCTCATTAGTTTAAGATTATTAATATTTTTTGAATTTACTGTCCCTGCATAAACAACATTAAAATTTAAATTGTTTATTTTTTTTACTCTATATTTTTTTACTAGATTTAAGTCAACAGGATTAGAAACCACATGAAATTCAGCATTAAATATTTGCTCGTATTCGATTCTCATTGCTTCGCTGCATACAAAGGTCTTTTGCGATATGGATATAATTTTTTTTAGATAAAAAAAATGAACTCTTTTATAGATATAAGAGAAATTTACCGAATCATACCTATCAATTAAGTCATCAAAAAAAACAGTATAAACTTTAATGTCTTTGTTCAAAGATAAAAGCTTTAGAAGTCTCCTTATTGAATAAATATCAGAAACAGGAGCATAGACAATCTCAGGTCTATAAGTGTTTATATCTTGCAAAGATTTATTAGATATTCTTACAGGTGCAATTGGAGTAAGGTAGGGCCTAAGCCATGGGGCATTAAAAATGTTTTTAATCAAGATTTTTAAAGAAAAATTTTTATCTTTTTTAGTTACCTTATCTTGATTTAAATTTCCTTCAAAGCATCGATTGGGAAAAAGAAGTCCATTGTTACTTTTATCATAAGCAGCAGAAAATACTGATAATTTATTTTTATCCCATCCTTTGAAAAGATTGTATAGCGTAACACCTGAACCTGTTCCATCATTCAAAAACCCATCTGTGAATATGAGTAATCTTTTATAGTTCATGGTTATCTATATATTAATGTTTTTATTTAAAAAAATGCCATCGCACTGAAGATATGTCTCATCATCTTTATTAACTGATTGCTTTAACGATCCATGATATACAAACCCTAGATCAATCAACTTTGAATAAAGCTCATGAAAGCTTGGCTCACCATCATAAAGTTCATTGAATGACATCTCAAGAACTACAACTGATGCTTGTTTAAAAGTATTTGCTCCTCCTTCCATAACCCTTTTTTCAAAACCTTGAACATCCATCTTAATCAATAAGTTCTTTTTAATATTGTTTATAGGGAAAACATCATCAAGTCGCTTTACATTAATTTCTATATCCTGAGAGCCAGCACTATGTGGTGCTGCTTTTTTATGAAGTTCGCCCATCTTAAGTAAAGATGATGAAGGTGCCCATGAACTAACATGCATAATCTCAGTTGAGTTAGAGTCTCCAAGAGCGTATGGGAGTACTTTTATATTAGTATTAATAGTACTAATTTGTTTAAGTTTTTTTATACATTCAGGCAGAGGTTCAAATGCATAAATATCAGGTTCTTTAAAGAGGTGGTTAAAAATAAGAGAAAACTCTCCAACATTTGCACCTATATCGAGAACTGTACCAATATTTAGATTTTTTAGCCAAATTTTATTAAAAATATCATATCTAGAATAATGCACGTTTTGATTTTTCAAAGAAAAGAAGGTTCTAAAACCTACTTTAGCTATAAATGTTGCAATATTAGTTACCTTCTTTAATATTTTTATTAGCATTTTTGCCTCTATTTAAAAATTGTATAAGATTGCGCCATTATAAACTGATTATTTTATATTGAAATTTATTACTGGCTCAATTTACTTTTGATTGTTCCAACCCCTCTGTCAAGAATAGGAAAAGTTATAACAAGTATAAGAAATCTTCCAAGGATTTGTTCAGTAAAAACTATCCCCTTTAACGAAGCAGCAAAATAACATATACAAATAAATAAGATCATAAAGCGATAACTATTAATAGACGAGTTGATATAGCCCATGTATAAGGAATAATATGTAACAAAGTGAACTGCTAGAAAGTAAAAAATACCACCAAACGCAATCAAATTAACAAGACCTATATCCGATTGATTAGATATAGATGAGAATGCATTAACCCCTTCTCCAAAAAATAAAGGAATTAGCTCTGTATTAAAGTTAATTTGACTCATGAGAATTGATGTGATGTTTTCTTTATTTCCACTTTGATCAAGGCCAAATAAATTTAAGTATCCTCCGATTATCCAATCAACAATTTTTTGTAGGTTATCAATATTTTCAGAAAAGAATACTGAGTTTATTGAAAGGATGTATAAAATATAGAAGGCTAAAATTGCAATACCAGTAAACTTTACTAATGATAAAAATCTCAAAGAACTAAGAAATTTAAATGCAATAAGTGGGAAAATTACAAGAATAGGTATTAAGGCAATTCTCGCATTTGATAACGCAATTAGTAAACAAAATAAAAAATATATGAAATGAGATAGCTTTGGCTTAATAAAGATATTTAAAAAAATTAGTCCTAAGAACATTCCATGAATTAGAGGGATTGAAAAAGCCAATCCTGACGAAAACCCGTTTCCTCTCAAAATTAGACCTTTATAAATATTCGCAGGATCAGACGATTGAATATTATATATAAAGAATTTTACGTCCGGACTTATAAACATAAACCACCCAATTAGGCTTTGTATAAAAATTATAACGATAAAAATTTTAATAATTACTTCAATTGCTTTTGCTTGAAAGTAATAATCTATAAAAAGGAATAACCCGAGACTAAAAGGTATATATTGAATTAAATATAGACTGACATGATATGAAATTTTTATACCATCCTGAACTATAAGATCTAGTGAAATGGTATAAATTAAAACTATAAAATATAAAAAAATTAATTTAAATATGTAACTGTTACCTAAAACACTTATAAAAGTATTCCTTCTTTTGATAAGAATCCATATAGCTAGAAAAATTAGTAAAAATTTATCCAAAGATATTGGAATGAACTTTATATTAGGCGTATAAAAATATATAAAAACCATTAAAGTTGTAATTGAATAAAAAAAAATAGATCTTATGTTATTGAGATTTATTTTGATATTCATTTATTAATAATGCCTTAAGATGAACAAAATAGCTTAAATCAAGTTATTCTTTAAATACATATTACCTTTTAAATTTTCTATAAATTTTCTTAAGCAAATTTAGATTTGTATAGTCAGATCCAAAATGAATATGATCAACAGGATCTTTTGACATAATTTTATCAAACTCATCATCTGAGTAACCTAATTTCTTTAGAACGTATTCTTTATCATCACTAAATTCTTTATCAGGATATATTTCTTTATTGATCTCCTCTATTGCTTTTATTCTTGATATTTCACCATTTCTAATCAAACTGGAAAGATGAACTCTTCTTTTATCAATCTTAAACTTAGTTGGAAGAATAAATGCTTGATAAAACTTAGTAAAAATTGACTCGTAATGCTTTCCTCCATAATATTTCCAATCGTATTCTTGCTCAAGAGTTTTAATTGCTCTTGATTTTGAATAATTTATAAAATCTAAAATTCTGATATCTTCAACCCCTGAAGTAAATTTCTTTACAAAAATGTCTTCCCAAATGCTCCTTGTAGGATAAGTTTTTAATGGTGTTTTGCTATATTTTTTATGAATATTTTTGAGGTTTTTGAGATCTTTCTTTGGCCATGTCCATGCTTCAGGCATCCCAGTCTCTGTTGCAATATTACCCCCACTAAGAAGGTATTTAATTTTATATTTTTTTGCTGATCTGAACATAGTTGCAATAATTGCATGATCTGTAGCAACCTCTATATCAATTACTGAGGCCTCTAAATAAGCCTTTTGCAAATCTCTGAATTCCTTCCAATCAACTACCAAAGCTTGCAATTCGAAGTCACACTTTTTTACAATTTTCTCTATGTTACTGATAGCCAATTCAGAATTCCAACCATTATCAAAGTGGATAATTAGAGGCCTCAGATTTAATTTTTTGGCTAGGTGAACTATATAAGAGCTATCAACTCCCCCACTTAATCCAATCATGCAATCATATTGACTATTTTTACCAGCTTTCTTAATCTTTTCTGCAATTAATTTTAGATTTGTATCTTCTTTACTTTGATTCTTAGGCAAATTTTTAATTCTGGGCACCCATTGATTACAATGATTGCAAATACCATCATCATCAAAACAAATATTCAGATCACTAGTATCTAATATACATAAATTACATATTTGATAATTCTTCATTATTTAATTCCTATTTTTTTTTCAATATCTTCAATATCTGGATAGTTAATGAGAACTCCTTTGTTCTTACTCCTGTAAACAAAAACACTACCTGCAGCAATTCCAGAAATCTTTGAGTATTTTGATAGCTTATATAATTCATCAAAATTAGAACAACCTCCACATACTGTCACTGGTAAGCTCAATTTTTTACTTAAAAGCTTGATAAATTCAAAGTCATACCCTAAAAATGTTCCATCTTTATTAACAAAATTTATAAAAATTTCTCCAACTCCACAACCCTCAATATGTTTGAGATATCCCCATATCTCTTTCTTAAAAGGATTGATTTTAATAAATCTATCATAAAAATATAAATAGTAGCTATTACGAATTTTATATATATCAATAGAAGATATAATGCTTGACGAACCATAGAGCCTCACCAGCTCTTTAACTTTTTTTAAATCATCTCTAAGAAGGGAATTTATACAGATTTTTTCTACTCCTATTTTAAATAATTTAGCAGCTTGCTCTATAGAATTAATACCACCTCCATAAGTAAGTGGGCTAAAACACTCTTCAGCCATACCTTGAATTAATTTGTAATTTATTTTTTTATTTCTTTTTGCTGAAATATCTATAACAATTATTTCATCTACAAATTTATTGCTAAAAACCTTAATTGCATTTATCGGATCTCCTATATAGTTTTTAGACTTAAATTTAGTTGTTTTTACAAGTCTTGAGTTATCAACTAATAGAACTGGAATAATGCGAGTATTGATCATAAATTTTTTTATTTAATTATGAAATTGAATAATGATCCAGCCAATTTTTAAAAAAATTGATGCCAAATTGATGACTCTTTTCTGGATGAAATTGAACTCCAAGTATTTTTTTCTTTTGAAAACTAGATACAAAATCATCGCCATAATTTGTCTCACTTAAAATATCATTTTTATCAAAACAATTAACAAAAAAACTATGTACAAAGTAGAATTTATATTCTCTTCCTATATTTCTATAAATATTACTTGTCTTTAAATCTTTTATGAAGCCCCATCCCATATTAGGCACTGGACCATGCGAATCTGAAAACTTTAAAACCTCTGCATCTATCCAACCTAATCCATCCTCAACACCTTCTTCACTTTTTTTTGTCATTAGCTGCATTCCTAAACATATTCCTAAGATTGGCACTTTGTCACTTTTTGCTATTTGATTTAACAGATCAAAGCAATTGAGATTCTTTAAGTTATTCATGCCTTGATCGAAGCTTCCAACTCCAGGAATAATAATTGCATTTGCAGACAATATATCTTCAACTTTAGAAGTAATAATTGAATTTACTCCTACCTTTTTAAGCATATTTCTAATTGAGCCTACATTGCCTAAACCGTAATCTAAAATAGTGATCAAATTTTCAATTTCCTTTTTCTGTATCTGTCAAATTCATCTTTTGTGAAATACCCAATATATTCTTTTTTATTCTTATTTCTAACACACATATCTTTATTTAAATCTTTAATCTTTACAGCTGGATTTCCAGCAATAACACAATAGCCATCTGAAAAGCTTTTTGTAACTATTGACCCAGAACCAACAATTGTAAAATCACCAAGTGTGACATTGGGTGTGATAACTGAGTTCATGCCAATCCAGCAATAGTCTCCTATTATTACCTCACCGGCTATTGACTTTGAATTATCATAGATGTCGTGATTAGCGCTAATAATTCCAACATTAGGGCCTACCTGAGTATAGTCTCCTATATATATTTTTCCTCCACCTTGAATATAACACCCTGGTGATATACCTGCAGCTGCATCAACTCCAATTAAAATATTTTCAGGGCCTCCTATCACACTAGTATGATGAACAGGCCAATAGGCTTTTCTATTAATACCTAATACTTTTTGTATAAACCATATTTTAAAAGTTACTGGAGATTGACTATTTTTTGTTCCGTGAATAGGAATAATAAAATTTATTTTCTTTTGCAGAAAAACAATAAATCTTTTAATAAGGTTTTTAATAACATTAATCATTAATATTATTATAATATTAAAATAAGTCTAAAATTGTTTCGATTTTAGAAATTATTTTTAATAATCATGATGTAACCTTATTGATTAATGATAAATAAGATTCTGAGGTTTCACTTACTGAAAATTTATTAATTTCTTGATAATTAAATTTAGAGATAAGTTTTTCAATAGAATGGTTGTTTTCATATATCTTTAAGAGAAAATCACATATTTCATCTGAGTTAGATGAAACTAATCCTACGTTACATTTTTCAATGGTATCAGATAAAGCACTATTCTTATTATCAATTCCAATTATTGGCTTACCTGATTTCAGGTAGTCAAATATCTTTCCAGTCTGGTAAGTCTCAGAACATCTCCCTAGCCAACCAAAAATTACAAGCAAGTCGGCAGAAGAGTTTGCTTCATCTATATCTTTAATACTTACGTACCCGTGATCTATCAATACATTTTCATTAAGGCATATTGAATTTGAATAAAATTTAAGCATATCGAATCTTTTTCCATAGTAGTGAAATCTTATAAAGTCTCCTTTGACTTCATTAAATTTCTTAATTGCATCAAGAAACTTATAAAAATTATGATCTGATTTAATGCCGCCAGAAAAAACAATGTTTATATGATTTTTTTTATTAAACAATTTTGAATTATAGATTCTTTCATTATTTTTACTTGCAATTCCAGTAAAAGCATTTGATATTAACTTTATTTTATTTTTATCACACAATATGTAATTAGCTAATTGCTTGTTAATTACTACGACTGCGCTCGATGTAGAAAGTAATCTTTTCTCCTGGATTTTTAACAATTTAAATAAGTATTTAAATTCTGAATATGGAGAAAATAAATTACCAGACCAGCCATCTCTCATGTCTGCTACCCAAGGAATGTTATATTTATTTGATAGTTTCTTTGCGGCTCTGAGACAACCAACGTATGGATGCGATGCAATAATTATGTCTATTTTATTATCTTTTATAATCTGTGAGCCATTGTAATAATAAGCCTTTGAAGAACTCCAAGAAAAATCTGGAAAATCTATTAATAATGAAATAAAACGTCTGATTTTACCTAGATTACTAAGTTCATCATACTTTCTCTGAGAGGGAGCTTTCTTAAAGGTAGTATTAAGGGATCTTTTGAAATCAAAAAAATTAAAATAGCTCTTTAACTTAGAATAATTATACCTAATGGAGGTATTATAAGGTTTTTTTATTCTAGATATGCTGGCATATTTATTAAATTCATTCCATTCATAAAAAGCATCATTTTTATTATGCGAGGAAATAACATGAATCCTGCAATTTTTTTTAACGAGTTCTTTTGAAAGTCTGCCCCATCTCCAAGAACCAACATGATTATCTGGAGGAAAATAACTTACTAGTAATAGAATATTTTTCATAATCTAATATTGATAATTTTCTATTTTATTTTTTTCTTTCATGCATCTTATATCCGGTTGAAAACAAATAAGAAAACCATAAATAAATCAAGTATCCTAAAGAATGGAGTACAGATATTAACGTAAAAGTAATTATAGCCGAATCTAGATATGCTCCAATAGAAAAAGAAAGAATGCTAAAGACTATGAACATATTCATTAACTTTAGATCAAATTTAAGATGATTTGTTAGTTGAAACATGAAATTTAGTGGTTTTGCTATCATCCTTATAAAGTACAAAGGGGCAAGAATTTGACAAAAGGTTCCTGCTAATCTCCATTCTTCACCAAAGATTATTACAAATATAGGTTCTGCATATAATATTGTAATTATGCATGGTATTAAAACAATTCCAGTCATGCTAAAAAAAGTTTTTTTAAAAATTTCTTCACATGATCCTTTCTTATTAAATTGTAGAGCAGCCTCCTTTTGAAAAACTGATCTTACGGAGCCACCCAAGACTTGTGTTGGAAGTCCAAGCAATGTTCTAGCTAAGGCAAAATACCCTAATGTTACTCCGCCGAATATTGGGCCAGTTAATAAAATTGGAGCCTGAAGAGATAAGGTTGAAATAAAATCTGTAGGTAGAGCAAATTTAGGGAAATCTTTATATTTTATTAATACTTTCTTTAATTCTTGATATGAATATATAGAATTTATTTTTTTAGTTAAAGATTGTTCTTTTCGAAAATCAGAAAGAAAATATGCACAAAGCAACATAAGTAAAAATGATCCTTGAGATGCAACAAACCCATAAATTAAACCAAATCCAAGAAATGCTATATATGTTCCTATTAGTATTTTAATTGCTGCAGCTGAAATAGACCTAAGCAATCCTGCAGAGCCCATTAATGTGTATCTTCCGCGAGTATTATGCCAAAAGTTTAATGACAAACTATTTGCATAAAAAATAATGCTTAAAAAAATTAAAATCATAAATTCAATTTGTGAATTTATATTAAAGGAGTAAATACCTGATAAATTAAGAATTATTAAAATAATAGTAAAAGATAATGCTATAAAAATGGATAATAAGAATATGATTAATATCAGCTGTTTTCTTATCTTTGAATTGTCAGCTACCAAAATAGCATTATCATATTTTGCGGTAGCAAAAATACCCACTATTGATATTATTGTTACAAAAAATGAATACAATCCAAAATCATATGGTGAATAAAGTCTTGTTATAATTGGTAGAGCAATAATGCCTACAATTTGGGCCAAAATTGTAAAAAATGATACGTTTAAAACACTTTTAACGAAACTATTTATCTGCATATTTAAATTAATCTCTTTATAGTTGATTTTGGAAAATATTTAAAAGAATTTTAGATCCATCTTCAACTAATTCAGAGGTGTTAATATTTGAACATTTAGTTTTAGCAATAATAATATCCTTAAATTTTATTTTTAGTAAATCTCTTTGGAATATTTCATAATTTTCAATATCTATCATAAACCCAATACCATTTTTAACAGATTTCTTTCCCACTTCTGTATTAACCCTACACAAAATAGGGACATGAAAAAAGGCAGATTCATAATATTTATTGGGAAGAGCTGTTGAAACTCCAATTTCCGTCGCAACATCACCTCCGTAGACTGTATAACTGAGATCAATAGATTTATATATTTGCTCTAATTGATCTGGGTTCCTAAAGCTGCCATAAAAGAAAATATTTTTAGAAGTATTTTCTTTGATAATGTTTTTACATTCTCCATCACCCCAGCAATGAAGTTCATATTTATTAGAATTTTCTTGCACGAACTTTATTAATCTCTCTATTGGCAGTCTATATCTAAGAAAACCGATTAAGCCAATTTTTATCTTTCTAAAGCCAGAGTCTTCATTTCTAATATTTTGAAAAATCGGTCTAACGATTGATTTATCAACTTTATTTTCTATAACATGAAATGGTATTTCAGCTAGTCTATGCTCCTCTGTTTTTATTAAATTGATAAAACTTGGTGAGGTAACGACTACTCCCTTAATATTTTTAATCAGATAACTCTCGATATAAGAAAAGATACTTTTCTTCTTTCTGTCGAACCGAATATCTCCTACTTCATATAATCCTTTATTTAATCCAGCTAATATGGCAATTAACATTGAATCGAAACTCATAGCATAAAAGAAAAAATCTGTATTATTGCTTCTATTGCGATACATCCTGATTTTAAAGATTGCGCTTATGATAGTAGAGAGTCTTTTTAAATAACTTCCATCTTTAACTTTACCTAATTTATAAAAATCTAATTCTGGAGAAAATTTATTTTCCTCATAGAGCCCTCTTTGAAATGCAAAAATATTTGTTTTATGAATTCTATTAAGTTGAAGAGCTCTTTTATGGAATCTTGGTTGACTGCTTGTAGGGCATATTAGAATAAACTCCATAATTTAATTTATTTTTTTCATAGTATTTAACTTCTATGTTAACTAATTAAAAAACTCTAATATGCTGTTCGCAACATATTTAATTTGCTCATTGCTTATATCTGGATATATAGGTATTGATAGTATTCTTGATTGATTTTTAAAAGCATTTTTAAAATCTTGTGGTTGATGATTGAATCTCTTATAGGCATCCAAGAAAGGAAGAGCGGTTGGGTAATTTATGACTGTTCCAATCTTTTTTTCATTTAAATACTTTGCTAAATTATCTCTTTCTGAAGATTGAATCACATACAAGTGATAGCTATGTTTTCTATTTTGAGCTTCTAATGGTAATGATATTGGTTCGGCATCAGACAGCAAGGACTTATAGGATTTGGCCACTTCTCTTCTTTTAGAAGTCCAATCATTAAGGTATTTTAGTTTAATTGACAAAATACTAGCTTGCATTCCATCCATTCTACTATTTATACCTTCAAGTAAATGTTCGCCTTTAACAAGACCGCCATGCCTTGCAATCATTGAAGCCTTATCAGAAAGAGACTTATCATTAGTAACAATTGCCCCTGCATCACCCATAGCGCCTAAATTTTTACCTGGGTAAAAAGAATATGTTGCCATATCGCCAAATGTTCCAACTTGCTTTCCTTTATATTTTGCAAAATGAGCTTGAGCACAGTCTTCTATAATCCATAAGTTATGCTTCTTGGCTATCTTTAAGATAGGATCCATTTCAGCAGGCTGGCCATAAAGATGAACAGGTATTATTCCTACAGTTCTAGGTGTTATTTTTTCTTCAATAGCTTTTGGATCTATTGTATAGGTTGAATCATCCGTATCACAAAAAACAACCTCACCTCCAGCCTGAGTTATTGTAGATGTTGTTGATATCCATGAATGAGCAGGTGCAATAACTTCATCGCCATAATTAATTCCAAGAGCTTTCATTGAAATAAATAATGCATCTGTTCCATTTGCACATGACACACAAAAATTATTATCTACAGCAGTTGCAAAATCTTGTTCAAATTGTTCAACATATCTTCCTCTTACAAATGCCGAATCTGTAATTACAGCTTGAATGGTTTTATCAATTTCATCTTTTAAATTGAAATGTTGAGCCCTTAGGTCATTAAATGGTACTTTCATAATATCTTATAATTTATTTTTTAAAATTTTAGCTGGATTGCCAATATAACTTCCAGGAGTTGTTATATCCTTTGTAACTACAGCGCCTGCTCCAATAACTACATTTGAACATATGGAAACAGGTAAAATAGTAGCGTTACTTCCAATATAAACATCATCAGCTATTTCTGAACCTCTCCATTTAGATTGGTCTCCCATCGCGGGACTGCCATCAGAAAATTTATCATTTATAAACATTACCCCATGCCCTATAAAGCAATCATTGCCAATATTCGTTAGTTCACATATGAATGAATGGGACTGGATTTTTGTTCTTTTTCCTATATTTACATTTTTTTGAATTTCAACAAAAGGTCCAATGAAAGAATCGCTACCTATTGAACAACCATAAATATTAACAGGCTCAACTATTGTTACACTGTCACCGAAATTAACATTATCAATTTTAGAAATTAGTATTTTTGACATTACTTATATTTTACCTAATTTTGATGATCCAGATTGATGGCTAATGTTAATTTCGCTATTTGTCTCAATAGATCTATATATAGTATTTATCAGTTCAAGGCTTCTTCTTCCTTGAAGACCATCAACTAATTGAGGTGATTGTCCATTTATACAATCAACAACATGATCATAATATTTTTTATGAGCGTAGCCATATTTATGATTTGGATTCTCATAAGCATTTTGAAAAATTTTTTCATCAACTTCTTTGTCTTCAGAGAAATTCCAGGTCTTTAGTTCATTTGCAGCAAAACCACCAATCTCAACGCTACCTTTTTCACCTAAAATTGATAAAGACCCCTCTAAATCTTTAGGTCTAACTGCTGTTGTTGCTTCGATAACTCCTAAAGCACCATTTTTAAATTTAAGTAAAGCTATTGCTGTATCTTCCGCCTCTATATTGGCTAAAGCATTTATACTTTTTGCAGAAACACTCTCAACCCCTCCCATCATCCATTCTAGAAGATCGATGTGATGGCTTGCTTGATTAGCTAAAACGCCTCCATCAAAAGCCCAAGTCCCTCTCCATGAATCTTGATCATAATATGCTTGATGTCGACACCACCTGACTCTTGTAGTACCCATTATCAATTTTCCAAATCTCCCATCTTCAAGGGCCTGTCTTAGAGCAACAACTGGTACATTAAATCTATTTTGCTTTACAACAAAAAGCTTTACTCCTTCTCTATCACATGCCTCTATCATCAAATCAGCATCACTGAGGGTTAACGCCATTGGTTTTTCTACTAAGATGTCGCATCCAAATTTTGCAAGTCGTATGGTATGTTCAGCATGAAGACCGCTTGGTGTTAGAATTACAACCACATCTATTTTGCAAGTTTCCATCATTTTTTCCATGTTAGAGAAACAAGGGACATTAAATTTCTTGCTAATAATCTCAGCATTTTCTATTTTTGCATCACAAACTGCCGCAAGTTTTGCACCAGATATTTCATTATTTCCAAGTAAATTAGAATGTCTTTGTGCAATCTTTCCACAACCAAGTAAAGCAAAATTTAACAAAATATTAACCTCTTTATTCTTTTTGCTGTTTAAGTAAGGCATTGTTTTTTGCCTCTTTCAAGTCACTTATCATCATCTCTTCACACATCTCTGCAACTGTAATTTCAGGCTTCCAACCTAACTCTTTTTCTGCCTTAGAAGGATCCCCTAAAAGGGACTCTACTTCTGTTGGTCTATAATATCTTTTATCTATTCTTACTAAAACATCATCAATTTTAATATTGCCTGCCATATTTTTATCTACAGCAGTTACTACTCCTTTTTCCTCTAGGCCCTCACCATAAAATTTTAAGGAAACTCCAATAGTTTTAGCAGCCCACTCTACAAATTGTCTAACTGAATACTGCTTACCAGTTGCAATAACATAGTCATCTGGGGTTTCTTGTTGAAGCATAAGCCACTGCATTTTTACATAATCTTTTGCATGCCCCCAATCACGAAGAGAGTCTAAATTGCCTAAATATAAACATTCTTCTAGCCCCTCAGAAATATTAGCAATACCTCTGGTAATCTTTCTTGTAACAAAGGTCTCTCCTCTTCTTGGGCTTTCATGATTAAACAAAATTCCATTACATGCATATAGACCATATGCTTCTCTGTAATTAACAGTTATCCAGTAAGCATACAATTTTGCAACAGCATAAGGACTTCTAGGATAAAAAGGTGTTTTTTCAGTTTGAGGAGATTCTTGGATTAGTCCATACAATTCAGAAGTTGAAGCTTGATAAAATTTAGTTTTTTTCTCTAAACCAAGCAACCTAATAGCCTCTAGAATTCTTAAAGTACCAAGAGCATCAACATTTGCAGTATATTCAGGTGTCTCAAAACTAACTGCAACATGACTTTGGGCACCTAGATGATAAATTTCATCAGGCTGAGTTTCTTGAATAATTCTTATTACATTGCTTGAATCTGTCAAGTCGCCGTAGTGCATTTGAAATCTTACATTATCCGTATGTAGGTCTTGATATAAATGATCAACACGCTCAGTATTAAATGAACTAGATCTTCTCTTTATTCCATGAACCATGTAACCTTTATCCAGCAATAATTCTGCTAGATATGATCCGTCTTGACCTGTGATGCCAGTTATCAAAGCTTTTTTCATTTTTATTTAATACCTTATTTCATTCGTAAAGAAGTTCTATTATTTAAAAAGTCATTATAAGCCATTGAAAGTCCATGCTCTAATCCAATAGAAGGCTTCCAACCTATAGAGGATATTTTAGAGGAATCAAGCAGTTTTTGATAAACCCCGTCAGGTTTTTTTTCGTCAAAAACAAGATCACCATTATAACCAACCGTTTTAGCGATCATTTTGGCTAATTCGCGTATAGATATATCTGAACCACTGCCAATATTAATATGACTAAGCATTGAGCTGGTTAAGTTTGAATATTCTATTGAATCTAGGTTCATGATTTTTATTGCTGCATCAGCCATATCATCTACATATAAAAATTCTCTTCTTGGCAACCCTGTACCCCAAATAGATACATTTTTTAAATTATTTAGTTTTGCTTCATAAAATCTTTTTATCATCGCAGGAATAACATGACTATTTTCAGAATGATAATTATCTCCTGGGCCGAATAAGCTCGCAGGTATTACAGATCTGTAGTCAATCATATTATTTTTACCATGCTGCCTGTTATAGCTTTCACATAATTTAATGCCTGCTATTTTGGCGACTGCATAAGGCTCATTTGTTGGCTCAAGATATCCGCCTAATAATGAACTCTCTTTCATAGGCTGACTGACATTCGTAGGATAAATGCAACTTGACCCTAAGTATAAAATCTTTTTTGTTCCTGCAAGGTAAGAGCCATGAATTAAATTACAAGCTATTGAAATGTTTTGAAAAATAAAATCAGCTGGTAAAGTATTGTTTGCATGAACTCCCCCCACTTTTGCAGCTGCAATGTATACCTGATCTGGTTTGATACTTTCCAAAAAATTATAGACTTCTAACTGATCACATAAGTCTAAATCAAGCTTATTACTTACAATAATTTCATTTGAACTATCTTTTGACAATCTTCTGAAAAGTGCAGATCCAACCATTCCATTATGACCAGCAATAAATATCTTATTTTTTTTCATTAAAATTAACTAGTTAATAAGCTTTTTGATTTTTTCCTGAAATGTAAAATAAGGACTAGCAGTAAAGACAATAAACCTCCCAAGAAAGTAATCATGATACATATCAATGATCTCTTAGGATAAGATTTAAGCTCAGGAACATAAGCAGAGTCAATTGGGGTAAGGAGATAATCTGTTCTAACATTAGCTAACATTTGAGTCTTTAAATGGCCCTCGATTAAAGTATTAATAGAGGTTTTTACATTCTTTTGTTGAGTAGTAACGATCTGATTATTAAAATACTCCAATGACAATCTTGATTCATTTAAATCTTTTATTCTTGCAACATTATTTACTTCTTGGACTATTAAATTAACAAACTCATAAGCAAAAACAGGAGAGAAATGTTCAAAGCTGATTCTAATAAACATGGAATCTTTATCCTTGGATATTGATAGTTTTTTCATTAGCTGAGTATGAACTTCTACATATGAGGGCTCAGACAGTCTACCGTTTGAGGGCTCTCGCACCCAAGTTCTATTATTAACATCAAAAATTTCTTGATTATAAGTAATCTTATTAGACTCATATCCATTAGCAGCTATTATATTTTCTTTAATAAATGGAAATTCTAATAAATGCTTTAAGAAATCTTTTGATTGAATTGTTTCTATCGCATAAAAAGATTTATCGCCTCCTCCGCTTGGAAGAGATATTCCAGCTAAACTAGCTAGGCTTCCTACTTGATTCGAAATAGATTGTCCTTTAGAAGGGCCAGAGTCTTCTGATAATTTTAATAAAACAGAAGCTGTATACTGATTAGGTATGCTTAAAGCATAAAAAATAGAAAAAATAGCAAAACAAGATGTAATAGATATTATTAACCATTTAAAATCCCAGAAAGTCCAAAAAATTTCTGCAATATCTATTTCATTTTCAAATATTGTATTGCTTTCCATACCATTTCTATTTAGTTCTGTCATATTTTACCATTTAATAAAGCTGGTACCCGGAGCCGGACTTGAACCGGCACGCCATTGCTGGCGAGGGATTTTAAGTCCCTTGTGTCTACCAATTCCAC
>MDTG01262936.1_pt1 | contig 32612 bp, 31 predicted proteins | sample 811421 | NCBI WGS metagenome assembly MDTG01 (sample SAMN05326645, study PRJNA326480) | marine metagenome | isolation source: seawater | place: Pacific Ocean: South East | collected 2011
AAACTGAGAAACATTTGTGCGTGTTGACAGCATAAGTGCTTCACATAAACTGGCAGTATAGCTGTAGTTCAATTGGAAATGGTGCATGGCAGTAGCGCAGACCTACTTCTCCTGGGCACCAATTTATCCTAATGCCAAGATTCAAATACCTCGTGTCCTTTTGTTAAAATAAAACGCTATGTAGGCGTTGCTATACTTTTTTAGATCTTGTCGAAGCGCTACAGAAATTAATGCTAGTTTTAAAGAGCGGAAGCCCAAATAATTATCCTGAAGAATCCCTTTCATGTCGTATCATGAAATAGGATCTACCCTGGACTTAAAATTCCGGTAGAGTGGAGGCCTCGGAAAGTAGGAAAACCGAGACCTCCAACGGGGGGAAGGCTTTTTCAAGCCATTCTTTTTACCCACGCAGATGTTAATTGGATTTGCGGTTGTTACCTATTTTTTAACTAATATTAACTAATTTTTGTTAAGATCCTGTAATATTTTAGTTTTTTGTTAAACTTTTTTATAAAGAAGTCAAGATTTTTAAATCTCTTGCCGACTTTGACCCCGTCAAAAAGCATGCAAGACGTAATTGTTCCTGGACTTGCTCAATTTTTTCACTTAACCGGTCTGGATGAAGGCAACGCGCCTCATCTTCTAGTGATTGTAGCATTTCACCGGCCATGCCGCACATATCTGCCCCCAAAAACAGGCCCTTTGCGATATCTAGCCCATTTTGAATCCCACCAGAAGCGATAATGATGACATCAGGAGCTTCGCGGCGAGCACCGCGCACTGCCTCCGGTAAATCGATGCCCATAGACAAAAATGGGTTGTAAAGCGCTTGTTTGTCTGGGTTTTGACGCAACCATTCTATGAGCGCCCAGTTTGTCCCGCCACGCGCCGCCACATCTACATGGCGTACGCCCGTTGCATAAAGCCTACGGACCACCGATGCAGACAGGCCAGCACCCACCTCTTTTATCAGGATAGGGCAACCAAGCTTGTCTACCAGCCGCGTTATCGCAGCCTCCACCCCTCGCCAATTATAATCGCCCTCCGGCTGAATAGCTTCTTGTAAGGGGTTTAGGTGTATAGCGAGCGCATCTGCCTCAATGTCCGCGGCGGCACGTTGCGCAAGAGCAAACCCATTATCACCAATGATTTGCACTGCTCCTAAATTGCCAATAAGACAGGCATCTGGATTATTTTTGCGCAAATTTTTCTGTGATTGACCGCCTTCTAGGCTTGCACGCTGAGAGCCTAACCCGACAGCAATCTGGTGCTGGCAAGCAACCTCGACTAAAGCTGCATTTAGCCTGTCTGCGCGCGGCGTACCGCCCGTCATACCGGTGATAAGTAAAGGCGCAGATAACTGGCGTGATAAAAAGCGTGTGGAGATGTCAATCTCATCTAAATCAAGCTCAGGCAAAGCGCAGTAAGGCAACTCTATAGCTTCTAGTGGACGCTTATTATTTTGGCTTTTGGCCAGCGTTTTACGGGCTAAATCGAGATGCGAATCTTTGCGATGTGATGCAGAATTATCACTCATGCCTGCCTCTTTTTCTCGTAAGTGGGCCGAAAAATCGTATCTACCAAAATCATATGGGGCACGGTTAGAGCAGCAAGAGAAATAAATACTGTGCGTAGTGCAGCGTCTCCTGTTGAGACTGCCGATAAATCAGCTTGTAGATAAAAAGCCACTGCTGCTATCGCCCATGTGACTACCGTCAGAATAAAGGCGGTTATTAGAATGGTTTGGCGCGAGAGCATTTCCTGCATTGCATGCCAAATAACAAGGAAATGCCGACGGGAATGCACAAGACAAAAATAAGCCGCAAATCCAGCTAGAGGTGGCAGAAAGGCTGATAGAATACATAACACCCCTATCTCTATCACACCGCCATACAAACTTTCAAATTTGAGGCTAGCGAGAAGATAGACAACAAATGAAAGCGCCCAAAGCGGCAGCATTATAGCTGTTATCGACATAATGATGCTCGCATCCCCTCCAGTTAGAATAGTGTAGAGCGCGCTCACTTCCTCACTATGCAGACTAGGTATCACGATACCAACAACCCCGCCATGGCTAAAAACTTGCGCCGCCTTGAATAGACTTCGCCAGCTCTCATCCAGTGGCAGATGGGCAGGCTGAATATCTCCGCTACCAAAATGGATAATGCTAAGAGCAAGAAAAATAATAAGTGCCGGCAATGGCATAATATACCAAAAGCCAATGTATAGACCAGCAAGTACGCTATAGGCGACAAGAAAGCTTGTAATGCGTGCAGGCGTCCGCCCAGCGCCAAGAAAAAAAGCAATAGCTCCATCAAACGCACCATGCGGCAAGCCTACCAGCATTATCGCGATTAAGGCAAATATGTCTATTTGCGATAACATCCTCTACCTCTCCTGCCATTTCTGGTGCATTGCGGGCAATATCTTTTTAATAAACATTCTTTTTGGCATCGCGTTAATGAGTTTGACATAGATAGGCAGATGCGCAAGGCCAGACATAAATTTGGCCAGCTCATCACCTGTGAGTGCCTTTGCCATAGATAAGAAAATCTCAGGGGCCACCTCTGGATGGGCCTTTAATACAGACAAAAAGATTCGGTCTAACCAGCTATCTATTCGTCGACGCGGTGTTTTTATTTTATCTGGTACATGACCGCTTGCGAGTTGCTGGCTAATCCATTTAGCCTGCTTTTGAATAGAAGCAAATGCGTAACCAGATGATGGGCGCACACACCCCCCATTAGCGCCTATCGCCAGCAAGGACGCATCCCGCGGCTTCAGAAAATTCATCGGAATACACCCGGCCTCCTCTCGCACTGTTTGATACGCCTCAAGCCGATAAACTTTGCGCAAATAGCGCTCAATCGCACCCCTATAGAAAGTTTTATCTTCTCTCTGTTCAGAAAAGATAGTTGATTCCACTAGCGCAGTTTCATCTGAGAAAGGGAGTAAATATATAAAATGAATACCGCGAGACTGGTCGCATCTAAAATCCATCAAGGTCAGCACCGATGCATCAAAGACTGGTCGTGGCGCTTTAATTTCAATGCCCATAAAATGCTGTAGCAAACTGTTCTCTGGTGCTTCTGGCGTGCGGCTATCAAATACTGTGCCCTCATAGTCTAAAAGCATTGGGGCCTCTTCGTGGCGGGCAATTTTGCCCTTTGAACGCTCAGCACAATCCTGTAGCCAGACAGTGCTATCCAATGCATGATAGGGATAGGTCTGACTGGTTTGCGTGACCCTCCCTTGCGGTGTGATTATTTGCCAGCTTTGCCAGCTTTTCTTGGATAGGCGCGCTGGCTCAGACAGCCAATCAGTCTGCCAGAATCCCCAAATATGGCTATGTGTTGCGGCTGGACTCAGCGGGCCATGCAAGCTAATAGGAGTTTCGATTTCTCCTGAACTTATATGGGAACTTATATAACGTGCTAGTGACAAGCCCGCACAACCAGCTCCCCAGATGGAAATTTGCGCATGGCCACTCATAAGGTTTCCAACTCCAAATACCCATTTAATGAGGTTTGCAAACCAGCACTATAGACTGGTTTAGGACCTATGATTCTACTAGCCAGACTGGCACTTGCACCACAGCTTGCCATTACCTTCTCAGCTTTATTGGTGACCACACGCCCAGCTGACCAATTTAGACGGCGACGGCGCAGTTTCTGGCCAATTTCACGGTATACATTGGCCGCAACTGCGATGGCAATATGGGCGCGCGGCGGCAAATAAACGAGCCCTCTCCGCCCGCTATCATAATAAGTATCCGCAAGGTTTAGTAGCCTATCTATGCCTGCCTTCACTTGTTCAGCTTCCCGGCTGTCAGGCGCGCCTGAGCAAGCTAATATATCGTTTGCCGATAGCTGGCCAACCCAATTTTCCGGTAGATATCGCCTACCCATTTTTGCATCTTCAAGTACATCCCTTGCGATATTGGTCAACTGCATGGCAATGCCCATATCGATAGCGAAGTAAAAGGCATGCCTATTCAAGCAACCTAAAACGGGACACATTAACAATCCTACTGTGCCAGCCACCTGATAGGCATATTTTATCAACGCATCCTCAGACTTTATTGCAACAAGGCCTTGGTCGAATAACAGCCCGTCTAACAAATGCTGAATTGGACGTATGGGCACAGAACACGCGTTGAGTGTTGGCAAAAATCTCTGCAAAGCCGCATCTGGATTTTTGAATTCCCTGCCAGCTTCCAGTGCATTTAGCTGGTCATTTATGCTGGCAAGCCGCGCCGCGCCATTTTCCATATCGCCATCAGCCAAATCATCCACTGTGCGGCAGAAAGCATAGAGATTCGCCGCATTATGGGCCATCTCTCGTCCAAGAAAATGCGATGCCCAATAAAAACTGCGCCCGCCTTTAGCCAACACATTAAGTGCATCTATATTTTTGATATTCTCTGCGTGCAGGCCCATTTTTTGTTTATCTGCTCAGCGCAACCCTTCTTATTAAATAGCTCCTATCCAGCCCTTTCAGACGATGTTGCCTCACCTGCTTCTTCCCCTACTAGCCTGTCGACCACTTTAGCGGAGCATAGCACGCCCGGCATACCGGCACCTGGATGCGCACCTGCCGCTGCAAAATACAGATTGCTTAGGTGTGGGTCCCGGTTATGGTATCTAAACCATGCGGACTGTGTAAAATTAGGCGCGATGGAAAACCCAGCCCCATGCATCGAGCGATAGCGAGTTTTGAAGTCCTCAGGTGTCATATAGAAGTCTTCAACAATATGTTCAGACAAGCCAGGCATGATTGTCTTATCTAGCGCGGCAACAATACGTTTCTGTAAGGCGGGCCCTTCTTTTTCCCAGTCAAGGTCGCCTTGCAGATTTGGAACTGGACATAGCACATAAAAGCTGTCGCATCCCTCTGGGGCAAAGCTTGAATCTGTAGCTGTGGGGCGATGTACATATAAAGAGAAATCATCTGCTAGAACCTTGCGGTTAAAAATATCATGCAATAATTCTTTGTAGCGCTTACCCATCCATATCGTGTGATGAGCGATGTTAGGATAGGTTTCTTTGGTGCCAAAAAACAGCACATATAGCCCCATAGAATAGCGGGTGACCTTATTTGGAAGCGCCTTTTTACGCTTGCCTTTATGAGCAGGCAACATTTCAGAATAAATAGTTGGTGGATCGCCATTACAGATGACCCGATCAGCACTAATATGTTTTGCATTTTGAGTGACAACCCCAGTGACCCTGGTGCTGTCATCCTTGCTAACCAAAATTTCGCGAACATCTGTGTTCAGCAAAATTTCAATCCCGTGCCGACGCATCAGATTTTCCAATTCCACCACCAACTTACCAGTTCCGCCCATACAAAAATAAACACCCCATTTGCGCTCTAAATAATGAATTAGCGCATAGATAGAGGTGGTATCAAAGGGATTGCCCCCAACCAGAAGCGGATGGATAGAAAACGCCTGACGCAGCAGCGGATGCTTAATATGACTATTTACCAATTGCGCAACAGTCTTATAACTTTTCAGCCGGAGAAGTTGAGGAATTTGCTTTAACATCGTGCCAAAATGTGTAAAGGGTTGATCTGCAAGCTTGCTAAAACCAATATCAAATATATCTTTGGAGGTGCTGATTAGCCGATCATAATTTTCCATATCTTCTGGTGAGAAGCGGGCAATTTCATCGTGGGTATCTTTTAGAGATGGGCGATAGTCAAATTCTGAGCCTTCATGGAAGTAAAAACGGTACCATGGATCCAAAGGGCGAAAATCCAAGTGATCTTCGCGTTTTTCGCCAAATAAAGCAAAAAGTTCATCGAAGAGAAACGGGGCGGTGATCACTGTAGGTCCCGCATCATGGCGAAACCCTCCATGCTCAAACGCTTGAGCTCGCCCGCCTATTGCATCAAGGCGCTCTATAACTGTTACCTTATGCCCCCTCGCACGCATCCGCAAAGCCGCTGCAATGCCACCAAAACCAGCACCAATGACAAGCGTATGTGTTGTGTTATCAGATGCATCGAATGTGCCCATGTCATCCATGGCAAGCTAAGCTCCCCTTAAATAAGGGTTAAGATGATAAAAAAGCCGGTCGAATGGATACAAAATGAGTTTGTCTCTAACTAAATACTTAAACAGCAGTTAGCTGTTATCTGCAACAAGATCTCTACAGACATGGCGCAATTGCGCTTTAATCGGCGTGATTATCGCCTGACAATCTGACGGTAGAGCGTCCGACGAGCTTTCAGCTTCATCAAACATGCTCATTAGAGCCGAAGCGGTCATAGAGAGAGCAGGAGAACGGCGCAGACGGGTTTGCCAGTTTAGCGCATTATGTTCACTACCAGAAGCAAGCCAGCTATCGAACTCAGCCGCATGCTCCCTATCCAAAGTTGTCCTGAACATAACAATCACCGCGTTTGGTGCGCGCCGCAAAAGGTCTGATGCTGGGCTCGCTGCCCCATCTTTGCCAATAACATTCAGCATATCATTCGCGATCTGATAGCATCCACCAGCGGCCGTAAAGAATCTTTGCAAAGGTTTTATAATATCATTGCGTTCAGCAAGATAGGCAACCCCCTCCACAGCGGCAACAAATAAAGGGGCTGTCTTCCCGGTACTTATATCCATATATTTTGACCAGCTCGGGTAGCTATTAATAGCAAATTCTGATGCCTGGCCTGTGGTTGTTGTAGCCATATGGTGCGAGAGAACAGATACCAACTTTGGTGTCTGACCGATGCAGGCTGCCTCTGAGGCAAGCTCAAACGAAAGCGCAATAAGCCAGTCCCCCAGAGCAAGAGCTGTATCCTTGCCATATTGGGCCCACACTGATGGCATACCGCGGCGTACCATATCACCATCGCAGATATCGTCATGGACGAGCGAGGCATTGTGAAGAATCTCAACGGCAGCGGCCCAGCGCATAGATAACGATTGTGGCACACCAAAACAATCAGCAGCTGTTAGCGCCATGCGCCCACGTAACTGCTTTCCAGCTTTTTTGAAATGGTGATGGGCTGGCTTACCAAGCGGATGGCTACTATCTGGCAGGCGGCTGATGATAAATTCTAATAAAGATTGTGATATATCAGAAAGGGGCGGCGAAACGTCCCTGCTAAAAAAGGCAGGCTCGTAATTGCTGTTAAAGCTCTCTGGCATCATCCTCACCCTTAACTAAATTATTATGTTTTTAATCTATAAATTAGGTATATGGCGAATAGACGCAGAGCAGGGTAGCCCACTGGGGCGCCCTGCTCCGCTGATAGGTTACTTTGCTGTTTCTGTCTGTGAAACAGCTACGTTCCAGATGATCACACCAAACGCAATTTTGTTCAGCACGTCAGCTAGGTTGTAGATGATGTTAAGCATTGCCATGTCGGCACCGCCGGCCAAATAACCGAAGAAGTAGCCAAGTGGGTAAATTGCCCAACCAATGGTCACAATCCAGCGCATTGTTGAATAAGCTGAGGCTACAGCAGGTGCAGCTTTCTCTGCTGCGACTTTTCCAGCCTCACCAGCAAAGATTTCATACAAGATGTATGCCCAACCAACCATGCCGATAGCGAAGGCTAGCGTTACGTTCATGTAACCTGCTTCGCCCATGTAACCACCGATCAGCATGACCAATGAACCGATAGTCAAACGCCAGAAGACGCCGCCGGACACGTTGGTAATCGCACGCAAAATCAAATAGAACTCAATCATCAGCAATGGCACTGTGATCAACCAGTCAATGTAACGATAAACTGTTGGTGTTTGCTGAGTAGCTACCCACACATCTCTCATGTAGAAATAGTGTACAGCAGCAACTAGACAAACCAGACCTGACACAACAAGTGAGGTCTTCCATTTTGCTTCAACTCTCTGGGTTTCAAGAAAGAAGAAGGCAGTAGCGGCTACAAGAGCCATAGAGATCAGCCAGAAGCTGATACCCACGAAATCTTCAGATTTCAAGTTGGCTGCCTGTGCAATAGCAGGCATAATTGAAAGTACAGCTGCAGGTGCAGTGAACTTAAAAAGTTTTTTAATTGACATAGGACACTCCCCAAAACGTCGCGTTCTAGAACGTCCTACTTTTTATCCCTGCCAGAACACCCGTTCTGACAGACCTCTCCCCGTTAGAAGCAGATATTACTCTATTTTTTCCTGTTGGCAAGTTTTTGTTAACTTTTTACCTGGAACTAAATATCTACTACAAAAAAATATACGCCAAAATTGTCTAGGCAGATTACCAAAGCTCGTTTAATCTAATCAGGCAAAAAGTTTAAATTCACTCATCAGAATAAGAGGAAAGCTATGCTTGAAGATACTGTTCTTGTTGGAGGAATTGCGTTTTTAGCCCTTGCAGGCCTGGCTTGGCTGGCAATTGAAAAAGTCACTAATTCTGGTTTAAATGATCGTGCAAAAAGGCTGTTAATTTATATTTTAATTGCCATTTTAGGAGGCGTGGCAGTCCTTGTTTTCAGCTGGCATAGCCAAAATTGGAAAGAAAAAAATGCAAAAACTTCTATGGTTGAACAGGTCTATTTATCCAAAAATTTCACAAGAATTTAGTTTTCGACAGGCAAAATGAGTTGGAATCGTTGGGTTTTAGCTGTACCTTACTGGAAAATTTAAAAATCAGCGCCGCTACGTGCCAGGCTCAGTATTTCAGCTATTTCAGCCCCGCTTAACCCATATTGTTCTGATGCCTGCACGGAAGTTATATAGCCATAGGCTAAGTCGCGCCGCACGGCTTCGTGGCTCCGCTTCTCTGGCTGACCATAGCCCGCCCCCCCCGGAAAACCCATTTTCACAACCCGGCCATGAGCCACAAACTGCTTTCCCTTGCCACGCATTACAGTTCCATCATCTTGGGCAATGATTGTTGGTGCACCAGCCATCCCACCATGACGCCCACGTGCCGGATGCGCTATCCTATCAAACATTGCTTGTAAATAAAATTCATGGCCCTCTTCTGCCCCAACATCCATATATTGACCAAGCCCGCCCCGATATTGGCCAGCGCCGCCGGAGCCTGTGCGCAATTCTTTGCGCCAAATAATCACCGGACCTACCTGTTCAGTTGCCTCTACAGGCATTGTCATCACACCAGATGGGAAAGCGGTAGCATTCATACCGTCCATTGTGGGGCGCGCGCCTGACCCACCTGAATTGAAAACAAGAACCTCAGCATAACGGGCTTCAGGTGGCGCGATTTGGTCACGGCGTGGGCGCAACTGCAACTGAAAATTGCACAAACATCCTGCTCCTTCTGCTGGCACCCTGTCCGGCAACAACTTATCAAGGGCATCAAATATAGTATCTGGCACCATATGGCCGATAATATGTCGCAAAGCAACAGGTGCAGGGTGTAGCGCGTTCACAATGGAATTTTCCGGCGCGGTAATCTCAAACGGTTTTAAGGAGGCTGCATTATTAGGTATGTCTGGTGCGATTGCACATTTCAGCGCATAGCATGCATAAGCTTTAGTATAGACAAGCGGCACATTAATGCCCTTTTTATCTACCCCTGAAGTGCCTGCCCAGTCGCTGAGGATACGGTCTTTTTCAATACTCAGGGCTACCTGTAACTCAATAGGCTCATCATAGCCGTCTATACGCATTGCACCTTTTGCTGTGCCAGGGGGGAGTGCGTTGATACATTCCAGTGTAGCTTGGCGTGAATTCTTTAAAATAAATTCTGAAATACCAGAAAGGTCAATAATGCCAAACTCTGCCATCATATCTTGCAGGCGTCGATCCCCCACCAGATTACAGGTCACCAGCGCGTAAATATCCCCTATAAGCTGGTCAGGCTCGCGGACATTGCCTCTTATCAGCTTTACCAGCGTGCTATCTACCTCACCCTTATCAGCAAATTTCATCACTGGCAGATATAAGCCTTCTTCATAGACAGAATTCCCATCAGCACCAAAACCACGGCCGCCTATATCTGTTACATGAGCAGTACAGGCAAAAAAACCAACCAGCTGACCGCTGCGAAAGGAAGGGGTTACGATTGTTATATCATGTAAATGGCCTGTGCCCTCCCAGGGGTCATTGGTAATGTAAACATCGCCTGCAAACATATTTTGCCGGCCAATCCGGCGGATAAAATGCTGCACCGCATCTGCCATTGCATTCACATGGCCAGGCGTGCCTGTTACGGCCTGCGCTAGCATTTCGCCTTTTTCATTATAGACGCCAGCCGACAGATCACCTGCCTCGCGCACAGAAGTGGAAAAAGCAGTTCGCACCAGCGCTTGTGCCTGCTCTTCCACCACAGAAATAAGCCGGTTCCACATAACCTGATAGGCAACTTCTGAAATCTTCATCTCTCCATCAAGGCGCGTTTATCACTGCCTTCTCCTATCTTAACGAACTGTCAGCTTTTTGGGATTGCTCGTGGTGCCCTTTTGTTCGTATGTCTATTGTACCATCTGAAGCTACGCCGGCAGAACGGCTAGCAGGAAGAACAATTGTTGTCTCATCCTCGATTATCAACGCAGGTCCTTCAACCCCCCTCCCCATTTTTAGCGCATCCCTCTCTATTATTTGCGCTTTAACGGCTTGTCCTAAAGCGGGATCAAAACAAGCGCGAGTTTGGCTGTTCTCAATAAGCTGTAACGTTTTTGGCGCTTCAACGAGACTGGGCGGCGTGGTTGGCGTAATTGCATTGACTGACCAAACAGTAATTTCAGCTTCCATTCCTTGAACAGTGCGACCAAACAACCGCTTATAATCTTCTTCAAAACGAGCCAGAAAATGTCTAGCGTCAGGATTTGTGGCGTCCTTTGCTTTTAAATGGACGGGAATTTCCCATCCTTGCCCGGAATAGCGCATATATATCTTATATTCCAGGTCTATCTGCGCTGTGTAATCGCAAGAGCGCACAAACTTGGTAGCTTCGTCTTGCATATCAGCAAAAAGTTCCTTTATCGTTTCCGGCTCAAAGCTGCGCATCGGCATAAAAACAGACCGGTTTGCTTCAAAGCTGAAAGGCGCGCGCAAAAAGCCTATAGCTGAACCTACTCCGGCCCCTTTGGGCACAAGACAGCGCGAAATTCCTAACTTCTCACACATACGGGATGCATGCAACGGAGCAGCACCGCCAAAGGCTATCATCACATAATTCGATAAATCTTCGCCATTTTCAATAGCATGGACTCGGGCGGCATTTGCCATGTTCTCATCCACCACCTCTGCAAGACCCCAAGCGGACTCGCAAGCATCCATATCTAGCACATCTCCGATATGCCTCTCAAGCGCATCAGCAGATTTTTGTCGCTCAAGCTGTATTGTGCCGCCAGCAAAATTATGTATATCAAGCTTGCCCATAATTAGGTCAGCGTCTGTCACCGCAGGCCGGGTTCCACCACGTCCATAACAAGCAGGGCCTGGCTCTGAGCCGGCGCTTTCGGGCCCCACGCGGATTTGCCGCAAATTATCAACATGCGCTAGTGAGCCGCCACCAGCACCTATTTCCACCATATCAATTACCGGTATCGAAATAGGCATACCGGAACCTTTTTTGAAGCGATAGCTCCGTGCCACTTCGAACACCCTTGCGGTTTTTGGTGTTTGCTCTTGAATGAGGCAGATTTTTGCTGTTGTTCCCCCCATATCAAAAGACAACACCTTATCTAGCTGATGTCTTGCGGCTACCTCTGCTGCGAAGATTGCCCCGCCAGCAGGCCCAGATTCGACCAGCCGCACTGGAAGGGCTGCTGCGCTTTCCAACGAAATAATCCCGCCGCCAGAATGCATCAAAAATACTGGGCATATCGAACCGGCATCTTTCAGCCTGCCTTTTAACCTATCGAGATAGGCTTTCATCAAGGGCTGAATGTAGGCATTTGCAATCGTAGTATTAAAGCGCTCATATTCACGCATTTGCGGAGATACAACACTTGACAGGGATAGCAGAATCGATGGCATACGCTGACGCAAAATCTCAGCAATTTTTTGCTCATGCCCATCATTTGCGTAAGCATGTAATAGACCGATAGCGATACTTTCATATTTTGCCTCTGCCAGTTCATCTGCCAAAATTTTTACTTTATTTAAATCTAGCGGTATAAGTATCTCGCCTGAGGCAGCAACCCGCTCCTCAATTACATAACGGCGATTTCTGGGTATAAGTGGTTCAGGTAGCTTCAAATTCAGGTCATATTGCTCGAATCGGCTTTCTGTGCGCATTTCGATCACATCACGAAACCCTCTAGTTGTTATAAAAGCTGTCTTGGCGCCGCGCCGCTCAATAAGAGCGTTGGTCGCTAAGGTCGTGCCGTGAATGATCTGCTCAATATTTTCTGGCTGGACGCTCGCTTTAGCGCAGACTTTCATCATCGCATCCAATATAGAATCTTCCGGGGCATGATAGCTGGTAAGCACTTTAGTTGAATAGTAGGACCCTGCAACCTCTAGTACCGCATCTGTGAACGTACCACCAATATCTACGCCCAGCCTTACTCCTTGTTTTATTACCCCCTCTTGCATAGCAAACGCCCCCGCCTAATTACAGGTTCTCATCAGGTTCAGTGATTTGATGAACCTCAATCACATTACCGTCTGGGTCATAAAAGAAAATTTGGTGCCAGCCCGCTACCGCTCTGTCACCCCAATCTGAATAGGGCACGTCAAGCTTATCTAAATGCGCCATAAAGCCCTTTAGGTCATCTGTTCGATACGCAATATGTCCATTTGAGACCGGATTAACAATTTGGCCAGTGCGAAAGCTCGCATGAATATCCTTCGCTGCTAGATGCATCTGGATATGTCCATCACCGACAAACGCCACGTCTCCTGCATAACCCTTTTTCTTTTCTAGCACAGGCAGACCTTTTGTTTCCCTATCCAGCCCAATAACCTTACGATAAAACTGGTCCATCTCTGCTACGTTCTGGGTAGATAAATTTATATGATGCAACGTTAATTTCATTTCAAATACAAAGTCCTTATCATAATATGCAAATGTAGATGTCAATCATAAGCGTCCCATAACTCTAGCAGTGTAAAAATTCTTGACTAGACAGTATTAGGAAAGATTTTGACAGATTGGTAATTTTTCTTGCTTCGCCTCATCTGAAAAATTTAGGGTTTATATAGAACACGCAAATTTTCTAATAAGAAGGGGGATCGGGATATGACCATGACCATAGAAGCGCTAGCGGACTTCATGAAGCAAGCTTTTCCCCAAGTAGCAGGTGACTTTCTCATCAATGAGGAAGATGGAGGGCTGTTATTAGAAATGCTTATAGAGGAACGCCATCTACGTCCGGGTGGTACAGTTTCTGGCCCCTCCATGTTCTGTTTAGCAGATGTGTCTTTTTATTTAGCAATTCTATGCAAAATTGGCCCGAAAGCCTTAAGCGTAACCACCAACGCAACCATTAACTTTATGCGCAAACCTGCTGCTGGCAATCTATTAGCACTACCGCGCTTATTAAAAGTTGGCCGTGGCTTAGTGGTCGGTGATGTGATTATCTATAGTAAAACTGACACAAAGCGGGAAAATGCGCTAGCACAGGCGACCATGACCTATTCCATTCCTTACAAAAATTAAACAGCCAGAAGGCATAAAAAAGAGACGCTAATGGAGAATAAAACACCATCTATTGCAAAAACAGTTATCATCACGGGCGGAGCCAGGGGTATCGGGCTCGCGACCGCACATCTGATGCACGAAGCCGGCTGGAAGGTAATACTGGTTGACCGGGACGAAAAAGCGCTAATGGAAAGTGCAAAGGCATTTAAAAATGGCATAGGGCTAATCTGTGATATTTCAGAGCCAAAAGCTGTAGAAGTTATGGTAGCTGATGCCCTTGGCTGGTCTGGCCAAATTGATGCGCTCGTAAACAATGCTGGCATCGCTGATTTTGGCCCTATCAATGAAACTGATTTTGAGAGGTGGCGCAGGGTGATGGCCACCAATTTAGATGGTGTTTTTCTTGTATCCCAAGCGACTATTCCAGCTTTGAAGGTAACTCGCGGCGCGATTGTGAATATTGCCTCTATTTCTGGCCTGCGGGCATCGACCTTGCGGGTAGCCTATGGCACTTCCAAGGCTGGTGTGATACAACTCACCCTGCAGCAAGCGGTCGAGTTAGGTGAATTTGATATCCGCGTGAATTGCATCGCTCCGGGGCCAGTACGAACTAAATTAGCGATGGCTGTTCATACCCAAGATATTATTGATGCTTATCATGACGCGATACCGCTAAACCGCTATGGGCAAGAACGTGAAATAGCAGAAGCAATTTTCTTTTTAGCTTCGGAGCGGGCTAGCTATATCACTGGTCAAGTTCTAGCTGCTGATGGTGGGTTTGAAGCGAGTGGTGTAGGTCTGCCAGCCCTTCGTGGTAAAGACCAGAGCTAGATAAGCACAACTAGCCAAGCGCAGAAAATAAAGGCCGGCATTATGGACAAAAATGATGAGATATTAGACCTGCCAGCAACCAAGCTTGCAGCGCTAATTAGAAAAAAAGAGCTCTCCCCTGTGGCGCTAATCGAAGCAAGCATCAGCCGCATTCAAGCACTAAATCCAATCTTGAATGCCGTGGTGACAGATAACTTTGAGGCGGCCCGGAGTGAAGCTAAAGTAGCTGAAAAAGCGGTGCTAGCGGGGGATGCGCTTGGTATGTTACATGGCTTGCCTGTTGGGGTGAAGGACCTGGAAATAACGAAGGGGCTACGTACTACTTTTGGCTCCAAACTCTTTGCAGATAATATCCCGGCACATGATCAATCTTCTGTGGCGGCTCTTCGCCGTGAAGGAGCGATTATCATCGGCAAAACAAACACCCCTGAATTTGGGGCTGGCGGGAATACACGTAATCTTCTTTTTGGCGCGACATGCAACCCGTTTGTTATTAGCAAGACCTCTGGCGGCTCGTCTGGCGGAGCAGCGGTAGGGCTAGCAACCGGCATGATGGCGTTAGCAACCGGCTCAGATTATGGCGGCTCTGTTCGAACCCCATCTGGATTTTGCGGTGTAGCGGGTTTTCGCCCTAGCCCGGGCACCATTCCTGCAGAAGATAAGCCTGTTAGCCTATCTCCTTTTTCGGTATTGGGCCCGATGGCACGTAATATAAGCGACATAGATCTGCTACTTCGTGCACAGCTGGGCGCAGACAGACGTGATCCTTTCTCTGTGGTGGTTGATAGTGACTTAAAGTTACCCATTGAAACGGCCGATTTATCTCGCATGACGCTCCTGCTTTCAGACGACCTAGATGGTGCGCCTCTCTGCGCCGAATATCGCCAGCTTTTTGCAGAAAAAACGAAGCCTTTGCGCAATCACGCTTTTGTTTTGCGTGATGGTCATCCTGATTTTGATGGCGCAGATAATGCATTTGAAATATTGCGCGGGGTAAATTTCATTGCCGCCCATGGCCAGAAAGTAAGGCAACACAAAGACAAGCTAGGCCCGTTTGTTATCGACAATGTAGAGCGCGGGCTGACCTATACTGCCGCAGATATCGCGCTAGCCCATAGCCAGCAATCTAAAATTGCAAAGTCTTGGCTGGCTTTGTTTGAGGACGTGGATGCGGTCATAGCCCCTACCTGTTCAGTGCCGCCCTTTGCCCATGAAAATTGGACCGTAAAGGAAATAGACGGCATTGCTATGCCTACTTACATGAGTTGGCTTGGCCTAACCTACCGGCCGACTATGGCGCTAGCTTGTGCAGCGGCTATCCCCTGCGGTTTAGATAAAAATGGCCTACCCTTTGGTATTCAGGTCTTAGGCCCACCTGGGAGCGATAGAAAGATTTTAAATATCTCGCTGGCTATTGAACAGCTTTTTGCACGCACATCACAGACGAAACGCCCCTGCCCTGATATTGCAAGCCTAAGAGAAACCAGCGCATGAGGCCAGCACCCCTCTTTGCCTCCAGCACTGTTCAAGCTGTTACATGGATGTTTTTCTGCTGCTTTAGCTTGACGATGATTGCGGCGCTTGGCCGGTTTGCTGCGCATGCTGGGATGCACCCTGCGCAGAGTGTTTTCATACGCCTATTTTTTGCGCTGGTTCTTATTCTGCCCTTTGCGATAAAAGCTGGTCTAAATTTTAAAAAAACCTCGCAGATAAAGACCCATGTCCTCCGATCTACTGTAGGCATCTGCGCTATGTGGCTTTGGTTTAGCAGTATTTCGATAATTCCCATTACTGACCAGACCGCCTTAAGCTTCCTTGCCCCTATTTTTACCACTATGGGCGCAATTGTTTTTTTAGGCGAGATTGTGCGGATGCGTCGCTGGCTAGCGATATTTATCGGCCTGTTTGGGGCAGTTGTGATCGTCCGGCCCGGCTTTGTGGAGCTAAGCACCGGGCATTTATTAGCGGTTGGCTCGGCCATGATGATGGGCATGTCGATGTTACTCATCAAGCATTTAACCGCAAAAGACAGCCCTTTGATGATTGTTTTTCTATCCCACCTTTTTATGACACCAGTATCCTTAATACCTGCCTTTCTGGTCTGGCAGAGCTTTCCTTTAGAGCTTTATCTTATTTTGGCAGGCTTTGCACCCTCTGCTTTTTTTGGCCATTTCGCGCTGGCAAAGGCCTATTCCCTCGCGGATGCCTCCTTCATCGCGGCACTAGATTATGCGCGCCTGCCTTTTGCGGCACTAATAGGCTGGCTTATGTTTGCTGAATTCAGTGATATCTGGACATGGATAGGTGCGAGTATTATTTTCGGCTCTGCGTTTTATATTGTTAGGCGTGAAGTACAGCTTGCGAGGCACCGTGTGTCTGCCCACAGAGGGGACTAGAAATAGCTATGGTCAATTTAGTTGCAGATATTGGCGGAACAAATGCACGCTTTGCCCTCTGGCAGGAAACACAAGATATCGCCAACTGCCTGTCCCAGATAAACTATTTCAAGACCAGTGATTTTCCCTCCCTTGCGATAGCGATAGAGGCTTATTGCAAAAAAAATGACATCCAACCCACACGTCTGTCGCTGGCAGTAGCTGGCCCCGTAGAAACAGATTTTGTATCGATGAGCAATAATGAATGGTCTTTTTCCAAAGAAGAGCTGAAAAAAAAATTAAAGCTAGAGCGGCTGACCGTAATTAATGATTTCACCGCACAGGCATTTTTGCCTCCTGTCTTACGGGAAACGGACAAACATCCTATCCGCGAAGGAACCCCTCTTGTTGGAACACCTATCACCATTTTAGGCGCTGGCACGGGGCTTGGTATGTCTGCCCTCATCCCCTTTCACAAATCAGACAGCAGTGAAATTGATTGGCGTGCCCTAGAAGCGGAAGGCGGGAATGTACCGTTTGCGCCGGTTGATGCAGAAGAGCAAGCCTTGATGCGATTTATTGCTGGCAAAACAGGCCGGACAGTCAGCTTTGAAGATGTTTTGAGTGGACGCGGGTTGGAGCGTTCTTACCACTATTTTGCAGGCGATAGGGCACCTCTATCGGCAGCTGATATCATCGCCCAAGCCGATGACAATCAACACGCAAAGCAGGCTGTTAACCTATTTTTGAATTGTTTGTCCAATTTTGTGTTACATGCCGTTATGATGGTGGGGGCACGCCAGGGCGTTTACCTATCTGGTGGCATTATCCCGCGCTTATTGCCCTATTTTGAGAAAAGCGCTTTTACTGCGCGTCTGTCAGAATATGGTATTTTTACAGACTATATTGCCGCTGTTCCAGTTTGGCTTATCACCATAGAGGAACCAGGTCTGACTGGTGCTGGTCTTGCGCTCAGCAATCCCTATCTTCAACATCGCACGCTGTGAAAATAAAAAAGGCAGTCCCCTCATATAAAAACGCACTGCCAATGCTTTTTACCCAAATTGATTTCTAAGCGATATCAAAACGGTCTAGTTCCATCACCTTAACCCAAGCTGCCACGAAGTCTTTGATAAATTTTTCTTTATTGTCGTCTTGGGCATATACCTCAGCAATTGCTCGCAGGATAGAGTTCGACCCAAAGGCAAGGTCTACCCGTGTTGCAGTGCGCAATATCTTGCCTGTCTTTCTATCGCGCCCCTCATAGACATCATTACCGGCTGCTGTCCAAATAACATTCATATCCAGCAGATTGACAAAGAAATCATTGCTCAGAATGCCTTCATTTTCAGTGAATACTCCGTGGTTGGTACCGCCATAATTCGCGCCCAATACACGCAAGCCGCCAACTAAAACGGTCATCTCCGGCCCGGTTAGCGTCATTAGCTGGGCCTTATCAATTAACAACTCTTCTGAACTCACACTAAAGGCTTGTTGCTGATAGTTACGGAAACCATCGGCTAGGGGCTCTAGCACAGCAAAAGATTCAACATCTGTCTGCTCTTGTATCGCATCCCCCCGCCCTGCTGTGAAGGGTACATCAACATCAAAACCAGCCGCTTTGATACTCTGCTCAACACCAACATTACCAGCTAGAACGATTATATCCGCCATGCTAATATTTTCTCCCGAGGTAGCACGGATGCCCTCTAGCACGTCCAAAACACGCGCAAGCTGATCAGGCTGATTAACTTCCCAATCTTTTTGCGGTTCAAGGCGAATACGTGCCCCATTTGCGCCGCCACGCATATCAGAGCCGCGATAGCTAGCCGCACTTGCCCAAGCCGTTGCTACCATCTCGGAAATTGTGAGGTCAGAGGCGGCAATCTGTGCTTTAATAGCAACAATATCGCTATCACTTGGCACAGAAGAAGGCGCTTCGATAGGGTCCTGCCAAATAAGCTCTTCTGACGGCACTTCTGGTCCCAAATAACGAATGAGTGGGCCCATATCACGGTGGGTTAGCTTATACCAAGCACGCGCAAAAGCATCAGCAAACTCATCCGGATTTTCATGGAAGCGGCGCGAGATTTTCTCATAGGCTGGGTCCATACGCATTGCCATATCTGCAGTAGTCATCATGGTTGGCACGCGCAGAGATGCATCCTCAGCATCTGGGGCCATATCTTCTTGCTTCTGGCCGACAGCATGCCATTGCTGTGCACCTGCAGGGCTCTTCGTTAGCTCCCACTCGTAGCCGAACAACTGATCAAAATAGCCATTATCCCATTTTGTTGGGTTGCTTGTCCAGGCGCCCTCGATACCGCTGGTGATGGTATCCCGCCCTCTACCTGAGGCATGCGCGCTAATCCAGCCGAGTCCCATCTGCTCAATCGGTGCGCCCTCTGGCTCAGTGCCAACGAGACCCGCATCACCCGCGCCGTGGGCTTTACCAAAAGTATGACCGCCTGCGACTAAGGCAACCGTCTCTTCGTCATTCATCGCCATACGGGCAAAAGTTTCACGAATATCAACTGCACTCGCCAACGGGTCAGGATTGCCGTCTGGGCCTTCTGGGTTCACATAAATCAGACCCATTTGTACTGCCGCTAGAGGGTTTGCTAATTCACGCTCACCCCGGTAACGATTGTTTTCTAGCCACTCGCCCTCATTACCCCAATAAATATCTTCTTCAGGATGCCAGATATCTGGCCGCCCGCCGCCAAATCCAAAAGTTTGGCCCCCCATAGATTCGATGGCCACATTTCCTGCTAAAATTAGTAGATCGGCCCAGCTGATTTTGTTTCCATATTTTTGTTTGATTGGCCAAAGCAGGCGGCGCGCCTTATCCAAATTACCATTATCTGGCCAACTATTTAGAGGGGCAAAACGCTGTGCGCCTGTCCCGCCGCCACCACGGCCGTCCGTTGTTCTATATGTACCAGCGGCATGCCAAGCCATACGAATAAAAAACCCCCCATAGTGGCCATAATCCGCTGGCCACCATTCTTGTGAATCTGTCATCAGGCCATGCAAATCTTTTTTCAGCGACTTGTAATCCAGTGTTTTAAACGCCTCACGGTAATCAAAATCCGGGTCCATTGGGTTGGAGCGCGCATCATGTTGACGCAACAAACTCACGTCAAGTTGGTTCGGCCACCAATCTTTATTTGTGGTGCCTTCAAGGTTCGTATGCATAAACGGACACTTGTTTTGGGTGTTCATAACTGTCTCCTCAGACAAATTTGAATGGTCAAAAAGTAAAAAGATTCCTCTATTTGGTAACTGGCAAGATTAAAGACAGCATAATCTAGATAATGGCTAGCAAAGTAACTCTTACCCCTGCCTATATAAGAATCTAGCGGGGCAAAAAAATAAGGTCAAGAAAATTAGAATGATTCTAAACTAGGAAAATAAAGATTCAGGATTTGCGGCGCAAGCGAACCATCAGCTCGATGTTTTCTGCCTCATATCCATCTGGTAGCTCTGGCAATTCCGGCAGTACGATTTTGCCCGGATAAATATCAATAAGTTCACCTGTTTCAACATCTATAAAATGATGGTGATCACCCAAATTTGTATCATAAAGGACTGTATCACCCGCGTGATGAACCGGACGCACCAGCCCGGCTTTTTCAAACTGGTGCAGGCAATTATAAATGGTGGCGAGCGCCATAGGATGACCACAATCAACCAGCTCGTCACGTAATTGTTCCGCGCTGACATGCCGCGCGCGACCATCTAGCAAAAGTTCCGCAATCGCTATACGCTGGCGAGTAGGACGCAAACTAGCAGCCCGCAGTTTTTCTGCTGCCTTTTCGGGCGAGATATGTTTTGGTTGTATTCCGACCATAGTCGAGTGTTGCCTTTGTTCTATGAAAATGTCAAGCAAGCCCCTTTATTCTGAGGCAGGTTACTGCTATTAAAAAGAGAGTTTGCCTTGTCACCCCCTGCGGGATTTAGGCTACATCCAATAGGAAAAATCGATGAATGAAATAACAGAGTTTCTAAGGAACAGGCGTTCTGTCCTGATAAAAAACCTAAATGCGGCGCCAATAGATGAAGAGGACGTTAACGAAATTTTAAAATGTGGTTTGCGTGTGCCTGATCACGGCGTGCTGGGGCCTTGGCGCATCATGGTAATAACTCCTAAGACAGGAGCATATCTTGGCGATCATATTCTAGCGCCAGAATTTGCAGCTAAACATGCAGATGCAACCGAAGCTATGCTGACGTTTGAGCGTCATCGTTTCACCCGCACTGGCGCTGTACTAGCGGTGATTTCAACACCTGTGGAGCATATTAAAATTCCGGCATGGGAAATGCATCTATCTGCAGGCGCATTATGCATGAATCTGTTGCATGGGGCGCTAGCGCTGGGCTACGGGGCACAGTGGGTGACCGAATGGTATGCGCAGAATGATAGGCTTCTAACAGAGCTAGGTGGGGATCCAAGAACGGACAAATTTGCTGGCTTCATTTATATTGGCCACAAAATTGAGGAACCAAAGCCGCGCAGGCGGCCTGAAAAAAACGATATCATTTCAGTCTATAAACCGACACAATAGCGTGTGTAAGGATTCAAGCTAGGAGTAATGCAGTTGAGATGAACATACATCTTTATAAACATGACCTGCCAGACGAGATAGATTTAGGTAAAAGCGTAGCGATCGATACAGAAACGATGGGGCTAAACCTAAGACGCGATAGGCTATGTCTTGTGCAGATATCCTCAGGCGATGGGCAGGCTCATCTTGTTCAAATTGCCGCCGAGATACAGCCATGCCCAAATTTAGAAGCGCTTCTGGCTGACAAGGAGGTGGAAAAACTCTTTCATTTTGCCCGCTTTGACCTGGCGATGCTCAAACATCATATCGGACCGGTAAACGGGGCTATATTTTGCACTAAAATCGCTTCCAAGCTCTGCCGCACCTATACGGATAGGCATAGCTTATCAGAGCTTTGCCGTGAATTGCTGGGATTAGAGATATCCAAACAACAACAATCCTCTAACTGGGGAGCAGAAGAATTAACCCAAGCACAGCAAAAATATGCAGCGGGCGATGTGCTATATCTGCATCGATTAAGGAATAAGCTAGGCGCGATGCTGACGCGCCTAGATAGACTGGCCATGGCGAATGCTTGCTTTGCATTTTTATCTACACGCACCGATTTAGATATTGCCGGCTTTGAGACCCTTGATATCTTTCATCACTAATTTCGAGAGACAGTATGCAGGATACGCCGCCAGCAAAAACAAATATTTTTACCCCTCAGACATCAAATCCTGAAGCTGAAACTGTTTTGCAAAAACCAAAACGCAACGGCTTGCCGGTATCTCTTAGCCTTGTCCTGCTCGGGACTGCCATAATTATTGGGGGCGTTATTGTAGGTTGGACAAGCTTCTTTCAAAATAATGACAATATCGAGATAAGCCTTGAGAGCGTCAGTGCGCAACCAGCAGGTACGCTGGAGATGACTGGGGCTCACTATTCCGGCACCACCGAGACTGGGGTTAAATTTTCTATCAAAGCTGCGCGCGCGGTAGAATCTGCTAATGAAAAAGGGCTAATTAGGCTGTATGAGCCAGATGGTTTTGTCTCTTCCGAAAGTGATGGACACACCAACCTATCCTCAAATTTAGCGTTATATTATGCTACGGAACGAAGGCTAGATATGAGCGGGGAGGCCAAGATTTATCAAACTAAACACAACCTTACTTTGAAAAGTGAGGAAATAGTTGCATTCATTGACAAAGGTGAGATGATCAGCAAAAAGCCCGTTATCCTAGAGGGGTCTGATATTTATCTAACCTCCCAAGGGATGCATGCAAAAAATAATGGGGAAGTTATCATATTCACTGGCAAATCCCGTGTTGAGCTGAAGCAAAATTGAATAGAGTTTGAATTAAATGATGGTAGGTAAAGTTATGAAATCCAGCTTCACAAAAAAGCTATTATGCACAGCTTTTATTGCTAGTTTTACTTTATTCCCAGCATTGGCTGCGGATATGATTGTCAATGCTGATAAGAGCCTTGAATGGAATCAACAAAAAGGATTTTATGAGGCGCGTGGCAATGCCCATGCCTATCAAGGGGATCAAGAAATTTTTGCTGATGATTTAAAGGCGTTTTATGATGTCACGTCGTCAGAGCGAACTATCACCAAAATCTATGCGAACGGAAATGTTCGTTTCGCCGATGATGCCCATACCGGTTCTGGCAGCCGTCTTGTCTATCAGATGGATACAGATGATTATATGCTTAACGGCCCTAATGCTCGCATTGACGGCCCAGATAGTAAAGCAAGAGCTTATAAAGATATTCACTTTCAGCGGGAAGAAGGGCGTGTGCATTTGCGTGAGCAAGCAGAAATCAAACTCAGCGATGGCCGGCATTTAACAGGTGATGATCTCCAGCTATATCTGAATTCTGAAGATAATATTGAACGTATCGAAGCTCGGGGTAATGTTACCGTTACCCAAGCCTCTGGTGCGCGTGCATCTGCTGATAATATGGAATATGATCGCATTGGTGATAAAGCCACTTTGACAGGGAACGTAACCATAATTGATGGCGGAAACCAGCTGTCTGGAGATAAGGCAGAAATTGATTTTGAAACGGGGATTAGCAAAATGCTTTCTAACAATTCAGCAGGACGGGTATCAGGACGTTTTACAGGAACAAAACAATAGTTTAAGATGTGGCTATCTTGTTGCCTTTTATGGCGTCTATTCTCGAATAGCCAGACAATAAAAAAAATAACCTATAAGGTAGTATGCCGCGTAAAATGGACAACACACAAACATCCAATTCAGAGCAGCTAAAGCTGGTCAGCGAAAATCGTGGATTACAAGCGCGCGGCATCGGCAAACATTTTGGCCAAAAACGTGTTGTGCGGGATATTTCTATTGGGGTGCGTCGCGGCGAAGCCGTCGGTCTATTAGGGCCAAACGGTGCCGGTAAAACCACAACTTTTTACATGCTTTCTGGGCTTATACCATGCGATGAGGGAGCAATCTTCATGGATGGTATGGATGTAACAGACACGCCCTTATTTCAGCGGGCGCGAATGGGCGTTGGGTATTTGCCGCAAGAATCAAGCATTTTTCGTGGGCTGACAGTTGAAAAAAATATCCTGTCCGTTTTAGAAATCACCGAAAAGAGGCTGGATATGCGCGATGCAATGCTGGAAGAGCTAATGGCAGAATTTGGCATTGGTCATTTGCGCAATACGCCAGCGGTCAATTTATCTGGTGGGGAGCGTCGCCGGCTAGAAATAGCCAGAGCATTGGCCGCCCGCCCAGCCTTTTTACTGCTTGATGAGCCTTTGGCTGGTATCGACCCAATTGCGGTTGCGGATATCCGTGATTTAATCTCCCAACTGAAGGGGCATGGTCTCGGGGTCTTAATCACCGACCATAATGTGCGCGAAATGCTTGATATCGTTGACCGTGCATATATCATTCATGACGGTTCAGTTATGATGGAAGGTAGCCCGGCAGAAGTTGTTGGCCATGCAGGAGTACGCCAAGTCTACCTCGGGGACCGCTTTTCTATTTAAGAATTTATTCAAGCCTTATATGATGCGTAAAGGCGTTATCAGGACAGTTTCGCCTCGTCGGCGCACTGACCGTCAATGTTGCCTGGCCTTTTTCATGAAAAATTAGCCCTAAGCGGCCTGTGTGTTGTGACAAATAATACCTCTCCGGAGGTTTTTTGAAGTGTTTGGTGGAGCCAATCGGGATCGAACCGACGACCTCTACAATGCCATTGTAGCGCTCTCCCAGCTGAGCTATGGCCCCCAATACCAAACAGGATGCGTTGGAGTTCTACACAGACGCATAATTAGATGCAAGCGAAAAACAGTACGTTATGGATTGGGCACTTCTTCAATTTAGTTATCATCTTCCTCATCATCTAAATCATCACCGGTGTCAATTGGCTCTTCATCGTCTAGCACATCGATAAGCTCTGCGGCGCCTTCGGATTCATCCTCATCATCATCAGAGGCAATCGCAATCAGCGACTCATCACCGGTTGGCAGTACATCATCATCCTCTTCGAACTTATCATCATCCACTTCGGTGATGATTTCTTCCTCTTCTGAAACTTCGGACCCAGGTATAACAGATTTCTGTTCTGCTTTGGCTGCGCTACGTCCGCGTCTGCTTTTCAACAAGCTTTCCGGGTCAAATTCTGTCTGACAGATTGGACAAACGATGGGTGTTTTATTCAAATCATAGAATTTAATTCCACATGATACGCATCTTTGCTTATGACCCAATTCAGCTTTTGCCATATTCTGTTTCCTTGAAAAAAATTGCCTGGGAGCGATTACACGCAAATCCTGTACTCTGTCAAAAGATTTTTAAAGGCAAAACAAAATTTATCAAGCAAACTGAAGCAGTTTTATTTAAATGTGGCAAATTATTTACAAAATTTAAAGGACAAAGGATGGCACTGATGGTTAATTTTAAAAAATCCCAACTGGTGGTTTGCGAAATAATAAAAGACGGTGTAAGACAGCAATCCTAAATAATATGATGATTTTCTGACTAGAATGGGCGTTCTGGCCCTACCTTTGGATATGAATACGCAGATTGAAACACTCACATCCTACCCTATCTCTGGCCTATCTGGTGAAATGCTGATCCCCAGCGATAAATCTATATCGCATCGTGCGCTTATTTTGGGCGGCATGGCGATTGGCCAAACAAAAGTCTCTGGTTTATTGATGGGTGCCGATGTCTTGTCTACGCTAAAGGCAATGCGCTCATTGGGCGTAAACATAACCGCTGATGCAGGTAGTATAACGATTGATGGTGTCGGTAGCGGCGGCTTTATTCCGCCAAATGCCCCACTAGATTTAGGTAATGCTGGCACAGGGGTAAGGCTCTTAATGGGCGCTGTTGCAGGCCAACCAATCTCGGCTATGTTTACTGGTGACGCCTCGCTCAAGAAGCGGCCAATGAAACGCATCACTGACCCGCTAGCTATGATGGGTGCCCAAATTGCTTTCACGCAAGAGGGGGATGAGAAGGGCTATCTGCCAGTTACTATTACCGGTGCACAACCACCCTTGCCGCTTTCCTATGAAATGCCTGTAGCTTCTGCACAGATAAAATCAGCAATTTTGTTTGCGGCCCTAAATGCTAGAGGCAAAACCATTGTGACCGAGCCGCATCTATCGCGCGACCATAGTGAGATGATGTTATCCCATTTTGGAGTCGGATTGAGCCGCGAAATGCTAAAGGATGGCCGCCACCGAATCACACTCGAAGGAGAAGTTGATCTGCATGCTAAAGATATTTTTGTACCGCGCGATCCTTCCTCTGCAGCCTTTGCAATTGTAGCGGCCCTTATAACAGATGGGAGCCACATTACTCTACCCGGAATCAGTTTGAATCCGCAACGTACCGGCCTTATCACCACGCTAAAGGAAATGGGCGGAAATATTGTAATTGAAAATAAGCGGATAGAAGGCGGAGAAGATGTAGGCGATATTTCCGTTAAATCTGGTCCACTATATGGCATTGAGGTACCCGCAGAGCGAGTTGCATCTATGATAGATGAATATCCTATTTTGTCTGTTGCCGCGTCCTGTGCAAGGGGCAAAACCTATATGCCAGGTATTGCTGAACTCCGGGTAAAGGAAACAGACCGCATCTCGGTAATGACCGAGGGGCTGAAGGCTTGCGGCGTAGAGGTTTCTGAGACACGTGATAGCATGACTGTCATCGGCGCTAGCACTATAAAAGGGGGCGCAAAAATAGCGTCTCAACATGATCACCGGATCGCTATGTCATTTTTAGTGTTAGGTATGGTTGCACAGAACCCTGTAATTATGCTAGATGTGGCGACCATTTCAACAAGCTTTCCAGATTTTGCAAAAATTATGAATAAGGGCGGGGCACAACTGGAAATTGGATATGAAATGTAAAATTAGCCTCACGTAGCCTAGAAACGCAATAAGCAACTTTTGCCCAACATTAAATAAGGATAACGCCGACCAACGACGCTAGCACTGGGCTTTAATATAGAAGAGAATTTTGATGATCATTGCCATTGATGGAACAGCTGCCTCTGGGAAAGGCACGCTCGGCCGAACACTTGCGATGCGCCTCGGCTTAGCCCATCTCGATACTGGACAGCTATATCGGGCTGTCGGACTTGTTGTCAAACAGGCAGATATGGATTTAGAAACAGCCAGCGATGATGCGCTAAAATTATTAGTAGAAAACCTGGATATATCCCAAAATTTTGGGCCTGAATTGCGTAGCTCAGAAATAGGAGAGTTAGCCTCGAAGGTTGCGACGATACCGCAAATTCGCACCAGCCTGCTGGAAAAACAGCGTAACTTTGCACAGAACCCTCCGCATGGCAAAGGCGCAGTTTTGGATGGTCGGGATATTGGCTCTGTTGTCTTACCAAATGCAAATGCTAAATTTTTTATTGATGCCGCTGCTGATATCCGCGCCACCCGCCGACATCTGGAATTAAAAGCGCGCGGCGAAGATATCGATTTCTCTGAAGTACTCTCAGATATCATAAAACGGGATTGCCGTGACAAAAATCGCACAGTTGCGCCGCTAATTGCTGCAAATGATGCGTTTTTTATTGACTCTTCTGATAAGAATGCCGAAGAAGTCTTAGCACTTTGTCTAGATCATTTAGATGAGGTGCGTGAGCAGCAAGCTGTTAACGGCCTCTGAAATAAATTCAGCTTGTTTTTTAAATCAACTTTAAATGCTGAACAACATAGTTGCGCCGCTACATTTTCCGTTAAAACTTTAGCGGGATAGCCTTAAAGGGAACTTTTTATCTCTTTTTCAGAGGAAGGCTAAACCCTGAACCAGCACAGGGCTTGATTCAGATATGAAAAAAGGCATCTGACTTTCGGCGTATTTACGGAGAACATTCTTGTCACAAAACCAAACAGCGGACGTTATGTCCGAAAATTTTGCTGATCTTCTTGCAGAAAGCTTTTCAGAAGATACCTCTATTGAAGGCAGCGTCGTAAAAGGCATTGTTGTTGGCATCTCAGATGACCATGTAACTATTGATGTTGGCCTAAAATCTGAAGGACGCGTTCCTAAAAAAGAATTTGCTGCTCCCGGTCAAGATGCTGAAATACAACTTGGTGATACGGTTGAGGTGTATGTTGAGCGTATGGAAGACCGCGATGGCGCAGCGATGCTCAGCCGAGAGAAAGCCCGCCGCGAAGAAGCATGGATTCTGCTTGAAAATGCATTTGAAGCTCAAGAGCGAGTAACCGGCGTTATTTTTGGCCGAGTGAAAGGCGGATTTACTGTTGATCTTTCTGGGGCTACCGCCTTCCTGCCAGGTAGTCAAGTTGATATACGGCCGATACATGATGTAGGCCCATTAATGGGCGCACCGCAACCATTCCAAATTTTGAAAATCGACCGTCGCCGCGGCAACATTGTGGTATCACGCCGTGCAGTTTTAGAAGAATCTCGTGCCGAAGCTCGCAGTGAATTGGTTTCCAACCTCCAGGAAGGTCAGGTACTGCAAGGTGTTGTTAAGAACATCACCGATTATGGCGCCTTTGTTGATCTTGGCGGTGTGGACGGTCTATTGCATGTGACTGATATTGCATGGAAGCGAATCAATCATCCATCTGAGGCGTTACAAGTTGGACAAACTGTAGATGTACAGGTTATTCGCTTCAATTCTGAAACCCAGCGTATTTCACTTGGCATGAAGCAGTTGCAATCAGATCCCTGGTCAGATGCTGCGGAGAAATTCGTTAACGGCGCTAAGCTCAGCGGCCGCGTAACCAATATTACCGACTATGGCGCTTTTGTTGAACTAGATGAAGGAGTTGAGGGTCTGGTCCATGTCTCGGAGATGAGCTGGACAAAGAAAAATGTACATCCGGGCAAGATCGTATCTACTAGTCAGCAAATCGAAGTTATGGTTCTAGACGTGGATATGGTTAAGCGCCGCATTTCTCTAGGTCTGAAGCAGTGCACAGCAAACCCTTGGGAAGATTTTGAAACCACCCATCAGGTTGGTACTATGATCGAAGGAGAGATTCGTAATATCACCGAATTTGGCATCTTTGTAGGTTTGACCGAAGATATAGATGGTCTGGTCCATTTATCTGACATTTCATGGGAAAGCACTGGCGAGGCCGCGCTTGAAGGGTTCAACAAGGGCGATAGAGTCTCCGCAAAAATACTTGAGATCGACATGGAGAAAGAGCGTATTTCGCTTGGCATTAAGCAATTATCTGATGACCCATATGCGGGTGAAGTTGACAAATACCGCAAAGGCTCTTTGGTTACTTGCACGATTACAGGGGTCAATGAAAACGGTCTCGATGTTTTGGTTGGTGAAAACCTAAACGGCTTTATCCGCCGCGCGGATTTATCGCGTGAACGCTCCGAGCAACGTACAGAACGTTTTGCTGTCGACGAGAAGGTTGATGCTATTGTCACCCAATTTGACAAAAAGACTCGTGGGCTGACCTTGTCTATTAAGGCGCGTGAAATTGAAGAAGAAAAAAGTGCCATGGAAAATTTTGGTTCTTCAGATAGTGGTGCAAGCCTTGGCGATATCCTTGGTGCAGCACTGGCGAAAAAGGAAGATTCTTCAGATTAAGCCAGCATGTAAACTAAAAAACGTGAGACTGGGTGGAACCACCCCCTCGCAATTTTAACAAAAACTACACCTGCTATCTTTTTGATAGCGGGTGTTTTTTGTTTTTTACATAAGAATTAGGATTTTCTCTATAATCCTTGACGCTAAGGAGAGAAATCGGCATGATCGGATTAATTGTTCAGCTTTCAAAAAGGCGATAAAAATGACAAAATCAGAGCTGATTGCGCGTTTAGCCGAACTAAATCCTACCTTATACCACAGGGATCTTGAACAGCTAGTTAACACTGTTTTTGATACGATCACCGAAGCGCTGGAAAATGGTGACAGGGTAGAGTTGCGCGGGTTCGGTGCTTTTTCTTTAAGAGAACGTAAAGCCCGTGTTGGACGCAATCCGCGCACTGGCGAAGCGGTAAATGTTGACGCAAAAACTATCCCATTTTTCAAAATGGGCAAAGGCATGCGCGAACGTCTGAATAAGTAAAAACAGAGAGCCATCTTTTGTTTTTTAAAAAATAGCTATTCTACCGCCTATAGGAACGCAACCCCATGCGCCTTCTTTCCCGTTTGGTTTATTTTAGCATTATTCTGCTTTCTTGCGGCCTAATAGCCGCTTTCGTAGTGATTAATAATACACCAACCTCTCTTCACCTTTGGCCATCTAATACGCAAATCACCGCAGAAATCTGGGTGTTTATCCTAGGGGCGTTTGCAAGCGGTATGCTAGTAGGCGGGCTCTTTATCTGGACAAAACTGCTCAGTCTACGCACTCGCTTATGGGCACGTGATCGCCAGCTCGCTAAACTTAATGCAAGCCTTGAAAAGGCTGAAAAGAAATCAGATGATACATTGATGCTTGGGCGGGCGGACCAGACTTAAGATATCAGCAAGAATTGAGGTATGCGCTAAATTTTCCTATAAGCAGGGAGTTTATTTTTAAGGTTTTTCACATTTTAGCATGCAGGCACTAGCTACGCGTTCACGCATGCAGTTTTAAGCATAGGATAACGACGAATGAAAGAATCTGGTTTAGCGGTAAAAATCTGCGGCATATCTACCTTTGAGATTTATCGTCATTGTGCTGAGATAGGCGTGGATTGGATAGGTATGGTGTTTTTCGAAAAGTCGCCACGCCATCTGGAATTAAGTAAAGCTGCCGAACTAACCAAAAAGGGGGATGAAGAGCTAGACCCAGCATCACGCCCTGAGCGCGTTGCATTGGTTGTTGACGCTGATGATGGCTATATTGAAGCGATAATTAACCATGCGCGTCCAGATATGTTGCAACTACATGGTCACGAAAAACCGGAGCGTATCGCCCAAATTAAACATCGTTTTGGCCTGCCGGTAATGCCCATTATCAGTGTTTCTAAGGCTAATGATATCGCCCAGGCTAGCGAGGTGGCTGAGCTTGCAGACTGGATTTTGTTTGATGCCCAGCCTAGCTCAGATAGCAGTAGCTTGCCCGGGGGTACTGGCTCATCTTTTGACTGGTCCTATCTAGTCGGCTTCAGAAATGAAACGCCATGGATGCTTGCCGGAGGGCTAAATGCACAAAACGTGAAAGAGGCAATTGCTATCTCAGGCGCGCGCGCCGTGGATATTTCGTCCGGTGTAGAAAAAAAGCGAGGCGAAAAGTCAAAATCTGCTATCTCAGCCTTTGTACATGCAGCAAAACTCAGGTAAACTCCCCGCATAACCGGCTTAAATTGCGCTCACAAAAAGACCATAAGGAACGTTCAGCTATGCGTGAAAAAGCTTCTAATTCATATCGTAATTTGCCAGATGACAATGGTCGTTTTGGTATTCATGGCGGCAGGTTCGTTGCAGAAACGCTGATGCCATTGGTTTTAGATGTAGAAAAATCCTATCATACGGCCCGTAAACAACAAAGTTTCTTATCCGAATTGTTATATTATCAAAAACATTATATTGGCCGGCCATCCCCACTATATTTTGCGGAACGGATGACAGCGCATTTCGGCGGCGCTAAACTATATTTCAAGCGGGATGAGCTAAATCATACTGGGGCGCATAAGATTAACAATGTATTGGGTCAAGCCTTGTTAGCAAAGCGCATGGGCAAGACCAAAATCATTGCTGAGACAGGCGCTGGTCAGCATGGCGTAGCCACTGCTACTGCTTGCGCCCTTTTCAATCTTGAGTGTGAGGTTTTTATGGGCGCAGAAGATGTGCGCAGACAAAAGCCAAATGTAGACCGGATGCGGCTGTTGGGAGCAAAGGTACATGCCGTAACATCTGGCACCTCAACCTTGAAAGATGCAATGAATGAAGCCTTGCGCTATTGGGTCGCAAATCCAGATACGCATTTCTATATTATTGGCACTGTCGCGGGGCCACACCCCTATCCAGAGATGGTGCGTGATTTCCAGTCTATTATTGGCATAGAAACCCGTGAGCAGATAACCGAAGCAGAGGGGCGCCTGCCAGATGTGCTTATCGCCTGTATCGGCGGTGGCTCTAATGCTATGGGGCTGTTTCACCCGTTTTTGGATGATGAGGGAATTGAGATTTACGGCGTTGAGGCGGCTGGACACGGGCTGGATACTGACCAGCATGCTGCCAGCCTGACTGGTGGTAGCCCCGGTGTCTTGCACGGCAACCGCACCTACCTGTTGCAGACGCCTGAAGGCCAAATTAAAGACGCGCATTCTATTTCAGCAGGCCTAGATTACCCGGGTATTGGCCCTGAGCATTCTTGGCTCCATGATATTGGGCGGGTAAATTATGTTAGCGCTACAGATGAAGAAGCGTTAAGGATGTTCCAGCTTTGCTCTCGCCTTGAAGGGATTATCCCTGCACTTGAGCCATCCCATGCGCTAGCCTTTGCCTCGATACTTTTGCCAAAGTTGCCAGCAGATAAAATCGTCGTGCTGAATATGTGTGGACGCGGCGATAAAGACCTTGAAGCGGTACTGCCACTTCTTGACGAGCGCGGCTTGCTGTAAGCGAAAGGAAAGTTATTCATGACGACCAAAATTGCACAATGCTTTGAGGGCGCAGCTTCCAAAAATCGGGCGGTACTTGGTGTATTTGTTACTGCAGGCGATCCTGATGCGCAAACCTCTGCTGCATTGCTTGATAGCTTGGTTGAAAATGGCGCTGATTTTATCGAGCTCGGGATGCCCTTTTCTGACCCAATGGCAGATGGCCCAGCCATTCAGGCGGCCAGCATTCGGGCTATCAAAGCCGGAATGACCTTGCAAAAAACCCTTGATATGGCAACTGATTTTTGCCAG
>MDTG01123376.1_pt1 | contig 32608 bp, 30 predicted proteins | sample 811421 | NCBI WGS metagenome assembly MDTG01 (sample SAMN05326645, study PRJNA326480) | marine metagenome | isolation source: seawater | place: Pacific Ocean: South East | collected 2011
ATAACGATAACATGACAAGTGTTGACGTTACAGGTGCGAAATTAGGTTCAGTTGAGTTTTCAGGACACGCTGATTTAGCTACTCTTGAGTTAGACCACACTACTTCATTAAGAAGTACAAGTACTACTGCTGCTGAAAAAAGTGTTACTGTAAACGTAAATACTAACCCTTCTTTAACTAGCTTAACTGCTGGTATGGATGATGTGTCAGGTTTATTAGTTTACACAAACGCTGCATTAGCTACTGTAGACTTTACTGGTTTAGCTGATGATGGTTCGACTACTACAGGTTCTTATGCTCACGTATTCAACAACAACCTTACATTCGATCTTGTAAAAGATGGATATGATACAGGTACAACATATACTTTAACTGATACTGGTTCAACTACTGGTGGTGGTGGTATTAAGACACTTAAAACATGGCTACAACATGTTGATGGTTCTGTTTCTACTGCTAATGGTGTATATGTATTTGTTGATGCTATTACAAAATATGAAGTTCAGTCAACTTTAAACGGTGTATATACTGATACTGCAGTTCCAACTGCTCCAACAGTAACTGAACAGTCAGAAGCTTTTACTAACAGAACATCAATTTATGCTGTTGCTGCTCTTGAAGCTGCAGAATCTACTACTACTGGAACTACAGTAAGAGAGACTACAAGTTATACAATTCCTGTATCTCACAATGTAACAAGAGCTGCTAATACTGTGTTGAACACAGCTACAACAAAAGAAGGTTTTACTATTACTATTAATAGTTTAGCTAAAACTTTTGATGCAGGGGATACTTACAATGGATCTACTGTTAGTACAGTTAGTGACTTAGTTAGTTACATCGATGGAGATTCTTCATGGGGATCTGATATAACAGTTTCTGCAACTAACACTGGTAACTACAGATCTATGCAAGAGGTTAAATTTACTCAAGGTGATGGTACTGCTGGTGCTGTTTCACTTATTACTGGTGGAAACAACGGTGGTAACAAACTATGGTATAAATTAGGATCTACTTATGCATCTGGTACTGTTACAGTATCTGCTGGTGATGGAGCTGTTGAGATTGCTAAACTTGTTGCAACTGCTATTAGTGGTGCTACTAACCCAGCAACTCAAGCAAAATTATATGGTGCTACTGCTGATGGTGCATATGTAACAGTTACTCAAAGAGTTTCTAAAGTTCCTTATAATGATGACATTACAACTGGTGTAACTTCGTTACCAACAATTAGTTTTGTTATTGACGCTGCTCAAACATCTACTACTGTTGGTATGGATGCAGGTGCTACTTCAAATGTTGCTTCTCAAGATAAGCAAGGAACGACTTCTGGTTTCTTCTTGACTACTGGAGTTAACAACGTTGCGGGTGTAACTGTGAAAATTGTAAACAATGATAATACTGCTGCTGCTTTAGCTGCTGCAAACGTTGTTTCATATACATTAAGTTCAGGTGTAACTTCTGGTATATTAGGTACTGCTGGTAATTCTAGTACTGCTTCTAAAACTCTTAATGGATCTAACGATACTGTTAAGTTAGTTTCTGGAACACACTTTAACGGACCAGCTTCTGCTTATGCTGCTGTTTTTGCTGATGTTTCGACTGCGTCGACTTCAGAAACTCAAGCTGCTGCAGTAACTAACAGATCAGGATGGCTATAATAGTTTAACTATTAGAGTTACGTTCTAAAAATTAACCTCCTCATTTTTTGAGGAGGTTTTTTTTATTCATATTTTTAATTGATGGAAAAGAGAATTATTACAAAGTTATTGTTACTGATTAATTTTGTATCTCTCTTCATCTATCCAGTCACTGAAACACTTGATGTCAACACATTTCGGCTGCTTTCTTTCAGCTTAATCAATTCATTTTCTTTACTGTATATTTTAATTTCAGGGGAACTAACTTCAATATTATTTAAAGTTTTAAAAAGTAAAATTTCAATTGCTATAGTTTTATTCATAATATGGGGTGCTTTGTCTGTTGCATATGCAGGAAATATTACCCAAGTTTTTTTAAGGGTATTATTTTTCATAAATTTCTATTTTACGTTTTTAACATTATATGTTTTTATCAGTTATAATAAAATTAGAGCAATACATATTGCAGCTTTTATTAGTATACTTGTTTTAGCTCAACTTTATTACTCATATAATGCTCTTTGGGCAATTTCAAGAGTAACTACATATGATTTTTCATTTAACGAACTTCTAAAAGGACGTTTCCCTAATAGAAATATTACTGCAGCGATATACCTTTATCAGTTGCCGTTTATTATTTATATATTTCAAAAATCAAAAAGTAAAATAATAAAAATTATCTCTGCAATTTCAATTTTGAGCCTGCTGCATATGATTTTTTTAATGTCTGCCAGAACATCTTATATAGTCATTTTTGTTTTAGGACTTGTATATGTACTCCTTTACATTATTAAAAGAGAAAAAGAGATTTTCCAGTTTGGTCTAATTTTTATATTGTCTGTTTTAACTTCTTATTTGACTAGTACTTACTCTTTAGGTACGAATAACTCTGCGTATGTGTTTAATAGAATGAATACAATAAATTTTCAAGAGGAATCTACTAATACTAGACTACGATATTATGAATATGGCTTTCAACAGTTTATAAAAAATCCATTAATAGGTGTAGGTTTGGGAAATTGGAAGATTGAATCCATTGAAAAAGACAAAGAAAATATTATTAGTTATGTCATACCATATACTATGCATAATGATTTTTTGGAGGTTGCTGCTGAGTTGGGAATTATTGGCTTATCTTTTTATATATTAATTTTCTTATTTGCTTTAATCTATTTATATAAACACTTTATAAGAAATAAATTTGATCCTTATTTACTAGCTCTTACATCATTTATTGTTGTCTATCTAGTTGATGCGAACCTAAACTTTCCGTTTATAAGAGCATCACAGCAATTATATCTAGCCTTATTTCTTTCTCTGGCTTTATATTCAAAAAATTATAATACAGAATGAAAATTTTAATTAAAATATTTATTGTATCGATCTCTCTATCAACTGTATATTTCCACTATGTTAATCATATATCTGGTGAAATTCAATATGATTTATATGAGGATATAAATTCAAGTAATTATAAAGAGCAGACAACAGCTAGATTTAATGTTTTAAATTTAGACTTCCCGGATCTGTCTCTGACAACTTTGCCAATGAAAGGCATTGTAGCTAGATACTATTATCTTGGTGCCCAATACTCCAAAGCACTTGATTTACTTAATCAATCCTCAGGAGAAAACCCGTATATAATGTATAACGAATCACTAAAATCAGAAATTTATTCTAAACTTGGTGTAATAGATAGTGCATTAATTTACGCTGAGAAAGCATTTAGTGGAATTGCTCATAATCAGAAACATTTTTTAGAACTCTCAAAAATTTATGTCAATACCAATAAATATTCAAAATTAGATTCAATATTTAAGATTGTAGAAAAAAAGAATTTACCTCCTTTATGGAGATTCTATTTAGCAAGTGCATTAACTAGGGAAGATTCTATCTCAGATTACAGTAAAATAAAAGCTAGAGAAGCTTTAACAAGATTTAATGATGGTGAATTTTCGTCTGAAATTAGACTATCTTCAATATATATATTATATGGTACAGAAAGAATCAATGAATCAATAGAGGCTGCAGAATTAGCAAATAAATATTTTGATGAAGAAAATTTTAGACTTGCCTCAGAATATTTTGAAAAGGCGGCCGATTTAAACCCTGAAGAGTATACCTATTTTGAAAATGCGGGGATAAGTAATTATAAATTTGGATACTATGATGAGGCAATCAAATATTTGAGTCATGTTGTTGATTCAATTAATCCAGGTACTGGAAAATCAGAGTTTGTTTTAGCTCAGTCATATGCAGGAGTTAAAGATTTTGAAAATGCATGTAAATATATTTATGACTCCTCAAAATATAATTATGAAGCTTCATATCAATTAATAGGTGAGTATTGTAATAAAGCTCAAAATGATAACTCTAATTAGACAAAATAAAGAAGAAGTTCTATTAATCTCTGCGTTACTATTTTGTATACTGTCTCCTAAATTTGGGGCAATAGATAATGTGTCAATTAGATGGTTTTTTTTGTCATTTTCATGTTTGATTTATCTAATTATCGTTAAACCAAAATCTTTTTTTTATGAGAGTTATAGTTTGATTATATTCTCAATATTTCTGTTCTCTGGAATTTGCTCAATACCATATTCCATAAATTTCAGTGAATCATTAATTTCAATATCAAAATATTTTGTTATAGTTTCTGTTTTCTTAATTGTCTTTAATTCAATTAAAAAGCTAAAAAATCCTGATTTAATTATCTCTTATTTATTTATAATATCCTTAATAATAGAATCCTTATATACTAATGTTTCTTTTTTACTATTTGGTTTTGAAGAACTTAAAGGAATATCAATGAACAGGAATATAAGCACGTTCTCACTTGTATTTAAATTACCTTTTTTATTATACTTAATTTCAAAAACAAATAATGGAAAGTCAATTTTATTAAATATATTAGAAATATTAGTAGTTATATCTGTTATTCTACTTCAAAGTAGAGGAGGTATTCTCTCATTATTATTTATATATACTTTTCTTTTATTTTTTAAAAAAAGGAGAAAATTAATCTTAACTGTTACAAAGATATTATTGATATTATTTGGAACAATATATATGCTCCCAAAAATATCTTCTGCATTTAATGTTAAGCTTCAGGACTCATTTAGTCTCATTAATGACGAATCTTTTAATCAAAGATTAGAATATTACAAAAACGCACTAGACCTTTTTTTAGAAAAACCTTTTTTTGGAAATGGAATAGGATCTTTTAAAACAGAATCATTGAAATATTATGATGAGATTTCAACAATTCCTTATTATGCTCATAATGATTTTTTGCAAATTTTGTCTGAAACAGGGATACTGGGACTTTTATCTTATATATTAATTTTCATTTTTCTTTTTAAGATTTTATTTAGATTTAAAAAATCAAATCCAATTTTTCCATTTCTAATAATTTCAATAACAATATATTTATTTAATTCACTAATTAATTTCCCCATAAATAGACCTCAAGAAGTTATCCCATTTGTTATTTTAGCATCTTTAATTACATATTACAAAGAAACATCCCTTAAAAGTAATAGCCTAACTTCACTTTTTATGATTACTGTTTTATTCATCTCTCTAATATTCTCATCTTTTTTATCATATAAAAAACATAAGTCATTGGTTTTAGAGGATAAATTAATATCATATTACTTTAAGAATGAAAAATTTTTGGAATTAGATAATATCGATAAAATAGATTACAGATTGCCAAACTTAAGTAGTAATACCACACCAATATCAACATATTTAGCCAAAATAAATATTGATAATGGTGATTACCAAACTGCAAAGGATCTTTTAGACTATTCAACAAAAATAAATCCATATATCGAGATAACTTGGAAAGAAAAATTGACACTTTTTCTAAAAACTCAAATGTTTGACGAGGCCTTGGTTTCTGCTCAATATTTGTTTAATCGAAATCCTAATGATGAATTATATGCTGAAATTTATTTTAGTGTAGCATCGTCATTAAATAATGAGGAGATATTTAACTCAACATCTGCCTTATCAAAGAGTACAAATATTAATGTACATTATATATTTTATAATGAATATCTTAAATTGACTTCTCCTAATAAATCATTTTTTATTAAAAATATTTTAGAAAGTTTAAACCAATTTCCAAATGACAATAATCTTATTGACATGATAAATAAAACCAATTAAAGCAACTGATGTATTTTAAAATACAAATTGGATTATTACCAATGCCAATAAACTGATAAAAACTATTAAAGAGTTTGTAAAAAAATGACTATTAGTTTTATTTAAAACAATATGATGTAAATGATTTTTATCAGCTTTAAAGGGAGATTTACCTTTTAAAATCCTGATCAAAACTATTCTTACGATATCAACAATTGGATATAATAATATCGATATTACAAACAATATTTTATGAAGATCATATCTAGGCTTAATTATATAGTCATTCGTTAATATGTAAATAACATAGACACTTACTAGGCCGCCAAGAAAAAGTGAGCCTGAGTCTCCTAAAAAAACTTTATTGGTTTTTTTAAAATTAAAAAGATAGATAGGTAAAAGGCTCGAAATAATAATTATGGACAAATAGGTATTTGGTGAATATGAGTTTTTAAATAGTTCAAAACATACAATAAACAAAATCACTAATGAAACTGCAAGTCCATCAATACCATCAATAAAATTTATAGAGTTAATAATTGCAACAATTATAAATATTGACAACCCTTGAGCAATAATTCTATTTAACTCATATATTCCTAAAAAACCATGTAAATTATCAATCAATAAGCCATTATCAATAAAAATTTTAGCAGCTATAATTTGAAAAATAAATTTTAGTTTAATATCTAATTGGTAAATATCGTCGTAAAGTCCTACTATTAGTAATAAAGATAATGGAACAAGTAGTGAGTATTCAAATAAATCAATACCTTGAACATAGTGAATAAGCGAAAAACAAAAAACTACAATGAAGATACCAATGCCTCCTGATCTGGTGGCAATCGAACTATGTGATGATCTTGAATTAATCTTATCAACTAAACCTTTTCTCCTGAAGAGTATGTTAGTAATGTAAATTGACACAAAGCTTGAAGCCAAACAAAAGATTACGATAAAGATTAAATAGTTAGTCAAATTTAATTTGATTAATTATGAAATTATTCTTTGAAATAAATTTAATCATAAATATAATTATAATCGAACTGATGAGTAAAACTTAATTCTGAACTATAAAACTTGAATCTTTTAAGTTTTCTGAGACTGTATTTTTAATATTTAAAAGTTCTTCAGGCTTAAAGGGTAAAAAATTTTCAACGTTATCAAGGCAATGATCAAGTTGACTCACTTTTGAGAATCCAGGAATTACTGTGGAAACATTCTTATTTGATAGAATAAATCGCAGTGAGTAGTCAATTAAATCTCTATCCTCAATCTCAAGGCTTTCTTGGATTTTTTTTAATTTTTCAAGACGTTTTTCGAATATAGGCCCAGAAAAATAATCTGCTCTTTCATCGTTTGGATCAAATTCTTGCTTAGGTGAAAATGTTCCTGAAAGAAGGCCGTTATTTAAAGGAGATCGAATAATTATACCTAAACCATCTTGTTTAGTCTTTTCAATTAATTTTTCTGTTTCTTGAAATAGAAGATTATACATAATCTGTAAGCAATCTATAGTTTTTGATTTAATACAAGTATATCCAGTATCAGTATCTCCTACTACTACTCCTGTGTGTTTGACTCTGCCTTCTCTCTTTAAATTTTCTAAAAATTCAAATAATTCTCCATTTTCAAGATCCTTTTGTGTGGGTTTATTAAGCTGTAATAGATCGATAGTATCTATATCAATTTCATTTAATGTATTTTCAATTTGATTGTTTAGAGATGAAATAGAAAAATCTCTGATACCATTTTTTCCAAGACCTACTTTACATGCAATAATTATTGAATCTTTATAATCTCTTTTTATTTCTTTCAAGAGTGATTGAGCATTTCCGTAGTTTATAGCAGTATCAAAAAAATTTACACCTCTCTCAATAGCAGTAGATAAAATTTTCTTAGCCTCTGTAAGTGGAACATGCTTAACCCCTTTAAAATTATTATCTGTATTTGAAAGTTGGGCAGTACCTAGTCCAATTTCTGAGATTTTAAGGGGAACTTTCGCTAACTTTCTATAGTTCATAGAAGTGTAATTTACTCAAATTAGACTGAAAATCTAATTTAACAAATATATATTTTTTTTATATACCATTTTTAAGTACTTTTGTTACTTAAAATTAGAATATTTCATGAAAATGCTCTATAAAATATTTAATAAACTTTCTATCAAAAGAAAATTTGATTTATTCAAGTTAATCATATTGCTAGTAATAGGTTTATCCATAGACTTGTTCGGTCTGGGGATGTTCATACCTATAATTGGTATTTTATTAGACGAAAATGCTATTGATAATTATAAAGAAAATTATAATATTTTAAATGACCTTCAAGTTGCAGATAACAATTTTCTTATATTCATTTCCCTATTGCTTTTAGGTATATATTTTTTAAGATCAGTTATTTTAATTATTATTACTTATTACCAAAGTACTTTTATTTCAAATTATCTTCATGAAGTACTTATAAAAACGTTTCAACATTATGTTAAGTCCTCATATGAGTTCTTCTTAAAAAATAATACTTCAAATCTTTTAAAAAACCTTAATACTGAAATTCATAATATTTTTAATGTTATAAACTCGGGATTAAGCATTATAGTTGAGGGTATGTTTATATTATTCATAATAATCTTCCTGCTTGTATATAATTTTAATGTTACTATCACACTATCAGCATATCTTCTTGCAGTGTCAGCTATATATTATTTATTTGTAAAGATTAAAATGACAAAACTTGGTCAAGAAAGAGAGGTGTTGGACACAAATATTAATAATCTGATTTTTGATGCATTCGAAGGTATAAGAGAGGTAAAGTTTTATAATCTAGAACAATATTTTAATAATGAGCTCTCAAAATCAAGTAACATTAAGTCTAAAATAAATAGTAAACAACTTACAATCAATCAAACTCCTAGACTTTTTTTTGAATTTAATGCTGTACTGCTCTTTACAGTAGCAATAATTTTCTTCAACAATTATGGATATTCTAATTCTGAAATAGCTTTAAGAATTGGTGTTTATGGTGTTATTTTAGTAAGAATGCTTCCGTCAATTAGTAAAATTTTAGCTTCAATTCAAACTTTAATCTTTTACTTACCCTCTTTAGATATTATATTTCAAATTATTAACAGTAAAGATAAAAGTAGTATATCAATGCAAAATATATCTAGTGACACTAAAAGGATTTTATTCAAGGATATTAAGTATAGTTATAATTCCAAAAAAGTTATAGATATTAATTCTTTCGAAATTGACAGAGGGAAGATTATTGGTATATATGGTAAAAGTGGTGAAGGTAAGACCACTCTATTAAATATCATTAGCGGATTATTAAAAAATAATAAAATGTCAATATATTTTAATAGTAAAAAGGCTAGTAATATTAATTTTAATGAAATAAGCTTTTTAAGTCAAAATACTTTTTTAATGAAAGATTCAATACTAAATAATATTGTATTAAATGATGTTAATTTTGATAGAAAAAAACTGGATATAGCTAACAAAGTATCTGGAGTAGATAAGATTGTACGTGAAACTTCTGATGGAATAAATCATCAAGTTGATGAAAAAGGTAAAAACCTTTCATTTGGTCAAATTCAAAAAATTGGTATAGCTAGAGCAGTATATAAAAATTCTCAAGTGTATTTTTTTGATGAACCTACAAGTGCATTAGACACAAATTCAGAAAACAACTTTTTAAACAACTTGAACCAAATTAAAAAAGACAAATTTATTTTAATAATCAGTCATAAGATGTCAACTTTAAAATTTTGTGATAAAATCTATGAATTAAAAAATAACAAATTAAATGAAAAATAAGCTTAAGCATTTTGTCAAGGTTTTTTTTATATCAAAAATATTATCTGTTTATAGAAGAATTTTTGTGAAAAATAAAATTGCATTTGGTGAAAAGAATTGGTATAAAATTCAATTAAATTACTTATGTGTTGATATATCAGAATCTGACCTGAACATTAATCTTGAAAGAGACACTTTCATAGGTAAATTTAATGATATTGAGAATATATATACAAGTCACACCCTTGAACATGTTACTGAGAACAAAGTTGATAAGTTTATATGCGAATCATATGAGATTTTAAAAAAAGGGGGGGTTCTAAGAATAGAAGTGCCTGATAGTGATCTCATTCTTGATGATTATTTAGGTTCTAAAGAATATAATTCAATCATTGTAAAAGAAAACCAGGTTAACTTGGTAAAAAAACTCGGATTGCCTAGAATTTTTGAACAAGATTATATTGCATTTGTTGGTTGCATATCTTGTTATATTAATCAGGATGAGAGCTCAGGAATTCATATCCCTGTAACTCCCACAAAGGAAGAATTTGAATATAGATTAAAAAACACAAAAAGAACAGAATTATATGATTGGTTAATATCTCTTCAAACAGATGAACAAGTTAAGTCACATGGACATATAACTTGGTATAACAATGAGAAATTGTATAATAAACTTAAAAAAACAGGTTTTAAGGTTGTAAAAAGCGTCAAACCAGGAGAAACTATCTCATCTTTTGACTTAACTTTGGAAAGGCCACTAGATAAAAGATCAAAATATTCAGTAATAATGGAAGCAATTAAATAATTATGGAGTTACTTAAAGATACTTATCAAAGACAAGGATATGTAAGACTAAAAAATGTTTTATCAGAAACAGAGATAAATGATTTAAGAAAATCTGTAAATAAACATTTCAATTCTCAAAAATCTAAAAGAATGGAAATGATAGATTATTTTAATGATAATCCTAGTATATATAATCTTCAATTTAAATCTAAAATTATCAAAGCTTGTAATAACATTTTTGGTGAAAACTTTTATATAAATAACTCAATACAGGTGCAGTATAATATGTTTGGTATAAATGATAAATATTTAGGGTGGCATATTGATTGTGGTCATGAGTATAGTCAAAAAAATAATAGCCATTTATATAACAGAGATTACAAATTTGCAAAAATTGGGATATATCTCCAGGATAATTCTACTGACTATGGTGGTGGAATTGACCTAATTAGTAAAAGTCAGAATATTTTTAGTTTTAAGTCAAAGATTCTTACGAAAATATATTTGACAATAAATCTTTTTTTGCTAAAATTTTCTAAACCTCATGCTAATACTATCTTTTCCAAGGCAGGAGATGTATTAATTTTTGATTCAAGAATTTTACACAGATCTACAATAAATAATAAAACAAGAGATGATTCTTTGTTGCATGCAGGAAGGAATAAATTTAATACAGATGAAAACTCTAAAATCGCAATTTACTGGACCGTAGGAAATCAATTTTCAAATGGTAAATATATAGAAGACATGAAAATAAGAGCAGCTAGAGAAATAAAAAACAATCCTGAAGAAATAGTCTACTGTAGATATCTATCATATTATTATCCAGATTCCTATAACAAAGAATATATAGATAAAATTGAAAAAAATAAATTAAAAGTATCTACTCTCTCAAAAGATGAAAGTAAGCTTTATTATAAATCTTTAAATAATTAAAATTCAAAATTGTTATGAACCCTGAAACCTTTGAAAAATATTGCAGTGAAATAAAGGCAAAAGGATATACTATTATTCGAAATTATATAAAAAAAGAAGATATTGATTCTCTTCTAGAAGAGACTAAATCTTTAGATTTAATAAAGATGAGATCAACAACAGGTAACGAAATAATTGATTCTAAGTTAACTCTTACTCCTCATAAAAACTCTGCTAAATTTTGTCAGATCATCTTCGATAAAAACATTGAGAAATTCTGCAAATATTTCCTTAATGATATTTTTTATAGATCAATACCCCAAGACTTACCAAATTATTCACTTAATATGTCTATAGTGCGTTCAAGTGGAAAAGACTTACTATCATTTCATAGGGATGACAGAAATCCTCCATCTAATTCAAATGAGGTAACTAATCTACAATTCGCATTAGCACTGGAGAAAAGTGATGAAAATAATGGCTGTACTGTATGTGTTCCAGGTTCTCATTTATTTGATTTCTATGTCAGAGATATTGAAAATTATGATAAATTTAATTTTGTCTTAGAGCCAGGTGACTTAATGATATATGATGGAAGATTATGGCACTCGGCTAAACCAAATAATTCAGAAAGAACAAGGTGGAAATTCTTTTTTGGATATACACGATGGCATATAAAGCAAACTTACGACTATACCAAAAACATTGGAACCGATATACTTAAAAATCTTAAACTTAATGAAAAACTTATTTTAGGATTTCATTCTATTACTAAGGTAGCTGATGATGAATCTGACGGAGCAGGTCAAAGAGGTAACTTAGATTATGCTGAAAAAAAATACAAAGAAGAAATAAATTCTAGAGAAACTAAATCTTAAATTTTATGAGTTATTTAAACAAAGGAAATAAAGAGAAATTAAATTTTAGTGATGTCTTTGATAATGAAAATGAAAAATCTTACAATATTGCTGAAATTGGCATAAACCACAACGGAGACATCAGGCTTGCAAAAGAACTTATTCTAGCAAGCAGTCAAATAGGCTTTGACTGTGTAAAGTTTCAAAAAAGAGTACCTGAATTATGTGTGCCCGAAAACAAAAGAGATAATCTAAGAACAACACCATGGGGAGAAATGACATACTTTGATTATAAAAAAAGAATTGAATTCTCTAAATCAGATTATGATGAAATAGATAATTATTGTAAAAAACTTAAAATTGAATGGACAGCATCAGCATGGGATATTGATTCAGTTGATTTTATAACTAATTATAATATACCATTTTTAAAAGTACCATCTGATAAATGCTCTGATGAAAACTTTATTAAATACTTGAAGAAAGTTAAAATACCTTTGGTTATATCAACAGGAGGGACAGACTTAAATAAAATATCAGATATATTAAAAATCTTAAGTGATTCGAAGATTGCTTTAATGCAGTGTACAAGTATTTATCCTTGTCCAAGTGATAAAATTAATTTAAAAGTAATTAAAGAATTAAAGAAAAAATTTAAGGTGCCTGTTGGTTTTTCATCTCACCATACTTCACCATTAATTACTGCAATGTCAGTTGCATATGGTGCTAACTTTACAGAAGTCCACGTAACTTTAGATAGAGCTATGTGGGGAACGGATCAAGCTATGTCACTCGAAGCAAGAGGAATGCAAATTATGATTGATGCAATTAAAGATTTTGAAATTGCACTTGGTGATGGTGATAAAAAAGTTTATGACTTTGAATCTAAAACTTTATCTAGAACAAAAGGGAGATAGTTATGCAAAAAGTAAATATTGCAATTTTTGGTTTTGGTTTTATGGGTAAAACCTATTTACACGCATCAAAAGTACTGAATGACTTTTATCCAGACTTACCTTTAGTTCAAGTAAAAAGTATTTTATTATCTGAGAGTAAATCTGATAATGATATAAAAAAAATCAAAGATAGGTATGGTATTGATAATGTAACAAAAGACATTAAACAAATCTTAAATGATGAATCTATTCATGCAGTATATATAGGTACACCCAATAATTTTCACTATGAACATTATAAATTATGTATTGAGTCAAAAAAACATGTTCTATGCGACAAACCACTAGGGTTAAATCAAACTGAAACAATAGAGATGCTTCAAATTGCAAACAGAAATAAAGATTTAATTTCTAATGTGGTTTTTCAATATAGATTTATACCAGCAATAACTGAAATTAAAAAATTAATTTCAAATGGACTTCTTGGTAAAATTTTTAAGTTCAGAATCTCATATTTACATGGTAGCTACATAGTTGATCGACCAATTACCTGGAGACTTAAAGATAAAACAGGTGGTGCATTAATTGACCTTGGACCACATGTTATTGACCTGGCTTATTTTTTATTAGGAAACTTTAGAGTTACTCACAAAAAAGTACAAACTAAAATTGAAGGAAGAGATGTTGACGATTTTGCTTGGTTTTTTTGTCAAACTGAAAAGGAAAATGCAGATGGTTTTATAGAGGTTTCAAGGGTATCAACAGGAGCTATAGATGAACTAAGATTGGAAGTGCATGGCTCTCTAGGTGCTATTAAATGGAACTTGGAGAACCTTAATTTTTATGAACTATACAGTGTAAATTCAAATGAAAAAGGATATAAAAAATTACCTGCTTTTTATGACAGAGAATCTTCATTAGATTTCCCTCCACCAAAAGTTACTTCTGGATGGCTAAGATCACACATTGATTGTCTCTACCACTTCATTAAAGAGATATCAGATGAAAAATTTTCAAGTGATAAAATTTCAAAATTTAGTGATGGTAATTTTATTCAAACTATAATTGATGATATAAAAAATGGATAAATTAAAAGTTAACGCACTTGTTATTGAACCATTAAAAAAGGTTTTTTTTCAAGATATTGTTTTACAAAAAAAAAATATTTCTGATGTAAAGATTGATTGGGCTGTCTCATCAGTTTGCAACTCTGAAAGGAGGAGGTATAACCTTACTAAATCTGCCTCTGATGATAAACCCTTTATAGGAGGGCATGAGGCAGTAGGGCACATAAGTGAAGAAAGTTATCCAAAAAAGAAATATGCACTTTTACCACATTCTAATTGCCTAACTAGAAATGAGCCCGAAAAGTGTATATCATGTGAAAATCAAACTGAAAATTTATGTAAAAAAATGAGACACGCAGGTCTAGACAACGATGAACCTAGCGGATTTAGCAATATGATGTATGTAAATCGCAGTCAATTATTCGATGTGTCTGAAATAAATCTAGAAATTTCCCCTTTTTTAGAGCCTCTATCCTGTGTAGTTAGATCCTGGAAATTATCAAAAGCTAACATCAAAAATACAAATCTTTCAATTGGAATAGTAGGAGGTGGACCAATTGGATGTCTGCATGCTTTGTACTTAAATAAAATTAATAGTAAAATTAAGATTTCTATAGTTGAATCATCAAAAGGTAAGCGTAAGATTTTAAATGACATATTTCAAGATTCTACAAATATTAATGTTTCCGATAATTCTATAACTAAAAAATTTGATTTAACAGTTATGGCATGCTCTAGTTCATCAGGTTTTGAGGAGTGTACTAGATTAGTTAAGCCCAAGGGAAAAATTATTCTTTTTTCAGGCTTTGATAATACAAACTATCAAAATGAGAATTATCTGCCTGAAATTATTCACAGAAACGAGTTTATTCATTATAGTCAAAACAGCTTATTAATTGGGAGCAGTGGTTACACAGAGAAAGATTTAATTTTATCAAAAAAAATGCTTCAAAACTTTGACAGTTTAAATAAAATTATCACTGGAAGAGTCTATGGCCTTGACTCTAAAGTCATACATAGATTCGATGGAACAATTGAGGAACACATTGATCCTATTTTAGTTAAGGATATAAAGGGAGATTTTAATTCATCCCATATAAAAATTCAATATTTTAATGAAAACTAAAATCAATATATGATTCTTGTGATACAATTGTGATATCTTTAGATAATAAATAATTCAGATAAAAATAATATGGATTTAAATGTAAACTTTCCAACTAGAGGCCATGAATATGAAAAGGACGACTTGAAAATAATAGAAGAAATACTTTTTAACAATAATATTTCTTTGTCAAAAGGTAATTACGTTGAAAAGTTTGAGGAAAAATTTTCGAATTTAATAGGTTACGACTCATACACAACAATGAGTGCAGCTCATTCTCTTGACATAGCTGCAATGCTTATTAATACAAATGCAAATGATGAAATAATAATTCCTGCACACACATATTGTGCAAGCGCTCTCTCTTTTGTTAGGTATAATGCAAATATAAAATGGGCTGACATTAACAAAGAATCTTTAACTATATCACTAGATAGTATCAAGAAACTTGTTACTGACAAAACTAAGGCGATAGTTGTAGTCCATCTATATGGATTAATTTGTCCGGAAATTGAAGATATTGTAGAATTTGCTGCTCAAAGAAATATAATTGTGATTGAGGATTGTGCTCAATCATTAGGAGCATATCTAAAAGATAAAAGCTGTGGTAGCTTTGGAGATATCTCATGTTTTAGTTTTCACTCACAAAAAAACATTACAACTCTTGGAGAAGGGGGTATGATTTCTGTAAAAAGTAAAGAGTACTCTAGACTAATCCCAAACTACAGACACAATGGGCATCAACCTTTTGAAAATAAAGAAAACTATTGGCTACCAGCTATGGTAGATGTCAAATTGCATAATGAGGGCTATTTCCCTTTTAAGTCTACAATTTCCGAAATACAAGGTGCTATTGGCTATAATCTTATAGATAGGCTTGATAATTTTACAAGAAGAAGAAGAGCTCTATCAAAAAAAATTAGATCTTCATTAGAACACTTTCCAGAACTAAACTTTCAAAAATTTAATATTGAAGAATCACATAGCCACCACTTATTACCTATTAGAATTCAATCAGATAGATGGAATAGAGATGATTTGATTCTTAAATTATATAATGAATATAATATACAATGTGTGATTCAATATTACCCGCTAAATAGATATGATTTATTCAAGAAACTTAATTTTGAATCAACTAATCTAGAAAACACAAATTATTTTTTTGATAATATGATGTCTGTACCTTTCTCAATTACATTAACTAGCTCACAGGTTGAATATATGATTAAATGCATAATTAAATCCATTCAAGAATTAAACTCATGAGATCATTAGCATTTATTCCTGCGAGGGGAGGTAGTAAAGGTCTGCCAAAAAAAAATATTAAAAAAATTCTAGGTAAACCATTGATAAAATACTCAATAGATTCCGCAAAAAAATCGTCTAAAATAGATCATATTGTTGTGTCTACTGATTGTGATGAAATAGCCAGTATTTCAAAAGAGGATAATGTGGAAATCTTATTTAGGCCTGAATCCGTATCGAATGATGAGAGCAAGACAACAGATGTATTACACTTTCATTATGAATTTATAAAGGATTATGACTTGATCGTTATTCTTCAACCTACTTCTCCTCTTAGGCCGGTGGGTTTAATTGATAAATGTGTTAATGAATTTTTATCGGGAAGTTACTCAAATTTAGCAACTGGATATTACTGTAAATTCAAAGAGTTTGGCTCACATAATAATCTTAGGAGACAAGATTTAAAAGGGTTCTTCTATGATGACGGATCGGTTTATATTTTAACACCCTCTCTGATTTATAAAAAGAAATGGTTTGGGAGCAACATAAAAAAAATAATTAATGAAAGACAATTTTCCTTTGAGATAGATGATGAAGTTGATTTTATTATTATGGAACAATTAATTCTTAACTATGGAAAAAAAATTTAGAATATTTAAACAAGTACCAAAATTAATTTTTGGTGAAAATTCAATAAATAGAATCCATGAGCTGGTACCTAGTTTTGATCTAGACACTGATTATGTTTTAATCGTATTTGACATATTCTTCAAAGATAAAACACCAGAGATCCTTCCTAATTATGATAAAGAGATCATCTTCTTCAATTCAAAAGAATCTGAACCAAAAACATCTCAAATTAATGACTTTAGAGATCACATATTAAAATTAAGAGACAATAAAATTCCAAGATTAATTATTGCAGTTGGTGGTGGGTCATCTATGGATGTTGGAAAATCACTTTCTACTTTATTTACTAATAAAAAAAATGCAGAAGATTATCAAGGCTGGGATCTTCCTAAGAATAGAGGTGTTCATAAAATAGGTGTTCCATCTATTGCTGGATCAGGATCAGAAGCAAGTAGAACAGCAGTATTGACATCAAAACATAAAAAAATGGGAATTAATAGTGATTTCAGCATGTTTGACTCTATCATTCTTGATCCAAATTTATTGAAAACTGTTCCAAAAGACTTATTCATATATTCAGCAATGGATTGTTATATTCATTGTGTCGAAAGCTTAGAGGGGACTTATATAAATACTCTTTCTAGATCATATGCTGAGACCGCTTTAAAGCTGTGTACAGAAGCTTTGATGTCTGAGAATCCTAATTTGTCAAAATTATTAACAGCATCATATTTAGGGGGTGTTTCAATTGTAAATTCAGAAGTTGGAGTTGCTCACGCATTATCCTACGGAATAAGTCTTGAATATGGCTACAGACATGGTCTAGCAAATTGTATAATATTTAATCATTTAGAAGAGTATTATGGGTCTCATGTAAAAACTTTTAAGAAAATATTAAATAAACATAAAATTACTTTACCCACTAACTTGTCTAGTAAGTTCAACCAAGATAAAATTGATAAAATGATTGATACAGCATTATTAATGGAGAGACCGTTAGAAAATGCATTTGGTGAAAATTGGAAAAATATTTTTACAAGAGAAGAAATAGAATCTGTATATAAAAAACTTTAAAAATGGTAATATATGTTGACCTTGATAACACGCTTTGTGAGACCATAGGAACTGATTATGAAAATTCACAGCCAATAACCAAGAGAATAGAATATATTAACAAATATTTTGATCAGGGCCATTCCATTACGATCTATACTGCAAGGGGCTCTTTATCAAAAATAGATTACTATGAATTAACAAAAAATCAGTTAGAATCTTGGGGTGTTAAATACAATTCCCTAATTGTTGGAGAAAAACCTGTATATGATCTATTAATTGACGATAAAGCATTATCTGATATTGAATTCTTTAAATCAATAGAATAGTTTTGAGGATATTAGGCTTTTATATTTTATGAAAAAATTTTTAATCACCACAGCTGACGAGAATACATGGCCTAATCAAAAAGATAATATAATCTTTCTAGGAGAATGGTGTAAAAAATATTCCAGAAAAGAAATTTGGTCAACTTATAATAGTGACACACTATCTTATCATTGGTTCGATACAGACAAATTTGATAAAGATTTTAAATATTTAAAATCTCTACAAGATCGACTCTTAATTAAATTATCAAATTGTCTTAATGAATTACACGGAACAAATTTTTCTAATAAGTACTGGGAAGTTTTAATTGGTGAGTTTATAATCTTATGTACCCAAGTTGTATATGATAGATGGGAAAATATTAAAAATTTACCACATAAAGATATTGAATTCAACACTGTTAGATTATTGTTTACTCCAAGTGATATAGCAACAAATGATCTAAGTGAACTACAAGAACTGTCCTCTAATAATGATTCTTGGAACTCAATTATTTATAGTATTATCATAGATGAATTTAAAAAAAATAATTTACTTAATATAAATCAAATTAATGGAGAGTATAGATTCTTAAAGTCAAAATACTTTTATAAATCAAAAAATTTTAAACATTTAATTCTGTATCATTATCAAAAACTAGTAGGCTATTTTTTTAAAAAAAATCAGCCATTAATTATAGACTCTTACCTCAACTATTTTGATGATATTAGTATTAACTTGAATTTTAATCGACTTCCACTTTTTGTTAATATAAAAAAACCTATTAAGGTAAAAGAGTATATCCCTAGCTATAGAAATTGGAAAATATTATTTGATTCAAATAATAAATTTGAAGAATTTTTAATTAGAATCATTCCTCTTATTATGCCAAAATCATACCTGGAAGGTTATAGGGATATTGTTTCTAAATCAAACTCAAGTAATTTTCCACAAAACCCTAAATTTATTTTTACATCTAATATCTCGGGTGATGAACTGTTAAAGAACTATATAGCATCTAAAATTGAAAAAGACTCAAAGCTAATATTCGGCCAACATGGAGGAGGTTATGGGTCTAGGAATCTTTTCTCTGAAGAGAGCCATGAAACATCAATTTCTAATAGATATCTTAGTTGGGGTTGGAATGATAATAAAAAAAATAATATTTTACCCTTTGGTATAATAAAAAGGTCAAATTTAAAGAGAAATTTAAATGCAAATAATTTGACATTAGTGCTCAATACAAATGCAAGGTATAGTAATTTTTTATCTAGTCATGTTATATCTTCTCAATGGCTTTTATACTTTAACGATCAGTGTTCTTTTATTAACAACCTTAACTTAAAAATAAACAACAAACTATTTATAAAGCTTTATCCAAGTGATTATGATTGGAGTCAGTTTGATAGATTTAATTCTCTTTCAAGATCAATTAAATTTTATCCAAAAGGGCTGAAGTTTAAAAAAGTACTTCAAAAAACCAGAATATGTGTCTCAACTCATAATGCAACAACTTTTGTTGAATCAATTCTTTGTAATATTCCAACTGTAATTTTTTGGGATACAAACATTTCTCCGATTCGTGACTCTTCTAATAAAATTTTTAGAGATTTGGAAACAGCAGGTATTTTCCACAGGTCACCTGAATCTGCTGCTAAACACGTAAATAAAGTATGGGATAATTTAGATGATTGGTGGAACTCTAAACAAGTAGTGAACAGTATAAAGAACTTTAAGAAGTACTATTGCCAACCGTACCCTTCAAATAAAGATTTAACAAAAGCACTGTCTTTCTAAATTTGTAATTTAATATATTTTTAAGTACTTTTGTTACTTAATTTATATTATGTTAGACGAATTAATTACATCAAAGACACGGCTTAGGTTGCTAATTAAGTTTTTTGTTTCTCAAGCTAATAAAGGATACTTGAATGGTTTAGCAAATGAAATGGGAGAATCAACTAATTCAATTAGAAAAGAATTAAACCATCTTTATGGTGCAGGCTATCTAAGTAAGGTTCAAACTAATAACAAAATTGAGTATAAAGCTAATCTTAAACATCCTTTATATAAAACACTTAGAAAGGTTGTCTTTAAACATTTAGGTTTAGAGGATATTGTTGAAACAGTGCTAGAAAGAATGGGTAATGTAATGGAAATAATAATTACGGGTGATTATGCTAAGGGAATAGACTCAGGTACAATAGAAGTTTTTCTTGTTGGTGAAAATTTAAATTTTGATTATACATCTCAATTAGAGAATAAAATAGGGAAGCTAATTAACCGAAAAGTTAATTTTTATCTTGCTGCAAAAAGACCTAATATAAAAGACAGTTTAATTTTATATTCAAAATAAATGAGATATATAGAAAAGCAAGAGAGGCCTTGGGGACTATTCTATGTTATTCATGTTGAAGATGAATATAAGTTAAAGAGAATTGAGGTAAGGCCAAATAAAAGACTTAGCTATCAATACCATGAGAAGAGAGAAGAGTCATGGACCATTGTTAAAGGGTCTGGTATTGTTACAATTAATGATAAAGAAAAAAAAGTTAAGACTGGAGATGTAATAAAACTTTTAATAAAAGATAAACACAGGATATTTAATTCTGGCGATTCAGACCTAGTATTTATTGAGGTTCAAACTGGCTCATACTTTGGAGAAGATGATATTGTTAGAATTGAAGATGACTATAAAAGAATATGAAAAAAAAAGGAATAATTGTATCAGGGTATTTTAATCCATTACATAAAGGACATATTGAATATTTTGATTTAGCAAAAAGTAAAGGTGACCTTTTAATTGTAATAGTAAATAACGATAAACAAAGAAATTTGAAAGGATCTAAAGAATTTATGAATCAAGAGGAAAGAACTTTTATAGTCTCTAAGCTTAAAATGGTTGATAAGGTTTATTTATCAATTGACGAGGATAGGACTGTGATAAGGACAATTAATAAAATTTACAAGGAACTATCAGATAACATGAGCTTATGTTTTGCAAATGGAGGAGATCAATCAAATGATTCATCACCAGAATCTGAAATTTGTAAAAAGCTTGGAATACAAATGATTGATAATTTAGGATCTAAAATTCAATCTTCATCTTGGCTTTTAAAATAAAAAAATGAATATAAAATCGATATGTTGTATTGGTGCAGGCTATGTTGGGGGTCCAACAATGGCAGTAATTGCTCTTAAATGCCCAGAGATTAAAGTAACAGTCGTAGATCATGACCATGAAAAAATTGGTTTATGGAATGATCAAGATATTTCTAAAATTCCCGTTTTTGAGCCAGGGCTTCAAGAAATTATAAAAAAAACACGAAATAAAAACCTCTTTTTTTCAGTTAATATAGATGAGGCTATTCAGAATTCAGAAATGATCTTCATGGCTGTTAATACCCCAACCAAAACTTCTGGTGAAGGGGCAGGTATGGCTAGCGATTTACAATATGTTGAGAAATGTGCAAAAAATATTAGAGATGTTGCTACAACAAAAAAAATAGTAATAGAAAAATCTACACTGCCGGTAAGAACTGCTGAAAAAATTAAAGAAATTTTAAATGAAAACTCTAAAGGTATAAACTTTGAAATCTTGTCTAATCCTGAGTTTTTGGCTGAAGGAACTGCTATCAAAGATCTTTATAAATCTGATAGAGTAATAATTGGTGGTGAAAACACAAAGTCAGGCAAAGAGGCTTCAACCCTTTTAAAAAATATATACAAAAAATGGATACCTGCAAAAAAAATATTAACTCTTAACATCTGGTCTGCTGAACTATCAAAGTTAGCATCTAACGCAATGTTAGCTCAAAGAATATCTTCAATAAATAGCCTTTCATCTCTATGTGAAAAAACAGGAGCAAATATTAATGAAGTTTCTAAAGCCATAGGGATGGATCATAGGATTGGTGATAAATTTTTAAACTCATCTCCTGGTTTTGGAGGGAGTTGTTTTCAGAAGGATATTTTAAATTTAGTTTACATATGCAAATATTATGGCCTCGATGAGGTTGCAGAGTATTGGCATCAAGTGGTTAAATTAAATAATCACCAAAGATCTAGAATAGCAAATAAGATTGAAGATTATGTACTTGAGAATAAACTGGACAAAAAAGTAATAATTTTAGGGTGGGCATTCAAAAAAGATACTAATGACAGTAGAGAATCCTCTTCTATATACATATCATACGAATTATTAAAGAAAGGTTTCAAACTATTAGTTTATGACCCAAAAATTAATCAAAGAAGAATAATAAGTGATTTAGAGCAGTTAAATACTATCAATAATTCTTTAGTTAATATTCAACAAAACATAACTGTATTAGATGATTTTAATTTAGTGATTAATAGTGAGCACCCCACATTAATTCTAACTGAGTGGGATCAATTTAAAGAGATTAATCACATAGATACAAAACTCAAAATATTTGATTTTAGGAATATAATTAATAGAGAGAAAACAATTTTTAGCCTTTAAATAAATAGCTATGAAAACAAAAATTTTAGACTGTACTTTAAGAGATGGTGGTTATTATACTAACTGGGACTTTGACTTAACAATTGTAGAAGACTACATAAAGCATACGAATAATTTACCTCTTGATTATATAGAAATTGGATATCGAAATCCAAAAAATTTAAACATTTATAATGGAGAGTTTTACTACACACCAATAAATACTCTGAAATTATTTAATCAAAAATCAAAACATAAAGTTGCTGTTATGATTGATTATAAAAATGTTCAAATACATCAAATTAATAGTTTGCTAAAAGAATGTAAAGGATATGTTAACTTAATAAGAGTTGCTATAAAACCAGATAGTTTAGATAACATTCAAGATTTTATTGACGAAATTAAGAAGTTAGGTTTTGAGACAGCGTTAAACATAATGTATCTCAGTAGATGGGATATTGAAAAGATAAAAGATAAAATCAAAAACATTCAGAATTTAGATTATTTATATCTAGCGGATTCATATGGTGCAGTTTTTCCAGAAGAACTTGAAAAAATATTAAATGAAATTAAAAAAGTATCTAATTGCTCAATTGGATTTCACTCTCATGATAATCTTGAATTAGCATTTTCTAATACATTGACTTCAATTAAAAATGGAATAGATATAGTAGATTCATCAATATTAGGAATGGGACGAGGAGCTGGAAACCTAAAAACAGAATTGCTATTAATAAAGTTAAGCTTTCGTAACAAGAATAGATTTAAACAATATGACTCTCTATCAAGCCTCATAGAACTTTTTACACCACTTAAATTGAAATATAATTGGGGATCTGATATTAGTTATAAGTTTGCAGGGATTAATTCTTTTCCCCAGAAGGAAATTATGTCACTTAAGCTTTCCAAAAACTATAAATTTTCTCAAATTATTAGATATTTTGACAATAAAGAGAAAGAAAAAGTTAATTTAAAAGATATTGAAAATCAAAAGGATTCAAAAAAAAATCAAACAATTATAATTGGTGGTGGGCCATCTATTTTAAAGCATAAAAAAGCAATTGATTTTTTTCTAGAAAAAAATAAAGATAGATTTAACTTAATATTATCAAGCTCTAAGTTTTCTGAATTGATTCCTAATAATCAAAAGGATGTATATCAAATTGTATTAGGATCGGATATGGTTGAGTATAAATTGCTGAATAAAAAAAATATTAAATACATATTCCCATCAACAGATGGTTTAGATGAAAAAGATTTAAAAGAAAATTTTTATTCAATTAAAGTTGATGATAACATTACTGAGCAGGTAAATCATTTTGAAAGTTCAATGTATCTTGCTTCAAAAATATTAAGATCAAAAAAAGTTTTTCTTATTGGCTTTGATGGATTTAATCCTACGGATGATTATTATAATGTATTTAAAGAGAACCAAAAAGTTATTGATAAATACTCTAACAATATACCTATAATAAGTCTTACAAGAACTAAATATTCTACAGACTTAGATTCAATATACTCATACATATGAAGTTCCTAGTAGTTATTCCAGCTCGATTTCAATCATCAAGGTTTCCTGGTAAACCATTGGCTATTATAAATGGAAAGCCAATGATTCAAAGAGTTTATGATCAATGTGCTAAAGGCTTTAATGGTGAAATTATTGTGGCGACAGATAATATTAAAATTCAAGATTATTGTCATAGCAATAATATACCATCGGAGTTAACTTCTGAAAGATGTATGACAGGAACAGATAGGGTTGCTGAAATTTCCAAGAAATACGAAGTAGATTATTATATTAATGTTCAAGGAGATGAGCCTGTTTTTAATCCAGATGACCTAAAAATTTTTATAAACGAAATTAGGACTCATAAACACAAATATTCAGTATTTGCTGGATATACATTAATTAAAAGTGATGATGAATTTTTTTCATCTCAAATCCCTAAAATGGTTTTTAATAAAAATGAGGAATTAATATATACATCTCGAGCACCAATTCCTTCAAATAAAGACAATAAGAATGTCAAATCATTTAAACAGGTATGTGTATATGGTTTTACAAGGAAAGCTTTGGAAAAATATAGTAAAACAATTAATAAGACTCCATTGGAAGAAATAGAAGACTTAGAACTATTAAGATTCATTGAAATTGGAGAAAAAATAAAAATGATTAGTTTATCTGATACGGCAATATCTGTAGATAACCCTGAGGATATATTTAAGGTTGAGAAAAAATTAGGAAATAAAAAAATTTAAAATCAACTTTCTTTTAACAGAAGTTGATTTAATAGGACATGAGGAACTTTTCAGATTATAAAAATATTATATGGGACTTTGATGGAGTTATTATTGATTCATCAGAGATTAGGATATATGCTTTTCGAAAAATACTTAGGAATTACTCATTAGATATGGTAGATAAACTAATTGAATTCCACAAAATAAATGATGGATTATCTAGATATGTGAAAATTGATCATTTTTTTTCAAATATTATTAAAACTAGCATAACTGATAAAGAGAGAACAAGATTGTTAAAAGAATTTGGCTTGATCTGTATAAAAAAGCTGGATAATAAAGAGCTACTAATTGACGAGACGTTAAAGTTTCTAGCTGATAATCATTCAAAAAAAAATTTTCATATTGCATCTGGTTCTGATAATTATGAGTTAAATAATCTATGCCTATCCCTTGACTTATCAATTTTTTTTAATTCTATAAGTGGTTCTCCAGAAGCCAAAAAAGATATAGTAAGAAGAATCATATTGGAAAACAACTATAGTAATGAAGAAACTTGCTTAATAGGTGATTCAATAAATGATTATGACGCTGCATTTTTTAATAAAATACAGTTTTTTGCATACAATAATGAAAAGCTTAAAAAAGAAAAAAAAGGTATTTATTTAGAACAATTATTATGAAAGCACTTGTAACAGGAATTGCAGGTTTTATAGGATCAAAGCTAGCGGAATCATTAATCAAAAATGGATATGATGTTGTTGGAATAGACGATTATTCAACTGGATTTAAAAAAAATGTTCCACCAGAGTCAATAATGATAGAGGGAGACGTTTCGGATCCTTTAACTATAGAGAAAATTAATCAATATAATTTTAATTATATTTTTCATTTTGCTGGCCAAAGCTCAGGTGAAATTAGTTTTGAAGATCCTATAAAGGATTTAAATACAAACACATTATCTACACTTCTTCTTCTTGATTTTGCAGCAAAAAAAAATATTAAAAGATTCTTCTATGCTTCATCAATGTCGGTTTATGGTGATAAAAACGAATATGTTAATGAAGAGAGTGAAACTAATCCAAAATCATTTTACGGCGTGGGTAAATTAGCAAGTGAAAAATATTTATCAATTTATTCTAATTCAAACCTAAAATGCACATCTCTTAGGCTATTTAATGTCTATGGAGATAATCAAAATCTATCAAACTTGAAACAGGGAATGATTAGTATATATCTATCAATGGCTCTAAAAAACGGTAAAATTAAAGTAAAAGGCTCAAAAGATAGATTTAGAGATTTTATTGAAATCAATGATGTAATTAAAGCAATTCTTTTTTTAATAAAAACTCCTCAAAAAAAATCATATGAAACCTATAATATTTCGACTGGGGAAAAAACTATGGTTGAAAAAGTAATTAAATTAATATTACAATATTTCAATACTGATATTGATGTATCATATTCAGGTTCAACACCAGGGGATCAGTTTGGCATATATGGTAATAATAAAAAAATTAAAATGCTTGGATGGAATCCAAGTATTGAATTTGAGAGCGGACTAAAAAATTTAATTTTAAAACTAAGTAATGAGTAGTCTATTATTAAATTTTAGCTTAAATACCAATAGATATGACGAGGCTGTTAATCTTTGTTGGAATTTAAATTTCACCTCCACTAAAAATATTATATCTATCCCAAATGAAATTAATAATAATGCAAAAGCATATAGAAGCTTATATCTTTCTTATTTGGATAAATTAAATGATAATTTTAATAATATCAAAGTAGATAAACTACCATATTGGCTTCTATCATCAGTAACCTGTAAACAAGGATCATTTGCAAGCCCTTTTGAAATTAAAAACGCTATAAAATTAATTTATCTTGAAACCTTTTTAAAACAAAACTCATTTAATAAGGTAATCTTAATAGGTAATGTAGATATAAGGATAATTTTAGTTATAAAATCACTTTTAAAGAATTATAAAATAGAATTAGTTAATAAAAGTACTACCAAGAGGTTCAATAGAATTAGAAAATATTTTTCAATTTTAAAAACATTCTGGAAACTAATATTTAATACGAGAAAAAAACTTAAAAAAAACTTAAATATAAAATCACTTCTGATTGACTATTCTTCTTCAAATCGACAAATAAATTATTGGAATGATCTTATAAATAATTTTGAGCGTAAAAATGTTTTAAAATTAAATATTGATATTGATTCGAAAATGTGTTCATACTCAAACAATGATGAATTCAAATCAATCCTCTTATATAATAACTACTCTTTTTGGGAAGTAATAAAGAAATACTTTAAAATTAATTCATTATATAAAAATTTTAATGATTTTAATTTATTTGATTATAATGATAGATTAAACTTGAGGCCATTATATTCAGAATTAATATTTAAGGATTTTATCGGATCAAATGCACTATTTAACGCTATCACTATTTCATCATTGAAGAATATCCTAAATAAACATCCTAATATATCACTTATAATTTATCCAAGAGAGAATCAGGCGTGGGAGCGAATTCTTTTGTTTTACAATAAAAATAGATCTATTTCTATTGGAAACCTTCATGCTGGTTTTAAATATTGGGATTTACGAAACTACTTAAATGAGTCAAAATATTTAAAGCAAAACTCTATGATACCTTCAATATTTACTCTTTACTCCAAAAAATTAATTGATATTTTAAAAAATGACAAAATTTTTTCGAATGAAAATTTCCAATTTGTTGAATCTTTGAGATTAAAAAAATATAAAAGACCCACAAACAGTACTATTGAGTTTAAAGGGTTACTAGTAATTCTAGATTATGATACAGATTCCTCAATACAACAAATTAACTTAGTTTTGGGTTTTATGAAAAAATATAACATTTCAAATGTATCTTTTAAGGCACATATAAATAATCATGAATTTTTATCTGTAAAGTACACCTCAATTAAATTTGAAAAAAGGAATTTGGATGATCTTGTTAATTCAAGCTCACATTTTTTCTGTAGTAATAATACAACATTAAGTCTTGAGTTAATTTCATCTGGACTTAATACATCTATAATGGATTCAGGAAGCAACTTGGATATGGACCCTTCAAAGATTTATGGCGTAGAGACAAAAAAAATTAAATCTGAGGAAGATCTTTTAGGTTTTATTAAATTATCTCAACCAAATCTAAATATAGATTTATTTAAATTAGATGATGATTTTAAATTATGGAAAAAATTATTAAAGTCATACAATAATGAAATCTTAATTAATTAAAATAACTTACTTGAAGCATATATTTAAAAATAAAAAAGTATTAATAACAGGACATACTGGGTTCAAGGGGTCATGGCTCTCTTTGTGGATGTCTATGCTTGGAGCAAAAGTTTATGGAGTTTCATTATCAATTCCTACTTCACCCTCTCATTTTGATTTTTTAAATTTAAAATTTGTTCAAGATTTTAGAGTTGACGTATCAAAATCTGCTAAGGTTAAAAAAATCATTCAAGATATACAACCAGACTTTATCTTCCACTTGGCAGCTCAACCTTTAGTTAGTCAATCTTATGATGATCCACTATTTACATATAGAACAAATATAATGGGAACAGCAAATATTCTTAATGCATTAAGATTTGTTAAAAATGAATGTGTTGCAGTAATGATAACAAGCGATAAGTCTTATGATAATTTGGAAATTAAAAGAGGCTATCATGAAAAAGATCGACTAGGTGGCTCAGATCCTTACAGTGGGTCTAAAGGTGCAGCAGAATTAGTTATAAAGTCTTATGTAAAATCTTTTTTTTCTAATAATAATGTGAGAATAGGAGTTGGCAGGGCAGGTAATGTAATCGGGGGCGGTGATTGGGCCAAAAACAGAATAATTCCTGATGCTATTAAATCAATAAAGAATAAAGAAAAGTTAATAATTAGAAGTCCAAATGCAACTAGACCTTGGCAACATGTTTTAGAACCTTTATCAGGATATCTATCATTAGCAATCGATTTAAAGTATTCTAAAAAAAATAATGGTCAAGCATTTAATTTTGGCCCTTCTTTTAATTCTGATTATACTGTTAATGATGTTTTATTTGAATTAAAAAAGAAATTATTACAGCTTGAATGGAATATTGAACAAACTGAAAAATTTAAAGAGTCTACTTTACTTAAGTTAGATTGTAAAAAGGCTCTTCAACAGCTTAGTTGGACATCAACAATGGATTTTAATCAGACCATAAGTTTTACATCTGATTGGTATCTGGAATATTTAAATGACACTAATAATACAAGAGACTTATCTGTAAATCAGATATTAGAATTTTGTGAGTTGGCAAAAAATAAAAAAATCGAATGGGCTCTATATTAGATAATATAAAATTTATTAAGCAACCCACTATTAAAGTTGAAGGTGGAAATGTTATGAAGATTATGAAAATATCTGATTATAAAGAATTTTCTTTTAATGAAGCATACTTTTCTTCTATTGATTTTAACTATGTAAAAGGTTGGAAGATGCAATTAAAGATGAGCTCAAATATATGTGTACCAACTGGAGAAGTTAAATTTACATTTGTCTCAAAAGATTTTAAATATCATAGAACTCATGTACTAGGAGAGAATAATTATGGAGTCCTATCTATTCCCCCAAATATATGGTATTGTTTCAAAGGATTAAGTGAAAAAACAAGTCTTATTTTAAACATATCAGATTCTGAACATAATGAAGAGTATATCAAAAAAATTAATCTGGAAGAATTTCCATTAAAATTAAATTTATGAAAGCAATTATTCTAGCAGGAGGACTTGGAACAAGGTTAGGAAACCTAACTGAAAGTATCCCAAAACCAATGGTTAAGATTGATAACAAACCAATCTTATATCATATTATGTCTACCTTTTCAAAACATGGTGTAAATGACTTTGTCATTGCATTAGGATATAAATCTGAAGTAATAAAGGATTATTTTTTAAACTTTAAGGAAAGAAACTCAAATTTTAGTATAAATATTAAATCAGGAAAAATAGAATATTATAATGAGGTTATAAATAACTGGAATGTTTCTCTAGTAAACACTGGAATTGACACTATGACTGGAGGAAGAGTAAAAAGGATACAAGAGTATATAAAAGAAGAAGAAGATTTTTTATTAACTTATGGTGACGGCCTGTGCAATGTTAACATAGATGAGCTTATTAGATTTCATAAATCTCATAAAAAGATAGCAACAGTAACAGCTGTTAGGCCAAATGCAAGATTTGGTGAGCTAGTTATTGATAATGATTCTGTTAAATCATTTAAAGAAAAGCCTCAGACTCAAAAAGGAAGAATTAATGGAGGCTTTTTTGTTTTTAATAAAAGGGTGTTTGATTTTATAGATAATGATAAAACTGTATTAGAAGCTGAACCTCTTGAAAAAATTACAAAGCAAGGAGAATTAAAGGCATTTAAACATGATGGTTTTTGGCAGTGCATGGATACCCCAAGAGATAAAGAGTTTCTTGAAAATATCTCACAAACAACTGATAAATATCCTTGGCTAAAATGATAAGACTATCAAAATCAAAAATCGGTGAGGAAGAAAAGAGTGCAGTTAAAAATGTACTTGATAAAGAGTACTTGGGTATGGGTGAAGAAGTAGGTATTTTTGAAAAAGATTTATCAATTTTTTTTTCAAGAACTACTCTCTGCGTCTCGTCTGGAACTGCTGCTGTTCAGCTGGCTATTGAGGCATGCAATATTGGGTCTGGAGATGAGATTTTAGTTCCTTCTATGACATATGTTGCAACCTTTCAAGCAATTAAAGCAACTGGGGCTGAACCTATAGCATGTGACATTAACGAGGAAACTTGTTTAATCGATTTGAAAGATGCTCAATCAAAATTATCTAATAATACAAGGGCAATAATTCCAGTCCATTATACTGGGGTAGTTGGAAATCTTGATGAGTTATATGACTTTGCCTCAACAAATAAACTAAGAGTTATTGAAGATGCAGCTCATGCATTTGGAACAAAATATAAAAATAAATTAGTAGGCTCTTTTGGGGATATAGTTTGTTTTAGTTTTGATGGTATAAAAAATATAACTTCAGGAGAAGGTGGTTGTATTGTATCAAATGATTCAAAAGTTATTGACAATATTAAGAATTCCAGATTATTAGGTGTTGAAAAAGATAGTGATAAGAGATATACTAATTCAAGATCATGGAATTTTGATGTGTCAAGGCAGGGATGGAGATACCATATGAGTAATATTATGGCTGCAATTGGGATTCAGCAATTAAAAAAATTTACAAAATTTGCTGCTAAAAGAAAGCAACTTGCGTTAGCGTATGACAAACTACTTTCCTTTAATAAAAACATTTTATTTTTAAACAGAAACTATAAAAATGTAGTTCCACACATATATGTAGTAAGGATTAAAGGTTTAATGGATAGAGATGGATTAAGAGAAGCTATGCTTAATGAGGGAATTGAAATAGGCGTACATTATAATCCAAATCATTTTTTAACCTTTTTTAAATCAAATAAAAGCATTGTTCTACCTGTAACAGAAAAAATTTACAAAGAAATAATCTCTTTGCCTATTCACCCGGACATAAGTAGTGATGATGTTGAATATGTTATTTCAACATTAAAAAAGTTATTACCATTTTATTCTAATAATGCAAAGTAAAGAACTTGTATCAGTTATAATAAACTGTAGAAATTGTCAGAAATTTCTTAGAGATTGTATTGATTCAGTTATAGATCAAAGTTATAGAAATTTAGAGATCATAATAGTAGATAATCAATCTAGTGACGATACTAAAAGTATAATCCATTCATTTAAGGATAAAAGAATAAAATATTTTAAGACTAATGATTATATCAGTTTGGGAGCTGCAAGAAACTTTGCTTTAAGCAAATCAAATGGAGAGTTTATTGCATTTATTGATTCTGATGATCTTTGGAGAAAAAATAAAATTTTAAATGTTATTAATAAACTTAAAGATGGCTTAGGACTAGTTTATAGTGATGTGCTTTATTTTAATGAAACTAAGTCATTTCGATTATATAGTCACAGAAAAATATATACTGGAAATTGTTTCAAAAACTTACTCTATGACTATAATCTATGTATGAGCTCCTGTGTGGTCTCAAAAAGGGTGCTTAATGAACATAACATCAAATTTGATAATAAACTTAAAGTATGTGAAGATCTTGACTTCTTTTTGAAAATTGCATTTGTTTCTGAGTTAGACTATGTAGATGAAATATTAACGGATTATAGAATTCATAACAATAACTTATCATCGCAAAATCTTGATTTATTTTATGAAGAATATTCAACTACTGTAAATAATTTGATTAATTTTTTTAGTTTAGAGAAAAAGGAATTTATAAAAGCATTAGAGTTTAATCACATAAATAAGTCAAAGTTTTTATGGAAACAG
>MDTG01121605.1_pt1 | contig 32587 bp, 31 predicted proteins | sample 811421 | NCBI WGS metagenome assembly MDTG01 (sample SAMN05326645, study PRJNA326480) | marine metagenome | isolation source: seawater | place: Pacific Ocean: South East | collected 2011
AGTATTATCAGCAACTAAAAAGATATAAAAATTAATCGTTAATAAGAAAAAAAGAAAGACATATTGTCTTTCTTTAAATAGTAGAAAAAATATAAAATTTATTAAAAATAAGAAATAAAGTATATAAGAATAAATGATTTTATTCTGAGCAAAAGAAATATGTACTCCATCTTCTTGAACCGAGCTTTGATAGATTTTATTTAGACATTTCAGATTTTGATATTCTGGAATAACTGGAAGATCAACTGTGTTAATTACAATATTGTCTTTATCAATTATATTATTTTGTTCAACAATAGAACAAAACTCAAAATCTGAAAATGTATTGGAATTAATATAATTATTAAAAATAAAAATTTGAAGAAAAAAAAGGAGTAATAAAAGAACAATTGCTAGTTTTGAAATAGATTTTAAATTTATATTTTCTAAAGTATTATTCATTTCCGTTTGATTAAACATACCTATAAGCGTAGCATAATAGGTTCTTCACCAGCTTTAAGGCTATGGTTATCTAGTGCATAAAAATCTCTAGAATAAAGTAAATTGTTAAATTAAGTTTTGATCGGTTTATTGATGTCTCAGATATAGTTCTTTAGAATTGTCCTTAATATTTAATACATGGAAGCTTTTATTGTATCAAATTTTTTTATTCTTAATGAGCACCATCTGTATAAGATTAAAATCTAGATTTATTTAGCTTTCTTTAAGAAAGTATCTGCACTTTTTAAAAATGTATCTTCACAACTAAATATGTATTCAAAACCGCTTGGCTTCCAGTCTTTTTCAAAATAAAAATCAAGGGGGAAAGACTCAAAGTGCCATTTAGTAAAATTACTTATCTTTAAATTTACTAATAAACTACCAACTAACCTAAAGAAATTTGGATTAATGTTAATTGTTAAAATCCTTTTATTTAATTTTGAGCCCAATACATTCAAATGTTCTTTTAAAGATTTAGGATGCGGTGCTCCTGCTGGCCATTTTCCATTAATACGATTTAATCCAACGTAAACAACTAGCCGAGCTAAATCATCTACATCTACAAATTGAATTTTCTGCTTGCCATTATTAGGTAAAGGAATTGGTATATTGTATTTTATTAATTTAAAAAAAATTTCAAAAATCCCACCTCGGTTACTTCCTAATATTGTTCTGGGCCTGATTATTGAAAAGGACTCTTTTTTTAAATTTTTATGTATATTTTTCTCAGATTCTATTTTAGTTTCCGCATAAAGGTCTAAGGGATTAAACTGTGTAGTTGAATTTACTGGGATATCATAAGGTTTTCCATAAACACCGCTTGAGCTAATGTAAACAAAAAAAGTATTTTTAAGATTAGATATTTTTTCAATTAAATTTAAAGTTGTCTTAATGTTAGTCTCTATTAAATTATCTTTATTTCCCTTATAGGGCAAAACGGAAGCTGCATGGATAATTAAATCAAAATCATTTAAAGAATCTTGATTGTTTTTTAAATATTCATTTATTGATAAAGTCTCATATTCTATATTATTAAAAGTTTTCACAGGAGGTTTAATATCTAAAGCAGTAGTAATATTTTCAGTATTTGAAAGTATTTCGCATATTTTTAAACCCAAAAAACCAGACGATCCAGTTATAAGTATTTTTGAAGACATAAAATAATCTTAACTTATTAAGGTTTAAAAATAATTAAATATTTATTTGAGAAATTTAATTAATTGAAATTAAAGATAAATAAGTAAATTATCATTACTGTAATTAAATAAACATGCAATGATAGAAAAAATTTATAGAAATAAAGTAAAAATATTTTTAATTGGTGGAAATTCTTTAATTGGGAAATCAGTTTTAAACGGGATTACAAAAAAATATGAAACAGAAGAAATAGAAATTATTTCCTTTGCTAGGTCTAAAATTAAAGAAAAAATACCTGGAAAAGTAGTTTTTGTAAATAATTACATAGAATCAATAGATTTAATAAATAAAGAAAGTTCGGAAGATAAATCAAAAAAGATAATAATCATAAGCTATGGTGTTCTGGTTGAAGAAAAGAAAAATAAAGATCTTTCGGAAAATCTTATTTACCACCTTGAGATAAATACATTCCAACAATATGAAATTTTAAAAAGACTAATCAATATAAACAATCTTTTAGAAGTGCACATTGTTTCAAGTATTTTGGGAGATTTTATAAGGCCAAGTTTATATTCTTATTCAACATCAAAAAGTTTGCTGGAGCTTTTAATAGATAACTTAAATATATATAAAGAAAAAATCTTTATTTGGAAACCAGCTTTTGTTCAATCACAACTAAATATTGGTAGAAAGGAAAGCTTTCTAAAAACAAGTCCGGACAAAATTGAAAAAATTGTATCAAAAAAGTTTGTGGGTGGAAAATATTATATACCCTCGATATCTGTAATTTTCACTTTTGTAGCTAAATATACTTCACCATTAATAAAGTGGATTGATGAAAAATATTAATATTTTCTTATGAAATATAAAAAAATATTTTTAAATTTAACTTTATTATTTTTGTTTTTTAGTTGCGTAAATTCTGAACCAACAACAGACATCCAAATTAATTGGTGTGAAGAACAATATGAAGTATTAATAAGTCAAATACTTATCGATAAAGAACTGGGCCCTCAATATCCAAATTCAGAATTATCACTTTTAAGAGAAAAAGCATATAGAAGTACGAAAAGAACCATTTTTCCTGGTAATCCAGAAGGAGATATATTTGTTACCGAAGCTTACAATATTTCAAATGAAGAATACTCAAAAATTATTAATTTAATAGAAGATAATAATCCAAAGTTAAAACAAATATCAATAACTGATTTTTATGACATCTATGAATTTGATGGTGAAAATATAAATTTAAATTTGTTTAATGAAAATTATGGTCATACTAATTGGAGAGCAGGTCTTAGAGAAGATGCATTTTCCCCATTTATTTATGAACTCAATTTTCGATTTGAGAAAGAGATGTTGTCTTTAAATAATGAATTCTCACTATTGCATTGTAAAGTTTGGGAAGAAATTACAAATTAATTAAAGATATAAAAATTTAAAAAAACTATAGATCTTCTAACCAGTTTTTCATGAGTATCTCATTTAAAACCATAATTACTGCCTGGGGGTTCCCCCAAGGTGCATCGGGCAATAAAGATGCGTCACTTATCTTTATTCTTTTATCAATGATTAATTCACCATTTTTTCCAATATCTTTTGACCTATTTAAAGGAAGGGAGCCAAAGATATGAACTGTAGTCATTGGAGATATGTCAGATTTTGGCCATAAATTTATTACATTAGAAGCAGAAAGTAAGTCCTTCAAAATAAAAAAGCTTTGTTTAATTTTCTTTCTATCTTTTTTCTTTAAATAACAAAACGGTATTAATTTACCTCCAATACTTATTAATCTTCCTTTAGAATCGTCTAATACTGTACTGCTAAAATAACAAACCAATCTCTTCTCATTAGGTATCTCATCAAGCTTTCCCAGTGATGCAAGTGTTGCTTTTACAAATGGATAAGTTGATACAGAATAACCAAACTTAAATAAATAATCTTTGGTCCAAGATTGGAATGGAGGGAACAAATCTCCGTCGTTTACATCATCGCTATATTCAACAACTGCTCTATTCATCGGATGGAAATTGAAATGTATTTTATCACTTATTAGTTTTGAATTTTTTAATATCTGGGGGGTTCCAATAGTCCCCGATGAAAGAACTACTTTCTTTGCTTTAATTTGAATATTATTTTTTTGTGATACACATTTAATTATGATGTAGTCTTTTTTTGGAATTATCTTTACAACTTTTGTATCAGATAGAACCTCCAATCCTTTTTCTTTTGCTGTTTTAAGGTAAGTAAGTTGCATACTTTTATGTTCTTCAGTTGGTTCATAGGTTCGCCACCTTGGAACTTCTTCATAAATTAGATCTTTTTTAATGGATCCTTCAATCAATGCTGACTTTAAATTGTTAAAAGTTCCCTTTGGTGATTTTTGTACACTTAATATATTTTCAACTTTTTTTTCATATTCCATCCATTCAGATTCTTGAATATTACATTTGTTTAAAATTGATGATCTGTATGGTTCAGTTAGTTTAAAATAAAGACCGCTATTTACTTCGCTTCCACCTCCAAATGTTGCACCTTCGGCAAAGAGCATTGGAACATTTCCATAACAAAAATTCATTCCTTGATCTTTAAATTGATTTGTAGTTTGTTCTAAGGAGTGATGCTCAATGCTTCCTGGAGGAAAAATTGAACCTGATTCTATCAATAAAACTTTTTTTCCTTTTTCTATAGACCTTAAAGAAGCAATGGAGCCTCCCGGCCCACTTCCAACAACAGCTATATCGTAAATATTCTCTTGATGGTTTATATTATTATTTTGTTTTTTTAAATCAATTGAAGAATTTGAGTCCGACTCATAAACTAAAATAATTACTCCAGCAATAAATTTAAACAAAATGAAGTTTTTATTGGCATTTATTAAAGGTCGAATAAAACTTAATAAATTTAAAATAAACAAATATGCATATAAAAAATATTTAACAAATCCTGTTTTGGATATTCTGATATGAACACTTTCGCATTTTTTATAGTTAGGCTCATAATCTAAATATTTTATAATTTGATGAAGATAATGAAATTTAAATTTTTTCATAAACTAATTATAGACGTAGCGCAATTCAGTAGATTTTTTAAACGGTTAATTAAATTAAAAAAATAGTAGACTTTCATTTATGGTCATTTACTGTCTTAAAAAATAAATAGCAATGGATGCTATATTGCCTGCTGCTGGTTTAGCTAAAAGAATGAGGGGAATTCCAAAATTTCTTCTTCCAGCTGACAAAGAATACAATACTTTACTAGAGATACATCTATCAAACCTTGCAGCAATATGTAACAATATTTATTTGCCAACAAGGCCTGAGTTGGTTCCAATTATTAAATCTTTAGATTTTAATCAAGAAAATTTAATTATTACAGAAATGGTAACTACAACAATGTGTGAAACAGTCTTAAAAACTGTTGATCTATCGGAATCTGAAAGCTTTTTATTAATTATGCCAGATACTTTTTTTGTTGGACAAAAGCCTTACAATCAGCTTGATTCTAATACAGACTTTTGTAATCTTGCATGTTGGGAAATAAGAGATTCTCAACGTGGAAAATTAGGAGAAGTAAAAATTAATCAAGAAAATAGTGTTGTTGATATGGTTGATAAAAAGCCTGATAATGGATATAAATATTCTTGGGGCGCCCTAACTTTTAATAAAAAATTAGTAAAGTACATTAATGCTGATGAGCCTCATATTGGTTATGCCGTAAAAAATGGAATTGATGCGGGTGAAAAAGTTTTTGCTTCTGTTGTTGATGGAAAATATTATGATTGTGGAACTCCTTCTGAATACGTAGAATTGCTTGAGGAGACTTTATTAAAGTAAATAACAATTTTCAAATAATTATTCCCTTTTACAATGATTTCCAAAACTTCGAAAAGATTATAAACATTATTGATGGAATGAGCATTGAAGAAGACACTTTCATACTTTTAGATAATGGATCAGAAGATAATCTTATGGAGGAAGTAGGATCACTAAAAGAAAAAAGAGGGTGGACAGTAATAAAATCAAAAAATAATTTGGGATTTGGTGGAGGTGTTTCATTTGCATCAAAATTTGTTAAAAAGGATTATGTTGCTTGGATGCCAGGAAATTTAAAATTAGATCCAAGAGATGTATATAAATTGATTGAAAAGCAAAATCTTGATGATAGATATATTTATTTAAAAGCAAGGAGAACGGCTAGACCTCTTATGGATTCAATTAAAACTATTATTTTTGGTATTTTGGTTAGTTCTTATTTTAATAAATTTATTTATGATGCAGGAGGCACTCCCAACTTAATACATAAAGATTTTTTTTCGATTTCAAATAATTTTCCTAATGACTTCTCTTTTGATGTATTTGTATATTTCTATTGTTTAAAGAATAATTTTAATATAGTAAGACCAAAGATTAGATATACAGTAAGACGCCATGGTGAATCTCACTGGCAAAAAGGTCTTTCTAGTGAAATAAACTTAACTCTTAAAGTTTTCAAAGCAAAAAAATTATGGAGTGAAATTTCAAAATTAAAATATTAAGAATTATTAATAAGTCTTAAATAGTTTCTTGTGCATTCTTTTTGAATATAAATAATAAGATAAAAAAAAATTATCTTATTACCATATATTGGAATATGATTTCAATAATTGCAAAATTAACTTTTTTACATAATATTTTTAGTAAATTAATCATTGCTATACCGGTTTTCCTAATGCATAATTTTTCAAAATATATGATGATAAAAAAAATATTTTATAATTTATCATTAGACCAAGTCAAAGGAGACTGTATAGAGTTTGGTATTTTTACCGGCTCAAGTTTTAAACACTCTATAAGATTAAATTCTAAATTGAATAAATTTGATAACTCTAGTTTTTATGGATTAGATTCGTTTGAAGGATTTCCTGATGATAGTCACCCATACTTTAATCAATCAAATTTTAAAAATAGCTATGAAAAAACTAAAAAAATAGAAAAAAAGTTTCCTAACTCGAAAATAATAAAAGGTTTCTTTTCCGATTCTCTAAAGAATAACGAAGACTTACAAAATATAACAAGTTTAAAATTTGTATTTATAGATTGTGATCTGTATACGTCTGCAATTGAACCTTTAGATTACATAACTGACAAACTAGTTAAAGGTTCTTATATTATGATTGATGATTTTGTAAATATTGACAAAAATGGGCGAACTATATCTGATTTATTTTTTGAAAAATTTCAAGAAAAAAAAGTTGTTTTTGTCAGTAGCTTTGGTGTTTCAGGTGTTGTTTATAGATATCTTGGATAATTAAAAATAATGCAAACTGAAATAAGTGCAAAAAAATTTAAAAATAAAGACAAAATAATATTTACAGTAGTTTTAATTTTTTTAATTTTACAATTTGTTATTTTAAATTTTCAATCTAATAATGAAAATGAGCTTGAATTTTGTAATGATTATCTTCAACCTAAAAATAATGTGTATGAAAATTCAAATGAAATTTATTTTGATTTTTACAACAAAAATATTATCTATCAAGAATTAGACATATTTCCTGAGATTCAAAAAGCTCAATGTTTATCAAAACAAGTAGAAAGCATGAATAAAGATATTATATTTACATCAAACAATCTTTATAATTTTTTCATTCTCTCAACCATCTTATCTTTACTCCTATTATTTACTATTTCTACTGTCAAAAATACCTTCCTTTATGGGATTGTCTCTTTTATAAGTTATTTCAACATAACAAAAATATTTTTTAAATTATTCTTTATTAATTACTATTTTCTTTTATTTATTCTTTCTTTGTTAATTTATAATTTTGTGATAAAAAAAACAAACTTTGAAAATAAGAGTTATCTTAAAACTTATTTTTTCTCAGTTTATGGAATAGTGTTATTTTTTGATTATGAATTATTTCAACAATCAATAATTTTCTTTATTACAATTTATTTTTTATATTTTAAAAATACTGATTTTAATAATGCTGAATTAAATTTATTTAAATCGATCCCAATTGTCTATTATATATTAAGAATATTAACTGGAATATTTCTAGATTTTAATATTACATGGCAAAGACTATCAGCAAACACATACCAGAGCAACGAAAGGTATGCTGATACTTATTATGCATTAAATGTACTACACTGTAATGCTGTAGGCTGCGACGTAACAAACAACTATGGCCCCATATGGGAATATTTGCCAATAAAAAATAATTTTGAAGTAACTTCAATTATTTTTTCAACATTCATTATTCTTTTTGTTCAGATAATTTATCTTAAATTATTTAGAGAATCCAAAACTGATAAGTTTTTATTACAATTTTTATTTGTTGCTCCTCCATTAGTTTTTGTTTTAGAAAGGGGCCACTTAGATGTTTATTTTGTTTTGCTTTCTCTACTAGCAATCTTATTATTTAAAAAAAATAGATGGTACTCTTATGCTTTATTAAGTTTCACAACATTAATAAAGGTATACCCAATATTTTTATTTGCTGGTATGATTTGTTACTTCTATAAAGAGAAACAAAAAAAATATTTAATTGAAACATTTATTACTTTATTTTTCAATGCTATTTCTTTAATCATATATTATTTTGCAGTTGATTTCGGAAAAAGAATACAGGATCAGTCAGGAATCACACAGTCCTATGGCTTGCAAAGCCATGCAAAAAATTATGCCCAATACCTTAATTTAGATTTCATATTTGGATACATAACGCAAATTATAATAATTTTGTTTATAGTTCTTCTTTTAGTTAAGTATTCAGATAAAGATAATTTGATTGCAAGTAATTTAATCTACTTAAGTTTTACTGGTTTGTTTTTAATTCATAGTGTTTTTGGTAATGAAGATGTGAGATTAATAATACTTTATATACCTCTAATATACATACTTAGTAAAAAAACCGAATTCCTTACAATTGCTATTATTTATTTAATTGCTTCTTCTCCATCAAAATATTTTAATGGTTTTGATAATATCAAAGAAAACTTTTTTAGTATGTTCCTTGAGGCAGCGCCAATAGTCATTAGCCATTTTTCATTTTTTATTATTTATGCTTATTTATTTTATGAATTTATTTTGTACTTATTTCCTAAAATCAAATCTTCTTATTGAATAGGAAATAATAAAAATTAATGTTGAAATAGAGAGCTTTAACTTACCTAAAATTGAACCCCCACCTTTTGATTTATTAAAATTTCTTTTATGAAAGATTAAGTTGTTTAATTTTATATCTAAGTTGTTTTTTCTCGCAGCCAATAAAATAGCTAAATCTATATTAAAATCATTTGGCAGAGTATCATGATCAGTCACAATTCTTCTTGGAAATATTTTTGGTTGCGAATTAATATCTTTTAGATAATACCCTGTAAACAAAAAAGAGAAAAAAGACATCATTAAGGTAAAAAATTGATCAAATAAATTTCTGTTTTTCCTTTTACCCATAAATAGTTGGTTGTCTTTTTCTTTATTTGAAATATATTTACAAATTAAATTATTAACATCCTTTGAATTAATTTGTAAATCAGCATGTGTCCATGAAATATATGTATTCGACGTCATAGAAATTCCTTTTTTTATCCCTGCCCCGTAACCAACGTTCTCTTCTAAAACTATTATTTTTAGATTTTCATCATTTATTTTTTGTAACTCATTTTTTATTATTTTACGAGTATTGTCTGTTGATCCATTATCTATAAAATAAACGGAAAGGTCTCTGTTGTTTTTAACAATCTCTCCCCATTGCATAACAAGTTGTCTAACATTTTTATCTTCGTTGTAACAAGGAATTAATAAATCGATCATTATTTTTTGTCTATATAAATTTCATATTCTTCAGGTGTGCCAACAACTAAAGTATTTATTGGATAGTTGCTAGTTTTATACCCAGATGAATGCATAAGTTGAAATATTGTATCAATATATAATTCATCATTAACATACAGGTTCTTTCTTAACATCTCTTCGTATAGTTCTTTATAAATCTCTTTACTTTTAAAATAAAATGATCCTGTTATAACATATGCTTCTTGAAATTCAACTATAGGCTCTTTACACGTTACTTTAACTATGTTTGAATTTCCTACAACCCAGCCATAATCTGCTGAACTTTGTTTTTGCAATTCTGTTGGAGGGGAAGTGACAATTTGTCCATCAAAATTTTCTTCATTTTGAAAATTTAATTTATTTTCAAATATAGCGTCACATGAACCTACAAAAAATTTCTTATCATTCTCAACCAGATCTAAAGTTTCCAAACAAGAAGTAGCTTGTCCATTTGTAATATCTTCCAGTACAAATACTTCTTTTGGTCTAGAAAAGTCTTTATAAAATTCTTGAAAAATTAAGCTATCATTTATTTCTTTATTTATAGTAAATATCCATTTTTCACAGGATGGAAAACTTTCAATTACATTCTCTATAAGGGTCTTATTGTTTATCGGTATGAAAGGTTTTGGAATAGAATAGCCCTTGTCTTTAAATCTTTGGCCTCTTCCCGACATTAATACAATGTTATAATCTACCATAATTTTTCAAGAACTTTAATTTCATCATCAAAAATTTCACCAACTACTAGTTGTTTAAACTTTTCAAAAATAGTAACACTCTTATTTAAAAATTGTTCTTTCTCAGAATTTGAAAGTTTTTCTATATTTGTAATTGTAAAGTGAGGAATATATTTACTTCCAATGAATGGATAATTTTTTTCTAAAAAATCATTTTTATATTCATTATTCAACTTTGTGAAGTCGCTTCGAGCTTCTGGAATAAAAGTATTTAATAAATTTTCTTGAAAGTTTTGTAATTCATTTTTGTTATTTACTAAATATACCAATGTACTAAAACCATTCTCTAAATCATCTTCGAAAATAAACTGTTTTTGAATCTTATATTTGTAATCTTTTATATTAGTTATCAAATCTTTCTCTTTTTTTAATCTCTCAATTACATCCTCTTGTCTTCTGTAGAGTCCGTGGAAAAGAGTTAAATGAGGAAAATGATTTAGAAAGTTTTGTTTATTGTTAAATTTTTTGAAATATTTTTTCATATCAAGTAACTCTCTATTCATTTCTTTTCCTGGTATTAAAAAAAAGCCAAGCTTCCTATAATTTTGCATTAAAGTTTTCCATTATTTCTCCAAAGGTTTCTCTATCTATATTCAGTGTAAAATTATTGTTAACATTAATGAATTCTATTGGATGTCCGTGAGGTACCTTTATTAGGTACCATTTATTAATAGGTATTTCTAAAGAATTACCAATAAGACATCTTATAACACCCTGGTGTGTAAAAAAAATTGAGTTTTTTTTCAAACCTGAGATAAGCTTATATACTCTTTTTAAGACTGTTGAGTTGTCTTCGCCATTAGGAAATTTAAAATCTATTCCTTTGTTTATTGACTCTGAAATATAAACATTTTCTTTTATTACATCAGTAAAGAATTGTCCTTCACTATCTCCATAATTTATTTCCTTCAATTCATCGCTTATTTGATAACTAATTATTTTTAATTTGTCCATTGTTTGTAAAGATCTTTTTGATGGAGATGAAAAAATATCATAACTATTAAAGTCAAAGTTCTTTAAATCTTCATTTATTGTAAGTTTGGAAAGTATACCAATATCATTTTCAGAACCTAGGAACCTTCCATCATTTAGTTCTGTCTCAAAATGTCTAACAAGTACTAACTTGTTAGCATCCCTATATGTATCATCTAATAATTTATCAAAATCAATCAAAAACTTTTTTGTTAATTCCAATGTATCAAAAGAAATAATTTTTTTATTAATTTTTGATTCATAAAGACTTCTAAATTGAATATTATATTTTTTATAGAGTTTATCAAACGTCTCCTCCCAATTTCGCATAAAATTTTCAAAATCATACTTTTCATTTTTATTTAGGAACAACTTTAAGAGATTGCCTATTGAATTAAAAATTATATGGTAACTAAACTCTGATATGTGCTTTTTATCAATATCAAAATATCTTTTTTCTTCAATTAATTTATTATCAACCTCTACATATTTTCTATAGGATATTTGATTTTTTGAAATATCATCAAAATATTCTTTTGTTCCTCTTCTTGAATTTATAAAATCATTTAACATAAGTTTGTGTACCGATGATATATAACTCAATTTATTCATTATGTATTGGTCAGACCTTTCCCAGTCGTAACATGTAAACGGTGAATTAATAACGTGCTCTAAATGGAGTAGCTGATCATAGATCATTAAATGAAAAATTAGATTATTTTTTGTATCAAATTTTAAAGGTCCAAAAGTATCATTTATAATCAGCTCTTTTTCAATTCCTATACTCTGGAGGTTGATTTTTTTAATAGATTCTTTCACATTTTTAAATTTTTTTATACTCAGTTCATTTAAAACTACAACTATATCAATATCTGAAATATTTTCAAGATTCATATTTTCAACAGAACCTACTATCGTCACACTTAAAATATCTGAATTCAACTCTAAAGATTCGAATATTTTTTTTATTAACTTCTGTTCTTTTTTCATTTATTAGTATTTTGATATTTTTGTGATGTTTGAAAATTTATTATTTGTTTTTTCGATTCATCTATATCAAGTATTGAAGACGCCGAAACTACTTCTTGAACATTAAATTTTGAAGCAATTGAAGGTGTGATGCCTCCATCAAGTGTAATTTTTAAGTTTTTATTTTCTTCAGATAAATCTATAACTTTATTTATTAACCCTGTGTATTTTTTTTCAAAGATTTGACCAGAAAAACCTGGTTTGTCAACGCATAAAATCATAAAGTTATTAAAAGTTTTGTTAAGGTTTTTAATTTCTTCATATTGCATTTCTTTATCTAGAACTATTCCTGGAGTAATATTTCTTTTAGAAATCAAATCATAAATTTTAATTGAGTCATTGCCATCAATGTGATGAAAAAATATTTCGGAATTATCAATATTTGAGATTCTGTTGATCCATTTAGTTGGATCTTTTGACATAATGTGTATTTGTAGTTTTTTTTGAGGCCATTTTTCTCTTATTTCAGCAATCTTTTCTAAATCACATGAGATATTTTTTTGATTAAATGAATCATCAATCAAGTCAATGTGGATAAAATCAGGAAAATTTCTTACTTTTTCAAATATATCTGAAATATTATTTTCATTATTTAGGTGGACAGCTAAGCCAACTTTTTGATAGTTCTTAAAAGTAAATTTTCTATGAAGCAAATAAGCTACAAAAAATAAAGCACCTGAAATTTGAAACCTATTATTAAAAAACTCAATATTAACGAAATAACTAAACGTATATTGTATCAAAAAAGAAAAGAAAGAAATTAAAGTGAAGTAAATTATAGAAATTTTTATTCTATCTTTTGGTACTTTAAAATTAAATTTGATATTAAGTATATAGGCTACAAATATACTTGAAGAAATCGATAATATATTTGTAAATAAATAATTTGTATCGAACATTCTGGTTACATTGACTCTTATTATATATTCAATAATTAAACTGAAGAAACCAATGAGAGTGTAAAAAATTAAAAACCTTAATTTGTAGAATACTAATAAAGCTTTATTGTCCATAGTATTTATTCGGACCGTGCTTTCTATCAAAATGCTTGTTAGCAATAAATTCTTCTATTGTCTTAGAATCAGGATTTAAGTTTTTAGTGATAAAACAAAGCTCAGCAAGATATTCTATGATTTCTGCATTTTTATATGCTTCTTCTATAGTGCTCCCCCAAGAAAAAACACCGTGCCTTATAGACAAGATTCCTGGTGTGTCTAAAAGATTCATTTTTCTTGAATTTACTTTTTCAATTATTTTCTCTCCAGTGTTTAACTCATAATTATTTTCGACTTCATTTTCATTCAACTGATCAGTAACTAATATACTAAATTTAGAAAAATCTGAATGCGTTGTGCCTAAGTTTGGAATTTCAATATTCGCTTGAGCAAAAGCTGTTGCATATTTTGAGTGTGTATGAATAACTCCACCTATATTTTCGTCTGAGGAATATATAACTCTATGTGTGGGCTCATCAGAAGATGGGTTTAGCTCTCCCTCTAGTTTTTCACCATTAAAATTCATTTGAATCATATCTTTAGCCTTATAGTTTTGCAGGATTATCCCACTTGGCTTGATAACAAAAGAATCCTCATATTTTGCACTAGCATTTCCAAAATTTTGAATTACTAAATCTGAGTTTTGTAAATCTGAATTTATTTCATAAACAATTTTTTTTGTGTTTATTAATTCATGTGACATATTATTAATTCTAGATAAAATATAGTAATAAAGTCTTTTATGATAAAAATTGCTCATCAAATCAACACACTAGATAAATTAGATGAAGTTCCTAATAATTTTGGTATAGAAATTGATATAAGATCATCAGATAGTGGGGATTTGGTTCTTTCTCACGACCCATTAAGGCCCGGTGAAGATTACTTAGGTTTAGAAAATCTTCTTGAAAAATATAGTAATAAATTTATTGTTGCAAATATTAAAGAGTCTGGGATAGAAAAAGATGTAATTAACGAAATAATAAAGACAACGAAAGATTTTTTTCTTTTGGATGTTGAGCTTCCGTTTATTTTTAATAACCACAGAGATTTCAATAAATATCTTTCTGTAAGATATTCTGAATTTGAAAGTATAGAAACTGTAAGAAACCTCGAAGGAATGGCTCAGTGGGTTTGGATTGATACTTTTACAAAATTACCAAGTTTACATAAAGACTTAGAACAATTTAAAACCTGTCTGGTGTCACCAGACAGGTGGGGAAGAAGTGAGGATATAATAAGTTATAAAAACTTTATAGAGGAGACGAATGGAAAGATCGATGCTGTGATGAGTGAGCTCGATAATTTAACTTCTTGGGATTAAAGCTTAATAATTCTCTATTAAAAAGTAATAATCTGTCTTAACACTATTTAGTTCTTCAATATGTATATCTAAATCTTTAAAAGTAACTTCAAAATTCAAATTTTTTTTATTTTTATACTGATCAATATATTCTCCAAGAGTTATCTGTTTTCCATAAACCGCGATATTAGATATATATGTATTATCAAATAGCTCACTATTATCTATAACATAACTTAAGCAACTTTTTATTTCTTGGATTGAAACTGGATATAATAAATTATCTTTGCTTCCATAAACTTCAAGATTTTTATTATCAACCTGTTTATTCAAAATTGAATTTAATTTATTTCTTGGATCGTTGATTCCATAAGTATCCCCTAATTTTAGGTTAAGATATTTTCTTTTTGATACAAACAATGTAAACAAAAAATCTGAAAAGTTTTTAACTTTCACATATTTAGTTTTGCTTTTATTTAATTTTTTAGCGTCCTGTGAATAAGTTCCAATATTAATAAAAAGCTTTAAATTTTTTTTATTCACTTTTAAAAGTATACGGAGTGCATAAAAAATAGATGACTGTGCTAACTTTCTATAACTTCTATCAAAGTTATAAGAGCTTGCAAAATTTATAATATATTCAACATTCTTAAAATTTTCATTATCAAATAAAGACTCTAAGTCTTCAAAGTAATTTATGTTTTTCTTAGGAATTTTTGGTTTACTTATATTTAAAGGCACTAAAAAATCAAAATTTGAATCTTCTAAAAATTTGCTAGCATTAAAGGAAGTACCGCCTGTTATGAGCAACATCTAATTTATGTTAACATCCTAAATTTAATTTCTTAGAAAGTTTTTTACTTTTTCTTTTACATTTTTTTTATACACAGGTTTTATAGTCGGTAAAAAAGATTTTAAAAACATTAAAAATTCAAAATTTTTAACTCTTAACATTAACCCTTGATCAGTAAACCAAGGAGTACGCCATTTCTGACCTCCTGCAAAATGTCTTAAAATTGTTTCATTATATTTTGCTTTATTTATTAAAAAAGTACATTGTGACTCACCTCTTACTTCTGACACATTCCATTCTGTACCAAGGACTTCAACGTTTTCATACAATTCTTCAATTGAGTACTTAGTAAATTCTGTTTTCCAAGAATGCCAACCATAATCTTTATATTTCCAAAAACTTTTTTGTGAATGTCTTTTTATTCCGGCAAGATAATACCAAGATGCTTGTTCTCTAAAATCTCCAACAAAACTATTTGTAAAGCCCAAATAATCATGTTTACTCATATGCTTTAAAAGCAATTGATATCTCTCTTCATCTAAAATATTATTTACAAGATCCCTTGACCAATCATTTATCTTCAATGAAATTGCTCCCATACAATGGGTATTGCCTGAATCAATTGCATATGAAAAAGATTTATTTGTTAATAAAAGTTTTTCAGGCTTAGCTATACAGATGTCCGCATCTATAAATGTAAGGTAATCACCATCTAACAAAACTTCCTCTTTTAATAAATCTTCAATAATTTTAAATTTTAACCAAGATGGATGGTCTCTATATTTAGTTTTATAATTTATAAATTCTAAGTATTCGAAATTATGAATATCCGAGTAAACTTGATTTCTTGGTGATACGTATTTTAGAAAAAAATCTTGCCTCCAGTCTTCAAAGTTTGCTGTAGCTATTAAATACCTTTTACTCATTATTTACCTTAAAGCAGAATTATAGGTGGAATCCTGGGACCCTTGTCTAAATAGAGAAGGATAATACCACCTTACATTTAAATCAGCTTTATACATTTGATAACCTAATTCCCAATCATAAGAAAGATGAAATTTTTTCATCTGTTTAAATAATTTTTTTGCAACATCTTTTTTTAATATATAAGCTTCAGCACAATTGCTTGCTGGGTGTTCAGGAATTAAATATTTAAGATTAGCTATATCATACTTAGATTTTGATTTAATAAACTCTTTACCTGAGCCTCTTCCTAAGAAGATTATGTCCCAATCAGAATTTTTTAATTTTTTAAGAATTTTTTCTAAATTTTTCTTTATTGATTTAAGTGCCAAAACATCATCTTCAAGAATAAGGCCATAATTTTTTTCTGATAAAGACAAATTTTTTAATGCTTGCAAATGCTTATAGTAACAAGATAATTCCCCATCTGTTAAGACCCTGTATTCTTCACCTTCTATTTTCCACAATTCATTAATTTTAGCTAAAAATATACCCTCATCTTTTAAGTAGGTAAATTCATTTTGAGCAGTCTCCATATTTTCTCTATCATGATCTAAAATATATTTGGCTTGCAATTCTTCTTTAAAAAACAATTCTTCTAAATATTTTCTTCTATCCTCAAGTGGTGAGTAATGAATAATCTGAATTAATAACTCTGATATCAATCTAATCCTTAATTTTTAAAATAATGATTTATTTGGTTTTTCGTTGTTTTTTCAATGTTAGGAATGTTAGTTTCCCATTCTACCAATTTAGTAATTATTTCTTTCATGCTTATTTTTTCCGACCAACCCAAAGTACTCTTTGCTTTACTAGAGTCTAGTCTTAGTATTTCTGATTCTAATAAATTACTATTATTCTCTACTTTCACTTCAGTTTTATTTGGCCAATTATCAACCAACATATTGACAACCTCAATAACAGTAAAGTTTGCATTAATTTCTGCATTGAGGTTAAATTTGTCATATTTAAATTCTGTTGAACAGTTTTCAGCAACTAACAGATATCCTGATAATGAATCTAAAATATCTTGCCAGGGTCTGATTGATTCGGGGTTTCTGATAACTATTGGTAAATTATTATTTAATGAGTTTAAAACATCTGTTAAAAGTCGATCTTTTCCATAATCACCGGGGCCAAGAACATTTCCTGATCTAACTACTCTTATATTAAAATCTATGTCAAAATTTGAATAGGCCTCGATAACCATCTCTGCTGAAGCTTTACTTACACCATAAAACTCAAAACCCCCCAAAGGGTCGGATTCTATATTCATATTGCTAGGATTCAAATATACTTTATCAGTTGTGGATATAACTAAATTCTTAGATGTTTGATGAGTTTGGTTTAACTCTAATATGTTGTATGTACCTAGAATATTTGTCAATAGCGTTTCTCTAGGATCTTTTTTAGCATTAGAAACATAAGCTTGTGCGGCAAGGTGGAAGATATAGTCAAATTCATTAGTTTTGAAAATTTGAATTAGATCTTCTGAATTATCTTTAATATCTATTATGAATTCTTTTTCCAAATAATTTTTGTTATGTAGTTCATATATTTTACTTACATTAGTATTACTCGATAAACCATAGACTTTTGAACCAAAATTATTAAGAATTATTGACAACCAGGCGCCTTTAAATCCTGAATGACCAGTAACTAAAACTTTTTTGTTTTGCCAAAATTCTTTATTTACCATATAATTTAAAACCTAACATCATCATATATTCATTTTTAACTGATTCCATAATTAAATACTTCAACATCATTATTTTTCTCTGAATTTTTAATGCTTATATAATACAAAGCATTGGTAAAAGTCCCGATTACTTTATCACATCTCAATAATCCTTCAACTTCTAGAATGTATTCAAGATTAGATAAGTATCTATCATGTTTTCTATTAAATTTTTGAGACATTACATTTTTTGTGTAATCATAGTTCTCTTTTGAATGTCTTGGTCTCTCTGTAAACAAGAGTCTTTCTCCGAACTCTTTTTTAAAATTATCTAATATTTCTTGTTCTTCTGTACAGATAAAAACATGGTCAAATTCTTTATCAGGACCTAAAACATCTTTTATTTTCTTTATTGCTTCTTCACTTGTGAAGGGTTTGTGATGATTTTTTCCAAAATTTTTAATATTATAATCAGTTCCTCTAACAGCTATTCCGATTACATTCATTTTATTTTCAAATATTTTACTCAAGTTATTGTCAATGTATTTCTGAGTTGATAAATTATATTTAATTGAATTAGATATTTCATTCAACTCTTTTAACTGACTTTCTTGAGATAAAACTTCAAGATTGTAAAAGTCTTTAAAATCTAACCTATCGAAATAAATTTTTGAATTATTATCAGACAAAACAACATTTTTACTACTGTAAACCTCTTTTAAAGAATATTTTGTAGGTTGATTAAAAAAATAATTCCAACTATTTTTTATTCCATTTATACCTTTTTTTTCTCGCTGATAACTAGGGTAGTTCTGATAGTCAATAATTGGCTCTAGATTAAATTTTCTAGCATAATAGATCATATATAAAGCATTTATGTAATTCGAATAAAGACCCGCGCCAATAGTTAGCCTTACAACAAAAAAATTAACATCTTTATTTTTGTTTCCAAAAGATTTGTACTCTTCATTTAAAAATTTCGGTTGTTTTGCATAAATTAAAGAATATATTAAACGAGATAGTTTCTCTTTTGGTTTGAAATAAACTTCAGAAAATAAATTAATATTTTTCTTTGTTTCAAAATATCTACTTGAAATTATCAAAAATATTCTTTTTATCATTGTCTTTATTTGAAAATAACTAATAACTCTATTATCTATAGGAAATGGATTAATAGTAGAAAAATTTTACAATATTATAAAACTTAGCTTGTTAAAATTTAGATGTGAAAGTTAATAATTTTTTCTATGAATTAAATTTTCTTACTAAGTTTTCAAATTTAAAGTACAAAAAGTTAAGACTTCTTCTGTCGGTTTTATTTATAAATTTATCTGTAGGTTTAGATATATTAATTATATTAATTTTTTCAAAATATTTTTCTAATCAAACTAGCACAGACTTCTTGGTAGTTGAATATATATTTGAAAATATGTATATATTTCCAATTATTGTAGTGTTTAGATTTTTATTTTTTTATCTCGATAAATTAAACCAGCTAAATTTTAAAGAAAATATAAATAAAGATCTAAAATATTTTACCTTAAACGAACTCTACAAAAGTGGAAGGTACTCAATATCTGATACAAACTTTTATGTGAATAATGTTTCAAGTCATGTCTCGTTTTTTTATAGTGCTCTTATTCAATTTTCAAATAACATAATTCAATTTATTATTTATTTTTCTTTTCTAATAATTACAAATTTCAACTTACTTTTTACTATGTCTTTCATTGGGTTGGTCTTATTTATTCCAACTAGGTTTTTACTATCAAAGTCTAGGAAATTTGCCGATTTAAGTTACACAACAAGTAAAGCTATAGTTGGTGAAATACAAAAGATAATTGATAATTTATTACTTATTAAAGTTTTAAAAACACACATAAAAGAATTTAATAGTTTTCAGAAAAGACTTAATAATTTAAAAAACATTGAAACAAAAAATCAAATTATAAAAGATTTCAATGCTTCCTTTCCAACTTTTTCGATTACTTTAATATTGTCTTTTTTAATATCTTTTTTCACTGTATTGAAAAATTTAACACTTGATTTTCTTGGTGGAATATTAAGATTAGTACAGACAATTGGTCAAATAAATGGATCTCTAACTTCATTGGTTAATTCAAGAGTCCATCTAGAAAAACTAACAGAGCTTATTCAAGAAAATGAATCCAGCGACGAATACCAGATAATTATTAATGAAGATTTAGAAAAAGCTATAGTGATGGAAAATATAGAATTTAAATATAAAAATTCAGAAGAACCTCTTTTTACAAATTTAAATTTGGAATTTGAGAAATATAAGCATTACGTAATTGTAGGGCCTAATGGAACCGGGAAAAGCACTCTTATGGGATTAATTGGTGGAGTACTTAGGCCTGTAAATGGTACTGTAAATGTTTGCGATGACAATCTTGCTTATGTAGGTGCAAATTCACTTATTTTCGAAAATACTGTAAAAGCAAACTTAGTATATGGACTAGAAGATAAAAAAGTTTCAGATAGCGTGCTTAGTGAATACCTTAATAAATTTAGTGTATTTGAAGAAAATAATTTAGATAGAGTAATAAATAATAACTCAGTCTCTTCAGGGCAAAGCCAAAAAATATCATTTATAAGAGCCTTGCTTAAAGAACCAGAAATATTACTTCTTGACGAATCTACCTCAAACTTAGATGAAGATTCAAAATTACTTATAAGAGATATTTTAAATAAATTTGAAAATTCAATAATAAATGTGACTCATAATGCAGAAGATTTTGATTATGATGAAAAAATTGATATGGGAAAACTAAGAAATTAGATAATTAATATCTTCTATCTCTTTTTTAGTCAAGTTATCAAGTTCATAAAACACTTTCACTGTATTTAAAGAACTTTCAACCAGATTTATAATTTTAAATTCTTCATTTCCTAGGCTAGTTAATTTATCTTTAAGTGAATTGTCCTCAACATTAAAAAGAATGGAATTATTAGAATCCAAAAATTCAGTATGATTTTTAATATCTGAAGCTAAAACAAGGCAACCAGCTGCCATTGCTTCAAGCACACTTTTTGGATTTCCTTCAAAACAAGATGTAGATATATAATATTTGTAGTTTTTCATTTTATTTATAAGATCTTTATTTTCAATAACCCCTAGGAAGTTGACTTTTACATTTAATCTTTTTGCTAAACTAACTAACTCATCTTTTAGAGACCCTACCCCGTATATATCTAATTCAAAATTTGTCTCTTTAAGCGATTCAATCATTAAAGAGTAGTTTTTCTGTTTTTCTAATCTACCAACACTAAATAATTTCTGTGGATCTCTGCTGTTTATTCCACTGGCTTTAATACTTTCATCTACTTCTATCCAATTTGGACGAATCTTTAATTTTTCTAAATATTTATTATTAAAATTTTGAATTAGAAATTTCTTATCGCTATTACTTGTAACCGTATAGATATCAGCAATATTTAGACTTAACATTGTTAAAGTTTTAAGAAAGAATCTTTTGATAAAGCTTTTCTTATCATTTATTGAAAATTCATACATGTCATAACCAGTTCTAATAATCAAAGGAATCTTAAAGTATCGTTTAAATGCACTAGCAACCCATGATCCTAAGAGTTGATTTTGTATAATAATATCCGGATTCTGAAGGTTTAATTTATTTATCTTCAATGAAATAAATAATGTTTTAATAAAGTTGATAAAATTATTATCTGATTCTTTAAGAAAACTATAAATAGGAATTACCTTTATGTAGCTCCTTTCAACAAGAGATGCGTCATCTATTCCCCCATAAGTAAATAACACAAATTTTATATCGTTGTTTTTTTCATATAACTTATCAAAATGCTTTAATTCTCTTTGAAGTTGACCAGAATTTTTCCAAGTTTCTAGTGAATAGCCAAAAGTAAAGAAATAAAGGATATTCATCTAAATATTTTAACCCATATTAAAATATGTAAATAGCTTTTTAAATAATGAAAAAAATATTAGTCATCCATAATAAATATAGAAACATTGGTGGCGAAGATATTTCAATTGAAAATGAAATTAACTTATTAAAAAAAAGATTCAACGTAAAGTATATATTTTTTGAAAATAATTTTGATAACCTTTTAAGCCAAATAAATTCTTTTATCTTAAATAAGAATCATAAAAGTATGAAGATAGTATCAGATAATATCAAAAATTTTAATCCAGACATAATTTATGTCCATAATACATGGTTCAAAGCATCTAATGGAATATTTAAAGTTATAGAAAATGAAAATATTAAAACTATAGTTAAGCTTCATAATTTTAGATTTAATTGTACTAAGTCATTCTTTTCAAAAAATCATGTTATTAGAAACTCAGTTTGTAATGCTTGTGGTTACGATGCTTCTAATAGAATCTTCAATAAGTATTTTCTAAACTCTTATTTGAAATCATTCTTGGTTAATTATTATGGAAGAAAATATTTTAAAATATTAAAAAATAATAATTTTAAAATTTTTGTATTAACTAATTTTCAAAAAAATTTCTTAATAAATCTTGAATTTAACAAGGACAGGATAGAAATTTTCCCTAATTATTTAGAATCTAATATACAAAAAGAAAATCAGATAAAATCTGAAAATTATATTCTGTACGCTGGAAGAATATCAAAAGAAAAAGGTGTAGAAGAATTGATTAATAGCTTTCTTAAATCCAATATCAAAAATATAGATTTAAAAATTTATGGTTCTGGTCCAGATTTGGAATATTTACAAAAGAAATACCCACAAAAAGAGATTCAATTTCTAGGAGAAAAAAATAATACTGAGATTTTAAATTCAATGCATAACTCATTAGCAGTCGCTACAGCTACAAAATTATTTGAAGGCCAACCGACACTTTTATGTGAAGCGTCGCTATTAAATAAACCATCTATATTTCCAGAGACTGGTGGTATTTCAGAATTTTTTCCAAAAGACTATGTACTTTCTTTTGAGCAATTTAATTATGTTGATTTAAAAAATAAAATTGAAAAATTAGTAGATAAAGAGCTAATTAAAAAAATAAGTAACGAAAATAATGAATTTATATCAAACTATCTCAACAAAGATAAATTAATTAAAGCTTTTGATAATGCAACAAAATAAAATGAAGGTTGCTCTTGGATCAAAAATTATTCATGGACCTTGGGGAGGCGGAAATTTATTTACAATTAATTTAAAGAAATATCTTATAAAAAATAATATTGAAGTCGTTACGAATTTGATTGATCCTGATATAGATATTGTGTTATTGACTGAGCCAAGGGTTGAATCTGCAACATCTACAATTACATCAATGGAGGCATTGTTGTATAAAAAATTTGTTAATAAGAACACAAAAATCGTTCATAGAATAAATGAGTGTGATGAAAGAAAAAATACAAATTATGTGAATAAAAAAATGATTTCAATTAGTAGCAAAAGTGACTTTACTATTTTTGTAAGTAGCTGGATAAAAAACCTTTATCAGAATATTGGTATAGATTCTGATGAAAGCGAGGTTGTTTTGTCAGGTTCTGATAATTTAGTTTTTAATCATAAAGGTAAGATACCTTGGAATGGAAAGTCTAAATTAAAATTAGTCACACATCATTGGGGTAATAATTGGAATAAAGGTTTTGAAGTTTATTCTTACATAGATAAACTACTAGACTCTGAAGAATTCAATAGTCAATTTGAATTTACTTATATAGGGAATTTAGCTAAAAATTTTAAATTTAAAAATGTATCATATATTAAACCTTTAAATGGTTTTGAACTTTCTGAAGAGCTAAAAAAGCATGATCTATATATAACAGGATCATTAAACGAACCCTCAGGTAATCATCATATAGAGGGTGCATTATGCGGACTCCCAGTGCTTTATATAAATAGTGGTGGTATATCAGAATATCAAGAAGATTTTGGTTCTGAATATACATTAGCTAATTTGAGTGAAAAGCTTTTTCAAATAAGAAAAGAATACTCAAGCTATTATAGAAAAAATCTGGCTTTTCCTTTTTATGCCAATCAAATGTCAGAAAAATATTTAAATATATTCCTTAAAATTTTTTCAGAAGGTAAAACAAAAAAAATAAGCTTGTATTTGATTATTTATAGATTCTTTTATAGCTTAAAGTTTATATCTTTAATAAAAAAAATCTTGGCTAAACTTATTTATCAATTAAGAAAATATGATAATTATCAATAAAGAAAAAGTTTTTGAAGCTGTAAGTTTCATAGCTTCATTGTTCATTGTATTTCTTATGATTTTTGGAAGGAATTTCACTGGAATTTATCTTTTTGGCTTCAGAATTGGAGAGTTAATAATAGGGGCTTTAGTCTTTCTATCATTTTTTTTTATTGCTTATGCTTTAACCAAGAAAAATAGGGTTTTTAGTTTTAATACTAAAAACATAAGCCTTGCTTTTGTCTCTGTTGTGCTATTTTTTTTCGTTTCTCTTTTTATAAATAATGGGAATCTAGTTAATACATACTCATTTAAAACAAGTTCTTATATTTGGACAATCGCTATAGTTTTTTTAATCTTAATATTTGATTTAGAGAAATATCTAATTAATAAAAACATCTTATTTGTACTTCCGATAGTTTATTTTCTTAATGCAATTTATTTTCCTAACATTTTTATTAACTTCTTTACGCAAAACTCCGATAAATTTGATTTTCATAAAGCTTCTGACATATTGCTAATTTTTATAATTATGAACCTTGTTTGCTACACAGTGTTTAAAGATCGTTTTATACCTGTTGTCTATTTGTTATTTAGTTTCTCAATCTTGAATCCGCTTTTTTTATATATGAGTAAAGGATCTTTTTTTCCGTCAATATTATTTTTTATAATTTCAATTATTATCTATTCAAACATAATAAAAAAACATTTGGGTAAAACTTTTATAGTACTATTAATTTCCTCTATTCTTTTTGCTCTCTCTACATATGAGGTTTATGGAAATTTTACTTTTGATAAAGATGCTAAGCCTGTTGAGGAATTATCTCTTTTAGACCCTTCAACATTTTCAAGCACCTATAAGAGCTTGAGTGAAACAAAAAATACAACTGATATTTTTGCTTCACTTTATATTGTTGACAACAGACTGTTCTCAACAGAAAATCTTCTGAACTGGAGATTACAAATTTGGCAGGATGTCATTGATGATTTGATAGATGAAAATAAATTAATTTTTGGATATGGATATAACGAAATTATTCCAGCAATGGATAATGTTGACAGAAGAGGGACAGACGGTACCAATGAAAATGTTCATAATTATTTAATAAATATTTTAGCAAGGGGCGGAGTCTTCCAAGTTTTTCTAATTTTATATATATTTTATACGGTTGGAAAAAGAAGTAGTTTTGATCTCAAATTTATTAATTTTGTTATAGCTATTTTTCTAGTTTCTTCTTTTGACCCAAGTATGGAGACCGTTAGGTTCCCAGTAATTTTTTACGCATACCTAACTATGTTCTTTGTAAAAAATAATCACATTTATAATCGAACCTCTATAGAATCTTAATATGGATAAAAAAGTTTTTATAACAGGTATTACTGGTCAAGATGGTTATTATCTTGCTAAAAATTTACTAGAACAAGGTCATAAAATTCACGGAACTATAAGAAGAACCTCTTCAATAAATACATATAGAATTGATGAGTTAATAGCAAAATATTCCAAGGATGGTTTTATAAAACTTCATTATGCAGACCTTACTGATTCAGCCTCAATTTCTCATTTAATTACTACTATCTCGCCAGATGAAGTTTATAACCTTGCTGCACAATCACATGTTGCAGTGTCTTTCAAAAATCCCGTGTATACAACTCAAGTTGGTACTCTTGGATCATTATCTGTTTTAGAAGCTATAAGAAGCACTAACAAATTTATTAAATTTTATCAAGCTTCTTCTTCGGAAATGTTTGGTGGAGAAAATGAAGAAGTATTAAACGAAGAGTCACTCTTTTCACCAAAAAGTCCTTATGCTGCATCAAAAGTCTTTGCACATAATATGACTCAAATTTATAGAGAGTCCTATGAAATGTTTTGTGTAAATGGAATTTTGTTTAACCATGAATCTCCTCTAAGAGGAGAAACTTTTGTTACAAGAAAGATAACAAGAGCTGTCGGAAGAATTGTAAACGGTCTTCAAGGAAAGTTGACCTTAGGTAATCTAGATGCATCACGAGACTGGGGGTTTGCAGGCGATTATGTTCTTGGAATGATGAAAATGATGAATCATAATAAACCTGATGACTGGGTGTTGTCAACTGGTGAAACCCATACAGTAAAAGAATTTGTCGAAGCTGCTTTTTCTCATGTAAATCTTAATTGGGAAGACTATGTAACAATAGATAGCAAATATAATAGGCCTAATGAAGTTAACTATTTGAAAGGTGACTCTTCAAAAGCTAAGAATGAGCTGGGGTGGAAGCCTGAATTAAGCTTTAATGATCTTGTCCAATTAATGGTAGATGAAGATATTGAATTAGCTAATCAAGAAAAAGTTCTCATAGATAGAAAGCTTTTAGATCCGACTTGGGAGTATCCTACAGTTTAACTTTTTTATCTAAATTTTCTATAAACCAACTATAAGTTTTTGTTAAGCCTTCTTTTAATTCAGTTTGCGCTGTCCAACCAATTGAATTTATTTTAGAAGAATCTAATAGTTTTCTCGGGTTTCCATCAGGTTTTGAAGAATCAAATTTAAGTGTGCCCTCAAAACCAACAATATCTTTTATCAATTTTGATAAATTATAAATAGATATTTCTTTCCCTGATCCAATATTTATCAAATTTTCTTCTACATCCAAATCACAAATAAACTCAATGCATTCAGCAAGGTCATAAGAAAATAAAAATTCTCTCAAAGGTTTGCCGGAACCCCATATTTCAAAATCTGAATTATTTTCAATTTTAGCAGTATGCATTCTCCTTATTAAACCTGGAATTACATGACTAGAATTTTCTGAAAAATTATCTTCAGGGCCGTATAAGTTTGTCGGCATCAAGTTAATAATTTTATTTCCATATTGTTTAGATATTGAATCCCCTAACTCTATTGCAGCTATTTTTGCAAGAGCATATGGAGAGTTCGTTGGCTCTAACTTTCCAGTCATAAAATATTCTTCCTTTATTGGGTTTGTTGCGTCAAGTGGGTATATACAGCTACTCCCTAGGTTGATAACTTTAATTTCTGGTTTTGAGATAATAGATTCTAAAATATTAATATTGATCTTAAGGTTTTCAAGAAGAAAATCGACTCTTAAAGTATTGTTGGCTAAAATTCCACCTACTTTTGCAGCAGCATTAATTATTAAATCAGGCTTATATTCTTTAATAATTTTATTTGTTTCATCAAAATTAAAAAGATTTGTATCTTTCCTAGAGGAGCAATAAAGATCTGAGGTTTTTTTTGATTTTTCAAAAATTGCTTTACAAGCAGACCCTACTAGGCCGTTGCTACCAAAGATTAAAACTCGCACAAGCTAGACACCTAATCTTTCTTAAGAAATAAATTAATAACTTGATTAATTCTAAATTTCATAATTTTAATATAGTGGTTCATTATATTTTTCATTGTATACAGCGTTTTATACATACTTAAACTATTCTCAGAAAAAAGTAACGTCGTTATTTCTGCATCATTCTTTTTTTCCTTTTTTATAAATATATTTCTCCAAAAATTAATTTCTAATTGATTTAAATCATATTCTTTATCTTTCAATAAAAATTTTTTTAATGATTCTTCATTCACATCATTTAGATTCTCATATAAAAATATTGGAAGGTTTTCATAAAAAAGATTGTTTATGTTTTTCTTTACTATAGGTATTGATCCTGCATATAATGTTTCCCAAAGCCTGTGTGTATCAATTCCATTTCCTGGTGGACAAAAAACAAAATTCGAATTTTTTAAATTATCTATATATTTATCTAAATTTGAATCAGGTTTTGTAAATTTAACCCATTCTGCTTTGCTGTAATGTTCATAGATATTAGAACGCTCAGATTTATTTGTGTTTATATTGAAATTAATATAAAGTAAGTTTTTTTTTGATTTGTAATAATTACCCTTGTAATCAAAATTCTCATAATTCTCTACACTTAAATTCTTTTCGTAATTATTTGCAAGACCTAGTGGGATTGAAATTAATTTTTCTGAGATAAAATTTACATTTATGGAATACCATTTCTTAAAATTACTTGGAAGCTTTTTAAATAAAGTTTTATCTATATTTACATCGTCTTGAGAGGTAACCAGTATGAGATTATTTACATCTGAATAGCTATTTATATTCTTAAAGAGAAGCTCAACATTGTCAGATTTTGAAAAAATTGAAAAACCATTGCTTAAAGATAAATTCTGATTTATATAAGAAACCCTATTGCCTTTTTCTTCATATATAAATTTATCTTTTTTATCCATTTGATTGAATTGTTCTTCTGTTAGCTCTTCAGAAAATATCTCATCACAAGATCTAGCAATTTTATATGAAGTAATTAAATCCATTTATAATTTAATAGTAATCAGCTTTTTTTTGTTCAAATAGAAAAATAATATAGAAATTATTATTTTTTAATGAATTAATTAATTTAACATTAACCTGTAATTGTGAAGATTTATATTAATAAAGTATCAGAAAATTGGGTGGTTGATAGATTTCGTGAAGAATGGTATTTACATAACAAAAATATATCGACAAAAAACTTTTTTGCATCAGATTTAATATGGCTAATTTCACCTTGGACTTTTAAAAAAGGGCTTCTTAAATTATTGAGAGATAAAAAGTTAATTTATTCTATATATCATATTGAGGATGATTCAAAACAAAATAGTTTAGATGGAATAAAAAAAATAGATAAATTTGTTACTGGCTATCATACAATATCATTAAAAACTAAGCTGCAGCTTGAAAAAGTGACAAATAAAAAAGTTTTTTATATACCGTTTTGGATAGACCCTACCATTTGGTTTGAGATTGAAGATAAATCTACATTATTTAAAAAATACAATTTAGATCCTAATAATTTTTTTGTAGGATCTTTTCAAAGAGATTCTCTTGCAAGTAACTCAGAAAAGCCTAAATTAATAAAGGGTCCTGATATATTCTTAGAAAATGTTATAGAACTAAGTAAAATACATAATAATTTGGAAGTAATACTAACTGGTAGAAAAAGAAACTACCTTATTAATCAACTCAAAAAAAATAATATTAAGTTTAAATATTTTGAAATGGCAACGCAGTCTGAGATAAATGAACTATATAATTGTTTAAATTTATATATTATTAGTTCAAGAATTGAAGGAGGGCCTCAAGCAATAGCAGAGTGTGGTGTCACAAATACACCATTGGTTTCTACGGATGTTGGAATGGCTAAAGAATTTATGAATCCAGTATCAATATATGATGAAGATAGTTTTACAGAATCTAAACCTGATAATGAATTCTTAAGAAAAAAAGTAAATAGCCTTGAGATACCTACTGGCTTTGAAGAATTCTATAAGATGTTTAATTCAATTTAATATCTGTTTAGAAAACTTTTCTAAATAAAATTCTGGTAAAAAATTCTCTGGTATTTTATTATCTTTAAACCATGGCTCATTTAGTTTTTCTAAATACTTTTTTTTATTAGAATCAAGTTTTATTATTTCTTCTATTAATTCTTCATCATTGGAAAAGTCCGGTGAGTAAATAAATGAGTTGGGATTGAAATCTTGTTTTACTATTTCACTACCCCAATAAATTGGAATAGAATTAACACTCATTGGTTGAATAATTTTTTCAGTAATATATCCATTGGCAATTTCATTTTCAAAAGCAATATTAAATTTATAATTTGATAAAAATTTATATTTCCACTTCTGATCACCGCGACCTTTTACTAAATTTATATTATTAAATAAGCGTCCTCCGCAATCTATTTCTTTATGTTGAGATAATTTTGGAACAAAATCTACTCTCTTTCCCTTTGGTTGGGAAGCTACAAAAGAGCAAAACATTTTATTTGTTAATTTTATATTTTTATTATTTAGCAAATTTTTTTTATTTATATGAAAGCTAATGTCTCTACTACTTTTATTTCTTAATCCAAACCAATTTATGTGTAAAACCCATAAAGGAAGTCTTATATTATTACCTTTTGTTTCTTCAAATGAAAATACATAATCATAAAATTCTTTTTCTGGGTAATAATTTTCTCCCGTATAAAAAATTTTTATACAGTCTCTATCTGAATATTCTAAGAACTTCTTTTCTCCTGAGTAATCATAGGAAAAGAAAACAACATCTGGATTAATCTGATCAATAACCACTTCATAATTTAAATTTAAAAGATGATAAAAAAAATTATCGTTTTTTATAAAATTTGGCCAAAAACTAATAAAGTCTATTTTTAATAGATTTTTTTTCATAAATCTAAAATTAATCTTTCAAAATATTTAAAAGATTCTATAGTTTTATTTGCGTTTACCATAGATACGCTATCTTCCCTTTTCCTATGATAATGAAAGTGGTCTTTAAGTAGTTTGATTTTACCACCATTTTTAATCCAATAATAATTAAAAGCGACAGCATCCAAAATAAAATAATCATTATGCTCCGATAAAGATCCTTCTATTATCTTCGTAAACTCTGATTTATTAACTATAAAATTTCCACAATTTAAAATCCATCTATGATTCTTGTCTTGGGTAATTTTTATTTTTCCATTTATAGCTTTCTTTATTGCAACAAGGTCAATGTCTTTGTTTGTAGAACTTAACAAAACTTTATTTTTTTTAAAGTACTTATATCTTAACTTTTCAAAAACATTTCCATCAATTATTTGGATTAAAGATGATGGATAATAGATAATATTTTGTTCTTCGCTTGAGCATATTTGCAATGCCGTTTTGTCCAAATTTTTTCCTGGTAAATTATCGGAGTCAATTTGATAAACATAATTATTAGTACAATTTTTTATAGATTCATATTTGTTTAGATAAGCTCCAATATTTTTATCATTTTTTTTGACTATTATATCAATTGATATATTCTTAAACCTATTAACAATATCAAGAATCTTTTCATATTCAGTTTCACTAGAGTTATCATCCTGAATCAAAATTTCATTTACAGCCTTAAATTTAGAGAGCTTAGACAATAGATTTTCTAAATACTTTGATGAATTATAAGTTGGTATTGCAACACTTAGATTATATTTATTCATAAATTTCTACAATTATATACAGTCATAAATTATTAAACTATATAATTAAAATTATAAATGTGTGGTTATTTAGGTTCAATTACTTTCAATCCTATTCCAGAAAATAATATTGAAAAGTGTAATAAAAGAATTGAATGTAGAGGACCTGATGAAAAAATAATTATCAACAACAAGAATTATAAATCTAACAGCCTATTTCATAATTTTGCCTTTAACAGGCTTTCAATAATTGATTTATCTTCAAAAGCATCTCAGCCAATGTACTCAAAAGAATTTAATTCTTTAATTATGTTCAATGGAGAAATATTTAATCACGCTGAGCTTAGAAAAAAAATTGAAAAAAAGAATATAAAATTTGATACTTCTCACTCAGATACGGAAACATTGCTGTTAGGACTTTCTTGCTTTGGGACTTCTTTCTTAGATGAAATAAACGGCCAGTTCTCAATTTTCTTTTATGACATAAACCATAATGAATATTATTTAATCCGCGATAGGGCAGGACAAAAACCCCTTTATTACTCAATAAATAAAAATGGTATATATTTTGGATCTAATTTAATATCTTTGAAAAACTATTCAGAAAACCGGAGTATGAATAAAGAACAAGTTGTTAATTATATAAATTTCGGCACCTCTATTTCTGAAGATACATATTTTGAAAATATTCATAAAGTAAAACCAGGTGAATTTATTAAATTTACTCCAGAAAAAAATAAATTTAAAATTGAAAAAAATAAATATTGGAAATTATCTGAGTTTATGGATGATAAAAATTTTATAAAAGAAGAATTTATAGACATTTTTGAAGATAGTGTAAAAATAAGACTTGAAAGCGATGTCCCCGTATCAAATTTTTTATCAGGGGGATTAGATTCAACTGCAGTAATTAAAGCAATAAATAAAAATAGAGATGAAATTAATACTTTCTCATTGATTACGGAGTTTAAAGAATATGATGAATCGATATTCATGGATCAAGTTGTCCAGAAATATAATACTAGACATACTTATGAAACTATTGGAAAAGAAGTAAGTTTTCATAAGATAAAAAAAATAATTTCAGAATTTGACGATATCATTTATGATCCTTCAATAATTCCAACATACTTATTGTCTCAAAAAATTTCAAAGCAATATAAGGTAGCCTTGTCTGGAGATGGTGGTGATGAATTATTGTCAGGATATGCTCATTATGCAAATTTTCATTCCAGTTTAAAATTTTCGAAAAGCCTAGTAAATAAAGCTTTTAAAATCTATCCCCCATTTTTAGGATCAGGAAATAATATTCTTAAATTTTCAAAAGACTGGAAAGCTTCTTTTTCTTCATACTATGAAGATAGAAAATTAATGAATTTATTAAAAATAAAAGATTATCAAAATTTTGAAAATTCTTTCCTTAATAAAAAAGAGAAAAATTGGAAGTCAATTATGATGTCAGACTATGAATTCTTTTTAG
>MDTG01383416.1_pt1 | contig 32584 bp, 30 predicted proteins | sample 811421 | NCBI WGS metagenome assembly MDTG01 (sample SAMN05326645, study PRJNA326480) | marine metagenome | isolation source: seawater | place: Pacific Ocean: South East | collected 2011
TATTGAATTATCAATATTTAGCGATAAGTTTTTTTTCTTAAATATATAAAAAAAATAAATAACCGATATAGATAAAAATAAATCTGGTAAGAATGGCCCTGAAGGATAACTCAATATGACAATGCAACTTAGAAATGTCAGAACTTTATGATCTGTAGGTGCATCAGAAAATTCATTATAAATTTTTTTAAGCATAAAATTAAGATCCAAACATGAAATTTCTTATAGCTTTAACACTTAGAGACTTCAATAAAAAAAATAAAAATTACTATGATCAAAAAAAATTTATTAATGAAATTTTAAAAAATAAATCTGACAATATAGATTTCGTGTTTACTCAATTTAGAGAAAAAAATGTTTTTGATTTAATCAAAAAAATTCCAAAAAAAAGATATTTCTATTTTAAAAAAAAAATTCCAAAATTCTATAAATGGTCACATTCAGAAGTTTTTTTGAATGGTCTAAAAATATTTAATAAAAAAAACTATGATTATTTAATATGGTGTTCATCTGACATAATTATTAAAAAAAATATATTTAATTATCTTTCAACTAAAAAAAATAATTCTATATATACTTATTTTCCAAACATTAATATTGAGGAAGAAAATAAAACTTTTTTTGGTTTAGATTTCTTTGCATTTAAAATTTCAAAGAAAGATAGAAAAAATTTGATTAATATTTTTTCAAAATATAAGAATTATGACTGGGGAATATTTGAACATTATTTATTTTCTCTATCCAGTTATCTAAAATTGCCAATTTATAATTTATTTAAATATGGAAAAATTTTGAAAGCATCTAATTTAAAAAGTAAAGGTGTTTTCCTCAAACAAACTGATAGCTGGCTTAAAAATCAAAAATTATTTGAAAAATTCCTAAATAACAAAAATATATCTATTCTTTATAGTAAAGGATCGTTTTATTATTTAGCTTTAAAACTAATCAAGTTTCGAGATATAAACTTTAAATTAACATTAGTTTACATTAAATTACTATTTTATTTCATTAGGAGAATAATCAAATTTGAAAGATAAAAATACTATCTTCGTTGCACTGTATAATGGATATCCTATGACAAGTGGGGCATCTACTGTAACAACAAGTTTGTTTAAAAGCTGGCCTACTCTTAGAAAAAAATTATTTCAAATTACTCACGAAAAAAGATCCAGTAATCGTAATGTTTTTAATTTTAAAATTCCATCAAATAAGAAATTAATAAAACTTTTTTCACTCCCATTTTTTTTATTTTTTATATTTAAAAACTCTTTTAAAGAAAAAATTGATTACTTTGTTATCGAAGGTGCAACATGGGTCGGGTACATTTATTTTTTTCAAAAAATATTAAAAATATTATTTAAAAAATCAAAATTTATATATCATTCACACAACATAGAGGCGGATATTAGAAAAAATAAATATCTAATATCAAAATTAACTTTTTTTTTTGAAAAAAAAGTATTAAATAATTTTGATTTTGTAACTGCTGTTTCTAAAAAAGATCAAAAAATTTTTAAACAAAAGTATCAAAAAGATACTTTATTATTAGAAAATGGAGTATTTTTAGAAAGTATTAAAATTAAAAACGTTAAAAAAAATTATAAGTATATAATCTTCCCAGGGTCTCTTGAGTTTGTGGAAAATAAAATAATATTTGAAAAACTTTATAATGAAATTTTCCCTTTTTTAAAAAGTATTGATAGTAAATTTAAAATTTTAATCACTGGAAGTGATATTAAATTTTATGAAAATGATAAAAATATTATAGAATTAGGTGTTTTAGATAAAAAATCTTTTTTGAATTATTTAATTTCTAGTTGGGCTCTTATAATTCCATCTAAAAAAGGACCTGGCACAAAAATCAAAATTATTGAGGCTCTTTGTTATAACAAAGTAGTATTTGCCTCTAAAGATGCACTAAGTGGAATAGAAAATAATTTAACACAAAATATTGTTTATAAAAATAGAAAAGAATTATTTAGAAAAATTAATTTTTTTTATAATAATCAGTCTAAAATTTTAAATAAATTTAAAAGTATTGGAAAAATTTATCGACAAAAATATAATATGAAAATAATTGCAAAAAATTTTTATGAAATCATTAAAAGAAAATAAAAACCTAATTTTTATTTTAATTTTAAATTTAGTAATTTTAGGATCTTTCAATATAAATCCTAATAGTTTTTTTTATGAAGAAATTTCTTTTGAAAACTTAATATTAAATTTAAACTTAATTAATTTAATTAATATTATTAGATTTTTTTTACCAACTTTGCTTTGTTTAATTTTTTTATTTTATAATTATTATAAAGGTAACTTAAATTTAAATTCAAAAGTTAATACATTAATAATTTTATTATTAATATTTTTTACAACCCTTTATCTAAGAACCTATGACATTTTTTATCCTGAAACTCTATATTTCATTATATATCTAAATATTATTATTTATGGATTGATTTTAAATTCTCTCAGAAGGGAATTAATTCTAAAATATTTATTTATTACATTAATGTTTTATTTTTTTATTATTTCAATTCTTTTCTTTGTTAGTTTATTCAGTGGAAAAACAAGCATTATTTCAATTTTTGATTTAAGATCAATTAATATTTTGCAATTTGATTTTAATTTATTAAATAACTCTACTCCAAGAACGACAGGTTTTGCGAGAATTCTAGTTTTTTTATTTTTAATACTTTATTATTTTAATACAAAAAAAGATTCTTCAAATCTTAAGATACCCTTGTTTGTAATCTCTTTTTTAATTTTATCTTTATCATCAAGATTCTCAGTTGGTAGTCTAATAATATCTTTAATTTTATTTAATTTATTCTTTCACGGAATAAACTTTAAAAAATTATTCAAAGATAGTATTTATTATCTATTAATACCGTTCTTTGCATTAATATTTTTTCAAACCTCGATAGAATATTATTTAGATAATTTAAAACACAAAAAAATAATTTTTTCAAATAATAATGATATTCAAGAAAAAGATGTTTTGGAAAAAAATATTATAGAAAAAAATATTATAGAAAAAAATATAAATAAAAATATTGATATTGATATTGATATTGATGAGGATAAAAAGATTAAAAAAAGTGAAATACTAAGTATTGAAAAGAATAAAATAACAAAAATTCTTAATAAAAAATTTTTTGATAATAGAATAGTTAGAGTTAAAAATCCAAATACCTTCAAAACTGACAAAAATAAAAGATCTCTTTCTAATGATATTACAACTGGTAGAGTAAGTTATTGGAATTTTGTAATCGATGATTTTAAAAAAAGTAGTAAAAAATTTAAATATGGGCATGGTATTCTTGCTGATAAAAAAAAGTGGGACATTTCTATTTCGAATTCATTTTTCTATTCTTTATATTCTAATGGTTTAATTGGAGTATTAATATATATTTTTATTTTATTATATTTTTTGATTAAATTTTTGCGTTTTCTATTTTTTCAAGACAATAAATCAAAATTAGATTTTTTAGTTTATATTTGTCTATTGATACTTTTTTTAAGAGGTTTAGTAGAAAATAGTTTTTTATCTCAAAGTATGGATTTATTAATCTTGATTTATTTAAATCAAATACTTCAAAACAAATCTAAAGCTTTTTAAATTTTATATTCACAGATTTATATATGATTTTAAAATTAAATTTTATAAATGTTTTAATTAATCTTAAAATTCTTCTAAGTGTATCTGTTCTTAATCTCCAAATAAACTCTAAACCCAAAAATTTCAAAAACTTTGGACATTCTTGGATAAAACCTGACGCTATATCAAGACCACCTCCTATACATATAATCTTAAAAAAATTGTTTTGTTCCGATATTTTTTGAGCCAATAACTCTTGCTTGGGTGTTGGTAAAGTAATTAAGCAAATACTTTTTTTTTTTAATCGAATTGATATATTTTGTATTGATTTTTCATCAATTAGTGGAATTTTTATATGTATAATTTTTATTTTAAATTTTTTTTTTAAGAAATTTTTGCTAATTTTTCCCAAATTTCCCACAACTATTAATTCGTTAATTGAATTTTTAAGTTTTAATTGATTTATCAACTGACTTCCTGGGATTTTTTTTGAAACTACAAAAAATTTTGAAAATATACCATCTGGCCAAACAACTAAATCATGAGAAAATTCTATTTTTTTATCAAAATAATAACTTAAAAAAGCTAAGTTTAATGCACTGAGTATAAAATTTTCTTTTTTAAAAATATTATTTGGTTTATCTATATATCTAATAGTTTTCATTTAAAGTTTTATGATAGGTTTACCTTCTTTATATTTAAATTAAAACTTAATCTTATATATGAGCAATAAACTAAAATTCTCGATAGTTACCACTTGCAAAAATAGTGAAGATTATATTGAGGAAACTGTGTATTCTGTGATTAATCAAAAAATTTTTCAACAAGATAAAGCAGAGTTAGAATATTTTATAATAGATGGAGCTTCTAAAGATCAAACACTAAATATACTCGAAAAAATAAAAGTAAATCATAAAAATATTCATATAATTTCTGAGCCAGATACTGGAATGTATGAAGGATTAACAAAAGGTTTTAATAAAATTTCTGGTGATATTGTTGCATATATTAATGCAGGAGACTTTTATAATCTAACAGCATTCAACATTGTGGCAAATATTTTTGAACACAATAAACATATTAAATGGCTAACGGGTGAGAAATTTTTATATAATAATGAGTCTGAAATAATTAATAGCTATATACCATACAAGTATAGATCTAATTTAATACAATCAGCAGTTTACGGTAAATATCTTCCATTTATACAACAAGAATCTACATTTTGGAAAAAAGAAATAATGAGTGAGGTAGATTTAGATCAATTAAAAAAATTTAAACTTGCTGGTGACTACTATATTTGGAATTGTTTTTCAAAAAAATATCAAATATATATTTTAAAATCATACTTAGCTGGATTTAAATATCATCCAAATCAAATAAGTTTCAAAGATAACTTATTTAAAGAGCCCTATTTTAATGAAACAAAATTGTTCAAAAAAAAAATTGGAATTAAGGATATAATTTATATTATTTTGGATGGACCAGGTTGGCTTTTGCTCACATTGACTAGAAAACTTAATTTTTCAAGACAATTTTATTTTGATACTATTGAAAATAGATGGACTTCTGCACAAAACCAATCGTCAAATTTTATATATGCATGGGCAACAGATTTTTCATCAAATACAGGGGAAGGTCTCTTAGCAAGAAAATATTTAGAAAGTACAGATGAAAATTATTTAATATTTAATACAAATCAAAAATTTTCATATAAAAATAATGAATTTTTTCCAAATACAGCTGACGATAAAGGTCAAATTAACTTTAATTTTTTTAAAAGATATATTGTCCCTTTAATTGGCATTTTTTACTTATGGTATCATTTTTTAAAAGGTAAAAAAGTTGCTTATCTTAACTTCCTGCCTTTATGGAATACACTTTTAATTTCTCTTTTACCGCCAGGAACAAAATTTGGACCTATAACTGGATCTATATTTAAAGACAAGGTTAATAATTTTCAGAGTTTTATAAGAAAATTTATTGTGCCAATTTTATATTATATTAATGCAAGAATATTGTTATTTAGAAAAATGCCAACTTATATTTTTTCAACAAATTTAATGGAAAAATTCTTACCAAATCAAATTTTAAAAAAAAGTAAATTTAATTTTGTTTACAAAAACATAAATCTCAAAAAACAAATTCCATTAAAGCAAATTGATATGCTTATTTATTATCGTGACTATTTTACAAAATCAAACAATTTTTATAAAAATCTCATAAAAAAATTAGAAGAAGAAGAAAATATAAAAGTACGATACATTGGTGATAAAATTAATAATTTAGATAAATATTACCAAGGAAGACTCTCCCATAAAGATACTTTGGATTTAATTGAAATTTCAAAATTTTCTATAGTGTCTGAAGAAAATTTTTCTTCTTTATTTACTCTAGAATGTATGGAAAATCATTTAGATTTATTTGCAAGTGAAAAAGTGTCAATTCCAAAAAAAATTTTAGAAACAAAAAAAATTCATATTGTTGACTATGATGACATAAATAATTCAATAAATTATATAATTGAAAAAATTAAATCTAAATCTGAATTAGAAAAATTTACAAATCATTCATTAAGTATTGATTAGTTATTAATTATCTCTTGAAAAAAATTTAAGTATTCTTTTTTAATTCTATTTTCATCGATATATTTTTTAAAAAATTTATCTTTTGATATATTGTTAGATAACTTTTTACAGTTTTTTAAAACATAAGTGATACCTTGAGAAAAATCATCTTTATTAAAAGGTTTTGCTAAATATCCGTTAAATTTATGCTTAACAACTTCGTTTATTCCTCCTATATCATATGCAACTATAGGTTTGTTGCATGCTAAAGACTCTAAGATAACATTAGGTAAATTGTCAGCTTTAGATGGAAACAAGAGAAAATCAGAGCAATTGATTATTTTAGCAACCTCATATTTTGAGTTAATTAAATTTTTTGATATATAAGAATGATTAATTTCAACTCTTTCTATGTTTGAGCCCACTATAAACAATTCAAAGTTTTTTTTCTTAAGTTTTTGTAAACTTTCTTGAAGTAAATCAAATCCTTTTCTTGGATCATTAATATGCGTTGCTGTAATAAATAAACCTATTTTTTTTCTTGTATTAATTTTTAATTTTTTTCTTATTTTAATTTGAGAAATTGGTTTAAATATTTTTTTATCTATTGGATAAGGGATAATTTTTACATTTTTAATACTAATTTTTTTATTTTGTCTGAGTTTTCTTGCCATCCATAAACTCGGGCAAACAAAATAATAGTTTTCTTTTTCAAAAATAAATTCTTTTTTTTTAACAATAATTTTATTTAATATTCTAAAAAAAAAATTCCTCTTTTTTTTTAGATAATTAAAATAATGTTCTCCTCCACTAAATAACCATTGATCATGAAGAATAAAAACTAAAGGTTTGTTAATTTCTTTTATTTCATTAAGTGAAATTGTTTCAGATCCCAACCAATTAAAATTAAAAATATCAAATTTTTTTTTTTGTTTCTTTGTAAAAAAAAATGAAGGTAGTAAGTTTAATGAAAAATCTTTTTCGTTGATAAGTTTTTTAAAAGGAATAAATAATACAGATCTTAATTTATTAAGGAAATTATTTCCAACTATTATTGTTTTTTTATTTTTAGTTATCGAAAACCTTACAAAAAAATATTTTTGTATTTTTTTTTGGTCTAATAAATTAAATATTTTCTTTGCAGATAAATCTGCTCCCCCTTTATGATCCGAATTTGAAATAAAGGCAATTTTCATTTGTTAAATCTTTTTACCTCGATATTTGTCGAATATTTTATTTATTACAGCTAAGTGTAAATTTCTGGATACTATCATCCCAAAAATTCTATAAATAAAACTATTTGAGAATTTTAAATTTTCTTTATTTAAAATATCTATGAATTCATTGTTTAAATCTTTCTTATTAGAAGATAACGCGTTAGGTAAAATTCTAAAACAACTTAAAAATTTATTTACATGTATTCCTCTAAAATTTTTTAGGCAGTGTATAATTATCTCATATTCAAAAGAATACTTATATTCATGTCTGAAACCTTTAAAATTTTCTAAAACTTTTCTTGTAAAGAAAAATGATCCTGTAAAAATTTGATTAAAATAAAATATCTTTTTAATTTTATAGTTGGGAATATACGAATAAAAACTTTTTATTACTTTATTTTCTGAGTCGATATTTAAAAAATTTGAATTTACAAAATCAAATTTTTTATTTATGTTTTGAATAACTATTTCTAATGTTTTTGTAGACATATATATATCATCTGAATTAAGCCAACAGAAAATATCACCTGTAGCTAACTTAAATCCATTGTTCAATGCCTCAGCAACTCCACTATCTTTTTTTTGTAAGATTTTTATTCTATCATCTTCTTTAACCAAACTCCTAATAAGTTGGATCGTGTTATCCTTTGACTCATTGTCACAAACAATAATTTCCCAATTATTATAACTTTGAAACAAAACACTTTTAATACATTGTTCGATAAATTTTTCAGAATTAAAAGTTGGAATAATTATGCTTATTTTTTTTTTCAATTAATGCCTCTTTGTAAAATTTTAAGTAATTTTTAGAAATTGTTGCATAGGAAAATTTATTAATACAAAAATTTCTTATAAATTTTTTCTTTTTAATTTCCCTATTTTTTTTAAGCCAATTACAAGTTTTTTGTAAATTATCTAAATCAAATTTTTTTAAGACTTTTCCATTGAACTTATCTATAATTATTTCACTCAACCCTGAATTACTAGAACTTATAATTGGCAATCCACAGGCCATAGCTTCCAAAGCAACATTTGGCAAGTTATCTTGTTTCGATGGAATAATTAATGCATCAGAGGAATTGTAAATTTTTCTTAACTTATTTTTATTGCTTACGTATCCTAAATTTATAAAGTTCTTTGGTAAATCTATACTAACACCGTCTGCACCAATTATATGAATTTCAGCATCTAATTTTTTAAGCACCTCAAATATACTTAAAAGCCCTTTTCTGGGATCTTTATATGGATTTACAGCTACAAACAGTAATTTTATTTTATTCTTTATTTTTATTGATCTAGTTATTTTCCAAAAAGACGTATCTATCGGATTTCTTATAACCTTTATTTCTTTTCTTTTAAAATTTTTATTTTTTAAAACCTTTTTTTTCAACCAAATGCTTGGAGAAATAACTTTGATATCAGTTTTTGAAAAATATTTTTGTTTATTAAATTCAATAAATTCAGAAAAATTTATATATTTAAAAAATACATTTAATAAATTTTTTTTTTTTTCAATTTTATAATGCTCACTTCCAAGTATTGGCCACATATCGTGAAATGTCCAAAATAATATTTTTTTAATTTTTGATATCTCTTTTAAAGATATCATTTCATTATTAATCCAATGTAAATTAATTATGTCATAAGACGAATTATTTATATATTCATGTATATTTGAGGGGAGAATGTTGTATGAGTTTAATTCTTTATTTTTTGTAAAAATATCAAAAAATCTCACAAAATAATTTCTAAAATTTTCTCTAAAAATCAAGTTATTATATTTATATTTAATTATATTTTTTTCATTACCCCTTTTTTTTATAACTAAAAAATCCACTTTTGTTCCTGCAAACAATTGGCTTTTGAAAATTCTATAGGCTGCAACATTTGCTCCACCGTAATAATTTGAAAATGATAAATGTAAAATCTTCATCTTGAATATTTATTTATAACGTTTGAATAAATTGTTTTTGATTTTGATAAATTTTTTCCTGCATTGAGTAAACTACTATAATTTTTAATTACACCGTTTTTAGTTTTTCTAAAATTGTCGCTTATTATTTTAGGACTATCATTTCTATAAGTATCTCTTCCACCTATCATATCTTTAATTCTTAATATTTTTTCTCTAAAATAGATTACATCTCTCGCAATATTCATAGTGTTTTTTGATTGCTTAAAATCTCTGAAATCTCTTTTTAAAATCAAATTTTTATATTGGCCAATATTTGATGGATTAAAAACAATATTTTTCTTAATTTTAAGAAGTGGAGAATAAGAAATAACTATTGGTTTCAGTCCATGAGCAACAGCCTCATACTGACTAGTTCCTGAAAATGTTATAATTTTTTTGGCATTTTTAAATATTTCATTATTGCTATTTTTTGAATAATTTACAAAAATATTTTTTTTATTTAATTGAGAATTTTTATTCAATAAATTATTAAAAATTTTACTTTGATTTTCACCCCATCTTTTATAAGACGGATGAAATCTAAATTCCCAGTTTTCTTCTGATTTACTGACTATTTTTAAAGTACGATCAATCCAATCAAAGTAGTCTACAAAAATTCTTTTTTTATCTATCGTATTAAATGGCGAATCTCTAAATATATGTAAAAAAATAAAATTTTTTATAATTAAGGGTTTTGTTGAAAAATTAATAGATGCAATTTTAGAGTCCTCATATGACCCTTTACCAGACATTCTTTTCATCCAATAATTATTTGAGTCAGTCTTGAAATTTTTATTTTTTCTTATGTAATTAAATTTTTCTAGATTTATTTCTCCCCAGTTCACGTCTTTAAATTTCTTCTGTTCATGTATATTAAATGATGCTTGAGTAAACACTTTTACATTATTAATCCTTAAAGAAGCTATTAGAGATCTAGATGCATAAACTGTATGACCTAAAAAAGCATATTTTAAATTATAATTACGAACTAAATTGTCCACTAAGTAAATTTTTTCTAAACTTATAATTATAGAAATAAATTTAAAATATAATTTTTTTCTCAAGTTATTTTCATCAATATTTAAATTAACATAATCCCAAATTCCATGATTAATTTGAAATTGATACCAATTTTTATTTTTTTTGGTATTTATTAAATTGTTGAAATTTAATAACTTTAAGATTAATGTTTTAACATTTAGTAATATATATTTAAAAATTTTTAAACGCCTTACATATTTATTTTCCTCAAGATAAATAATATTATATTTTTTCAAAAAATCTTTAATATGAACTTCTTTTAAAATCTTTTTTGGAAGTTGTTTTTCAAAAACCAAATTTTTAATATTTTTATTTTGTAAAAAACCATCAATTATTGGCAATAGCCACAAAAATTGGCTTTCGACAAAATCATCTGCAACAAATAATATTCTTTTTTTATGCATATTTAGCTATTTTTTTGGCTAAATATTCTTCACATAAATTCCAAGATTCTAGTGAAGCACCTGCAATGTGTGGAGTAATTAATATTTGATTTGATTTAGACATTTTAATTAATTTTTTTGATGAATCTGTCAAAGAATTACTACTAAATTTAAGAAAATCTGTTGCAAAATAAAAATTTTTATTTTTTTTAATTTTTTTGATCAAATGATTTTGATTAATTAATTCTGCTCTTGACGTATTAATTAAATAAAAATTTTTTTTAACTAAATCTAATAATTCAGAATTAATTATATTTTTTGTTTTATCATTTAACTCAATTGTTAAAACTACAACATCACAATTTTCAAAAATTTTATTTAATTTATATTTTTTGTCTTTTTTATCAAAAGTTGTGATCTTCATATCAAATGACTCAGCATACTTTTTAATATTTCTTCCATTTCTCCCTAAACCAACAATGCCAATTTTTTTTTTATATAAATTATTATTTAAAAATTTATATCTGTTCCATTTTAATTCTTTTACTGAGTCAAATGATTTAGGGATATTTTTTAGCAACGATAATAGTAAGGCCCAGGTATGTTCTGATGATGATTTTATTTTTTTTAAAAATTGGAATTGGTTTTTAAGACTTAAAACTCTTATGTTATGTCTCTTTATATAATCTAAATCTATATGATCAAGGCCAGTTGATGCAGAAATAATATATTTCAATTTTTTTGAGTTTAATAATAAATTTTTATCAAGTTTATATTTAAATCTTGATATAATTATATCTACGTCTTGAATTTGATTTTTAATATTTCCAGCTGACCTACTATATTCAATATATTTAAAATATTTTATTAAAATTTTTTTTGCATTATCTGAAAAATACTTTGGTTCTAAATTAATTATTTTTTTTTTCATAATATAATTTAGCTATCTCATAATCAAAATATGAATCAATATTTATAGAATATTTTTTACTCAAAACTAATGGTAAAATTTTTTTTCCATAAAAATTTTTATAATTAAATAAATTTTCTTTTTTAAATATATATATCAATCCGTTTCTATGGTATAATTCTTCTAGATCTTGTCTATTAGAACTTTGTTTTTCTTCATCGAAAGGTTTTAAAAATTTTTTATTTAATCTATACATCCTTGATGGATGAATATCATCGATTTTTGAAACACTTACCAATGTGTCTCCATCTGAATTAATAATTTTTTTTATTGCTTCATCAATTAATTTAGAATTTCTAAATGGATTTGTTACTTGTAATATCATTATATATTCATATTGATTATATTTTTTTACAACATCTAAAACAACATTATACATAAGTGATTTATCTCCAGATAAATTTTTTTTTCTTTTTATTGTTTCTATTTTATTTTTTTTTGCTAAATTTAAAATTCTCACATCATCACTAGAAACTATAATATTTGACAAAAACTTTGATTTTTTTGCAGATTTTATTGCAATTTCAACTAAAGTTTTATTTTTTATCTTTAATAAATTTTTGTTTATTATTGACTTGGAACCTTTTCTTGCTGGTATTAAAGCAAGTATTTTTTTCTTTTTATACATTTTTAATAATTCAATGATTTTTGAATATTAATTTCTTTCAACTTCTCAAGTATTTTAACAATTCTTAATGAAGCTTTACCATCTCCATATATTTTAGATTTTTCGAATTTTTTACCCTCATATTTTTTTACTATTTTATATATTTCATTTTCTTGAAAATTTACTAACCCTACATTTTTTGATTTTTCTCTTTTTAATTGCCTATCTCCAACTATTATGGATGGTGAACCTAAATAAGAAGCTTCTCTAATAAAACTACTACTATTACCAATCAAGCAGTGAGCTGATTTTAATAGTTCGTTATAAATTTCAACAGGGAAATTTTTAAAAAATCTAAATTTATTTAATTTATTTTTTTCTCTATTAATTCTTATGCATTTAGAAATACCATCTGAACCTGCATCTACATTTGGCCACAACCAAATAACCTGCTTATTTAATCTAATTATAGAATTTATTAAAATCTGAGTCTGTTTATAACTTTTTTCATATTTTGTTGTTACGGGATGAAAAACAACTAAATAGAAAGGGTTGTTAGTATTAATATCTGATCCAACACCTGTCTTTTTGACATAATGAGAAAGTTTTTTTCTATTATTTTCAGACAATATGTCAATTGATGGACAGCCAGAAAAATACACATTTCTTTTATTTTCACCAAGCCTAATTATGTTATTTTTTGATTTAACAGTACTTGCAAAATGCAAATGAGATAATTTTGTTATTGCATGTCTAACACTTTCATCAATGGAACCTGTTATTTCACCTCCTTGAATATGAATTAAAATTTTATTCATATAGCTTGCTGCTATTGCTGTAGCAATTGTTTCATACCTATCACCAATAGTAATTACCATATCTGGTTTTAAATTATTAAAAATAGAAGATAATTCTACTATAGCTATACCTGTCGATTTAGCCATAGTGAGAGTGTTTTCACCCTCTAAAACAATGAATGCTTCTGCATTTAATTTGATTTTATCTTTTTTTAATATTTCTCTTAAGTCACCATATTTTTCTAATAATGAACTTGCTGCCAAAACTGTTTGTAACTCTAATTTTTTAGAATTCTTAATTTTCTGTAATAATACTTTTGCCCTACCATAATTAGCTCTACTGGCTATTACAACGCAAACTTTTTTTTTCATAAAACATCTTTCATTTTTAGTGGATCTCCAAGTTTTACATTTCTTTTAATATTTTTATTAAGAACTTTTTTATAATCTATTGCTTTAATACCAATTGTAGGTTTTTTAAAATCTAAATAATCAAATTTTATTTTTTCATTTTTTTTTAAATTTACTTTTAAATATATACCTTTCTCAAAGAGAAATTTATTTCTAACTAAATCCTTATTTAAATTAATCTTACTTGATTTTGATTTGATTGCTTTTTTTATTTCCTTAATTTGTTCACACAAAAATTTTAATTCATGAAAATCAATAGAAACACAAGAGTCAAATGTTTGAATTTTTTTATCAAAAATTACGTGCGTTTCAACAACTTGAGCTCCAAGACTTATTGCTGCAAGTTGTATTCCAACCTTGGCTGTGTGATCTGAGTATCCAATAGGAAAATCAAATTTTTTTTTAAAATCTTTGATTAAGCTTAAACCACTTCTTTCTGGTGGGCATGGGTATAGCGAAGTACACTGCATCAAAATAATCTTTCTATGGTATCTTTTGATCACCTTGATAATCTTATCTAACTCATTATAAGTACTCATACCAGAGGATAAAAAAATTGGTTTTTTTGTTTTTGCTATTTTTTCAATTAAAGGTAAATTGTTAACTTCACCAGAACCAATTTTCCAAACTTTTATCTTTAAATCATCTAAAATATCAACTGCCTCAAATGAAAAAGGTGAACTCATAAAAAGCAAACCTTTTTTTTCAGAATATTTTTTTAATTTTTTCCATTCATTTTTTTTAAATGAAGTCCTTTTCCAATAATCAAGTCTATTTTTGTCAGTAACATATTTTGATTTAACCCTAAATTTGTCAAATATAGTACTTTCACTTTCTGCTATATGTGTTTGAAATTTAACAGCGTCAGCACCAGCTGCTGATATTGCGTCAATATAGGACATGGCCAAAGTCATACTACCTTCGTGTGCTAAGCCAACTTCAGCTATAACATTAATATTATTTATATTTCTCAATTTAAAATCTAGTGAATTTGCCTGAATTAGATTTATTATTTGTTAACTGGTCATAAATCCAACTATAAGTTTTTGTTAGTCCCTCTTTTAATGAAATTGAGTAATTCCAATTTAAAACTTTTTTAATTTGTTCATTGTTACTTGATCTACCTCTTACTCCTTTAGGCTTATCTAACAAATAAATTCTTTCAAGCTTTTCAATTCCTGCAATTTCTTCAATCATATCTATCATTTGGTTAATACTAACTTGTTCATCACTACCAATATTAATTGGTTCTTCATGATCTGATTGAAATAATTTCAAAGTTCCTTCCACACAATCATCAACAAATAAAAAAGTTCTAGTTTGTTTACCATCACCCCATACTTCTAAATCTTTTTTGTTGTCAATAATACACTGCGCTACTTTTCTCGATAATGCAGCTGGAGCTTTCTCACGGCCTCCATCAAACGTTCCTTGTGGACCATATATATTGTGATAACGTGCTATACAAACTTTAATACCAAAATCTTCTGAAAAATGACGACACATTCTCTCACTGAATAGTTTTTCCCAACCATAGCCATCCTCAGGATTTGCTGGATACGCATCACTTTCTTTTAAACCATCAATAAAAACTTCTTCTTGCTTATCTTTATTGTATGCACAGGCAGAAGATGAAAAAAAGTATTTTTTTACACCAAATTTTTTACAAGCCATCAACAGATGAGTATTGATAAGTACTGATAGCATACATTCCGCCTTGTTATTCTCAATAAAACCCATTCCTCCCATATTACAAGCCATGTTAAAAACATAATCAACACCTTCAGCTACTTTATAACAATTATTTAACTCTTTGAGATCAAGTTGATGGTTATCGTTATTGTCAAAAATCTGAAACCAATATTCTTTTGGTTTTACATCAACAGCTACTATTTTAGCGCCCATATCCATAAGTCTCTTTATTAAATAGCCACTGATAAAGCCACCAGCTCCTGCAACTAAAATTTTTTTATCTTTAAACATGTTGATCCTTTTTTTATTTATAATATGCAGATCGTTATAGCATCCAAATATCTCTTTTTGCAACATTTGATAATTTTAAACTAGACTTAATATCCATTATTACTGAATTATGATTTGTATACTTCTCAATATTATTCATAATTTTAGATACTATAATTTTATGAGGAACTAATAGTAAAACTAAATCATATTTTTTTTTAATACTTTTAATATCTTTCAATTTAAGATCATATTCTTTTGCAACACTGTTATTCATTAAGGGGTCACAAAAAGTAATATTTGAATATTTTGATTTTAATTTTTTTGCTATTTCTACTGCCTTGCTATTTCTAAAATCTGCAACATTTTCTTTATAACTTAAACCTAAAATTAAAATTTTTAGTTTGCTATTAAATTTTTTATTAATAATTTTTTTTATTTCTTTAATTAAAAAATTAACAATTCCGTTATTTATTTTTCTAGCTAAATTAATTATTCTAGCATCAAAACCTGCCATTTTTGATTTATAAGTTAGGTAATATGGATCTATACTAATACAATGACCACCAACTAATCCTGGAACATATTTAACAAAATTCCATTTTGTTGATGCTGCATTTATCACATCAAGTGTATTTATATTTAATTTTTTTGTCATCATCGATAGTTCATTTGCAAGAGCAATATTTGTATCACGTTGAACATTTTCAAAAACTTTTGCAGTTTCAGCAACTTTGATGGTTTTCACTTTTATCACTTTTGCTTTAATAATTTGTTTATATAGAGTGTAAACTTTCCTCAACGCAAATGGATGACTGGCAGAAACCAATTTATTAATATTTATTAACTTTTTTTTGTCTCCTGGATTAATTCTTTCAGGACTGTAACCCACATAAAAATCCTTACCAAAATTTAATTTTGAATACTTTTTTAACAAAGGTATACAAATTTCGTCCGTTAATCCTGGAAAAAATGTTGACTCAAAAATTATGATTGAGTTTTTTTTTATATATCTAGATATTTGTTTAATGCAAACCCTTAGTCCGCGTAAATCAGGTTTATTTACTCCATTTATGGGTGTTGGTATTGTAATAATTATAAAATCTGAGTCTGAAATAGATTTAAATGAATTTGAAAATTTTAAAAATTTTGATTTATTAAATTCATTTAACTTTATTTCTCCACCAGGATCTATTTTATTATCTAAAAGTAACAGTCTTTTTTTAGAAATCTCGATTGAATTAGTTTGAAATTTTTTTCCAAATTCTAATGCTAAAGGTAAACCAACATATCCTGCACCAATAATACTAATTTTAGGTTTATACATGTATTTTGTTATAATCTTAAATATTTTGACTCATAACTTTCATTGAACCAATTATAAGTTTGCTTTAAACCATCTTTAAGAGATTTTTTTGGCTTCCATTGAGGTAATAATTTTTTTTGATTAGAATTTGACATTGTTCTTACATTTTGTCCTTTTGGTTTATTTTTTTCCCAGCATACCTTTCCTTTAAATCCAGATACTGATTTTAAAATATCAACGATTTGGCCAATCGATGTTTTTTTTCCTGTACATAAATTTAATGGCAAAACTTGATTGTAATTTAATGCAGCAATTAATAATCCTTCAGCAATATCAGAAATATGAATAAAATCTCTGTAAACCTCTTTTGATCCCCATACAAAAACCTTTTTTTTATTAAATTTTACTGCTTCTGAAAATTTTCTTATTAAAGCTGGAATAACGTGTGATTGTTGAAGGTTAAAATTATCGTACTCACCAAATGCATTACTTGGTATTAAAACAATGCTATTTAATTTATATTGAGATTTGTATGCACTAGATTGAATAATTTGCATTTTTTTTGCCAAGCTAAAAGGTGCACTAGCATCGTGAGGATAGCCATCCCAAATTTTATTTTCTTTTAAATTAGTTGACATTTTTACTGGATATCCACAACCAGCAGCAGTCGTTATTAATTTCTTAATTTTATATTTACTTGAGGCTTTAAAAATATTTGCATCAATAAGTATGTTATTATAATAAAAATCTGCTTTAAAATCTTTATTATCTTTAATACCTCCTACTTTTGCAGCTAAATGAAAAACATAATCTGGTTTATGAAGTGAGAACATTCTATCAACTTCTTTTTGATTTCGCAAATCATAATCTTTAGAATTAAAACACTTATGTTTAATTTTATTTTTGTTTAATAATCGAGACAGATTTGAACCTAAAAAACCTGTTCCGCCTGTAATTATAATTTTTTTATTTTTCAGTTTTTTCATAATTCAAACTATTTTTACCTATTTTAATAATTTTATCACAGTTTTTTAATAAACTTTTTTTGTGAGTAATTATTATAATTGTAATCTTTTCTCTCATTGAATTTAATAAGTCTATTATTAGTTTTTCATTTTCTTCATCTAAAGCATTGGTTGCTTCATCTAAAATTAAAATTTTAGGTTGTCTATAAATTGCTCTTGCTATCCCTAATCTTTGTACTTGTCCACCTGATAAACCAACAGCCCCCGCTCCAATAATAGTTTTTTCTTTATTTGCTAGCTCATTAATGGTTTGAACTAAATTACATTCACTTATAACTTGGTTGAATAAAATATCATCTACATTCTCACTATAACTCTTCAAAGTGATGTTCTCGTAGATACTTTCATTGAAAATTGAAACTTTTTGAGGAACGTATGCAATTAAAGACTGCCAATTTTTTTTATATTCATTAGATAAAATATCATATTTTTCATCTAAAATTATCTGGCCACTTTTAGGTACTAAGAGAACAGATAATAAATCAACAAAAGTACTTTTTCCAGACCCGCTATCTCCAAGAAGACCTATGAATTGATTTTTTTTAATTTTCAAATTTAAATTATTGAAAATTGTTTTTTCATTGTAACCAAAATTTATATTTTTAAATTCAACAGAGTTATTAAATGAAAAGTTTTTAATTTTTGAATTATAAACTTTATCTTTAGCTAGAATATTATTTTTTTCAGTTTCTCTAAATACACTATATAAATTATTTAAAACTGTATTTGCAAAACGAAGGCTTTGCAGAGAACTTAAAATTCTATTAAATGAAGGCATTAGTCTAAAAATTGATGCCGCATATAAACCTAATGTACCAGTTATTTTTGCAAATTCTGTATCATTTTTAATAAAGAAAAATAATAAAAAACTTATACTTAAAATAGCAAAAATTTCAAAAAAGTATTTTGGTAATTGCTGAAGTATTACTTGGTTTCTTGTAAAATAAATTGAATTAGAATTATATTCTTCAAATTTTTTAGAAAAAATCTTTTCAATATTAAAAATTTTAATATCTTTAAATCCATGCAAGCCTTGGTTCAAAGTATCAATTTTAAAACCCTCATTTTTTTGTCTTAGTTCGCCCCAAATTTTTAATTTTTTTTTTACTGGAAGATATATAAGCAAAAAAATAATACTTAAAAATATAAAAATTATGATAGTTCCTTTAGGCTCATAAGATATTAAAATATAAAAAAATACAAAAAATAGAGTAATTTCAGTTATCAAAGTTATTATTGGCATTAATATACCAACTGTAAATTGATTAATTTCATTTAATATGTTTCTCATGAGTTTACCAATATTCTGCTTAATAAATTCATGATAATTATAATTTAAATATCTTTCAAAGAGTGAGTTGGTCAGTTCTTTGCTAATTCCGTATATAAATTTGTTATTAATAATTGTGAAAATAATTAAAAAAAAATTTTTGGTTAAGAAAACACAGACTAAAAAAATGACTGAATATAAAATTAGAATTTTTCTTTCTGGATAATCTATTAACTCAAATATAAAGTTGAACTTTTCATATTTTTCATAAATATCTACTTCTGTAATTGCTAATATTACTGGTAAAACTGAACCTATTCCTATTGCCTCAAGAATAACCCCAAAAAAATTCATTAATATAATTAAAAAAAAATACTTTTTGTTTTTGCTACCTAATAAACCAAAAACTTTTGAAAACATTTTTAAAAAAGCTTTATGTATTCTTTATAAGACTCTAAAGATTTTTTTGGCAGAAACTTAAAAACACCTTTTTCCAAAACTTCTGAATTATGTTTATATCCAAAAATTTCTCCCTCTAAATCTTTAGTTAAATTATGTTGATTTCTAGATTGATACACGCTTGCTGAAGCATATACTATATGTCCAACGTTTTTTTTAATTTTTTCTTGGAAATAATATGAACCCCAAATATCATCCATTCTTCCAATGTGAGGAAACATGTAATAAAATTTAAGATATTTGCCATCAATAAAAGTGTTTTGGCTATTGAATGGTGAAACGTTATTACTGGTGTATTGAGTAAATTTTTTAAATTTTACAATTGGTGAATTCGCAATTCTACAAATTGCATCAATATCAGGATCGCCATCCCATAAATCAGCTTGAACGATACATTTTACGTTTTTTTTACCTAAGTACTTGGTTTTTGTCGTTTTAATATATTCTATTGGAAAGCCTCTGTGCCAAATTTGCTTTTTATGCTCAGTTACAGAAAGAGGATCAAAGACATTATTGTTTGCCTTAAAAACTCTAGCTTTGATTTTTTTTTTTACCATTAAATTTTTTCCCCAATTTTTATAAGGAATATTATCATCGTCAACTGTTGCAATGATGTCAGATCTCATCTTGTGAGCATAAATAAAACCAAAATTTCTTCTCTGAATACAATTCCAACCGATAAGATTACTTAATCTTTTTGATATCTTTTCCTGATCTGATGGAGAAAGGTAAATTATATCTTTATTTTCTTCGTAAAACTTATGTGGAGTTTTTTTATCTCCAACAACAACTAAATTCCAATCTTTCATTTTACTAAACTTTATAAGTGCTTCGGTTGGTTTATTTATCGTTGTAGTGACAATGGTTTTGATCATGACTTATCCCTCAAAAAAAAACTTATTAATAAAAATTTTAGGTAATTAATATAATAAAAAAACTTAAAATTAAAATAATCATTCGATAAATTTTTATCAAACTTCAAATCTTTATTTTCAGCTTTACTATTTAATTTTAATATACAATTAATTTCTTCATCTATAAAAACTACTTTGAACTGTTTTGTAACAAGTTTAAAAAAATTGGAAAGTGTTTTTTTTGAAAAACTATATATATGTGCGTTTTGAAGATAATATAGGAATAAAATTTTTTTATAATTATATCTAATATGTTTAATAGAATAATAATTCTTGTTGTATATACCTGGAACAGCAATAAAAATGATACCATCTTTACTTAGATTTAAAGTTATAGTATTTATAAATTTTTTCAAATCAGAAATATGTTCAAATACATGAGATAAGATTATAATATCAAATTTCTTATCTTTAATTTTTTCTATACCTCCAAAACTTAAATCTAAACCTTTTGATTTCCCAAATTCTATATATTCTTTATCATAATCTAAACCACTAGTTTTAAAATTTTGATTTTGAAAATAAGATAATATTCCCCCACAACTGCAACCAACTTCTAAAACATTTTTATAGGATTTTTGATCAATGAACTTTTTTATTAAGTTATAATATTTTTTACCTGTTTCATATTGAGCTACAAAAATATTATTTAAATGATCCAGATCAGAGCTAGTTTTACCTGTGTAAATTTTTCGATATTCATTTTTATAGAAATTTTCAAGACTATTTTCATCAAGACAATTATAATGTCTTATTAAACCACAATTTTTACATATGACATTTTTAATATTTATTCCAAATCTATCCCTATTTGATATTAGCTCGTCATTTGTTTTATTCTCTATTGTGGAACATATAGGGCATTTTGTTTCTACTAATTTATAATCTTTGTTTAGAATTTTTTTGTTTAAAATGTCGATATTTTCTTTTTGAAGTTTATTTAAATAAACAAAGGATTTTATCTGTTTATAAATATTTAACATTTTAAATAACTCTTAATCTTTTTTAATATAAAGTTTGCTCTTGCTCCAAATGAATTATATTTATTAATCATGTTGCTCCAATTTAGAGAGTTTTTTTTTAATATATTCTCATTATTTAAATAATATTGAATTTTATCTTTTAGAATATCCTCGTCTAAAATTTTAAATTTTTTAGTATTATCATCATACTTAAGTTCATAATTAATTGAATTTTCATCATTTACCTCAATTCCATCTGATAATTTACAATTTGGCTTAGGTATAATCGGAAGACAATTATAAATTGCAACCTCTGAATGACGAGTTGAGTCCCACACCTTGCCATAAGGGGAGATAGCAATTTTGCTTGAAGATAAAGTTTTTAAATATGATTTCACTGAAATTTTCTGTTTAAAATTTATATTCATAAAATTACTGTTTTCATAATTTTCTAGTAAATCTTGAAAAAATTCTCGATCAGTAGAATTGTTATGTCCTACTCTACCTGAAAAACTAATATTTTGAATTTTATCCGTTTTAGGTTTTAAAATATCAAAATAATTATCTTTTCTTATTGGCATTGGACAAATTGGATAGATATTTTCCAAATCACAATCTTTTGGCAAATCATGTTTAAACATTAAATCGAAATCATTTTTAAATTTATAATTATCATACAAATAATTTTCATAATTATTCGAAAAATATATATTTTGATCATCAAAATGATCAACTAAAACCCTTAAAATATTATTTTTTTTTGCAATACTCAAAATTTTATTAACTTTTTTACTAACTCTTGATCCAAAAATGATGCAATCAAAAATTTTAATATTATTGATCACTTCATTGATTGAGATATAGTTATTTAATTTTGACCTATGTATAGAAGGATATCTTGAAAACTTAGGTATAATTTTCTCTATGTATTCAGGATAATATTCACCTAACATATATACATTCAAATTTTTAAAATCAGCAAATCCTTCATAATGATAATTTTCAGCACATAGATTATGTGCATTCATATTTTCTATTATTTGTTTAGAATCAAACTTAATAAAACTTTTTATTATATTTTTAGTTTTGTAAAAAAATCTTGACTCTATATTTGTAATAAAGTTTGACGGTATAATTAAAATATTTTTCATTTAAGAATTAATGAGGACCCAACAGTGTCAACTTTAATCTCTAAACTCTTAAGTTTATATAATTTTTTTTTTATTTTATCTTTTACTTTTTGATCACAGACAAACATCAAGAAACCACCAGCGCCAGCGCCTACTAATTTACCTCCGTAAACGCCTGTGTTTATAGCTATATCATAAATTTCATTTATCTTTTTATTTGTAACAGTTTTTGATAGCTCCCTCTTAATCTTCCAATTTTCATTAAGTAATTTTCCCAAATCTTTAATATTAATGTTTTTTGAAAAAATTTTTTTGGCTTCTTGAACCTGATCTTTTATTTCAAGTAAACGACCAATATTTTTTCCTTCAGCAGTATCTTTTAATTGTGATTTTAAAGATTTTGATGCAAATCTTTCTATACCAGTGAAGAATAGTATAATACTTTTTTCAAATTTATTTTTGTTATAATTTTCTAATTTTAATTTTTTTATTAAGAAATCATTTTTAAAATATTTTATATTCAATAAACCACCAATCGCCGTAGAAATTTGATCCTGACAACCCACATTCTCCCCTATCATTTTTTGCTCAATATGAATGGCTTCTTTTGCAATTTGTTTCTTGTTTTTTTTTTTATTTAAATACCCATAAAGAGATTTTAATAATCCAACTGTAAATGATGAAGATGAACCAAGACCTGTTTTTGCTGGAATATCTCCTGTATAATGTATCTCTAAACCATGACTAATTTTCATGAATTTTAATGTTTCTCTAATTGAGGGATGTTTTATTTTAGAAATTCTATTTACTTTTTCAATATTTTTATATGACAAAAAATATTTATAATCATTATGAATATTATTTTTTTTTACAATTACATAAGAATATTTATTTATTGCAAAGCTTAGTGTTTCACCACCATATTTTTTAAAAAAAAGTGGATAGTCAGTTCCACCTCCAAATAAAGTAAGCCTAATTGGTGTTTTTGAAATTATCATAAAAAGTTTTCAATTGATTTTTTGTAGTTGGAATTTTGGTCAATTTAGATATTTTTTCCAAATGAAGATTATTTTTTTCTAGTCTTAGTTTTTTTTTGAAATTAGTATTTTTTATGTCTAAAAGAGAAAGTGTATCCATTAAATTTATTGGACCTTTTCCTGTTAAGTTAAATATTTCATTTTTAGTTTTTTTTAAAATTTTAAATATTATTGAGGAAGCCTCATCTACATCAATATATTGATAAGTGCTTTTTTTTGAAACCCAAATCTGTTTATTATTGATCAAATCATAAACAAGATTTTTTTTTAAGTTTTTACCGACAAAACCACCCATTCTGAATATCAAAAAACTATTGCATGTTCTTTTTATAATCTCTTCAGATACTAATTTATTAAATCCATAATTTGAAAGTTTGCTAGACTCAATTTTACTATTCTCATGTTTTATCTTTATGTTTTTGTTATAAACTTCACCTGAAGAAATCAAAACATATGTTTTAAATTTAAAATCTTTAGTGCTTTTAAAAGTAGAAATAACAGTTTTATCAAAATCCATTGAGTAATCTTTTTCTGAAAACCATTTAATTGAGTTTCCATTACAATTTACAAAAATATCACAATTTTTATTTAAAAATTTTTTGTAATTCTTTTTTGTTATTGAAAAATATTTAATTTTATTTTTTTTTAAATAACGACAAATGGCGCTTCCAATAAAACCTTCGCCCCCTAAAACAAAAAATATCATTAAAGGTTTGAGAATGAATTTAAATTTAAAATACTATACAATTTTTTCAACTCTTTAATACCAGTTTCAATAGTTTTGGTTGGTTGCCATCCAAGCTTTTCTATTTTTTCGTTACTAACAATATAGTCTCTTTTATCAGGATCCTCACCTATAGGTGATGATATTATTTCAAAATCAATTTGTTTCTTTATCTCTAAACATAACTCTTTTTTAGTAAGATTTGCCGAACTTAATCCTACGTTGTAAGCTTGGTTTTTCATTGTGCTAAAATTATCTAAAGAAAATATAAACGCATTACAAACATCATCTATATGAATATAGTTTCTTGAGAAATTTTCCTCAAATAAAACAATACATCTATCCCTGATAGATCTTAAAACAAAATCATTTACTAATAAATCTGTTCTCATCCTTGGTGATGGACCAAATACTGTTGCTAACCTAAGTGAAATTGAAGAATTATTATTTTGGTAAATTTTTTCTAGTTTTACTTTTTGTTTTCCATAGGAAGAAACTGGTTTTAACTCAGATTCTTCAGTGCAATATTTACCCTTTTCACCTACTCCGTAACCACTGTTAGTTGTTGGAAATATTACCATCTGATCTTTACTGATATTTGACGACAGCTCAACCATAGTTTTAAAATTTGTTAGTTCCGAATAGACGGGATTTAATTTACATGCAGGAGCTCCCACAATAGCTGCTAGTGGAATAATTACGTCATTTTTTCTTATGTATGAAATTAACTCTTTATGGTTGTTTATATCTAATTTTACAAAATTAAATTTTGTAAAATTACAGCAATCGATCAAAGAATTTTGTTTATATAACAGGTTGTCTATAACTGTAACTTCGTTTCCTAACTCTAATAATCTTTTAACTAAAATTGAGCCAATGTATCCAGCTCCTCCTGTAACTAAAATTTTATTCATTTTAAAAATTAATTTGGCTCATATTCACTTTTCCCTATCAAATTATCAACTATAGATAAAAGCCATACATGATGTATCATCTCAACATGATTATAGGAATTACTATCAACCCAACAATTAATACTTTTTTTGTTTAATGTTTTAAGTTTATTTTTTTTATTTCTTCCAGTGAAAGAAATTAATTTAACTCTGTTCTTTAAGCACCATCTGGCAGCATTAACAATATTTTTTGACTCTCCAGATGTTGAAATTAAAACAACTACATCTCCCTTATCACAATAAAGTTCTAAAGCTGATTTCATCCAATTCTCATGACCATAATCGTTACTCAAACATGTTATTAGGTCTGATTCATTAAAATTAATTGCTCTAACTTTGGCATTTTTAGTTAAATCTACAGATACATGACTAGACATTGCTGCACTTCCTCCATTCCCCATAAAAATTATTTTTTTTTTATTTTTATGAGTGGTTTTAAACAATCTAGCTATTCTTTCTAATTTTGAAATTATTGAAAAGTCAGCTGTTAAATCTAGTTTGAACTGATCAAAGTAATTTTTAAAAAAAAAATTTTTCATATAAATTTACTATTACACATTCTGATAATTTATTTTAATAAATAATCAATAGTTCTTTGTAATTCTAATAGTGTGACCGGTCTGCTATTGCCAATAACTCTTGTTTTTAAGCCAGCATAGCAATTAGATAAAAATAGATTTAAGTCATCCTCAACTTTCATTTGTTTTAAAACTGAAGATAAAGTAAAAAATGCATCACCTGCACCTACTGTATCAACTGGGTCTGCAAACATAACTGGGCAAGAATTATATAATTTATTTTGTTTTACCATAGATGCTCCATCTTTTCCTCTTGTAATACAAAAGTCGGTTTTTTTTTTCATTTTGTTTAATAATTTTTTATTTAAAACATTTATGTCATTAGTATTATCTTGTGTTGCAAGGCTCATTTCTACTTTGTCTATACAAAAATAATCTAAATTTTTATATTTAGTGATCAAATTAAAACCATAGTTATATGAATTAGTTTGAACATTTGCAGATTTAAATTTTTTTTGCTTTTCTATAAAATCAATTATCTTTGGACTAAAAAGACCATGACCAAAGTCAGCAATAAGTATCAAGTCAAATCTTTTAATGACTTGACCAATTTTTTTAATAAATTTACTTTCATTATCCATATCCCATATTTTTTTGGTTATTTCTTGAACCTCAAAAATTTTTCTATTCTTGAAACTCTCGAGAAATCTAGTTTTGATCGGCACTTTCCACTTTGAAGTTAAAAATATATTTTTATTTTTTAATTTTTTTAATAACTTGTTATCAGATTTATTCGCTGGCATTAAAATTTCTGAACTTGAGTTAAGCGCCAATAAGTGATTCAATATAGCAGCTGATCCACCTAAATGATCATTTTGATTTATAATTTGCGCTGCCACAATTGGACTTTTGCTACCCAGACCTAGCGCTTTAGTTTCAATGTATCTATCAATAATTGTTTCCCCAATAACCAGTGCTTTTATATTTTTTATTTTAAGTAAAATTTTATTAATATACTCAAATTCATATTTAGTTTTTATTTTTTCTATGTAGTCCTTTTGTTTTTCTGAAGTTTTAATAAAAAATTTATTTATAAGTGTTGAAGCACTATTCATTTGGGAAGAAGTAAAAATAATTTTTCCACCAACTCTTTTTATAGCAGTTTCTTCTTCATAAATTTTTTTTGTAAGATCTTTCGATTTTTTCTTATAGTCTTTACCTTTAATGTAAAAATTAGGTTTTAAAGTTTTTAATACATTTATAGCGTCCCGATAATTACTGATAAAAACATAATCAACGTCTTCTAATGATGACACCATCATTGCCCTATCATCAATATTAAAGTAGGGTCTATTGGGGCCTTTATTTACATACTTATCAGTAGTTATTGAAACAACTAATATATCTCCATGTTTTTTCGCTTCTTTGAAATGATGGATATGACCTATATGTAATAGGTCAAAAACACCGTGGCACAATACTATTTTTTTATCTTTATTTAGTTTTTTAATTTTTGATAATAAGACTGAATTAATAATTTTTTTATTCATTTTTTAAAAATTTAAACCACAATTTAGTAGCTTTTGCTATTTTTTGTTTATTCCAAAGTGGTGCTCTTTTCCATAAAACTAGATTTTTCTTAAGTATCTTAATGCCCTCCTCTATAGTTATATTGGCTCTCCAATTTAATATTTTTTTTATTTCCTTAGTGTCTGCAAAAGTAAGATCCGGTTCACCTGGTCTTTTTGGTAAATTAATAATTTTTGCATTTTTATCTAAAATTTTTGCAATTTTATTTACTGATTGAGGGTTATCACTACCTACATTTAAAATCTTGTAATCAGCTTTTTTATTTATTGCGCTTAAATAAAAAGCTCTGCAAACATCAGTTACATAAGTAAAATCTCTTTTTTGATTTCCTTTTCCAACTATAGTGAATGGTTTTTTATTTGCTAATTGAGCTAAAAAAACTCCAAACATAGCACCATATCCACCAGACGTTCTTGACCTTGTACCATAAACATTAAATAATCTTAATGAAGTATACTTCATATTATATACTAAACCCCAATGTTTTATTAATTCTTCTCCTAACATTTTTGTTAGAGCATAAGGATATTGAGGCAACAATTCAGATTTTTCATTTGTTGGAAATTTTTTAGGTATTCCATAACAAGAGGAAGACGCTGCATAAATTATTTTTTTAACTTTTTTCTTTAAACATGCTTTAATCACATTTAAAGTACCTGTAACGTTTACATCATAATATCTTTGTGGATTTTCAATAGATGGCACTATATCTGCTAACGCTGCAAGATGAAAAACATACTTTGCATTATTAAATACTTTTTCAAATTTTTTATTTTTTTTTGATATGTCAAAATTGTAAAATATAATACCTTCGGGCAAATTATTTATATTTCCAGACGATAAATTATCTATAACTACTACTTGATAATTTTTTTTTTTTAAGTACTCACTTAAATGAGATCCTATAAAACCAGCACCTCCTGTAATTACAACTTTATTTTTTTTCATAAAATTCATTTATAGTTTTAGTTACATATTTAATCTGATTAATTGATAAATATTCTGCTATAGGTAAACTTAAAATTTTTTTTGATAGCGCTTCTGTATTAATCAAATTATTGAAATTTTTATTTTTAAAAACATTCATTTTATGAATTGGTTTAGGGTAATGTATTTTGGTATCAATGCCTTTTTTTAATAAGTATTTTTTTAAAGCATCTCTTTGATTGCAGATTATAATATAAGTATGATATGTTGATCTTGTATTTATTGACTCTTTGATATGGATTACTTTTTTTGAGATATTTTTTTGATAATATTTTGCAAATTTTCTCCTTATTTTAATTGTTTTCTCTAATTCTTCTAATTTCAAATTTAAAAATGTGGCCTGTAAAGTATCTAGTCTCATATTGTGACTAAAGAAATCACATTCATCTCTATTTGGATGCCCATGATTTCTAGCTTTTGACAACCAATTATAATTTTTTCTATTATTTAAGACTATTGCCCCACCATCTCCTAATGCAGCAAGATTTTTTAAAGGATGAAAACTAAAACATCCAAAATCTCCTATAGATCCAACTTTTTTGTTATTTATTGTTGAGCCTGCAGCTTGAGAACAATCTTCAATTAGATATATTTTTTGAGGTAGTTTTGATTTTTTAATAATTTTTTTAATTTTTACAATATTTGCGGGTCTTCCTGTAAGATGAACAACTATTATAGCTCTAGTATTTTTATTTAGGTTTTTTAAAATAAGATCTTCATTAATATTTAAGTCTTTTCTTATATCTACAAATTTTATTTTTCCGCCAGCTAAATTAATACAAGAAGCTGATGCTAAGTAACTTTGAGAAACAGTTAAAACTTCATCACTTTTTTTTAGGCCTATAGCTTTAAGAGATAAATATAACGCATCTGTTCCACTGCCAACTCCTACACAAAAGTTTGATCCAATATATTTTTTGAATTTATTTTCAAAAATTTCTAATTCTTTTCCAAGAATATAATTCCCAGAATTTAAAACTTTAAGAAAATTTTTTGAAATTTTTTTTTTTAATGGTTGATTTTGTTTTGCTAAATCTACGTAAGGGACTTTAATCATTTAATATTTAGATAATTCATTTGTTTAATATTATAATATTTAATATCTTCCATTGAATTTGTTAATTTTTTATTTTCAAAGGCTTCAATTAAATCTTCAACAGCGTCTTTTATATTTTTTTTTGGTAAAAAATTTAATTCTCTTTTAATTTTTGATGAGTCAATATGGTATGATCTTAAGTCATCTGTTTCTTCAAAAATTATTTGAATTTTTTTGTTTCTTTTTTCAAAACAATCTTGAACAATTTTTGCAATATCTTGAATTTTATGATTTTCAAATCCTACATTATAAACAGGATCACTCAATGATTTCGTATCAATATTTAATAAATCCAAATAAACTTGCACCATGTCTTTTATGTGGATATTGGGTCGTAATTGACTTCCTCCAAATATTCTTATTTTTTTGTTGTTAAATGCATGATTTACAAAAATATTTACTATTAAATCCAATCTTTGTCTTGGAGAATATCCACAAACTGTAGCTGGTCTAATTACTACTGTTTCAAATTTATCAGATCTATATCTCAATAATACTTGTTCACATAATACTTTAAATTTAGAATAGTCCGTAAGTGGCTCTAATGATTTATCTTCTGTAACATTTTTTTCATTTTTTACTCCATAAACACTTGAAGATGATGCATATATAAATTTTTTTACCGAATTTCTTTTTGCAATTTCTACCAGTGACTCAAAACAATCAAAATTTATTGACTTACCAAGTGTAGGGTTTAGTTCAAAACTTGGGTCATTAGAAATACAGGCCAAATGAACTATGCAATCTTGGTTTTGAACGTATTTCTCCAAATTTTTTAAATCCCTTATATCTCCTTTGATTGATCTTAAGTTTTTGTTAAGATTAAAGTGTTCTCCATACATCATTAAATCATAAGAAGTAACATTGTGACCTAAGTCTAAAAGCTCATTCACTAATACTGTACCAACATATCCAGCGCCACCAATTACTAAAACATTCATTTATACCAACTCCTTAAATGATACTTTGCCTTTAAATTTATTTTTTTTTAAAAATTCTATCCATTCTATTCTGGTCATTATGCATTTGTGAGTAACATCCCAATTTTTAAAATTTTGTTTAAATTTTTTCATACTTGGCACCTGAATAATAAAATAAATTTTTTTGTTGTCATTAGATATAGCATTAATGTTCACAATCAATTGTTTAATTTCCTTTTTGCTTAAATGAGGCAACACCTCTTTACAAATAATAAAATCAAAATAATTGTCCCTAAAAAACTTTTTTTTTGCTATATTTTTCAATATTATCTTATTTCTAACAGTCTCTAGGCTTGTCTTTATTGCATATTTACTAACGTCAACCCCATACACATCCATTCTTTTTTTTTGAAATTCATCTAAAATAAATCCTTTTGCACACCCTATTTCTAAAATTTTTGAATCTGATTTTATTTTAAAATAATTTAAAATCTTTGCTATTGGTTTTTTAAATCTATTATCTTTTACATAATTTCCATAGCCAATACCAATTTTAGAATTGTCAAAATAATTTAAACCAAATTTTTGGTAATCATTCATTATTTTTTTTGAATGTATATTTAAAGGATTTAATTTACTTACTATTTTTCTATGATTTAGTCTAATTTTATTTTGTTGTATATTTTTTTTATTTTCAGAAATAAAAAAATTTTTAATTTGCATTTTAATTAAACTTATTTTTTATAGGTGCAAATTGAGATAAAATAAGGTGAAATTTTTTCATAACCTGTATGCAATACTTCATCCGTCATTGAGAAGATAAATACATTTTTAAAATGTTTTTTTAAAAATTTTTTTAGATCATCATAATTTTTACAATTTATATGAGATTTTTTATTTTCCACTGATGTATATTTTTGGAAGAATAGAGTTGGCATTCCAATTATGGCTGATCCAGATTTGTTTAAATTTCTTTTTATTGAATTAATAAATAAATCTTCTTGTTTTGGCGAAATGTGTTCAAGAACATCTAGGGAATAAATAAAATCATATTTTTTTTTTGCCCTTAAAGTTAAAATATCCTTAAAATAAAAAGTTATATTTTTAAAACTTTTAGTAAACTGTTTACCCTCTGAAAAAGATGGCACAAAAAAATCGTACAAATCCAATTTCTTTGCATTTGTAGAAACTATTGGTGACCCAAAACCTTCCCCTGCACCAAATTCTGCAACCAAAGAGTTTTGGTCAATCATTTTTGAAACAAATTTATATCTCGAAAATAAGAATGTGAAATACTTTGGATCTTTTTGAAATATTATAGAAGCATTTTTTGGAAAAATAATCCTTTTATTCATATAACTATTATAAGTTTTATGCTCGAAAACAGCTTTATAACTTGATATAGCTTTTTTACTGGAAGCACCTTTTGCAAATCTTTTGCTGCTTTTAATTTTATTTTTCATTTAATTAAAAATCTAAAACTTTTGTTTTTGTATAGTGTATCATTAAATCATTATCAAATTTTGTTTTAAGAAATTTTGGTTTAAACACGGCATTATAAATTTGTTCATCAGTGTTTTCTTTCAATAAATAACCTTTTTTTCTGTCTACTTTTCCTAGTCTCAGTAGTCTATGATTTTGTTTTTCGTAAATATCTTTGATTTTCAATAATTTTTTTTTGTAAATTACGTTTTTCATTAATATCCGGTCTTTTAAACAATGAGTACCTAAATAAAATGGAAATGAATCAACAATAATAGTTGTCGTTTTTCCATGAGAGTTGGTCAAACATGAGGCTCCAGAATGTTGTGTTATCAAATAGTCGCTGTATAACAAAAAATATAAATTCAAAACTTTAAAAGGTATGTCTCCAAATAATTTTTTATCTTTAAGGTCTATACACTTATTCTTATTAATGAAACTCTGACTAAAATCTCCAGTTAAGACAATATTGGATTTGTTCTTTTTAAGTTTATTAATTAATTTAATATATTTTCTTTCATTTCCACCATCTCTAATTTTATCATAATACTCATCTGATCTATTTCTTCTCAATAAAATTGTATAAGTTTTGTTTTTGGAAAAGTTTTTATAAACTCTGTTTAATTTTTTTAAAATTTGACTTTTGTACTTAATTGGTAAATCAGGTTTTTTTCCAATATTAGATCTAATGATGTTGGTAA
>MDTG01131430.1_pt1 | contig 32583 bp, 40 predicted proteins | sample 811421 | NCBI WGS metagenome assembly MDTG01 (sample SAMN05326645, study PRJNA326480) | marine metagenome | isolation source: seawater | place: Pacific Ocean: South East | collected 2011
GGTCCCAAGGGGAATCGAACCCCTCTTTGTTGGATGAAAACCAACTGTCCTAACCGATAGACGATGGGACCTCATTTTTGATGTTCTTATTAACAGAAATATCATCGATAATAAACTCTACATTTTTTTTACCCTTCCATTGATTCAAACTGAGTTTTCCAGCGATGTTAAAGACCCTATTATTTTTTGTTAGCAAATAAGCTCCTAAATTGCTCTGAGAGGCATTAAAAGCTATAGTTTTGATAGTATTGCCATCTTTTCCTACAAGAACAGATTTTACATGAGAACCACCAACAATTTGTGAATTGAGCGTTTTTACATTTTCTATAGTAAATCTTGGCTCAGAATTTCCTGCTCCAAATGGTGACAAGTTATTAACTTTATTAAAGAATTCTAAATTAACCGCTCCAGGAGCTATAGTTGAGTCAATAAAAATTTTTTTTTCCTCATTAAGACTTAAATTTAAAGTTTGAAATTTTTTAAAAATAAATTTTTTAAAGTTTTCTAGTTTATTAATTTCAATAGAAAAACCACCAGCCATTTTGTGACCTCCCCCTTTTATAACTAGACCTAATTGTTGAGCGCTAATAATAACTGAACCAATGTCAAACCCTGAAATGGACCTTGCAGAAGCCTTGCCTATATCACCATTAACAGAAATGATGATAGTTGGTTTGCTAAATTTTTCTTTTATACGAGCAGCTATAATTCCAATAATCCCTTCATGCCAGTTATTACCCGAAACGATAAGCACCGGATCAGATTTATTAATTATATTTGATAATATTTTCTCTAACAAATCTTTTTCAAGTATTTTTCTTTGTTTGTTATATGATTCCAGTTCCGAAGCTAATTTGAATGCATTTTTAACGTTTCTATCTAAAAGTAAATTTGCTCCATGTGAACATTTTCCAACTCTACCTCCAGCATTAATACGAGGCCCTAAAACAAATCCTAAATGATATGTTGTTGGAGTTGTTTCAATATTACAAATGTCTAAAAGAGTTTTTAATCCTAAATTCTTTCTTAGTTGCAAAATTTTTAATCCTTGTTTTACAATTGCTCTATTCAAATCGATGAGTGGAACAACATCGCAAATTGTTCCTAAAGATACTAGATCTAAATAATCAATAAGATTAGGTTCGTCTAAATTATTTTTATTAAACCAATCAATATTACGAAGTTCTCTATTTAACGCTATTAAAAACATAAAGCATACGCCTGCAGCACACAAATAGTTTAGTTGTGACTTATCATCAAAACGATTTGGATTAACTACAGAATAAGCTTTAGGTAAAGTAAGCTCAGATTGATGATGATCAAGAACCAAAACGTCAATGTTTTTTTGTTGTGCATATTTAATGGTTTCAAAAGATAGAGTTCCACAATCTACTGTAAAAATAATATTTACTTTTTTATTTATTAATTCGTTAAATCCTTTTTTACTTGGTCCATAACCCTCTGATTTTCGATCCGGTATATATATATGATAACGTTGATTAATTTTTGAGAAGTATTTTCCTAATAGAGCAGTTGAGCTTGCGCCATCAACATCATAGTCACCAAATATACCAATAACTTCATTATTTTTAAATGCTTCGACTGTTCTACTAACCGTCCTTTCCATATCTTTTAAAATATTTGGATTTGGTAAAAGATTTTTGATAGTAGGATTTAAAAAATTTGCTATATTTTCTTTGTTAATTTTTTTTATTGCAACAAGTTTTGATGTTACGTCATCTAAAAAAAAATTATCTTTTATAAAATCAACGTCTTTTGAATTGAATTTTTTATAAATCCATTTTCTTCCAGTTACAGAAGCTTCATTCATTTTTGGTGTTTATTTGTTATCTTCCTATTTGTATTTGAGTTTTTATGTAAAATAAAAGTACTTGTTTCAAAATATTCATTATTGTCTTTTATGCCTTTTAATAATTCACCATCGGTAATAGCAGTTGCGCAAAAAATTGTATCTCCCCTAATAATTTCATCAATATTATATTTTTTTTTATAGTCTTTAATTCCCATCTTTTTGGTTCTTTCTACTTGAGATTTGTCTAATACTAATCTAGTTTGAATTTGACCTCCTAAACAACTGAGCGCAGACGCAGCCAGTACTCCTTCAGGGCCTCCTCCTATTCCGAGGTATATATCTACAGGAGATTTTTTATCTACGACATAAATAGCTCCTGAAATATCTCCATCAGTTATAAATTTTATTTTTACTTTCATTTTGTTTAAATCTTCAATTATTTTTTTATGTCGATCTCTTTTTAGTATGCAGGCTGTCAGTTTTTCAGGCCTTGTATTTTTTGCTTCAGCAAGTAGTGAAATATTTTTTTCTACAGAATTATCTAGATCTAATAAATTTTTTGGTAAATTTGAGCCGATAGCAATTTTTTCCATGTAAGTATCCGGAGCAGAAAATAAATTTCCTGTTTCTGCGACAGCCATAACAGAAAATGAATTAGGTAAATTTTTAGCAACAAAATTAGTTCCCTCTAATGGATCAACTGCAATATCTAACATTTGTCCTTTTTTTGTGCCTACTTTTTCTCCGATGTAAAGCATGGGAGCTTCATCCATTTCGCCTTCACCTATGACTATAGTTCCATCCATTTCAATTTTATTAAACTCATTTCTCATAGCATCGACAGCACTTTGATCAGCAGCAATTTTATCTCCTTTTCCTATATGTAAGTAGGCTCCGTAGGCAGCTTTTTCTGTAGCATTTATAAATTTTTCTATATAAATATTGTTAATTGACATTAACTATTTTCTATTCTTATAAGCTTCGGTTTTTTTACAATATATTTTTTTTTGGATAAAGCTTTAATTGTTTTCATCAAACTATAGTCTTTAGCTTTATGGGTAATAATTATAATTGACGAATACTTCTTTGATTTAAAAGGGTTTTGAATTAATCTTTTTATCGACACTTTGTTTTTAGCAAAAGTACTAGTTATGTTAGACAAGATTCCATGTTTATCTAATACTTCTATCCTTACATAAGATGAAAATGAATGATTTAAAATTGAGTTAAATTTAATTTTTTTTCTTTCAGAATTAGAAATTGAAAAAGGATATTTAATATTACCTCTAAGAATTGATGAAATGTCAGATACCAAAGCGGAAGTTGTCGCTTCTGGCCCAGCTCCCTCACCTTGAATAATACTTTGACCAACTGGTTTACCATCTATTATTATAGCGTTTAAAACACCGTCTATGCCAGCTATATATGAATGTTTATTAACTAAGGCTGGATGCACTCGTTGAGTGATCTTATTGTTATTAAACTGAGATACTCCCAATAATTTAATTTTGTAACCTAATTTGTTTGCGTTAGTTATATCTCTTTGATCCACATCTTTAATTCCTTCAACGTATATATTGTGGTTAATGAACGAATTAAAACATAATGATGATAATATTTTTAGTTTTGAAGAAACGTCCTCACCATTTAAATCAGAAGTAGGATTTCTTTCTGCATATCCAAGTTTTTGAGCATTGTGTAAAGCATCTTTAAATGAAATGTTATTTTTTTCCATGTTTGATAAAATGAAATTAGATGTGCCATTTAGAATTCCTTTAATTAAAGTAATATTATTACCAATTAAACCTTCTTTAATAGATCTTACTATAGGTACACCTCCACAAACAGCAGCTTCAAACTCTAAATTGACTTTATTTTTTTCAGCAATTTTTGACAACTCATCTCCATATTTTGCTATTAATGCTTTGTTTGCTGTAACTACATGTTTTTTATTTCTTAAAGCTTCGTAAACTAATTTCTTCGCTGCACCTTCAGAACCTCCAATTAATTCAACAATTATATCAACATCTTTTTTATACGCAGCTTCAATGTAGTTTTTTAACCACAGTTTTTTATTTATTTTTATTTTTCTTTTTTTATTTTTATTTTTTGCAGAAATATATGCAATTTTAAGATTAATATTAGTTTTTTGTTGCAGTTGGTTTTTAAATTTATTTAAATAAGCATAAAGATAAACACCAATGTTTCCAAGACCAATAATTGCGATATTTAATTTCTTTTTTTTAATCATAAATAATTTAATTCGAAATATTTGGGTATGGTTTTTTTGAACCTACCTGGTTAAAGTGTTCTGCGATTTCATCAATATCACATTTTTTATTTGTTAAACAAAAATCACTATTTTTAATTAATTTAATTTTATTTGAAATATTCTCTTTTTTAATTTTTTTCTTTAACATTTTTTTGTTTTTTTTTAATTTTACAATCTTCTTTTTATTTTCTCTTTCTTTTTTCTTAGCTAATTTTAAGGCTTTTTTTTTAGCTTTTTTGTTTTCTTTTTCTTTCAACTTTGCGTATTTTTTTGCTGCTTTTTTCTCAGATTTAGATAAATAATCTTTATTATTATCTTTTTCTTTTGGTATAATTTTTTTTTCTCCACTTCTTTTATTTTGATGAACTAAGTCGATATAGTCTTTCTTTTTTTTTTCGATAATTTTTACTTCAAAAGATAAATTTTCCTCAAAATAACGTTTTGCTTCCTTTTTATTAACACATTCTCTATCTCCACATATATATACTTGTTTTTTAGGAGTGCAACTCAAACTTAATAAAAAAATAATTATTAGAAAATATTTCAAATTAATCCTGCACTCTCCCTAAATCCATATAAAAGATTCATATTCTGAATTGCCTGTCCTGAAGCACCTTTCACTAAATTATCTATTGCTGAATAAATAACTAGTTTATTTTTAAATCTAGTCTCACAAACAGAAATTTCACAATTATTAGTATTTATTACTTCTCCTGTACCTATAGCCATGTTTAATTTTTTAATTTTAACAAATTTATTCTTTCTATGAAATTTTTTAATAATGTTTAATATTTTATTAGCATTATAATTATTTTTTGTTTCTATGTGAATCGTGGATAGCATGCCTCTAAATGTTGGTATTAAATGAGGAGAAAAAGTATATTCTATTTTCTTTTTAGTTATTTTGTTAAATTCTTGATCAATTTCAGACATGTGTCTGTGTTTAGTTATCCCATAAGATTGAATAGCATTATCAAAATTTTTATGTTTAAACTTATTTTTATAATTTTTTCCGGCTCCAGAAAAACCAGATTTTGAGTCAATTATTATACTTTTTAAATTAATTAAATCTTTTTTGATTAAAGGCACTAAAGGCAGCTGTATAGAAGTAGGATAGCATCCTGGGTTGGATACTATCTTGTATTTTTTAATATTATCTTTAACGAACTCAGAAACTGAATATTTAGAATACTTAATTAAATTCTTTGCTTTATGATTTAAATGATACCATTTCTTAAACATTTTAGGTTTTATTCTAAAGTCAGCAGACAAATCTATAAATTTAAGGTTTTTTTGATTTATCTTTCTTTTAATAATTTTCTGAGCCTCACCATTTGGCAGGGAAAGAAAAACAAGATCAATATCTTTCCATAAAATATTAGAGATTTTGCTGATAGACGGTAGTTTCTTTTTAATTCTTTGATCAAAATACTTAATTTTTTTTCCAATGTTTTTTTGAGCACATAAAAATTTTATTTTAATATTGGGATGTTTAGACAAAAAATATATCAAATCAAGGCCGACATAACCAGTCGCGCCTATTACTACTACATTTATTTTTTTAAGTGACATAGAGATCTTATATCACTGAAGGAACAAATAATAAATTTAAATGATTTACCTCTTAGAAAATTGGAAGCTTCTTCTAGCTTTTCTGTGACCGTATTTTTTTCTTTCAACAACTCTTGAATCTCTTGTAGTTAATTTTTCTTTTTTTAATCCTGCTTTCAAAGCTGAGTCTTGACTAATTAATGCTCTAGAAAGTCCATGTATGATGGCTCCAGCTTGTCCGGATAAACCGCCACCTCTTACAGAGCACTTTACATCGTATGCGGTACTTACATTTGATACTTCGAGAGGTCGAGTAACAATTATTTGGTGAACTGGCCTTTTAAAATATTCATTCATTTTGATTCCATTAACATAAATATTTCCAGAACCTTTTTTTACCCAAACCTTTGCTATTGATCTTTTTCTTCTACCTGTAGCATATTTGCTGTCTTTAAAATCCAATTTGATTTTTTTATTCTTAATATTTTTTTTTGAAGTTTCTATGTTTTCCATTATATTTTTATAGAATTTCTTTTATTCAAATCACCAAAATTTATAACTTTAGGATTTTGCATTTCGTGGGGATGTTTATCTCCTTTATAAATTTTTAATTTAGTCAATTGTTTTTTTGCTAATGGACCGCCGGGTAGCATTCTTTTAACTGCTAATTTTAGAATGTCTTGAGTTTTATTTTTTTCAATAATTCTTAAAGGGTTTATTTCTTTTATGCCTCCAGGATGACCAGTGTGTTTGTAGTAGACTTTATTTTTCAGTTTGTTACCAGTAAATTTAATTTTTTCAATATTTGTAACAACTACAAAATCCCCGTTATCTATGTGAGGATTAAATGTTGGTTTGTTCTTACCTCTTAAAACTTTAGAAATATATGCTGCAAGTCTTCCAACTACAGCATTCTCAGCGTTAATAAGATACCAGTTTTGTTTAACTTCTTTTTTTTTAATAAAAGGTGTCATTTAATTATGGCGATAATTACTAATAAACTTTAATAAAGTCAATTAGAAATAATTTTATTTATTGATAATTATATTCTTTTTTATCTATTTATAGCTCAAAGAACGGTGATAAAGATTTAAAGAAAACATAACTAAGAAAATACTCGAAATTTGGTGAAGTGAGGCAAGATAAATATTTAAAGCACTTAAAAGAGTAAATATGCCAAGTGTGATTTGTAAAAAAACTATACTTAAAAGTATTAAATAAGGTTTATATAAAAGTTGATCTTTATTAACATAAATTTTAAAACCAACGTAAATATAAATAAAAAAAATTATATAAGCAATATTTCTGTGATAAAATTGCACCAGGCTTTCACTGTTGAAATTTATTAAATTTTCAATTTTATTAAACTTAATATCGTCAGGCACAAAGAATTCATTCATACGAGGCCAAGTTTGATAAATACTTCCTGCGTCTAGTCCAGATACAAAAGCACCCATAATTAACTGAAGAAAAATTAAAAAAATAAAACATTTAATAGAAATATAATTTAGAGAAAAATTAAAAAAAACTTTTTCTTTGTTGGTAAAATTTAAATAAATCCAAATTAAAATTGACATTATAATGAAAGCTGTAAATAAATGAATTGATAAACGATAATGACTTACTGTTACATCATATATTAATCCACTTTGAACCATGTACCAACCAAAAAAACCTTGGATACAAATTAAAAAGAATAAACAAGAAAAAATAAATAAACTTTTTTTAGTAAATATTTTTTTATAAATAAAATATATAAAAGGTATTAAAAAAAATAATCCTATTATCCTTCCAAGCAATCTATGAAAGTATTCCCATAAAAAAATAACTTTAAATTCAGATAGAGAAATATCATAATTTATAAGTTTAAACTGAGGTATATTTTTATATAAAGAAAAATATATTTCCCAGTCTTTGTCATTTAATGGAGGTATAATTCCTTTAAACAATTCCCATTCAGTAATTGATAATCCAGACCCCGTCAATCTTGTTAGCCCACCAACAACTATTATCAAAACTATTAAAAAAATTAAGGTTTTAATCCATAATTTTACTAGATGTTCGTATTTTTCAGTTGTTATAAAGTTCATAAAGATAAATATATAATTAAAATTTAAAATGAATATAATCTAAATGTCGCTATGGTAAAAAAAAATATTAAAACTATAAGAAAAAAGTTAGATATTCTTGACAATAAGCTACTTAACCTCTTCAAGAAAAGAACCTCACTTGTAAACGATATTTTAAAAACAAAAGAATTTAAAAATCAAATTGTTGATAAAAAAAGAATTAAAATTATATTAAAAAAAGTTAGAGCAAAATCTATTAAAATGAAAATTGATCCTGAAATAACGATCAATATTTGGAAATCAATTATAAGATCTTATATAAAATACGAATATAAAAAATTTAAAAAAAAATAAAACTTATTTGCTGTGGGGTGGTAATTTTTTTTCAACAAAAACTTCGTGTTTACGAGTTGTAGGATTGTATTTTTTAACTTTCAGTTTATTTTTAACCTTTTCACCTTTAGTTGGTTTTTTAGCATAGTAAAAAAAAGGACTGTCAGGATTGGCTTCGGGAACTAATCTAACTTTCTGGTGTGTTTTTTTTGCCATTTATTTTTTTAGTTTTTTTATTTTTTTTAATAAATTTTTTGATTTAGTACTTAAAACATTTTTATAATACTCTGCCTTTATACTCATTGAATGATATTGGTCAAGACTATTTATCTTTTTATTTAATATTTTCTTTACTCCTAAAATGGTTAATTTTTGATTATTAATTAAAAAAGATACTAGCTTTATTAGATTGACGTTATTTTTTGTATAATATCTTCTGTTACCTGGCAATAAAATTGGTTTAATTTGAGTGAATTGTTTTTCCCAGTATCGTAATATATGATTTAAAGGTTTTCCTTTGCTATCTACAAGTCCAACTTCTTTAGCTAAAGATGAAATAGATATCATCTTTTCATCATTAAGTTTTTTTTGATATTCTTTCATTGTTTATCTTTCTTTCTAATATTTTTGATATTTTAAAAGTAACTACATTTCTTTCTTTAATTATATAAGTTTTTTTACTTTTTGGATCTCTCCCTATTCTTTCATTCTTCTTTTTTAGTGTAAAAGTTCCAAAATTATGAATTTTTATGTTTGTATTTTTTTTAAACTCAGAAATGATTTCTTCAATAAGATCATCCAGAAAAGAAGCTGAATATAATTTGGAGATGCCTATCTTTTGTTGTATAATTTTACAAATTTCTCTTTTAGTTAAATTTTTTTGTTTATTTGTCACTATTAATATGGCTGAGATTTTTCTTAATTTGTGTCATTAAATCTCCTTTAACAATCTTATAGCACAAATCAATAGAGTGAGAAAAACCAAACGCATCTGTTGAACCGTGACTTTTAACTACAGGACCTTTAAGTCCAAGAAATATGGCTCCATTATACTTTCGCGGATCTAATTTCTTTTTAAATTTTTTTAAAGAAAAATATGAAAAAATTAGTGAAATTTTGGATATTAAATTTTCTTTTAATGAGCTTTTTAAAGTATCTGTAATAAATTTGGCAGTTCCTTCGGCAGTTTTCAATGCAACATTTCCTGTAAATCCATCTGTAACTATTACATTTGAATCTCCATCCATTATTTTATTTCCTTCTATATATCCGTTAAATTTAAAATCTCCGTAATTACTTATTTCTTTAAGTTTTATGTGTGCTTTCTTAATAGCTTCAGTTCCTTTGATTTCTTCTAAACCAATATTTAATAAAGCAACTTTGGGGATTGAATTTGGAAATATAGATTTATATAAAGCAGCTCCAAGTTCAGAGAAGTCAACTAAATTTTTATCATCACATTCAACATTAGCTCCAAGATCAAGAACTACACTTATTCCTTTTTTACTTGGCCACAATCCAGCGAGAGCCGGCTTATTGATTTGTTCTATTGTCTTAAGTATCATTCTGGAAATTACTAATAATACACCTGTGTTTCCTGCTGATAAAGAAATATCAGCTCCGTCTATAGTTTGTGAATTTATTGACTTCCACATACTGCTATTTTTAGAATTTTTAACAGCAGTTAAAGGAGTTTCTTCATCAGAAACTACTGATAGAGTGTTGAAAATTTTAACTTTATTCTTATCGATATTATATTTATCAATTTCCTCATTAATTAACTGTTCGTTTCCATATATATTAAAGAAACAATCATTAATTTGTTTATTATTATTTAAAAAAATACTCATTCCGTGAATATTCTTATTTGGAGCATTTTCTCCACCCATTGCATCAATTGCAATTGTAATTTTTTCTTTCATTAAACTTGTAAATTAAATGTCTAAAATCTTTTTACCGTTGTAATAACCAGATTTTAAATCAACGTGATGAGATAATTTATATTCACCACTTTTTTTATCCTCTATTATATTAACCGGACTGATTCTGTGATGAGAACGTCTTTGATTTCTTTTAGATTTAGATGTTTTTCTTTTTGGTACAGCCATAAAATTAAAATTTAAAATTTATTTTTCCTTGTATCATATTTTCTTTGTCTAATTCAAAGCAAAAATTATTAAATTTAATTAAATAATCACTAATTTTACTTGATATTTCACTTGTTGGCTTAAATTCAGAGAAAAGGTATTTTTTTACCAAGGACATATTAGGCTCAAAATTGTCACTTTTTTTTAATCTTAGTTTTAAAAGAATATCATAAAAAATTTTATTTAAAGTTTTCATCTTTTGGTTAACAGATACATCGCCATAACCTAATTCTCTTAAATGATATTCGATATTTTGAAAAATATTGTCAAATATCTTTTGAGGAAATTCTTTTTTTGTATTAAGAATTATTATAGATAAATGCAGAAAAATAAGCATTATTCTTGACTCAAAATTATCGTTTAGTTTCATTTCTTTATAAAAGAAAATATTTCGTGATAATTCCACTAATTTGTTATAAAGATTATTATTATGTTTATTGTAAAAAGCAAACATTTGAAAATATTTTTTTTTATTCTATATTATTTTTTTTTAACAAATTGTCAATTAAACGACCCTGCCAAAACACATGGTATCAATTTTTTAGAAAATAGGGAAAAAACTTTAACAATAAACAAAACTAATACTAATGATGTTTTGCAATTAGTTGGTAATCCTCACGCAATATCTTTAACAAATAAAAATAAATGGTTTTATTTTGAAAGAACAATGACAAAAGGTAAATATTATAAAATTGGAAGAAATATTTTAACCGAAAATAACGCCTTAGAATTAACTTTTAATAAATATGGAATTTTAATAAGTAAAAAAATATACGATAAGTCTGACATGAATAAAATCGTTTACTCAAAAGATAGCACTGAAAACACAGTGACCCAAGATAGTTTTGTAAGTAAATTCTTAATGAGCATGAAGCAAAAAATGAAAAGAAAAAAATAGTAAATTTAGTGAGCTATTACTGCTAATAAAAGAAGTGCAACAATATTTGTTATTTTTATCATTGGATTTACTGCTGGTCCTGCGGTGTCTTTATAAGGATCTCCCACAGTATCTCCAGTTACCGCCGCTTTATGAGCTTCAGAACCTTTGCCTCCAAAATTTCCATCTTCAATATATTTTTTGGCATTATCCCAAGCACCTCCCCCAGCAGTCATAGATACAGCAACAAACAAACCTGTTAAAATTACTCCAAGTAACATAGCTCCTAAACAAGATAGTGCTGCTTCAATCCCTCCAATGGGAAGGATAATAAAGTATAAAGCTATAGGTGATAATACAGGTAGCAAAGATGGAATTATCATTTCTTTAATTGCTGCCTTAGTCAATAAATCAACCAATCTTCCATAATCAGGTTTCCTTTTGCCTTTCATTATTCCTGGAATTTTTTTGAATTGTCTTCTCACCTCTATTACAACAGCTCCACCAGCTCTGCCAACAGCTTGCATTCCCATTGAACCAAAAAGATAAGGAAGCATTCCTCCGACTAAAAGTCCTACTACTACGAAAGGATTAGATAAATCAAAAGTTACATTAATTCCTTCAAGAGCTGATCCTTTTACTGAGGAGAAGAATTTTATATCTTCTGTGTAAGCAGCAAACAAGACTAAAGCTCCTAAACCCGCTGAACCTATTGCATAACCTTTTGTCACAGCTTTTGTTGTATTTCCAACCGCATCCAATGCATCAGTTGTTTTTCTTACACTCTTTGGAAGTTTGGACATTTCTGCAATACCTCCAGCATTATCAGTAACTGGTCCGTAGGCATCTAATGCTACTACCATTCCGGTCAAAGCAAGCATTGAGGTTACAGCAATGGCAATTCCAAATAAACCAGCCAAATTATTCGTAAATAATATTCCTACGACTATAATCAAAGCTGGAATAGCTGTAGCTTCCATTGAAACAGCTAATCCTTGAATAACATTAGTTCCATGTCCAGTTGTAGATGATTTAGCTACACTTTTTACAGGTCTATAGGTTGTTCCAGTATAATATTCTGTAATCCAAATTAATAAACCAGTTATTACAAGACCAGCAACTCCACATATATAAAGACTGAAACCAGTAAATATTTTCTCACCGCTTTGATAAGTTTTATCTAAGCCAACTATGGAGTCTGTTACTGGATAAAAAATTAAAAGAGACAAAACTGCTGTAACAATAAATCCTTTGTATAGAGCGCCCATTATATTTTTGCTTTTACCTAATCTAACAAACCAAGTGCCTATGATTGAAGTAATTATACATGATCCTCCTATAGCCAATGGATAAATCATCATGTTAATTGTATCAGGGAAAAAAATAGAAGAAAGAACCATGGTTGCAACTATTGTAACAGCATAAGTTTCAAATAAATCTGCGGCCATTCCCGCACAATCTCCTACATTATCTCCAACGTTATCTGCTATTACAGCCGGGTTTCTAGGATCATCTTCGGGTATACCAGCTTCAACTTTACCTACTAAATCTGCTCCTACGTCAGCACCTTTCGTAAATATACCTCCTCCCAATCTTGCGAAAATTGAAATTAAAGATGCTCCAAAACCTAAAGCAACTAAAGCGTTAATAATTTCTCTATTTTCGACATTTAAATTTAATAAAATTATGTAATAAAGAGTTATTGCTAACAAAGCTAAACCCGCAACTAGTAATCCAGTTATAGCTCCAGATTTGAAAGCAATCGTCAATCCTGATTGCAAACTTTTACGAGATGCTTCTGCAGTTCTTACATTTGCCTTAACTGAAATAAGCATTCCAATATAACCAGCAACGCCAGATAAAAAGGCGCCGATAAAATAACCTAAACCTACAAGTAAACTAAAAAAATAACTTACAATTATTAAAACTATAAAACCCACTATAGCGATTGTTTTGTACTGTCTGTTTAAGTAAGCTTTCGCACCTATTTGAATTGCCTCTGCAATTTCTTGCATTTTTTGATTACCTGGACTGGATGATATAATTTGTCCTGATAAAAGGTAGCTGTAAGCTACAGCTAATATGCCAGTAAAAACTATTAAATAAAGCAATTCTAAAGATGTATTCATAAAATTAAAATAAAGTCCGATAATTGCCAAAAAAATTAATAAAACGCAAGCTAATCTTTGGTTAAAATTTAAGGATATACCCAGTTTGGATTACTTATAAACGATACATCATATCGTCAAACTTCAATTTACCTTATTTTTTTTGATATTTTGTCCAGAATTGCATTTAAGAATTTGATTTGGGATTCCTCTAAAAAGAACTCAGATGCTTTAACATATTCACTAATAATTACTTTTGTCGGATTATTATGTTTAAAAAGAAACTCATATATTGCAGCAAAAATAATTATTTTCAGAATTTTATCTGTTCTTTTCAAATTCAAATCATTAGAAAGATTTTTTTCAATTGTTTCATTTATCAATTCATCTCTTTCAATTGTTCCTTCTACAACATCTTTAATGAATTTTTTATACCTACTATTTGAATATTTAATTTGTTCAGATGGATTAATTAAAGAACTATAGAGTTTTTGAATAACTCTTATTCTTACATTTGATGTATTTCTATTTGCTTGGGACATTATTTAATACAGCTTTAACAGCCTTAGCAGCCTCAATACCTTTGACCTTACATCTTTTCTTTGCTTGAACGGAGTTTAATGCTGTAATAATTCCGTTTCCTATAGGTTTTTTTTTCGTAATAGATAAATCCATCAGTCCATTAAAAGTTGCTTTACATATTAAATCAAAATGAGGAGTCTCTCCTTTAATAACACAACCTAAAGCTATAAATCCGTCGTACTTATTAATATATTTAGCAATAACTACTGGAATTTCAAATACGCCTGTCACTTTGACTATAGAGTATTTGATTTTATTTTTTTTTAAGTAACTAGCAGCAGAAGTTAGTATTGAACTATTTAAATTTTTATAATATTCGGCGTTTACAATTAATACTTTCATTATTTTATAATATCTTGTTTAACAATTTTTATACCATACCCATCCAAACCAATAATTTTCTTTTTTGATCTTGTAACTAGTATCATATTTTTTATCTTTAAATCTTTAATAATTTGAGCTCCTATGCCGTAGTACCTTAAAATTGTGTTGCTTTTTGCGTTAATATATTCTTTTGTACTTTCATTCTTAATGATAATGAGTGCAAAATTATTGAACTTGCACAAATATTTTAGTGATCTCTTTAAAATACCTGAATTTAAATTAATTTGATTATTATTTATATTTAAAGAAACAACTCTAACTCTTGTAGCCTTTGAGGATTTAAATTTACCTTTTTTGATAACATAATGTTCTTTATTGTCTAATTTGTTTTTATAAACTTTTAAATCAAAGAGACCATTTTTCTTAATATTAATTTGTTTATTATTTGAATTAAAAATAAATTTTTCATTTTTTAATCGGTAAGAAATGAGATCTTCAATGCTTGCTATTTTAAGTTTATGATGTTTTGCAAATTTAGTTAGATCATCAAATCTTGCCATTCTTCCGTCTTCATTCATTACTTCACAAATTACTGCACTTGGATTTAGTTTAGCTAGTTTAGAAATATCTATGGATGCTTCTGTATGACCCGCTCTTTCTAATACCCCTCCATTTTTTGCAACCAAAGGAAAAATATGACCGGGTGATACAATGTCTTTTTTTCGAGTTTTAGGATTTATGGCAACTTTAATTGTTTTAGCTCTATCAAAAGCAGAAATTCCTGTTGAAATACCTTTTCTAGCTTCAATGGAAACAGTAAAAGCAGTTTGCATTCTTGCTTTATTAACTGCGGACATCAAGGGAAGACCTAGTTTATCAACTTTATTTTTAGTCAATGATAAGCAGATTAAACCTCTACCGTGTTTTGCCATAAAGTTTATCTTTTTTGAATTACATTTAGAGGCAGGAACAACAAGATCGCCTTCATTTTCTCTATTTTTATCATCGACTAAAATAAAAATTTTTCCTTTTTTGGCTTCTCTTATTATTTCGTCAACAGGTGATAATTTTATTTTTTTCATTTGTTTAGTTTTAAATAGTATTTACTAAAGATATCTAGCTCGATATTAACAACGCTATTTTTAGTTAAGTTCTTTAAATTTGTAAGTTTTAATGTATGGGGTATAACGCTAACTTCAAAACTATTTTTTAAAACTTTTGAAATAGTTAAAGACACACCATTTACAGTTATAGAAGCTTTATCAATGAGACATTTATATAATTTTATATCTTTAAGTTTTAATCTAATAACCCACGACTTTTCTATTATACTCACTTTTTCTACCTTGGCTGTAGTGTCAACATGTCCTTGAACATAATGACCTGAAATTTTATCGCCGTATAACAGTGATTTTTCAATGTTAATACTTTTATTAATTTTAGCGTATTTAAAATTAGACCTTTTTAATGTTTCTTTAGACAAATAAAATAAAAAAGAATTTTTTTTAATTCTTATCAAAGTTAAACACACTCCATCACAAGAAACCGACTCTCCTACATCTTTTTTTTTAAATTTAACATTGGATTGAATTTCTATAACTGCACTACCAGTTACATATCTTTTGCTTTTTTTAATAGCTTTAATCTTGCCTTGATTATATATAATTCCATTAAACATTATTTTAACTTTGCCTTATAAAGCCTGTCACCATTTAAATTTACATTAATCTTATCTCTTAGTTTAATATTTCTTAACTGTCTAGAACTACTATTATTTAAGCCAAGATTTTTAAGTTTTTCATTTGATATAAATATATAAAGGTTGTCTATAAATTTATTTTTCATTAAAAAGTTTAATAATGTTACACCACATTCAAAAAATACTCTTGAGTATTTAAGTTTCTTTAAGTGATGGAAAAGAATAATGAAATCTAATCTTTTGTTAAGGGAATTTAACACTATTATTTTGACCCCTTTTTTCTTGAAAAAGCCAATTTTTTTTTTATTTTTAGAGAGAGTAAAAATAACTATTTTTCTTCTTTTTTGACTAAAAATTAATAAATTTTTTTTTAGCTTTAGAAACCTATCTATAATTACTAGATCAGGACTATTTGCCTCAAGACCGTCTATTCTACAATTTAGTCTGGAGTTATCATTATTAATTGATTTGCTCGTTGAAATTATACAATCATATTTTGTTCTTAAGTATTGAGTGAGCCTTCTAGAATACGTATTGGTAATCCATCTTTTTTTTTTTCTAATACTTTTGTAATCAAGAGATAAAGCAATTTTAGCGTCTGTATAAGGTACTTTTGATGAATGACTAAGAAAATAACTTTTGTAGAAATTATTTCCATAAGTACTCATAATATTGCTAATTGCCTTAATGTTGTTTGTTTTAAATAATTTTTTTGATTTCCCTTTTGTTCTTGTGTCACAATCATTAATTGAGTAGAAAACTCTTTTTATACCTTTTCTTTTAATTATATTGGTACATGGAGGAGTTAATCCATAGTGAGAACAAGGTTCTAGCGTTACATACATTGTTGCACCTTTAAAATTTATCTTTTTACTGAGAGCATTTTGCTCTGCATGTGGTCTTCCATTTATAGATGTAAATCCAGAAGATAAAACAGCTTCATTTTTAACCACCACACAACCTACAGAGGGATTTTCTCCTGTTGAGCCCAAATTAATTTTAGCTTGTTCAAATGCAAGTTTGATATAATTAAGATGATTTCTTGAAAATTTACTTTTTTTTCTTGTCATCTAATTTGTCAATATACGTCTCAAACTCACCTACTTCTTTAAAATTTGTATATACTGAAGCAAATCTTATATAAGCAATTTTATCTAATTCTTTTAAATGATCCATTACCATTTTTCCAATTAGACTTGATTGAATTTCTGACTGACCCATTTCCTCTAGTTCTCTTGATATTTTTGAAACAACTTTTTCTGTTGTTTCATTATCAATGGGCCTCTTTTTTAATGCAATAAAAAAGGATTTTGCCAATTTTTCTCTGTCGAAAGGACTTTTACGACCATTTTTTTTTACAACAGTTAGTTCCCTAAATTGAACTCTTTCAAAAGTTGTAAATCTTTGTCCACCCCCACACGTACAAAGTCTCCTACGTCTCACTGCAGTTCCATCTTCGGTTGCTCTTGAATCAATTACTGATGTATCTTTTTCTCTACAAAATGGGCAAATCATAGTTATTTTTTGTTATTACTTACTATATATAGGAAAAGAGGCACAAAGATCAATGATCTCTTTTTTTACTTCTTGTTCAATTTTTTTGTTGTCTTTAGGATTTTGAGCCAATCCTTTAATAACTTTTGATATTAAGTCTCCAATTAACATGAATTCTTTAATGCCAAAACCTCTAGTAGTACAAGCTGGGGTTCCTAAACGTATTCCAGAGGTAATCATTGGACTTTGCGTGTCAAAAGGTATTCCATTTTTATTGCAAGTAATATTTGCTCTTCCTAAACTAGCTTCTGCATCTTTACCTGTTACATTGTGTTTTCTTAAATCAACTAACATTAAGTGAGTATCTGTGCCTCCAGAAAAAATTTCAAAATCATTTTTGATTAGAGAGTTAGATAGAGTTTTTGCATTTTGAATAACAGCTTTTGTATATTCTTTAAAATCGTTTGATAAAGCCTCTTTAAAACAAACTGCTTTAGCAGCAATAACATGCATTAACGGACCTCCTTGCAAACCAGGAAACACTGCGCTATTAAATTTTTTTATAAGATCTTCATTATTCGTTAATATTATTCCACCTCGGGGTCCTCTTAAAACTTTATGAGTTGTAGATGTTACTACATCAGCATATTTTGTTGGATTAGGATATTCGCCTCCAGCAACTAAACCAGAGAAATGGGCCATGTCTACCAGAAAATATGCTTTTACTTTATCACAAATTTCTCTAAATTTTTTAAAATCAATTATTCTAGAGTAAGCACTTCCACCAGCAATTATAATTTTAGGTTTATTCTCTAAAGCCATTCTTTCAATTTCTTTATAATCTATTAACCCTGTATCTTTGTTGACTTCATAGTGAATTGCGTTGAACCACTTTCCCGACTGTGCAGGTTTAGCTCCATGAGTCAAATGTCCACCTGAGTTTAAACTCATTCCTAAAATTGTGTCGCCAGGTTTGACTAGAGCTAAGTATACAGCTCCATTTGCTTGAGCACCTGAGTGAGGCTGAACATTGGCAAATTTACAGTCAAATAATTTTTTAGCTCTTTCGATAGCAAGATTTTCAGCAACATCAACATGTTCACAGCCTCCGTAATATCTTTTTCCAGAATACCCTTCAGCATATTTATTAGTCAAAACTGAACCTTGAGCCTCCAAGACTGCTTTGGAAACAATATTTTCAGAAGCAATTAACTCCACATGATTTTGTTGTCTATTAAACTCATCTGAAATAGATTTGTTTAACTCTTTATCAGCTTCTTCTAAATTAGATTTAAAAAAACCGTTTAAAAATTTATTTACTTTAATAACCGTTGACATAATTTAAATTTTTTTAACCCTCCTTAAATGTCTTCCACCCTCAAATTTTGTATTTAAAAAAACTTTCAGTAATTTCAAAATATCTTTTTTTTTAGTTAATCTTGCTCCAAGAGCTATAATATTAGCATTATTGTGAAGCCTAGACAATCTAGTTGATGACAAATTATAGCATAATGCAGCTCTTATACCTTTAATTTTATTGGCTGTTATTGCCATACCAGTGCCAGATCCACAAATTAAAATACCTACATCACTTTTTTTATTTTTTAATCTATTTCCAACTTTCTTTGCAAAGTCTGGGTAGTCTACAGATTTATTTTCATGAGGTCCTAAATCTATAATAGAAATTTTATTACTTATAAAATAATCTTTAACATACTCCTTAATTGAAAAACCGGCATGATCTGAAGCTATACAAATTTTTTTAAATAAAAATTTCAAATTAATTAAATTTATAATTTAAAACGCAAGCAACTAAATGAATTCTATTTTCTTCACCTCCATTGAACGCGTTATGATATTTTGTATTGTTAGTAACCCATACTCCGCCATCTGCCGGCATATGTTTTGCAACGTTATCTATAACCATCATGCAGCCAGGGTTTGTAATTATTGGAATATGAAGTCTAGGTTCAGGGTCTCTATGCCAGCTAAGAGTAGATCTAGGTTCTTTTAATAAAAGTCTAACTCTGCCAAGTTTGTATTTCTTCGAAAGTATATCAATAACTTCTTTAAAATAAGTATTTTTAAAATCTTCAACTAATTTAGTATATTTGCTTTCGTCAATCATTTCATCTCTAACAACTTCTTTTCCAGATGCGTCAGGCTTTGTCCAAAAAACGCCTCTAGCTTTGTTACCTTTGATAGAGCTATCATCATTTGGTATTTGAGTTAAAGAAATTGCTGCAAAATGAGGTATACCTAAAGAAGTATCAAAACCCTTTAGCTTTAAAACATGATTTGTTGCATCTCTAAGTTTAGAAATATCAAACTCTAAATCTTGTTTTTGAAAGTCATTAAATGTTAAGTGTGCCATATATACTAATATAACTGTTAAAAATTATACTTATAATATTATAATTCATAGTTATAATATAATATTTGTCGCATTAAACAAAATCTAATAACTTATATACATGAAAATAATTGGAAAATTCCCATATAATAGACTGAGAAGGACTCGCAACTCAGATTGGGTTAGAAGACTTGTGTCTGAAAGTAGTCTTTCTAGAAACGATTTAATACTTCCTCTTTTTATTAAAGAAGGAAAGAAAAATGTTGAGCCAATTAAATCTATGCCAGGAGTTTTTAGATATACTCTTGATAAAATAAACGAAAAAATAGATGAGGCTGAAAAATTAAATATACCTATGGTGGCTATTTTTCCCTACACACCTAAAAAAAAAAAAGATAAAAATGGTTCAGAGGCTTTGAATAAAAATAATTTAGTTTGTAAAGCTTTGAGATTAATTAAAAATAAAAAAAGAAATATTGGTATTATGTGTGATGTTGCCTTGGATCCTTACACAAGTCATGGACATGACGGAATTTTTAAAAATAATGAAATAGATAATGATGAGAGCTTAAAAATTTTAACAAATCAAGCATTGTTATATTCACAAATGGGATGTGATGTTATTGCTCCATCAGATATGATGGACGGAAGAATTGGAAGTATTCGTAAATGTCTTGAAAAAAATAATTTTAAAAATACAAAAATATTATCATACGCAGTTAAATACGCTTCGAGTTTTTATGGGCCATTTCGGAATGCAGTTGGTTCAAAAAAGGTTTTAAAGGGTAATAAAAAAACATATCAGATGGATATTAAAAATTCAAATGAAGCTTTAAGAGAAGTAGCACTAGATATCAAAGAAGGTGCTGACATGGTTATGGTAAAACCTGGGTTACCTTACTTAGATATTATCAAAAGTGTTAAGGATAATTTTAAAATTCCAGTATTTTCTTACCAAGTTTCAGGGGAATATAGCATGATAAAAAACGGCATCAAAAATAATATTTTAAGTGAAGACTCTATTCTTGAAAGTTTAATTTCACTTAAAAGAGCTGGCTCTACAGCTATTGTGACTTATTTTGCTTTAGATATAGCTAAAAAAATTAAATAAAAGAATTTTCTAACATAATTCTTGGTCTTGGAAATTTTAAATTATTTGGTAAAAAAAATTTATTCACTAAAACACTTCTTGTAAAATTAAGTCCCATTCTTATTAGGTCGCTATCAATATTTTCAGGTAAAGATTTATTAACTATGAAATAAGGAACTTTATATTTTACGGAGTCGATTTTTATATCAATAATTTTTTTTTCATGTATGTCAGAATTATATTTTTCTAAATCTTGGTCAAAGCCTAACTCTTTGATCAATAATAATTCCCAAAATAAATAAAAGTAAGGCCACTTTTGAGAGTCTAGATTATTAATAAATTCTTCGAGAGTTCTATATAATTCTTTGTACGGTTGTGACTCCGGTAATAGAATATCTAATATTGAAGTCAAAGATAATAAAGCAGAAGTCCTTTTTTTATCATTAAAATATTTTGGTGATATAGGATGAATTAATTCAGTTTTAAAGTAACCAATTTTATTTTCGCTCTTCGAATTGTAAAATGTAAAAATTTTATTAGATATTTGTAAATAATTTCTAATTTTTCTTGAGTTAGCTCCATAAACAATGCCTCCCATTTTACCGTATTTACTGGTAAAAACATTTATAATGTTTGCATTCTCTCTAAATTTTCTTTTAGATAGTAAAAAACCTTCTGATTCCCATTTCATAATTAAACTTTTAAATCTAATAATAATTTTTTAGCAGCATTCTGTTGTGCATCTTTTTTAGAGCTGCCACTTGCAGAAATCTTTTTAGAATTAGGAATTTGTACTTCAACTTTGAATATAGGGTCGTGTTGTGGTCCAGATTGTTTAAAAAGACGATATTTTGGAAGTTCTTTAAACAGCTTAAGACTATATTCTTGTAATCTAGTTTTTGAATCTATTGGTGTTAAATTTGATTTTTTTAAAATTTCGTTCCAATAGGATAATATAAATTTCTCTACGATTTCAATTCCTCTATCTAAATAAATTGCTCCAATGAGAGCTTCTAATCCATCACTTATAATTTTTTCTTCTGCTCTTTCGATAGATTTGAACGAATTATCTATAATCATAAATTTTTTAATATTAATTTTTTTTGCTATTTTTGCACAAGTTTTTTTATTTACTAAATTAGCAAATTTTTTGTCAATAATACCTTCTTTTTCATCAGGATAAATTTCGAGCAATGCTTTTGATAGAACTAAACCAAGAACTCTGTCTCCTAAAAATTCTAATTTTTCATTGTTATATTCATTATCAAAACTTTTATGCGTTAAACTCCTATTGAGTAATTTTTCATCTTTGAATTTTATCTTTATTATTTTTTGTATATCTAAGCTTTTATTTTTAATCATAATTTTTTAAAAAATCTTTCAAATCTTAATGATTTATTTAAATTCCATAATTTAAAAATACTACCTTTCAAAGTATTGTTGGAAAAAAATATTAATTTTGCTTCTCCAACGAGGTTTAAATGTTTAACGTACCCTACACTACTAAGAAATCTACTATCCTTTGAACAGTCTCTGTTATCACCCAAAAGAAAAAAATGGCCTTTTGGAACTGTATATATGTCTGAATTTTGCATAGTGCCTTTTTTTCTGTAAGCTGCGATATACTTAACTCCATTTGGTAAAGTTTCTTCAAAAACATTTGTTTCAAAATTTCCTGATCCACATATAATTTTATATTTCGAAATAGTAGATTTTCTAACTATTTTTTGGTTATTAATTAATATTTCACCATTAACAAACTGTATTTTGTCACCAGGCAATCCAATTAATCTTTTTATATAATCAGTGCGATTATCTGCAGGTGTTTTGAAAACTACTAAATCACCTCTTTCTGGGGTTTTTTTAAGTAATCTATGATTGTAGACAGGTGGACTAAATGGAAATGAATGTTTGCTATATCCGTATGAAAATTTAGATACAAAAATTCTATCCCCGATAAGCAGAGTTGGTTCCATAGATGATGAGGGAATATAAAAAGGTTGAAATAAAAGTGATCTTATCGCTATAGCAATTAGTAGAGCATAAATAATAGTTTTAACATTGTCCAAAATTTTTTTTATGAGTTTATTTTTCATTATTTAGAAATAATTACTGCAGCTAAGGCAAATGGTTGTTCATCTGAAATTGTTACAAAACATTTAAATGTTTTATTTTTAATAATTGTTTTTGTCACTAATTTGGTTTTTTTCCTTAGATTTATTAATGGTTTTCCTTTTTTATTATTTAATATTTCAATTTCGTTAAAACTCAACCCTTTTGATATACCTGTGCCTAATGCTTTAGAAAAAGCTTCTTTTGCTGCATATTTTTTAGCAAAACAGGAAAAAATGTTCTTTTTTCGCTCACAATCTAGAATCTCTTGTTTAGAAAATATTCTAGTTTTGAATCCTTTGTTTCTTTTAATAGTTTTTTTTATTCTATCAATATTTACTAGATCAACGCCAAAACCATAAATTTTCATGAGTTTAATATTTTTTTGAATTTTTTAATAGTTTTAGACAATCCTAAAAAAATTGATTCACCTACTAAAAAATGACCTATATTATATTCTTTAATACCCTTTATCTTTTTTAAAATTTTTGATGATTCATAGGTTAATCCATGGCCAGCATGAACTTCTAAACCTAATTTATTTGCAAAATTTACTGCTTTTTTTATAGTACTTAATTCTACTGAATAACTTTTTTTTTTATTGATTTGGTTACATAATCTTCCAGTATGAATTTCAATGCAGTCTGTGCCTAGTTTTTTTGCTACATTGATATCTTTAATCTTGGGCTCTATAAACAAACTAACTCTAGAACCATTTTTCTTTAATTTTTTAATAACTTTAGACAAATATTTTTTTTTATAATTTAAATTTAAACCTCCTTCTGTTGTTATTTCTTTTCTTTTCTCTGGAACTATACAAATAAAAGGAGGTTTTTGCTTTATGGCAATGTTTACCATTTCATTTGTTGAGGCTATTTCAAGGTTCAAAGGTATTTTTAATTTCTTTTTAATTACTTTTAAATCAGATTCATTTATGTGGCGCCTATCTTCTCTCAAATGTATTGTTACAGAATTAGCACCATTTTTTTGAGCAAGCAATGCAGCTCTTAAAGGACTTGGATAATTTTCACCTCTGGCATTTCTTACAGTAGCAACGTGATCTATATTAACTCCTAATCTGATATTTCTCATTAAAGGTTTCTGCTGCCCGGCTTAATTGCTTTAATAGAGTTGAGGTGCTCAGGTAAATTTTTTGGATCATATACAGGAATGTCTATCTTGACTTGGGAAATCACTTTTTCCTTAATGAGTGATTTGTCATTAGACCTATCAATTATACAAGCATATCCAATTAAATTTGCACCAGCTTGTTTTACAAGTTGGGAGCATTCTATACTTGACTTTCCAGTTGTAATTACATCCTCTATTATTAATACATTTCTTCCTTTTTCAATTTTAAAATCTCTTCTAAGTTCAAATTTGCCATTTACTCTTTCTGAAAAAATTGTTTCAATTTTCAAAATCCTACCAATTTCAAAACCGATAACTATGCCTCCCATAGCTGGAGCTAAAATTAAATTAATGTTTGTGAATTTTTCGTTTATTTTTTCTGCTAAAGATTGACATATTTGACTTGATTTTTCTGGTTTACTTAGTAACTGAGCACACTGGACATATTTGTCACTATGGAGACCAGAAGACAGTACAAAATGACCTTCTAATAGAGCATTAGTTTCTTTTAAAATTTTTAAAGATTCTTTGTATGAAAGCATTTTTTTTCTTTTTATGACGAATAATTTTAAAATTCAAGTTTTTTTGTTTTATTTGACTTATAAGATTTGTAAAGTTTTTTAAATCCTTAATTTGAAGCTCAAATGAAAACTTTAAATGCTTGTCTTTTCTTTCTAACAATTCAACATTTAATATATTGCTACCATTTATACCTATTAAAGTACTAATTTCACCTAAAACACCAGGTTGGTGCGGCAAATCAATTACTAAAGTGCTAGTATATTCTTTGAGTGTAGGAGAATTTGTATCTGAAGTTTTATTTTGCCAGTATTTTCTAATAGCAGCTCTAGCTTTTCCAGTTTTTGACGAAGATAACCAATGCAAAGATGGAGAAACTTTTTTAGAATTTATAATTTTTACCATATCACCATTTTTCAATGTAGTTTGGAGGGGCATTTCAGCACCATTTACATAACATCCTATTGCTGTATTTCCTATTTTAGTGTGAACAGCGTAGGCGAAATCAATTGGGGTTCCATTTCTTGGTAACTTAATTACTGCACCTTTAGGAGTAAAACAAAAAACGTTATCTTGAAACATTTGCAATTTTGTAAATTCATAATTATGTTCTGGACTGTTTCCAGTTTCAATTATTTCAACTAAATCTCTTAACCAATCATATTCTCGCCAGGATATATCTGAATATTTTTCAGACGATTTGTACTTCCAATGAGAAGCTATGCCTCTTTCAGCAAACTCATGCATTTCATGAGTTCTGATTTGAACCTCAATTCTTTGTTTTTTAGGCCCAATTAAAGATGTGTGAATTGATTTATATTTATTTATTTTAGGCGTCGAAATATAATCTTTAAATTTTCCAGGTATTGCAGAAAATTTACTATGAAATACCCCTAATGTTTTATAGCAATCTTCAACACTATCAACTAAAATTCGAAATCCAATAATGTCTGTGAGCTGCTCTAATGAAATTTTTTTATTTTGAATTTTTCTCCAAATTGAAAAAGGTGTTTTTTCTCTTCCTGTGATAACTGTTTTTATTCCATTTAATTTTAAAATTTCAATAAGTTCAGACGATATTTCTTTGAAATTATCTTCTCTATTATTTTTAATGAATTTTAATCTCTCTATTATAAGGTTTCTAGCCTTATTATTTAAAACAGAAAAAGAAAGATCCTCAAGTTCATCTCTAATTCTATTCATGCCCATTCTGTCTGCCAAAGGAGCATAAATTTCCATTGTTTCTTTAGCAATTCTCTGTTTTTTTTCAACAGACTCAAAAGCTTTGATGGTTCTCATGTTATGTAAACGATCAGCAATTTTTACGAGAAGTACTCTAATATCTTTTGAAGTTGCTAAAATTAGTTTTCTAAAATTTTCAGCTTTAGAGTTTTCTACTACTTTATTCTCCAACTCCGAAATTTTTGTTACACCATCTACTAAATCTGCGACTTCTTTTCCAAATTCTTTTAAGACAATTTCATACGTAGCTTTAGTATCCTCAATAGTATCATGTAACAATCCGGTTACTATAGTTGCACTGTCTAATTTTAGGTCTGATAGAATATCTGCTACTGCAACTGGATGAATAACATAAGGATCACCCGACTTTCTTTTTTGATTTTTATGAGCATTTAAAGCAAAAGTATATGCTTTTGATAAAGTATCGTGATTAAGAAACTTGTTATACGATTTTACTTTATTTATTAACTCTTTGTTATTGATCATCATAGCAATATAGCACTTTCATTCATTCTTGTAATCTCATTCCTTGCAGATTGGCTCAAATTTTTTATTAATATATCAATATTTTTGTTAGTAATTGGATGTGTCCAATTAGGACATATTTCTTTTAATGGAAATAACACAAAATTTCTGCCTGCTATAGATGAATGAGGAATTTTAAGTTTATCTGAGTTTACTACTAATTTATTAAAACTAATTATATCTATATCGCATATTCTTGGATCATTTTTTATTTTTCTAATTCTGCCCATTTTTTTTTCTATTAATAATATTTTTTCCAATAATGAGTTATGATCACCTTCAAATTTTACCTCAACAACTATATTGATAAATTTTGGATTACTTTTATCTGGATACGAAGGAGTTTCATAAAAACTAGAACAATTAATCACTTGTATTGAATTTTTTTTTAAATTTTCTAAAGTTTCTTTTATATTAGCAATTTTATTACCAAATTTAGAGCTCAAGTTCGATCCAATGCTTAAAAATATCATTTCTTTGCTTTGCTAAAAATTCTAGCTTTCTCTCTGTTCCATTCCCGTTTTTTTTTGACAAGCCTTTTATCATACAGTTTTTTTCCTTTCGCTACTGCTAACTGAATTTTAGCTTTACCTTTTAAAAAATACATTTTAGTGGGAACAATCGTTAAGCCATCTTGGTTTATTCTTCCAATTAATTTATTTATTTCTTTGCGATTTAACAAAAGTTTTCGATCGTCTTTTGGATCATGATTATTATAACTAGACTGTCTGTATAAAGGTATATGAGAATTAATGAGAAAGAGCTCACCATTTTTATCTACAGCATAAGAGTCTGCTATACTGCCCTTCCCATCTCTCAAAGATTTTACTTCTGAACCTTTTAAAACAATTCCAGCTTCTATAAGTTCATAAAAAAAATAGTTAAAACTTGCTTTTCGATTCAGACAGATAATTTTCTGACCAGAATTATGTTTAGCCTTCATTAGAGTAAAGTTGCTGCTATTAATGCTTCTTTGACTTTTTCTTTCGTACTATTTTTAATTCTTACTAATGGTAATCTTACATCTTCAGGTGCAAGTTTCAGCAATGAAGCGGCATATTTTACTGGGCTAGGATTACTCTCAATAAATAAAGCTTTATGCAATGGAGATAACAACTTATTTAATTTTACTGCTTTTTTTTGTTCATTGTCTTCATTTGATAGAGTTGCTGACTGAAAATCAGAACATAATTTGGAAGCTACATTTGCTGTAACACTTATACAGCCTTTACCTCCTCTTTTGTTAAATTCTAAAGCATTATAGTCCTCTCCTGTTAATTGAAGAAATTCTTTTCCCATAGCTTTTAGTTGTTGATCTACTCTATTCAAATCTCCTGTAGCATCCTTTACACCAATAATATTTTTTAATTCAAAAAGTTTTGCCATAGTATCTACTTCCATGTTTATTACTGATCGTGATGGTATGTTGTAAATAATAATTGGTATCCCAACATTGTTGTTAAGTTTTTTATAGTGCTGAAATAATCCTTCTTGAGTTGGTTTGTTATAGTAAGGGGTAACAACTAAAAGACCGTCCGCACCAGATTTTTCTGCATGTTTACAAAGTTCAACTGCTTCAGAAGTTGAGTTTGAACCGGTACCAGCAATTACTGGAATTTTTCCATTACATTCTTTGACAGCGATTTCTATAACTTTTTTGTGCTCTAAATGAGAAAGTGTTGGAGATTCACCAGTTGTCCCTGCCGGAACTATGCCATTTGTGCCGTTCTTGATGTGATGGTGTATTAAATTAGCATAATTCTCTTCATCTAATTTATCATTTTTAAATGGTGTTATTAATGCAACGATTGATCCTTTAAACATAAAACAATATAAGGTAATTAATTTACCTAAACTTATGCTTATTCGAATAATTAGTCTAGTATTTTTATTGACTTGCTCTATTACAGGGGTGGTTATTTCTGCTGAAAATAATGATTTTATATACCCATTAAATAAACCCTCAGTATTTAAGAAATTAAACAAAAAAGATATTGTTTCTGAAAAAGAAATATTTCCAAAAAATAAACCTGGAATTAAAAAAAAAGAAATTAAAAAAACTGAAATATCAAAAAAAAAAATAGAGGATAAAAAAGAACCAGTCCCTAAAAAAATTGTTCAAGAAATTGAAGGAAAATTTATTTTCCCGAAAAATAAACCTGTCACTTATAAAAAATCAACCTATACTGCAAAAAAATCAAAAATTTTAAATGAAAAAGATTTTAATAAAGCAAAAGATATAATCAAATTAGTTAAAGAAAGAAAATGGGACAGTGCTCTAAAATCTTCAACTAGAATTAAAGATAAAGAATTTAAGAATTTAATAACATGGATGTATTTAAAGCAGCGAGGTAATAGAGCTTCTTTCGGAGACTATCAAAAGTTTATTACAAATAATAACGATTATCCAAGAATAAATAGACTAAAATACTTAGCTGAACATAAAATTATTCTCAAAAATAGCACCCCGAACAACATCATAGATTGGTTTGAAATTAATCCACCATTAAGTGGAATGGGAAAAATCAAACTGGCAGAAGCATATATAGCAAAAGGTATAAATGAAAATGCTTACGAACTTATTAAGACAGGTTGGATAAACGCTGAACTAAGTAAAAGTGAATTAAGATTTTACAGATCAAAATTTAAGAAAATTTTAACTTTAGATGATCATATTAAAAGATCTGATTATCTCGCATGGAATAACAAATATTGGGATCTAAAAAGAATGCTTAGATATTTACCTAAAGATGAAAAAGCTCTTTATAATGCTAGACAAATATTAATGAGTAATTCTTACGGCGTAGATAAATCAATTTCTGAGGTTCCTGCACATCTTAAAAAAAATGTTGGATTAGAGTATGACAGGCTAAAATGGAGAAATAGAAGAGGAAGATTAGAGTCTTCTTTGGAAATATTGTATGCGAATGGAAATAAATCTGAGGACGACTTGGTAAGAGCTGATTTATGGTGGAAACAAAGAGAGAGTATAACTAGAAGTTTAATTTACAAAAAGAGATATAAAACAGCCTATAAAGTAGCTAGCGAACATTCATTAACATCTGGCCCTGAATTTGCGGAAGCTGAATGGCTGTCTGGTTGGATAGCATTAACTTTTTTAAAATCTGGAGAGTATGCAATAAACCATTTTGAAAACTTCTATAATAACGTGGGTTATCCTATAAGTTTAGCTAGAGGCGCTTATTGGTTAGGTAGATCATACAAAAGTCTAGGTGATCAGGAAAATACTTTAAAGTATTTTGAAGAAGGGGCTAAGTTTTTGACTACTTACTATGGTCAATTATCACTCTTAGAACTTAACAATGGACAAGATTTTTCTTTAGTTGATGATTCAAATTATTCTAATGAGTATGAAAAAGTATTTAATAAAAATAAATTAATTAGACATGTCAAATTACTTCATGAACTCGATGCAACAAAATATAGCAAAGATATAATTAAACATTTAGCATTAGTTAATATTGATGAGGGTAGTGAGATTTTGGCGGCAAAACTTGCAACAGACGTTGAGAGGTACGACTATGCTATACAAATATCTAAACAAGCTTCATATGACAAAAGATTTTATAATCTTTATAACTATCCAATTATTTCTACGCCAAGAAAAATCAACAATAAATTTATGCCCCCTGCAGAATTAATTTTAGCTATTATAAGACAGGAGAGTGAGTTTGACAGAAAAGCAAATAGTTATGTAGGAGCTAGAGGAATGATGCAACTTATGAAATACACTGCAAAGTTGGTAGCGAAGCAGGCTAAATTACCCTACAGCATTAGCCGACTAACTTCAGATCCAGAATATAATATTCAATTAGGTTCTTATTATATTGACTCTCTCCTAGATATGTATGACGGAACATTACCTTTTGCTATAGCTGCCTATAACGCTGGACCAAATAGAGTGAAAACTTGGAGAAGAGTAAATGGTGACCCTATTAAAAAAGAAATTGATTATATTACTTGGATAGAATTGATTAGGTTTGAAGAGACGAGAAATTATGTTCAAAGAGTATTAGAAAATATCAATGTCTACAAATACATGATTAATAAAACGCCGGTTAGTATTGAAAATTTTTTCAAGTAAATTAGATTTATTTTCTTCTAGATAAGATATAAATCCAGTCTACTATTAAAGCTTTTATGCCTAAAAAAAATACATACCCCGCAAGAGCAAAGGAAATATTTCCGAGGATAATGCCAAAAATAGTATAAATTCTATCTTTAAACTTTGTAACATACAGATTTATTTCTAAATATATTAAGAGGATTATAAAAAGAAGTATTGATGTCATTATAATCAATTTGTTAGACAAATCAAAATGTAGAAAGGTAATTGTCAAAAATAGAAGACTTGTTAAAAATGGAAGTGTTGATTGGAAGCCTTTTAAGCCAATGTCTAATTTAATTAGGCTTAAAAAACTTAAACCAAAACAAAAGCGTTGTAATAAAAAGCCAAAAAAACTCCTGTCTCTATGGTAAATATATAAGTTAGGATCATAATAAACTTTTAAGTTTTTTTTTGTCTTTCTGACTCTTTCGAAAAAATCCTTATCTTCTCCTATATATTTTTTTTCATTCATTCCTTTATGTTTTAAATAAAAGTTTCTTCTTAATATTATGTTACAAGACTCTAACCAGTCACATAATCTAGCCTTGGCTTTGAATTTTCTAAAGTTTTGATAACCAGTGATAAAATAAGAACGCTTACAGAAGTAAGCTATTTTTTGGCTATATGATTGATTTGGAAAAGGAACTGATGGCCCCCCAGTTATATCCCCTTTGTTTTGATCTAGATTTTTAACCCCCTTAGTGAGCCAATTTTTATGAGGATACGCATCGCTATCAAGCAATGCTATAAACTGGGATTTAAATTTCCTGACAGCAATATTTCTTTTATAGGACATGTTTGCTCTATTCTTCGATGTTTTTTTTTTAACAATTAGTATGTTTAGTTTAAATTTATATTTTTTTACTTTTTGTTTGTTTTTTTTGTCTAAAACAATCGATACAAAAAAATTTTTATATTTTAGTTTATTTATTTCTGATAAACATTTAAGCAAATCCTTACTTAATTCAATTGATGGAATTATTATATTTACAGAATTCTTCATTTAATTTTTATTTTCATGAAAAATTATCTATCAATAAAAGATTTAATTAGACTAGGTTGATATCTTAAATTTCCTAATATGTTATAAGTAAGTGCACATTCGTATGTACAATTACACTTAGATTTCAAAATAAAGTTTTTGGCCTCATTTGTTACAGCGTTTTTCCAAATCTTCATAAAATCCATTTTATTTTCTCTTAAGTTTCCTAAAAGTCTATCTTCTAAAATTTCACAAGGATATACTAATCCAGCGGCAGTGATAATTCCAAATAAACTTCCAGCATGGCAAGGACTAATATATTTTGGCTCCAAATACATTTTTCTAGTCAAATCCCACGAAAGTTCATCTTTTTTGCTATGAAGTTTTCCTTGAATAGAATTTAAATTATAATTTCTTAACTTTTTATTTTTAGTGTATTCTTTAATTTTGTCAGTTAACCAACAGTAAGCATTAAATATTTTTTCTCTTTTTTCCTGTGGAGTTTTAAAAACACCTTCGTCTCTTACGATAGTACATTTCAAAGACTCAATGCTACAATCTTTAGTTAGATAGTTAAAAATTTTTTCGATATCATCACAATTTTCATGAGTAACTGTTATGCTAACTACTGGTGTAACTCTATCATTCATTGCTTTTAATCTTCTATAAGTGTCAATGCAGTTAGAGAATAAATTTTTAACTTTTCTTACTTTGTCATGTTGCTCCGGTAAATCATCTATAGATATTTGAAAAGTTAGTTCAATTTTATTATCAAAATCTGTAATTTTTTTAGCAAAATTTTCAATTCTGTCCGGCAAACTTGCATTTGTTGTAACGTAGATGGATTGTATAGTTGTATTTTTAATATATAATTTTGCTATATCAACGATTTCTTTTCTAGCAAAAGGTTCACCGCCTGTAAGATTTATATTTAGTAAAGATTTTCCAAGATTTTTAGTTAATAAATCTATTTCACTTAAAGTTAACTCCCCTTCAAAAGTTTTTGGGTCATCAAAATCAATAAAGCAAAAAGAACATCTTGCGTTGCATCTATTTGTAATAAAATGCACAAGACTTACTGGTTCATTCCTGCTTAAATGTACGTTTTTTAAAACATGCAAAAAACTAGTTTTTTTTGTAATCATAATTTTTTGGCGGAGGCTATTGGATTCGAACCAATGGTACGGAATTAACCGTACGGCAATTTAGCAAACTGCTGGATTAAACCAAC
>MDTG01247801.1_pt1 | contig 32579 bp, 29 predicted proteins | sample 811421 | NCBI WGS metagenome assembly MDTG01 (sample SAMN05326645, study PRJNA326480) | marine metagenome | isolation source: seawater | place: Pacific Ocean: South East | collected 2011
CGTGGTCAACGTCTACTCCCTGCGCCGGGGCGCGGCGGAAGCCATCGAGGCGATCGCCCACGGCGACGCCAAGTCCTCCAAGGTGGTGGGCCGCGCCATCGAGGACATCGACCTGCCGGAGGGCACTACCATCGGCGCCATCGTGCGCGGCGAGAAGGTGCTGATCGCCCACGATGACCTGGTGATCGAGCCCAACGACCACGTGATTCTGTTCCTGATCGACAAACGCCGCACCCGGGACGTGGAAAAACTGTTCCAGGTCGGGTTCACCTTCTTCTAGGACGCCGGGATGCACTTCGCGCTGATCTCGAAAATCCTCGGCCTGCTGCTGGTGGTGTTCAGCTTCACCATGATGCCCCCGGTGGCGGTGGCGTTCTATTACGGCGACGGCAGCGAAGGGCCCTTCCTCACCTCGTTTTCGATTTCCATGCTGCTGGGCCTGATGCTGTGGCTGCCGTTCTTCCGCCAGCGGGCGGAGCTGCAGGCCCGCGACGGCTTCCTGGTGGTGACCCTGTTCTGGTCGGTACTGGGGGTGATCGGCGCGCTGCCGATGCTGATTTCCGACGCCGTGCCGGTGGGCTTCACCGACGCCGTGTTCGAGTCCGTGTCCGGCCTGACCACCACCGGCGCCACCATTTTGTCCGGCATCGACGAGCTGCCCAAATCAATGCTGTTCTACCGCCAGCAGCTTCAGTGGCTGGGCGGCATGGGCGTGATCGTGCTGGCGGTGGCGATCCTGCCGATGCTGGGCATCGGCGGCATGCAGCTCTACAAGGCGGAGATTCCCGGCCCCATGAAGGAGGCCAAGCTCACGCCGCGCATCGCCGAAACCGCCAAGGCCCTGTGGTACGTGTACCTGGCGATCACCGTGGCCTGCGCCCTGGCCTACTGGGCCGCCGGCATGAGCCTGTTCGATGCCATCTGCCACAGCTTCAGCACCGTCTCCACCGGCGGCTTCTCTACCCACGACGCCTCCATGGCCTACTGGGACAAGGCCGCCATCGACTGGGTGGGGGTGATCTTCATGCTGATCGGCGGCATGAACTTCGCGCTGCATTTCGCCGCCTGGCGGGGCCGCTCCCTGCTCACCTACGTGCAGGACCCGGAGTTCCGCTTCTTCATGGGGCTGATGCTGATGTACATCGCCCTGGTGGGCATCGGCCTGATGTTCTTCCACATTCACGACCACCCGGACCAGGCCGCCCGGCACGCCGCCTTCCAGGTGGCCTCCTTCGGCACCGGCACCGGCCTGACCAGCACCAACGCCGCCGCCTGGCCCGGTTACATCCCCTATCTGCTGATCTTCACCAGCTTTATCGGCGGCTGCGCCGGCTCCACGGCGGCGGGCATGAAAGTGGTGCGCGCCGCCCTGATCGCCCGCCACAGCCTCCGCGAACTGCGCCGCCTGATCTACCCGAACGGCATCTTCGCCCTGCGCTTCGGCAAGCACGTGGTCAACGACCGGGTGCTGCAGGCGGTGTGGGGGTTCGTGGGGGTCTACATCACCATCGCGGTGATCTTCACCCTGCTGTTCACGGTCACCGGCATGGACCTGACCACGGCGGTGAGCGCCGTGGCCGCCTCCATGAACAACCTGGGCGTGGGCATCGGCCAGGTGGGCGGCGGCTTCGCCAACATCACCCCGGAAGCCAAGTGGATGATGACCCTGCTGATGCTGCTCGGCCGCCTGGAGATCTTCACCTTCCTGGTACTCTTCACGCCCCTGTTCTGGAAGCAATAGGAACGGCCAGAGAAAAGCCCCGGGACCCAATCGGGCGCCGGGGCAGGCAAGGCATCAAATACCGAATCAGGCGATGTTGTTGACCCGGCGGCTGTCGCGGAACAGCTGGTCCATCTCGCCCTCGTAGTAGGCTTCCACCCGCGGATTCATCACCTTCTTCCACAGCGGCGGAAACAGCGCCAGCACGTACATGGCCGCGTAACCGCCGGGCAGCTGCGGGCTCTCTTCATAGTGGCGCAGCACCTGATAACGACGCTTGGCGTAGGCGTGGTGGTCGCTGTGGCGCTGCAGCTGGAACAACGCCAGGTTGGTGAGCAGGTAGTTGGAGTTCCAGCTGTGCGCCGGCGTCACCCGCTCATAGCGGCCATTGTCCTTGACCCGGCGGTGCAGGCCGTAGTGCTCGATGTAGTTGATCACTTCCAAGGTGAAGGCGGCCACGAAACTCTGGGCGCAGAAGAACAACACGCCCTGCCAGCCGAACAGCACGCCAAAGGCCACCGCGAACAGAGCCGAGATGCCGTACCACCAGATCAGCTCATTGTGGACGCTCAGGTTCTTCTTGCCCTTGCGCTCCAGGTACTGCTTCTCCAGCCGCCAGGCGTTCAGGAAGTTGTGCTTGAACGCGTGGGGCAGGAACGCATAGAGGCCCTGATTGTACTGTGAGGAAGACGCGTCCTCCGGCGTGGACACATGCACATGGTGGCCGCGCACGTGCTCCACCTTGAAGCCCGCATAGGTCACCGACGACAGCAGCAGACCGCCCATCCAGTTTTCCGCCTTGGGGTCCTTGTGCACGAACTCGTGGCCCAGATTAATGGCGATGATGCCACCCACGGTGCCCATGGACACGATCCAGCCAAGCTTGCCCAGCCAGGAATAATCGTTGTTCACGAACACCCAACCACCGAAAAACAGCGCGCCCAACCAAACGAACCCCATCAAGAACAGGGACCCGGTGTAGAAACGCTCCTGGCTGAGCGAGGGCACCTGCACCTGTTCGTCCGGGTTGGAGGGGTCCTTGCCGATCAGATAGTCCAGCACCGGAATGATGCCGAACACCACGAAGTAGATGAACCAGGCCCAGTAATCCTGGGTGCCGGCCTCCCGGCCCACCAGGGCACTGAACGGCAGCAGCGGCAGAACCAGGGCCCAGAACCCCAAATATCCCCATTTTTTTATTTTCAGCATGGTGTCGGAATGCATCTTGGCGAACATCGTTTGGCCTCCTCCCCGGTACGCCGGGGGCAATCGGTGCGTCCTGTTTTCGTGGAATGACGGACGCGGGTCTCCCATGACTTTGTCAGTCCTCGATGGCAACATTAGCAGGGTTTCTTGAATTGTCAAACAACTCAATTCGTGACACAAGATCACCGGAGGCGGATAATGGCGGCTCAACGAAGGAGGAGTCAGGATGTCGCTGAAAGCGGTGAGTTTGAGCGAGCAGATCGCCGAACATCTGGCGGAACGGATCATTCGCGGGGAACTGGCCCCGGGAGAAAAGCTGCCCGAAGCGGAACTGGCGAAAAGCCTGGATGTGAGCACCAACTCACTCCGGGAGGCCTTCAGGCTGCTGGAAAAGCGGCACCTGATCGAACTGCAACCGCGCCGGGGCGCACGGGTCTGCGAGGTCACCGAAAGCCAGGTCCGCGACCTCTACGACTTCCTGTTCCTGCTGCTCTCGCACATGGCCGCCCGGGCCGCCCGGGACTGGCAACCCGGCCAGATCGAGGATCTGGCCGCCATGCTGCCGGAACTGGAGCGCCACTATCAGGCCGACGACATGCCCGGCGCCCACCAGGTGGCCTTCCGCTTCGTGGAGCTCGCCACCCGCCGGTTCGCCAACAACAGCTACCTGGCCGCCGACATCGAGGACCTGGTCCCCCTGCTCAAGCGCTTCTCCTACATCGCCCTGCAGGAAGAAACCACGGAATTCGACGGCTCCCTGCGCATCTTCCAGCGCCTGCTGGAGAACGTCCTGGGCCGCAACCCCGAGCAAGCCGCCGCCGACATCCGCGAATACGGCGACAACCAGTGCCGCATCGTGCTCAGAGCGGTAGCCAAGCGCTACGCGGCCTAGCGGGCCTTGAGGCGAAGAACCGGGCCGCCCCAACTATCAGCACCTTTACTTGCCCAGCCTTCAGTCTGCTTGATGACATGTCGAAATTGACATAGCATGTCGAACATGAGCCCCAAGGACAAGCCACTGATCTGGCTACATGGATACGTAAAGACGCCGCCTTTCTCGGCCGCCGCCAGATTAGAGGCGGGTTATCTGCTGCGTGAACTGCAGCGCGGTGTAGCGCTGACCATGCCGCACTCCAGACCCATGCCCTCCATAGGCGCTCATTGCCACGAACTTCGCATCACGGACGACGACAAGATCTGGCGTATATTTTACCGGATAGATACGGATGCCATTGTCATAGCGGATATTGTTAAGAAGAAAACCGGCAAAACTCCGAAGACGGTAATCTACACATGTAAGGCCAGATTCAGGATGTATGATGATGCATGCGAATAAACGTAAGAAGCTCGAGGAAAAGGGCTGGAAAATTGGCGATGCGGACGAGTTCCTGGAACTCACGCCAGAAGAATCCGCCTACATTGAGATGAAGCTGGCGCTCAGCCAGTCTCTCAAAGAGAGTCGACGCAAGAAAAATCTGAGCCAGGTCGAGCTGGCGAAGCTGATCAAATCCAGCCAGTCTCGCGTTGCGAAAATGGAAGCTGGCGACCCGAGTGTCTCCTTGGATCTGCTTATGAAATCATTGCTTGCGCTTGGAGCCTCACCGGAGGAAGTGGGCAAAGTAATCTCTTCAGGCAAGCCCCGAGCAGCCTAGCCCAATACCAAGTGGCAACCAGCAGAGCTTTTGCTCTACGGGGCGGCCAGACACGCCTCAATCGATCTCTTCATATAGGCAACAAGCGCGTCAAAACCCGCTCGCCCGTCCCATCGATCACTTTCTTCAGAACAATGGCAAGATCAGGATCGCGGACCGGCTCCGGCACGCCTCCCGCCTCAAAGTCCTCTCGCAACCATTCACCGTATACAAACTCGGCCTTAGGAGGGAATCGCCAAGGCACGACCTCGGCCACCGTGATCACCGTCAGCTCCAACGGCCGCATGCCCCGACGATTCCCAACCGCGCCGGATACGCTCACTAACCGGGAGACCAGGGCCCTTCGTTGCTCGAAGGTAGGCGGCTCAACCACCGCGACCAGGACGTCCACGTCACTGTCGCGCCTTAAACCACCCACCACGGCGGAGCCAAACAGGAAATGCCGATGATCGAACCACCCAGCACAGCCTCAACGACCGACCGTGCCTGCTTCGCTTCGTCGGGTATCTCTGCATTCGCCATATAAGCCGGGGTATCCTCGCGCCGTTTACTACCCGTTTTTCCCGCAAGACACGGTGGGAATGCACTTGATCAGCTCGTTATGCATCACTCTTGAACTCCCGGATCTGCTTTGCTCGGAGTAGCAGATACAGCGCAAACCCAACCGCCACTCCCGGCACAATGCCAAGCAGCAAGCAAACCCACCCCTTTCGAACCTCATAGGCCTTGGCCTCATAAGCCACCCAGACAGCAAGGATGACCCAGCAAACAAGCACATCCGTCGAATAGCCGCTCGAATAGGGGTTCACGAACCCCGCCGCGAACGCGCCCCATACATCGGGGTTCTCAAAAAGCGGCGGCAAAACGGTCACAGCAAAGAAAACCGTGAAGAAAAGAGCAGCGACAACCAATATTGCTTTAAAGACTGATTCGGGCATCTTTATTCTCTCTCTGTCGTAATCCATAACGCCATTAATAATTGGCGCCGGCTGATTTATTCCATATAACTCATTTAGTTCCTTATATGGTGGTGGGCTTCTCCCTCTTTCACCACATCAACGCGCTTTCGGGAATCCAGTCTAATACCGCCTGCGCGGTACTACTCGTGCGACCACCAACACATAATCGGATGAATATTCAGCCCCGCGACGACCTGCCGGCACTACCCTCGCTTGATGGCTCAGCTAGACAGCCTTCACCTCGAAATCCGACGAGTACTGCCAGGTCTTCCTCGAATGCTTGTATCTGGGCATTGCCCACCTCCTCGCGTTAGGAGAAGGTGTCCACCAAAACGGTGGGAGCTACACGGTCGGCTTCATTCACTTGTCAGCCACCGCTCTCGATAACATTCAGAAGGTGCAAACTAACGATAGCAAGCGCAGCCGTAGCAATATTCGTTGACACAGGGTTAAAAGCTGCCGCCAGCAATATGGGCTTCATCAGGGCCACAAATGCCAGCAAACCGATCATTGCAATCACTGTAAGCACCATTGGCCATCGATGACGCCAAAATACCAAGACAACAACTGACATGACGATCTCCAGCACGCCGCCGATGGTTGCCAACTGCAATGCGCCAGCTGGTGAAAAACCAGCTGCCACATTCATGGCCAGTTCATCCTCGTGGGGATAAAGCAGTTTCGGGATCAAGCCATGATAGAACCAAATAAAGGCGATAGCGCCACGGCAAACTGCATAGCTAAAAGATGGACTACTCGCCCAGGAACCTGGATTCATGGTCTTTATCCGGAATCACGCAAGCCTCATGGCGGCCAAAAAGCTTGTAACGATTTAAAGCGACACGGTCGTACAGCCAGTCCCGAATGACTGAGGGAACAACCCAGCCAATACAGACGAATGGCCATGGCCACGGCAGCCGAAACATCACTCTGAAAAACGCAGAGGACTTTGTGTAAACGTTGCCCCCTTCAACAAGCAGCATGGTTTTGTAGTAATCCTTTGAAAAACCATGCGATTCCAAAATCGCTTGGCCATCAGGTGACTGAACGGTAGCCAACTTAAACCGACGTTTTTTATCGAACCTAATCAGGAACCGAGCCCACAAGGAGCACAGTCGACAAACTCCGTCGAACAGGACCACCCTATCTTCGGGGGGAATCTTTGGTTTAGATCGCGATTGCTGTTTCATCATCAAGACAACGCTTAGCACAGCCGCCGAAGGTCGGTCTGCTGCTTATTTTTAGGTTCGATACAGCATTCAGACACATCAAGTCACCCTTAATTTTCTGACCAGAGGAAAATAACATGCAGCCAAAATCGCTGTGCCACCTAAGAACCATTCTCCACCCCCGCCAAAATATGCTTTTACCCATTCTCCTCCCTCTGGTCCAGCGAATAGGAACGCGGCCAAGAAGAAAAGAACAAGGTTTGTAACTAGCCCCAATCCCGAAGCCGCTATTACTGCGTAAAACTTTTGCACGATGGGATTTCGATCAATCACTTCTACACCTAACAGGTATTAGGACGCCGGCTCGAATATCCAGTGAACGAGCGGGCGTCATATCTTGTAAACCGGCATGTAATGGCTTCAGATCAAACCAGAAATCTCCAGCCCGGACAAACCGGGATAACGCCCTGTCGCGAAAGCACAAGAAAACGCGGCCGAAGCCGCGTTCTTGTGTCGGTACCGCTCGCGCTGTGCGCGGCGGCCGAAGGTCTGCCCGCGTGGGGCGGGTATTTACCAGGTCACGCTGAAGTCGGTGACGCGGCCGCTTTTCCAGAGGTTTTTGGCGCCGTTGGGGGGCAGGCAGCTGGTGCGGCGGTTGCCGTTGAAGCCGCACAGGGCTTCGTCCCAGTCCGGGGAGCCGGTGGTGTTATAGCCGTAGGCGCCGTTGCCTTTGGGGACCGCCGGTTTGAGGCGTACATAGCCGCGGCCGCCGCTGCTGTCCTGGACTTTTAGCCAGAGGGTGGTGGAGGACGGGAGCGAGCAGTTGCCGTTGCCGGTCCATTTGTAGGAGCCGCTGACGGTGGGTTCGCCCATGAGGCTGTCGAGTTTGTAGATGACCTGCATGCTGCTGACCTGGCAGCTGCCGACGCGGAAGTTGTGGCGGCTTTGCGAGCCGGAGCCGGGGCCGACGGCGAGCGCGGCCACCGGGGCGGCGAGGAACAGGGCGGCGAGGCCGCGTTGGAGAGAGGAAGAAAGGATCATGGTGGTGTCCCCAGTAATGACGGTATACGCCGGATAATCCACGCTCTGGAACCGGGGCGCATGCCCCATCTGGGGGGTGCGGTGGCGCGTGCGTCAGTGGCCGAGCAGGGCGCTCACCACGCCGTCGGCCAGGGCGTCCCGGTGTTCCAGGGGGCTGGCGGGCATCAAGCCGTCGAGCCAGGGGCGGGCCAGGTAGTCCACCGGGCCGAATACCAGGGCCAGCACCAGGGTGGGGCGGCGGGCCAGGGGGCGGGTTTCCGGCCAGCGGTTCAGCCAGTGACTCAGGGCGGTGAAATAGCGTCCGTTGGCGTCGCGCAGTTGGGGGCCGGCCAGGCTCTCCAGTCGGGGACGGGCGGTGAGCAGGAAGCGGGCCCAGTCCGGGTGCGCCACGATCCATTCCAGGTAGTCACCGACCAGGGCGCGCAGGCCGGCTTCGGCGGAGTCGCCCCGGGCCATGGCGGCCATGGCGATCTCGCCGAAGTGCTCCACGCCGGCCACGAACAGGGCGGTGAACACGCCCTGTTTGTCGCCGAAATGGTGGTAGAGGCTGCCCACGCTGACGCCACTGCGGGCACGGATCGCTTCGATGGTGACCGCGTCCATGCCGCTTTCCGTGGCGCAGGCCAGGGCCGCCGCCAGTACCCGTTCCCGGGCACCGGGGCGGGGCCGCAGGGGGCTTGCTTCGCTCATACTAGAATCCTATTCTAGAATAATATTCTAATTCACTGTTTCCTAGAGGTTGCCATGACACCGCAAGAATTGCAGGCCCTGGGCGAGCGCGTGCTGGAGGCCCAGCCGTTCAGCCGTTTCCTGGGGGCGCGTCTGGATCGTTTCGTGGAGGGGGAGGCCCAGCTTTCCCTGGCGCTGAAACCGGAGTTCCTGCAGCAGCACGGCCGCCCCCACGGCGGCGTGCTCAGCTATCTGGCGGACAATGCCCTGACCTTCGCCGGTGGTTCGCTGTACGGCGACGGCCTGACGCTGGAGTTCAAGATCAACTACGTGAAGGCGGCCAAGGGCGATACCCTGGTGGCCCGCGCCCGGGTGGAGAGCGCGGGTCGTCAGGCGGCGGTGTGCCGGTGCGACCTGTTCGCGGTGGCCGACGACGGCGCCGAGACCCTGTGCGCCGTGGCCCAGGGCACCATCATGGCGCCGGCGGCCTAGGCCGGATCAGCGGCCGAGAATATCCCGGGCGATGATTTCCTTCATGATCTCGCTGGTGCCGCCGTAGATGCGCTGGATGCGCGCGTCCACGAAGTCCCGGGAGATGGGGTATTCCTTCATGTAGCCGTAGCCGCCGAACAGTTGCAGGCACTGGTCGGCCACCTTGCCTTGCAGCTCGGTGGTGGTGAGCTTGGCGATGGAGGCGTTGGCGGTGCTCAGCTCGCCCCGGTCGTACTGGTCGGTGCACTGGGCGCAGAAGGCTTTGTTGACCTGGACCTGGGCGTGCAGGTCCGCCAGCACGAAGCGGGTGTTCTGGAATTTGCTGATGGGCTGGCCGAAGGCCTGGCGCTCCTGGGTGTAGGTGACGGTGCGCTCGATCATGCCTTCGCAGGCGGCGACGGCGCCCAGGGCCAGGATCAGGCGCTCGCGGGGCAGCTCGTTCATCAGGTTGAAGAAGCCCTTGCCTTCGCCGCCGAGGATCTGGTCGGCGCCCACTTTGACGCCCTCGAAGAACAGCTCGGAGGTGTCGGCGGCGTGGTGGCCCATCTTCTCCAGGTTGCGGCCCCGGGAGAAGCCCGGCAGGGAGGCGTCCACGGTGAACAGGGTGACGCCCTTGGCGCCGGCGTTGGGGTCGGTCTTGGTAGCGAGCACGATGACGTCGCAGTGCTGGCCGTTGGTGATGAAGGTTTTCTGGCCGTTGATCACGTAGCCGTCGCCGTCTTTTTCGGTGCGGGTTTTCATGCCTTGCAGGTCGGAGCCGGCGCCGGGTTCGGTCATGCCGATGGAGCCCACCGCTTCGCCGGTGACCATTTTCGGCAGCCAGGCCTGTTTCTGCTCCTCGGTGCCCAGGTGCAGGATGTAGGGGGCGACGATGTCGGAGTGCACGGACAGGTTGGAGGCGAGCGCGCCGAAGCCCATGCGCGAGGCTTCTTCCACCATCACCGCGGAGAGCCGGAAGTCGGCGCCGAAGCCACCGTATTGCTCGGGCACGTCCACGCACAGCAGGCCGTTTTCGCCCATGCGGTTCCACAGTTCGCGGGGCAGTTTCTCGTCCTTTTCCCACTGATCGTAGTGGGGCTGCACTTCCTTCTCCAGGAACTTGCGGACGTTGTCGCGGAACAGGTCGATTTCGTTCTGATCAAGCATGGGGCGCCCTCTCTACTCTCTACAACGGCGAAAAGGCGGCTCCTGGCCGCCGGAGAAGGCAACAGTTTAGCGACTCTGGGCCACGCGGTCGCCGGCCGGGCGTGGCCGGCCGGTCACGGGTGGCGGGGGCTCAGTCGTCGGGCTGGACCACCACTTCGGCGCGCAGGGAATTGGCGACGAAGCAGTTGCGGTGGGCGGCGTCGTGGAGCTTTTTCAGGGCCGCCGGTTCCGGGTCGGTTTCGAACACCACCCGGGGGCGCAGCTCGATGCGGGTGATCGCCATGCGCCCGTCCTCGTTCTTCTCCACCACGCCCTGGGGGCGGTCCACGTAGCTGAGCACCTTGAGGTGCTGCTTGGCGGCGATGGACAGGAAGGTGAGCATATGACAGCTGGCGGTGGCGGCGATCACCGCCTCGTCCGGGTTGACCCGGTTGGCGGAGCCGAAGAATTCCGGCGACGCGGACGCCTGTACCACCTCGCCGCCGGCGAAGGTCCACTCGTGGGACCGGTCGAAGTTCTCGTATTCGAAACTGGCATCCGGCGCCAGATGCCAGGCCACGGTGGCGCCGTATTCACTCATGGTGCCTCTCCCCTTTTTTCCGGTTGTTACCGACACCATGCTACGCCTTCACGGGTCGCGCAATACTGAGCCGCGTCAACGTTTGATCGGCACCCCCAGATACTGCAGTTTCACCGCGTTTTGCGGAATCCGCAGATCGATGTTGGCGCTCAGGAAACCCAGCAGCCGGGTCAGCTTCACGTTTACCGGGATCGGGTTGCGGTTGTATTGCTGGATCGCCATGCGCCCGTTGGGCAGGAAGGTGAGCGGGCCGGCCAGATCCATGGTCAGCGGGTAGCTGTGCTGGTTGTGCTCGCCGCCCAGGGGCGCCTCCAGATACGGCGCGTCCAGGTAGAGGTCGACCTTGGCGCGGAATTCCGGCCCGTCCTCCGTTTCCAGAATCCAGCCGGGAATCAGGCCGTCGCGGTCGCCGCAGTCCCCGTCGCCCTGGCCCGCCGAGCAGGTGTAACGCATGCGCATCACCTGGGTGCCGGTGGGGCTTTCGATGGGGATGCCACCCTGGATCAGCACGTCCGCTTTCACGGTCACCGAGGACGCCAGGATCAGGGTGGGGTGCAGCGCCACCCGCACGCCGGGAATGCGCTCCTCCTCGGGCGTGGACGGGTCGTCGTAGGTGCCGGGGCCGAGCACCTCGGAGTTCAGGCCACCCACCACCTGGATGTCGCAGGCTTCCTGGGTGTCGCAGTCCAGGCGCGGGTTCTGGGTCAGGGTGCTGCCGCCTTGCACCTGCAGCCGGGTGGTGTTGAAGCCCGGTTCGCCGGCGGCGTAACCCGGCTCGCCGGGGTCGAAGCGGCCGTTGCCGTTGACGTCGGCGCTGGGCAGGTTGTCCAGGGCCTGGAACACCCCGACCTTGGCGGGCTCGCCCCGGAAATGGATCTCCAGGTCCGGGCCGCCCCAGTCCGGCTCCGGACCTTCCAGCAGAGCGGTCTGCAGCCGCAGGCCGGCGCTGGAGCAAATCGCCTCGCCGCTGCGGCAGTCGTCGCCGGCCTGGCCGGAGGCGCGGTTCACCGATTGCAGCGCGTAGCGGTAGGCGACGCCGGGCTCCCAGGGCTGGTCGGGCACGAAGGTCAGCACGCGGGCGTGTTTCTCCAGGCGGCCGGGGACCGCTGCCTGGCAGTCGTATTTGCGTTTATCGCCATCGGCCCGGGCCACCGGATCCCCGTTGCCGTCGGTAGCCACGCGCTCGACCCGGAAGCTGCCTTCGCCGCAGCGCTGGCCGAGGATCACCGAATCCGGGTCGATGTCCTGGGAAAAGGTGACGCGGATCGGCCGCTTGGCCGGCAGCCGCGACACCGGCAGGTGATCGTCGTCCCCACGGCTGCCCCGACACAGGCCATGGTCGCCCTCGGCGATGCGCCAGGTGGTCTTGTCCACGGCGCAGGGGAAGCCCGGATAGACGGTGGTGGCCACCGGCGCCACCGGGTCGCCCACCAGGGCCGGCAGGCGGAAATCGCGGCTCACCGGCAGCAGCGGGTTGGGCGGCTCGGCCAGGTCGGTGGCGCGGTCGTCCAGGGCCACCCGGTAGCGGCTACCGGGCCGCAGGGGCGTGGTGGGGCGCACCACCACGGTGGCGCCGTCCAGGGACCAGGTGAACGGTTCCGCCTGGCCGTCGCGGGTCAGCGACAGGGCCCGTTCCACGCTGTCCGGGTCCAGGGGCTCGCTGAAGTTAAGCACCAGGGGGTCGCCGGGCTTCACCGTGGTGGCCAGGCCGCCGTCCTCCACCCGGGGGGTCATCGATTGCAGCACCGGCGAGGTGGTGTCCGGCACCGGGGCCGGCGCGCCGGTCTGGTCCGGGTAGGATTCGGTGTGCAGGCTGAGCAGGCCGAAGCCGGTTTCCTGGCCCAGCACTTCCGGCTCCACCACGCCGAGGGCGTCCATCACCAGGCTGGCGCCATTGGTGCGCGCCTCGCCCACCAGTTCCACCTGCAGCAGGGTCTGGCTGAGGCCGCCGTTCGCCTCGGAATGCTCGGCGGTCATCGCCATGTCCACGTACAGCCGCACCTGGCGCGGCGCGTCGTCCCGGTTGCTGTAGGGGTTGGGCATCAGGTAGCCGGTGGCGTCGGACAGGAAGGTGACGGTGACATCGCCGGTTTCGATGCCGGCGGGCACGGTGCCGGCCACTTTCACGCTCACGTTGGTGCCGTTAAGCAGGCTGCCACGCGGAATGCGCAGCGGCGACACCTGGGGGAAATCGGGCTGGTAGGCCAGCTCGGTGAAGACATTGCCGCTTTGCTGGGTGGCGTCGCGGTCGCCGAGCAGCACCGCGTCGATGGGCACGCAGTTGAGCGGCGCGCCGGACAGTCGGGACATGGCGGCGTCCCCCGCGTGGCAGGGATCGGCCCGCTCCGAGGCGGGCGGCGTGTTCTGGACCATCACCGAGCGCGGCCGGGTATCCCGGGCCACCCAGCTGCGCTCCACCGGTTCGGCCAGGGTGGTGCCGTCAAAGGCCCGCACCGAGGTGTCCAGGGTCAGGGTGTAGCGCTCTCCGGGCCGCAGGTCCTGGCGCGGGTCCAGGCTTACCGCGTCGTCCTGGGCCAGCATCACCGCCGGTACCAGCTCGCCGCCCCGGGTGAGGCGCACGGACTGACCGTAGACCAGGCTGTCGGTGTCCAGCACCCGGCTGAAGCGCAGCCGCCAGGTGGCGAAATCCGTGGCCGGTTGTTGCTCGCCGTCCGGGGTCATGGAGACCAGCCGCAGGGGGCCGTCCCGGCGCCGCTCCCGGTTGGGGCCGTCCGAGTCGAAGCGGGTCCGGAACACCAGACCGTCGTCCGGAAAGGCGAACGTAACCTCGTCACCGCCCAGGCCGGTGAGGCGCAGACGGTAGAGGGTATTCGGCTGCAGCGGGCCGTCCGCCGGGCGCACCACCAGACTTCGCCCGTCGCCCACCACCCGGGGTGTCGCCAGCGGCACCGGGTTGCCTTGCCCGTCCTGGAGCAGCAGATCGCTGGCCACCGGGTTGTCCACCGGCGCGGACAGACGCAGCACCAAGGGCGTGTTCGGAGAAACCCGCTCCTGGCCGTGGTAGGGGTAGCTGTAGAACACCTCGCCGCCGTCCGCGCCAGTGCGCGGCACGGCGGCGCTGCCCCCGGCGCTGCCGCCACCTCCACCGCCGCAGGCGCTCAACGCGGCGAGGGCGGTTACCAACAACAGCACCGGGAGGGAAAAGGAATGCCTTGCCATGATCGTGGTCTCCAACGCCGCGCCGGGCGCCGGGCGGCGGTTTCTTGTTCTGGGGCCGCGCTCCGAGGGAGCGGGCTGGTACGCTTGTTCTACATTTGCACTAACGTACCACTTTTGCCCGGACAAGGAAGACCACGATTCCCGTCCTTACAAAAAACCAACAATCGGCGGCGGGTGCCCTCAGTCGGCGCGCAACCGGTCGGCCACGGCCCGCGCCACCCGCGGGCTGTAAAGCAGCGAGCAGTGGCCCAGGTAGGGCAGATGCAGGTTTTCCTCCGCGTTCTCGAGCACGGCGGTGGCGGCCGGCAGCACGAAGTTGTCCATCTCCGAGTAGAGGCAGAAGAAGCGGGCTCCGCCGGGGCATTCGCCCTCTTCCGCCAGTTCCTGGACGAAGGGGCTGCGGTAACGCATCTGGGCGGCGGCGCCCCGGGCCGGGAACAGGGCGGCGATGCGCGAGCCGTAGTGGGGGCTGCCCAGGGTGATCACCTTGCGCACCCGGCCGGCCAGACCCAGGTTCTTGATCGCGTAGCGGCTCAGGGGGCCGCCCATGGAGTGGCACACCAGGTCCACTTGCTCGGCGCCGGTGCGTTCCAGCACCCGCTCCACGTGGCGTGCCACCTGGTCGGAGAGCTTGCGCATATTGATGTGCGGCGGTGTGTAGCTCACCGCGTAAACGTTGCGGAACCCCCAGCGCCGCAGGCGCCACTGCATCCACAGAAAGTTGGCGCTGTTGCCGCCGTAGCCGTGGATCAGCACCACCGGCGGACGATCCGAGGGGTGGGCGCGCTTCGGCGAGGCGTCCTGAATCACGCGCAGCGGATAGGTGGCCACCAGGAAGGTCAGGCTGGCGGCCTCCAACAGCATGGCGCGCACCACCCGGCCGGGTTTCAGGGCCGGGGGCGCCTCGCCCAGCACCGGCTCCGGGAAATTGCGCCGGTCATAGTGCCAGACCAGATAGAAGGCCAGGGTGACGTAGGTGGGGATCAGGACGATCACCACCAGTACAACGGAAAGAATCCAGAACATGGCGGTCTCCAGTACCTCGATCACCGACCCTACCCCGGAGCGGCATCCTTGCTCAACGGAGCCGGCCCGAACACAACGGGCGCCGGCCATTGACCGGCGCCGGCGGCTGTGGCCGCCCGCCTGCCGCCATGGCACACTGCGGCTCCCCCCCAAGGCACCGGGACACACCCATGACCGAAACCGCGATCATCAACGAAGTGGGCCTGCGCGACGGCCTGCAGAACCAGCCCACGCCGGTGGATACCGATACCAAGGCGCGCATCGCCGAGGCCCTGGTGGCCGCCGGGGTGCGCTATCTGGAGCCGGTCAGCTTCGTCAGCCCCAAGGCGGTGCCGCGAATGGCCGACGCCGCCGCCCTCACCGAGCGGCTGCCGCGCCGGGACGACCTGCACTACACCGCCCTGGTGCCCAACCTGAAGGGCTACCAGCTGGCCCGGGACGCGGGCTACCCCACCGTGGCCCTGGTGCTTTCCACCACCGACACCTTCAACCAGCGCAACCTGAACATGAGCCTGGAGCAGGCGGCGGCCAGCTGCGAGGCGATTCTGGCGGCGGCCCGCCAGGACGGCGTCGCCACCCGCACCTACATCTCCGGCGCCTTTGCCTGCCCCTACGACGGGCCGGTACCGGTAAGCCTGAGCCAGTCCCTGGCGGAGCGCATGTTCGCCGCCGGCAGTGACGAGGTGGCCATCGCCGACACCATCGGCGGCGGCAACCCGCGCCAGATGAAGGACATCATGGGCCCGCTGATCCGCGACTTCGGCGCCGAGCGCTTCTACGTGCACCTGCACGATACCCGCGGCCTGGCGGCGGCCATGGCCTGGGAGGCGGCGGATCTGGGCGTGCGCCGCTTCGACGCCTCCCTGGGCGGCCTGGGCGGCTGCCCGTTCGCCCCCGGCGCCACCGGCAACATGGCCACCGAGGATCTGGCCTACCTGCTGGAGAGCGTCGGCCTGAAGACCGGCATCGACATCGAGGGGCTGCGCGAGGCCATCGCGCTGGCCGCCGACGCCACCCAGCGCCCCCTGGGCGGGCGCATCCTGTCCTGGATGGCGTCCCAGGAGCAGCAGGGCAAAACCGTCTGCGCCTGGTGACGGGGCCTTTGCTCACACCGCGCCATCAACCGATGCGGAGCGTCGCCATGGCATCCGCGTAGGGGGCCACCGGCGTGGGCCGGTGGGTGTGCCGGTCCAGCAACACCATGACGCTCTCCGCCGCCGCCACGGCCTCACCGTCCACGGTAATGCCACCGCTGAGCACGAAGGAGGTGTTACCCACCCGGCCCAGGCCGGAGGCCAGGCGCACCTCGCCCAGGCTGCGATCCCAGCGGCCGAAACTCAGATCAATGCGCGCCACCAGCAGCCCCAGCTCCGGTTGGCGCAGCTCGGTGAGCGAACCGGCCCGGGCCTGCTCCGCGTAGCGCGCCAGGGCCAGCTCGGAAAGGCCCCGGTCCGGGTCCAGATCCACGTAGCGGGCGCTCAGCGGCACCTGCAGGGGGTAGCCGGCGAAGGCCCCGGCGTCCAGGGCGGTCTCCGCCGGCCAGACCGCCTCCAGGGGCCGCTCGCCCAGGGCCCGCGACACGTCGTCCGGCAGCGCCACCCAACGATCCCCTTGCCAGGCCCCCAGCAGGCAATCCTGCACGCCCACGCAGTCCCCGTGCTGGAACAGGGCGGTGCGCAGGTGGACACTGTCGGCGTCCGCCCCCAGCACCGCCGCCGTGGCGGTGACCGGATGGGGATAGTGGGTTTCCCCCAGGAACTGGGTCAGGGTCCGGCGCGGGCGCAGCAGTACGTCGTCCGAGTACCACACCGGCCGGTCCAGGGTGTCCATGAGCAGGCGAGTGCGCGCTTCCAGATGAAAACTCTGTACCGCCACGTTGTTGACGTGGCGCTCGGTGTCCAGGTGGCTGTAGTGGGGCACCAGGGGCAGATGGAAGGGGTAGGCGTCCGGCGTGCGCCAGATGCCGTCCGGTTTGCTGCCAGGGTTCAAGGTTCGCTCTCCCAAAACGATTTCAAGGCCGCAAGCCTACCGCCGCCGGCGGCCGGCGCCCAGGGGCGGCGATGACCAAAACCGCCGGACCGGCGTCGTAACTGGTGGTTGCGGGGGCCCCGGGGCTGGCCAATCATGAACGGTCACGCTTGCATCGAGGAGTCGCCATGGACCTGCCCGTTTTCAACACCCTGGAATTGACCGTCGACGACGACGGCATCGCCACCCTTTACCTGAACCGCCCGGAGAAGATGAACGCCTTCAACCGGGAGATGAAGGACGAGCTGCTGGCCGCCTTCGACTTCACCGACCAGCACGACGAAGTGCGCGCGGTGATCGTCACCGGCAAGGGCCGTGCCTTCTGCGCCGGCGCCGACCTGTCCTCCGGGGGCGATACCTTCGATTACAAGAAGCGCGGTGGCGAAGGCGCCAACCCGGACGACGCCCACCGGGACGGCGGCGGCCAGGTGGCGATGCGCATCTACCGCAGCCTCAAGCCGGTGATCGGCGCGGTGAACGGCGCCGCCGTGGGCGTGGGCATCACCATGCAGCTGCCCATGGACGTGCGCATGGCTTCCGAGGACGCCAAGTTCGGCTTCGTGTTCTCGCGCCGGGGCATCGTCAACGAGGCCGCCTCGTCCTGGTTCCTGAGCCGGGTGGTGGGCATCTCCTCGGCCCTGGAATGGTGCTTCACCGGCCGCGTCTTCAAGGCCGACGAGGCCAAGGAGCGCGGCCTGGTGCGTTCGCTGCACAAGCCCGAGGACCTGTACCCGGCGGCGGTGGCCCTGGCCAAGGAGATGGTGGAACAGAGCGCGCCGGTGTCGGTGGCGGTGATCCGCCAGATGATCTGGCGCATGGCCGGCGCCGAGCACCCCATGGAGGCGCACAAGCTGGACAGCAAGGCGATGAAATCCCGGGGTGGCTCCGAGGACGTGAAGGAAGGGGTTATGTCGTTTTTGGAGAAGCGCCCGGCGGTGTTCCCGGACAAGGTGTCCCGGGATTTGCCGGACTTCTTCGACTGGCAGGGTGAGCCGCCGTTCGAATAGGCGGATCGCGGCTGAAGCCGCGATGCCGCGATGCCGCGATCAGTGAAGCTGGAACAGAATCTTCACGAACTGCACCCCCAGCAGCACGATCAACGGGCTCAGATCGAGCCCGCCCATGTCCGGCAGCAACCGCCGGCAGGGCGCCATGATCGGCTCGGTGATCTGGATCACCACCCGCACGATGGGGTTGGAAGGGTCCGGCGCCACCCAGCTCAAAATCACCCGGATCAGCACCGCCCAGAAGATGTAGTTAAGCAGCAGGGTGGCCAGCTCACGCAGGGTGTACACCAGCAACTGCGGGCCGATGCCGGCGGGCAGGCCGCCGGTCTGGATCGACAGCAACATCAGCGCCTTCACCACGATCAGCAGCACCACCAGTACCAGGGAAGCGATGTCCATGCCCCGGTAGCCGGGAATGATGCGCCGCAGCGGCGCCAGCAACGGATTGGTGGCGCGCAGCACGAACTGGGAAATCGGGTTGTAGAAATCCGCCCGTGCCACTTGCAGCACGAAGCGGGTCAAAACGATGAAGATGTAGACGCTGAACGCGAAATCGATCAGGAAAACCGCGGCACCCTGAGGGTTCATGGTGACTCCAGACTGTCCGTTTGGCGTCAGAGTATTGGGGTAAAGCGGAACGGTTTCAAATTTTACTCGGCCAGCTCCTCGGAGCGCTCCCGGGCGGCGGCCACGGCGGCCTGGACCTGCTCGCGGAACCCAGCTTCCTCGAACACGCCGAGGGCGGCGGCGGTGGTGCCGCCGGGGCTGGTGACCCGCTGGCGCAGGATTTCCGGGCCGGCCTCGCTGGTGATCGCCAGCTGGGCGGCGCCCCAGGCGGTCTGCAGCACCATCTGCCGGGCGGTGGCGGCGTCCAGGCCCTGGGCCACGGCGGCGTCGATCAGGGATTCCATGAGCAGGAAGAAGTAGGCCGGGCCGGAGCCGGACACCGCGGTGACCGCGTCCAGTTCCTTCTCTTCCTCGAACCAGAAGGTCAGACCCACGGCGCTGAGAATCTGGCCGGCCATGGCTTTCTGTTCCTCGCTCACGCCCTCGGCGGCGAACAGGCCGGTGGCGCCGGCCTGGACCAGCGCCGGGGTGTTGGGCATGCAGCGCACGATGGGGGCGTCGCCCAGCCATTCGCGCAGGTTGGCCACGGTGACGCCGGCGGCGATGGAAATCACCATGGGCTGGCGTTCGGCGATGATCTCGCGCAGGTCGGCGCAGGCGTCGCCCATTACCTGGGGCTTCACCGCCAGCACCAGCACGTCCACGCGGCGGGCCACGTCCAGGTTGTCGTGGGTAACGTGAACCCGGTGCAGCTGGGAGACTTCATCCAGCCGATCCTTGGACGGGTCGCTCATCCAGATGCGCGCCGGGCGGATGCCCTTGGCGATCATGCCGCCGGCCAGGCTGTTGGCCATGTTGCCGGCCCCGATGAATCCAATCAGTTGCTGTGCCATAACTGCGCCATTCCTTTATTGGCCGTCCGCTTTGGGCGGGCGCGGACCGAACAGGGCGGTGCCCAGCCGGATCACGGTGGCGCCTTCTTCGATGGCCACCGGATAGTCCGCGCTCATGCCCATGGACAGGGTGTCGAGGGCCGGCATTGTATTGCGCAATTGTGACAGTGTCATGGCGAGACGCCGGAACGCCGCCCGGTTGCGGTCCTCCGCGTCGGCACGGGGGATCGCCATCAGGCCGCGCAGCCGCAGCCGGGGCCATTCCGCGAACCGGGCCGCCAGCGCCGGCACCTCCGCCAGGGGCAGGCCGCTTTTGCTGGCTTCGTCGTCCAGGTTCACCTGCAGGCAGACCTGCAGCGGCGGCAGCCCCTCCGGGCGCTGATCGTTGAGGCGGCGGGCGACCTTGGCGCGGTCCACGGAATGCACCCAGTGGAAGTGCTCGGCCACTTCCCGGGTCTTGTTGGACTGCAGCGGGCCGATGAAATGCCAGATCAGCTCGCGGCCGGCCAGGGCCGGCATCTTGTCCAGCGCTTCCTGGAGGTAATTCTCGCCGAAATGGCGCTGGCCCTGGTCCGCCAGGGCGGCGATCTCAGTGGCGCCCCGGGTCTTGCTCACCGCCAGCAGGGTGACCGAGTCCGGGTCCCGTCCGGCGGCGGCGCAGGCGGCCTGAATTCGTGCGCGAATCGAGGTTAGCGGCGTATCGGCGTCGGGCATGATTGAATGGCTTCCGGGGAGCGGTTAGTTTAAGACTCTGCGAAATTCTACTGAGAAGAATACCGAAACCCATGGACATCACCGAACTGCTTGCCTTCAGCGCCAAAAACGGCGCCTCGGATTTGCACCTCTCCGCCGGGCTGCCGCCGATGATCCGCGTCGACGGGGACGTGCGCCGGATCAATCTGCCGCCCATGGAACACAAGGAAGTCCACGCGCTGGTCTACGACATCATGAACGACAAGCAGCGCAAGGACTACGAGGAGTTCCTGGAGACCGACTTCTCCTTCGAAGTGCCCGGGGTGGCGCGCTTCCGGGTCAACGCCTTCAACCAGAACCGGGGCGCCGGCGCCGTGTTCCGGACCATTCCCTCCAAGGTGCTGACCATGGAGGATCTGGGCATGGGCAAGGTGTTCCAGAAGATCTCGGACTTCCCGCGCGGCATCGTCCTGGTCACCGGGCCCACCGGTTCCGGTAAGTCCACCACGCTGGCGGCGATGATGGACTACATCAACGAGTCCCGCTACGAGCACATCCTCACCATTGAGGACCCGATCGAATTCGTGCACGAATCGAAGAAGTGCCTGGTCAACCAGCGGGAAGTGCACCGCGACACCCTGGGCTTCGCCGAGGCGCTGCGCTCCGCCCTGCGGGAGGACCCGGACATTATTCTGGTGGGCGAATTGCGGGACCTGGAAACCATTCGCCTGGCGCTGACCGCCGCGGAAACCGGCCACCTGGTGTTCGGCACCCTGCACACCACCAGCGCCGCCAAGACCATCGACCGGGTGGTGGACGTGTTCCCCGCCGAGGAAAAGGCCATGGTGCGCTCGATGCTGTCCGAATCCCTGCAGGCGGTAATCTCGCAGACGCTGATGAAGAAGAACGGTGGCGGCCGGGTGGCGGCCCACGAGATCATGATCGGCACCGCGGCGATCCGGAACCTGATCCGCGAGGACAAAGTGGCGCAGATGTACTCCGCCATCCAGACCGGCGGCGCGCTGGGCATGCAGACCCTGGACCAGTGCCTGCAGGGCCTGGTGCAGAAAGGCCTGGTGTCCCGGGAAGCGGCCCGGGAAAAAGCCAAGACCCCGGACGCCATTTAAGGGAGCCCCCATGGAATTCGAGGATCTTCTCAAGCTGATGGTGCAGAAAGGCGGTTCGGACCTGTTCATCACCGCCGGCGTGCCGCCCAGCATGAAGGTCAACGGCAAGGTGCTGCCGGTGACCCGCAACGCCCTGACCCCGGACATGACCCGGGATCTGGTGCTCAACGTGATGAACGAAAAACAGCGCAAGGAGTTCACCGAGCACCACGAGTGCAACTTCGCGATCTCCGCCCGGGGCATCGGCCGCTTCCGGGTGAGCGCCTTCTACCAGCGCAACCTGGTGGGCATGGTGCTGCGCCGCATCGAGACCAAGATTCCCAACGTGGACGACCTGCGTCTGCCGCCGGTGATCAAGGACCTGGCCATGACCAAGCGCGGCCTGGTGCTGTTCGTGGGCGCCACCGGCACCGGTAAGTCCACCTCCCTGGCGTCGATGATCGGCCACCGCAACAAGAACTCGAAGGGCCACATCATTTCCATCGAGGACCCGATCGAATTCGTGCATCAGCACCAGGGCTGCATCGTCACCCAGCGCGAGGTGGGCATCGACACGGACTCCTTCGAGGTGGCCCTGAAGAACACCCTGCGCCAGGCCCCGGATGTGATTCTGATCGGCGAGGTGCGCAGCCGCGAGGTGATGGACTACGCCATCGCCTTCGCCGAAACCGGCCACCTGTGCCTGGCCACCCTGCACGCCAACAACGCCAACCAGGCCCTGGACCGGATCATCCACTTCTTCCCCGCCGACCGGCACGGCCAGCTGTACATGGACCTGTCGCTGAACCTGCGCGGCATCGTCGCCCAGCAGTTGATTCCCACCCCGGACGGCAAGGGCCGGCGCGCCGCCATCGAGGTGCTGCTCAACACGCCGCTGGTGTCCGACCACATCCGCAAGGGCGAGATTCACCTGCTCAAGGCGTTGATGGGCAAGTCCCGCGAGCAGGGCATGCAGACCTTCGACCAGGCGCTCTACGACCTCTACGACGCCGGCGAGATCACCTACGAGGACGCCATCGCCCACGCTGATTCGCCCAACGATCTGCGCCTGATGATCAAGCTCGGCAACGAAACCGATGCCTCCAGCCTGGACCACGCCACCCGTGGCCTGACCATCGAGAACCCGGACTGAGCCCGGCCCCGGGCTTTTGCCTTCTTTTACGATTGCCCGCCGGCCCACGCTAGGGCCGGCCGCCGCCGCCATGCTATGCATGGTCGGCGACGTTCAAGCCGCCAAGCGGTTCATCGGAAAAGGAGAGCACGATCATGAACAAGTTCGCTTCCGCCCATTGGGAAGGCGACATCAAGAAGGGCAAGGGCACCATTTCCACCCACAGCGGCGCCCTCAAGGATCAACCCTACGGCTTCAATACCCGCTTCAAGGACGAGCCCGGCACCAACCCGGAAGAACTGATCGCCGGGGCCCACGCTGGCTGTTTCTCCATGGCGTTCTCGCTGCAGCTGGGCAACGCCGGCTACACCGCGGACAGCATCGACACCCAGGCCAAGGTCACCCTGGACAAGGACGGCGACGGCTTCAGCATCACCAAGGTGCACCTGGACATGACGGCCAAAATTCCTGGCATCGACGACGCTGAGTTCCAGAGCATCGCCAAGGCGGCAAAGGAAGGTTGCCCGGTATCCAAGGTGCTCAACGCGGACATCACCCTGGACGCCAAACTGGAAAGCTGAGCCCGCACCCCGCCCGGCACCCGGGCGGGGTGCTTACACCAAATTGCTCTCCCTACCTACACGGTTCCGAGAGGGGGAAATGCTGCGCGGGCGCCGGGCCCTGAGCCCGGAAATGGCCCTGCGCCTGGCGCGGCTGTTCGGATGGTTTCGTGGTTCGGGGCCGGCGGTCAGGCCGCCGGTTCGGTGAGGGAGCCGGCGCGATAATCGCGCAGGGCCTGCTCGATCTCTTCCTGGGTGTTCATCACGAAGGGGCCGTACTGGGCAATCGGCTCGCCCAGGGGCTTGCCCGCCAGCAACACCAGCCGCGCGCCCCGGGCGCCCGCCTCCAGGGTGACCTGGTCGCCGTCATCAAGCACCGCGGTGTGTTCCGCCGGCACGTCCTCGCCGGCCACCGAAAGACTGCCTTCGAACAGATACAGAAAGGCGTTGTAGCCGGCTTTCAGCGGCACCGTAACCTGCTCGCCGGGACGCAGTTTCAGGTCCAGGTAGAGCGGGTCGGTGCTGCCGCCTTTCACCGGGGCGCTCAGCGTCTCGCCGTCCACCACCACCTCACCGGCGATCGCCTTCACTTGGCCGCCGCCGGGCAGATCCAGGCGCGGCATCTCGGTGTCGGCCACATCCCGGTAGCCGGCGGGCTTCATCTTTTCGGCGGCGGGCAGATTGATCCACAGCTGGAAGCCGCGCAGCAGGCCATCCTGCTGCTGGGGCATTTCCTCGTGGATGATGCCGCGCCCGGCGGTCATCCATTGCACGCCGCCCTGCTTGAGGTCGCCCTCGTTGCCCAGGTGGTCGCGGTGCTTCATGTGCCCCTCGATGAGATAGGTCACGGTCTCGAAGCCGCGGTGCGGGTGCGCCGGGAAACCGGCGATGTAGTCGTCCGGGTTGTCCGAGGAGAAGGCGTCCAGCATCAGAAACGGATCCAGCCGCACCGCCGGGTTATGGCCCAGGGCACGCTTGAGCCGGACGCCGGCGCCGTCGGACGTTTCCAGGGCGCGAATGGTGTGCAGTACACGACGTTCTTTCATGGTTGCCTCCTCGCCCTCTCGGGCGTCAATCCCACGGTGCCCGGTCAGGCACCGCGTATCTCCCGCTCGCCCAGACGGTCGCGGTCATGGGGCGCGGACGGATTCAGTTGCGGGCCGATCGGGATGATCCCGTGGGGATTCACCGTGGGGTGGCTCCGGAAGTAGTGGTGGCGAATGTGGTCCATCCACACCGTGTCCGCCACCCCGGGCAGTTGATACAGCTCGTGCAGGAACCCGTTCAGGTTCGGGTAATCCACGATGCGTTTGCGGTCGCACTTGAAGTGCGTGACGTAGACTGGGTCGAAGCGCACCAGGGTGGTCCACAGCCGCAGGTCCGCCTCGGTGAGGGTGTTGCCCACCAGGTAGCGGCTCTCGCCGAGCCGGCGCTCCAGATCCTCAAGGGTGTCGAACAGGGCGGTCACCGCCTCGTCGTAGGCCTCCTGGCCGGTGGCGAAACCGGACTTGTAGACGCCGTTGTTGACCCGGTGATAGACCGGCTCGTTGATCGCCTCGATGGCCTCGCGCAGGTCCTCCGGGTAGTAGTCCCCGGGCCGGGCGCCCAGCTCGTCGAAGGCGCCGTTGAGCATGCGGATGATTTCCGCCGACTCATTGCTGACGATGGTTTCGCGCTCCTTGTCCCACAGCACCGGCACCGTCACCCGGCCGGTGTAATGGGCGTCCGCCTTCAGGTAGAGCTGGTAGAGCTTGTCCAGGCCGTACAACGGGTCGCCGGTGGCGCCATTGAAGTCATCGCGCAGCTCCCAGCCATTCTCCAACATCAACGGGTGCACCACCGAGACGCCGATGTGCGCCTCCAGCCCTTTCCAGGCGCGCATCATCAGAGCGCGGTGGGCCCAGGGGCAGGCGTAGGACACGTACAGATGGTAGCGGCGCTTTTCCGCCTTGAAGCCGCCCTGGCCGGAGGGGCCGGCGGCGCCGTCAGCGGTCACCCAGTTGCGGAACTGGCTTTCCGAACGCTGGAAACGCCCGCCGGTGCTCTTGGTGTCGTACCACTTGTCCTGCCATTGTCCGTCGACCAGCAGTCCCATGGTTCCTCCTTCAATTTCTCGCAATTGCTCGTTGCCCGTGTCGCGGACGGGGCCAGGCCGCCGCCCTCAGGCGGCCGCCGTTTCCAGGGCGGTCAGTTCGGCGGCGATCTCCGCATCGGCGCGCGCCAGCGCCTGGCGCTTCACCTCGTCACTGATGTTGAGACCCTCGGCGTAAACGAAGCGCACGTCCTGGACACCCATGAAACCGAAAATCTGCTTCACGAACGCCGTGGTGGTCTCGTAGGGCTGGCCGGCGTGCACGCCACCGTGGGCGGCGAACACCCGCACCGGTTTGTCGTCGATCAGCCCCACCGGGCCGGTCTCGGTGTATTTGAAGGTGACGCCGGCGCGGGCGATGTGATCGATCCAGGCCTTGAACTGGGTGGGCGCGCCGAAGTTGTACATGGGCATGCCGATGACCACCAGATCCGCGTCACGCAGCTCCTGGACCAGGGCGTCGGAATGCGCCAGTACCGCCTTCTGGTTGTCATCCAGGCTCTCGCTGAAACCGCGCAGGGCGCCGGCCCGGGCCAGGTCCAAATGGGGCACGCCGTCGGCGACCAGGTCCCGGGTCACCACCTCGGTGTCCGGATGACGCTGGCGGTACCCGTCAATGAACGTCCGCGCCATCCGACTGGACTGGCCGTCTTCGCCGAACAGGCTGTTTTGCAGATACAGAATACGGGTCATGGCCCTGTCTCCATCGAATTTCGGAATGACACCATTGTCACTTCGGTCGATCCGATGAAAAACCCGATATATTTACTAAGTTAGATCGCATTATCCGATCAATCAGGCCTCTTTCCTCATCAATATTGAGAATCGTTTTTATTTGCATTATTTTTGCCTCCGCTCACACACGGGGGAGAGCCATGCCTACCAGTTCATACGGGGCCCTGCGCGTCCTGTTGTTGTCATTTTTCCTGTTACCTCTTCTGCACGGCTGCCTGGGCGAGGGCGGCGACAGCCAGAGCCGCCCGGACAGCACGCCGGACGGCAGCGTCAGCGGCCAGGTACTGGATCCACCGATCCAGGGCGCCCAGGTCAGGCTGGTGGACGCCGAAGGCAACGCCCTGTCCGCCCTGGTGCGCAGTGACGACCAGGGCCGCTTCAAGCTGCAATACCGGGGCGACACCGCCGGCGCCCGGCTGGTCGCCACCGGCGGCCGCGACGCGGGCACCGGCCTGTCCTTCCAGGGCCTCAGCCTGTCCGCGCCGCTCACCGATAACCCGGACGGCATTGTCTCTCCGGTGACCACCCTGGTGGCCCATCTCACCGCCCAGGGCTTCAGCCTGGATGGCGCCCGGGAGCGGGTCGCCCAACGTCTGGGGCTGGATCCGGAGCGCCTACTGGCGTCGCCCCAGGCGCACGGCGACCTGCAGCAACGGGCGGTGCTGGTGGCCCAGTTCCTGAGCCTGCTGCAAGGGGAACGGAACCCGGCGGACCTGCTCTGGCAGGCGGTGAACCAGTACGGTACCGACCTCGCCGCCGGCGCCCGCGCCCTGGCCGGCGATGAACTGCTGCTGGCTTCCACCCGGCAACGCCTCACGGACAACGCCGATCTGCTCGCCATCCTGGCCGGCGTCGACCCGGCCGGCCCGGCGGACACGGTACTCGACCGCGCCACCCGCGCCCTGGTCACCCGTACCCTGGCGCGCTACCTGTCGGAAAGCCTGGGTTATCCCCCCGCCGACGACACCGCCCGCGACAATCTGGCGCGGCTGGCGGAGTCCATCTGGCAAGCCAACCAGGCGCGCGGCCTGCAACCCGCCAGCCCCGCCGGGCTGAACGTGGTGCGCTACCTGATGAACCATTACGGCATCACCACCGACGCCCTGGCCCAGGCCGGCTTCACGCCGCCGGCGGGCCTGGCCGGCGACGGCACCGTGCCCGAACTGGCCGACCGGGACGCCATCGACCCGGCCCAGCCCCTGGCCCCCGCCGAGCGGCTGGGCGACGACCAGGACGCCCGGCGCGCCTACTTCTATCGCTCCACGCTGTCGCCGTTCTACCGCTCCGAACAGCTGTTCCAGGGGGTCTACGACGACAACTACCTGGACCCGCTGTATGCGGCCATCGCCGAGGGGCAGGCCCGCGCCGGCCTGTTGGACGACGCCACCCGCACCCTGCGCACCCAGGTATTCAGCCCGCGGGAGCGCGTGAAAGCCTTCCGGGAGGCGGGCAAGGCCCTTCTGGAGCAAAACCAGCAAGACCCGGCCATCACGCTGCTGGACCGGGCGGCCGGGGAGTTCAGCGACTACCTGGACGGCGTGGGCTTGCGCAACATCGTCTACCAGGACGCGGAGAACGTGTTCAAGCTGGTGAGTACTTACCTTGAAGCCGGCCTTTCCGACCGTGCCGACGCCACCCTGGCACCGCTCTACGACTATGTGGACCTTTACGGCGACCCTGGGGGCGACTGGAACGGCGCCTACTACAACATCAACTCCGCCCTGCTGGATCTGGCCGAGGATCAGGTACAACAGGCGGAGAACCAGGGCCTGCGCGAGCCCTACTACCAGCAGGCGGTGACCTCAACGCGCCTGCTGCAACGCTGGACCGACGGTCTGGGTCGCCAGGCGGGCCCACTTACCTGCGCCGCCATCCAGACCCAGTACACCGCCCGCTACACCTCCCTGTTCGCCCGGCTCGGGCTCGACGAAGAAGCCCGCGCGGGCACCGACACCTTCGCCGATCTGCTTCAGATTCCTTGTAACGGTTTCTCCACCAACTACACCAACATGATCGCGCCGGCCTACGGCTACCTGGAGGACTTCGACGGCTTCGAGCGCTTCCTCACCGAGGTGGTGACACCGATCCCGCCACTGGGCAGCTACGGCGCCATGGAGGCACGCAAGGCGATCCGCGCTCAGCGCGCCGTGGCGCTGATCAAAGGCGATTCCGTTCAAGCCGGCCTGGACTATCTGGCCGGCGAACTGGGCGAGGACCTGGTGGGCCAGGTGACCCTGCTGACCTTCCAGGGCGGCGGCATCCAAGCGGATGACGACTACGAAATCGATGGGATCAACCGTTACGTTCTCAACACCCTGCACGACCAGAACCGGGACGATCTGGCCCGGGCGGTATCGGACGCCGCCTGGACGCTGGTCACCAGCCCGGACTACCAGGAACGGTACCCGGGCGCGGAAAACGGCATCGAGCAGGGCTGCCGCAAACTGGCCGTGGCCAGCGAATACCTGGGCAACATGGAGCAAGCCCGGGAACGCATGGGGGTGTGCGCGGAACGCGCCCTGAGCCTGGTCCCCGACGCCGACACCGTGGAACGGTACAACCTGCTGCGCCTGGCCGGCGAAGGCCTGTACCACTTCGAGCTCAGCGACGATTTGCCCTCCATCGCCGCCCGACTCGGTGACCTGAGCAACGCCTTGAGCGGCGAGGACCGGCTCACCGTGCAACGGCTTCGCCTGCGTCTGTTGGCCGCCGCCGATGACGCGGACGGCGCCCTGGCCACGTTCGACCAGGCCCGCGCCCAGGTCCACGACCTGGCCACCGCCGCCGGCGACGAAATCGAGCGCACCGCAGCGGGCACCGCCGCCAAAGACTTGCTGGCCACGGTGCGCTACGCCGCTAATAAGTTGCGCGGCCGCACCGCCGAACGCGGTGAGCCGGTGGCCACCGAGCTGGCCCTGGCGCACAGCCTGGAACAACAGGCCCGGCGCTTCGCCACCGGCGACACCGGCGACCAGCTCAATGCCCTGGCGGTCATCCAGCGCATCAACGGCCTGTCCCGACGCAACGGTGATCTGAAGGATCTGGCTCGCTTTCTGGGCCGCTTCGACGACCTGGAGGCGGCCCGCGAAGTGGCGGAAACGGCCCAGGGCCAGGCCCGCTACGACCGGCTCGCCGCCGCCGCGGACGGCCTCGCCGCCCGGGACCTGTTCCCCGGCACCGACCTGGCCAGCCGGGACTTCGACCTGGACGGCCGGCCGGACTTCTTCAACCCGTCCGCCAGCCTGGACGCCGACGCGCCGCCAGCGCTCACCCTGGACGACGACATCGACGGCGACGGCACCCCCGACGACGCGGACGCCACGCCCTACTGCGGGAGCTGCGGATGAGACGCCCCCATCGCTACGCGCTGACGCTGGTCGGGCTGACCCTGGCCGGGGCGCCGCTGGCGGACAACACCGTCCAGGAAGTGATCGTGGAGGGCGGCGCCGCCGAGCACACCCCCATGGCCGGCACCGAACAGGGCGAGTACCGCTTCAACCGGGACTATCTGGACGCCTACCGGGACGCCGACGGCGGCCTGGACAGCCTGTACCGCCAGGTGCCGGGTATCCAGTTCAGCGAGGACGCCCTGGAAACCGACGCCCTGGAGGACCTGTCACCGTCGTCGATCTCCATTTCCGGCGGCCGCTTTTATCAGAACGCGGTGCAACTGGACGGCCTGAACATCGGCAACCGCCTGGACCCGGCCGGCGGCGCGGACGGCATCGACGACGTGGGCGGCCACGAGTTGGGCCTGTTCCTGGACACCGACTTGCTGGAAAGCGTGCGCGTGCTGGACAGCAACGTGCCGGTGGAATACGGCCGCTTCACCGGCGGCGTGGTGGACCTGGAAACCCGTCGCGCCGGCGCCGAGCCGGAAGGGGCGGTGTTCTACAACACCACCCGCTCCGACTGGGTGCACTACAAACGCATCCAGCCCACCGTGGAGCCGGGGCAACCCATCTCCGAGGCGCCCTCGTCCGACCCGGAATTCCGCCGCGACCGTTTCGGCGCCCACTACAGCCTGCCGGTGGGCGAGCTGTCCGGCCTGATCCTCAGCGCCAGCCAGGCCAGCAGCCGTGCCCCCACGGAATCCCTGGGCCGGGTCTACAATCTGGAGCAGACCAACCAGAACCTGATGGGCAAGTTCTCCACCGCGGTGAACGTCACCGGCGAGCTGGACGCCAGCGTCACCTACGCCCCCTATGAGCGGGAGGCCCTGATCCGCAACGCCCGGGACAGCCGCCACGAGTTCCACGGCGGCGGCCTGTCCTCCCAGGTGCGCCTGATGCTGCCCGGCCGCTATTTCCGCCACCAGGTGGAAGCCGGCGTCAGCTACGTGGAAAACCGCCGCGAGGCGCCGCTGGATTACTTCCAGTGGGCCAACAGCCCGTCCCGGCAATGGGGCAGCGAAAACGGCCTGGAACAGAGCCTGCAGGGCGGCTACGGCAACCTGGACAAATACCAGATGACCAGCCGGGCACGCTGGATCGGCGAGCTGCCGCCGCTGTTTCTGGGCGAGGTGGCGGTGGACCGCCGGCTGGGGCTGGAGCTGAACCACCAGCGCCTGCGTTTCGACCGGCCCCAGGACCTGTATGTGTTCACCAACCCGGTGGTCAACACGGACATTCAGTGCCGGGGCCTGGACTATGATTGCCTGCAGGAGGAGCAGTACTTCAGTACCCGCGAAGTGTACGCCGGCGAGGACGTGGAAGTGGGCCTCACCGAGGCGGCGGCGTTCACCGACGCCACCTTCCACTGGGACCGCTACCAGGTCACCGCCGGGCTGCGCTACGACTACGACGACTTCCTGCGCAACCATAACGTGGCGCCGCGCCTGAGTGGCAGCGTGGACGCCTTCGACAACGGCGCCACCGTACTCACCGCCGGCGCCAACCGCTACTACGGCGGCGCCCTGCTCACCTACAAGATGCGCCAGGCGCGCACGCCCTACGCCACCGAGTACCGGGGCGCCACCCAGAACGTGGTCAACGACTGGACCACCGGCAACGATCAGGGCCTGTACCGCTACGGCGACACCGACCTGGACACGCCCTACAGCGATGAGCTGTCCCTGGGGCTGCGCCAGCGTCTGCTGGGCGGGGTGCTGGAAGCCAAGCTGGTGCAACGCGACAACCAGGACGAATTCGCGCAGACGGTCAGCGACGTGATGGCCGACGGCTACCGGGTCTACCGGCTCAACAACGACGGCGAAAGCGAGTACAAGGGCGTGTCCCTAGCCTACTACCGCGCCTTCGGCGACCGCACCACCCTGGGCTTCACGGTGACCTACTCGGAACAGGAAACCAGCAACGCCGATTACGACGATCCCGCCAACCCGGGCAGCAACAGCCACGTGAGCTACCAGGGCGAGCGCGTCACCCTGGCCTCCCTGAACCGGGTGCGCGGCAATTTCGACCGCCCCTGGGTGGCCAACCTGAACCTGTCCCACCGCTTCGCGCCGCGCTGGTCCGGCCGCGTCAACGTCCGTTACCGGGGCGACTACGACACCGTGGAAAGCACCGGCCAGGTGGTGGACGGCGAGCCGATCATCACCGACGGCGACGACAACGCCTACGAGCAACTGGCGGTGTATGAGCGGGCCGAACGCCACGCCACCCTGATCAGCGATCTGGGCGTGACCTGGCGGCCGCTGGCCGCCCTCAGCCTGGAGGCGGAAATCCGCAACGCCTTCAACGCCCGTACCTATACCGTGCCGGAGAACTTCGGCGGCGTGGAGCTGGGGCGCTACTTCTGGCTCGGCGCCCGCTACCGGCTCTGATCGACACCGACACGGGAGCCGCCGGGCCGGTCAGCGGCCCGGCAGCGCCGGCGGTCGCGCCTCCGGCATGGTGCCGGTGAGCGCGTCCAGGAAGGCGCGCAGATCGGCCAGCTCCTCGGGTTCCAGATCCAACGGCTGGATGTGCGGTGACAGGGTGGCGAAGGGAATGCCGTCGATCTTTTCGTCCAGCGGCGCGTTCTGCCACCAGCCCATGTTGTAGATGGAAAGCAGATCGTCCAGATCGTCGATCAGGCCGGCGCTGGTCCAGGGCCCGGTTTCGGTGACACCACGCAGCGGCGCGGTGCGAAAGGCGCCCACGTCCTCGGCGCGATGGCTGAGCGCGTAGCGGCCCTGGAAATTGCCCACCGCGTAGAACGACGAGCCGAGATGATGATAGCGGCCGTCGCTGAGCAGGGCGCCGTTGTGGCAGTTCATGCAGCGCGCCCGGGTGCGGAACAGATGCAGCCCGCGCACCTGGGCGTCGCTGAGCGCCTCGCGCTCGCCGCGCAGGAAGCGGTCGTAGGGGGTATCGGTCATGGTCACCGAGCGCATGTAGGTGGCAATGGCGCGCTGGATGCGAAGCGGGCTGAGGCGGGCATCGCCGAACGCCGACCGGAAACGGGCCGGGTAACCGGCCACCGCCGCCAGCCGGGCGGTGGCCGCCGCCGGGTCGGCGGCCATTTCCACCGGATTGGTCCAGCTGGCCAGCGCCTGCTCCTCCAGGCTGTGGGCGCGGCCGTCCCAGAACAGCTCGTCCAGATAGCCGCTGTTCACCACCGTGGGCGCGTTGAGATCGCCTTCCTGGTCCTCATGGCCCAGGGACTTGCGGCGGCCATCGCTCCACCCCTGCTCCGGGTCGTGGCAGGAGGCACAGGCCACGTCGCCGGCGACGGACAGGCGCGGGTCGAAGAACAGCAACCGGCCCAGTTCACGCTTGGCCGGCGTGTCCGGATTGTCCGCCGGGTAAGGCGGCCGGGCCGGCAGCGCCGCCAGCGGCCGGTAGGGCACGTCCTCATCCAGTTCCGGCGCCGGCCACCCGGCGCGGTCACCCCGGTAGCGCTCCAGCAAACCGGCTTCGTCGGCCCCGGCCGGCGTCGCCATGGCGCCCAGCACGGCCCCCAGCACGGCGGCGCTCCCCACGCGC
>MDTG01145144.1_pt1 | contig 32567 bp, 27 predicted proteins | sample 811421 | NCBI WGS metagenome assembly MDTG01 (sample SAMN05326645, study PRJNA326480) | marine metagenome | isolation source: seawater | place: Pacific Ocean: South East | collected 2011
CTGGTCCTGTAGGTTGCGGGTGTAGGTCTGCTCATGCATCCCTGCTACCACGCTGGATTCATGAGATGAATCCCGCACGGGATTTGTGCAACAGAGCCGGTTCAGGCACGAAGACCATTTGGAACCGAGTGACGTCGTCTCTTTTTTGACCATAGCTGCCCCACATAGAAAGAGCTTACTTTCACGTATTTTGGGACGCTAGATTGAACGGCAGCTTCGTCCCGCACTGCTGACCTTGGGTTGCCTGCACATGCTGCACGATGCCACCGATGTCCGGTGTGGGGAAGCTGCGCCGCAGCGAGGCGCGGCCCGGCAAATGTCTGGATAGGGCCGGGAGCGACGGCCGCCGCGGCTCGCTAGGTGTTCGCCTCACTGCGCGGCCGGAGTCCGCTTCAGAGCCCTTTCCAGACATAGTTGACCCGTGCCTTCGTGCAGGCGCAGCACGAACTCCATGGGTGGGCTCGCTGCGACTATTCTATGGGCGCCACCTGCCATTTCATCAGGATTTTCCGGCGTTTTCTGCACCTGCACAATCAGGGAGCTTTGCTGCTACGCCAGCGCAGCGCACACTCGAGGCTCGCGATCAGTGGGAGCCCATGATGACCAGCGAGAAGTTCAACCTCCTCTCCTTCACCGGCAAGATGCGTATCCTGCACCTGACGTGGTTTGCCTTCTTTCTGACCTTCGTGGTGTGGTTCAACCTTGCACCAATGCTGCAGGCGATCCGCACCAGCCTCGGCCTTGACCAGGCGCAGGTGACGACGCTGCTGGTGCTGAACGTGGCGCTGACCATCCCGGCGCGCATCGTGATCGGCATGCTGACCGACCTCTATGGACCGCGGCGGGTCTACTCGGGGCTGCTCATCGCCTGTTCGATCCCCTGTTTCGTCTTTGCCGTGGCCGACAATTTCACCCAGCTGGCGCTGGCGCGCTTCGCGCTTGGCTTCATCGGGGCGGGCTTCGTCATCGGCATCCGCATGGTCTCGGAATGGTTCCCCGCGGAAGAGCTTGGCACCGCCGAGGGCATTTACGGCGGCTGGGGCAACTTTGGATCGGCGGCGGCGGCCTTCACCCTGCCAACCATCGCGCTCTGGTTTGGCGGCGAGAATGGCTGGCGGTGGGCGATCGCCCTCACCGGGCTGATGTCGCTGGTTTACGGCTTCATCTATTACGCCTCGGTGCAGGACGTGCCGAAGGGGTCCAAATACTTCCGTCCCAAGAACGCCACCGCGATGGAGGTTACCTCGAAGGGCGATCTGATGTTCCTTCTGGTGATGAAGGTGCCGCTCTACATTGCGCTCGGCGCTCTGGCCTGGCGCCTGCGCAACGTGGCGATCTTCACCACGCCCACCATGTATATCGTCTGGTTCGGGCTGCTGCTGCTCTATGCCTACGATTCCATGCTGGCAGTGCGCGCCAACCGCCGCGTGCTGACCGAGGAAGTACCTGCCTTCCAGCGCTACAGCTTCAAGCAGGTGGCAATCCTCAACATCCTCTATTTCGCCACCTTCGGATCGGAGCTTGCGGTGGTGTCCATGCTGCCGCTGTTCTTTGCCGACACATTCGGGCTGTCGCCGGTGGTGGCCGGCATGGTCGCCTCGGCCTATGCCTTCATGAACCTGATGTCGCGGCCCGGCGGCGGCTGGATTTCCGACCGCTTCGGGCGCAAGCCGACGCTGCTGATCCTCACCGCGGGTCTGGCGGTCGGCTATGCCGCAATGGGGATCATCGGCTCTGCCTGGCCGGTCTGGCTGGCGGTGGTGGTGGCCATGGCCTGCTCGTTCTTCGTGCAGGCGGGTGAAGGCGCGGTCTTTGCCGTCGTGCCGCTGATCAAGCGCTCGCTCACCGGGCAGATCGCCGGGATGACCGGCGCATACGGCAATGTGGGCGCGGTGATCTACCTGATCGTCTACTCAGTGGTCGATGCCTCGACCTTCTTCTTCGTCATCGCGGGGACCGCGGTACTTGGGTTCGTCGCGCTGCTGTTCCTCGAGGAACCCTCGGGCGAGATCGCCGAGGTTGACGAGGACGGCACCGTCACCATGATCAACGTGGGGCTCAAGGCCTGAGACCACGAACACTGGTGCGCGTATGGACGAACCCGCAAATCTCTTCCCGAAGCGGGCTATGAAGGCCGTGCTCGGCGGATGGAGCAGCGCCGGGGTCAAGCCAAGGAATGACGACGCCATCTCCGGCAGGATCCCCGAAAGCGCGTGGGAGCTTCACACCAAGGGCGCGATCGCCTGCATCGCAGATGGTATCTCGACCGGGCGCAACTCGGACAAGGCGGCGCAGATCTCGGTGATCCAGTTCGCGCGAGACTACTACTCGGCACCGGAAAGCTGGCCGGTGCGCGACTGCGCCGGGCGTTTGCTGACCGCGCTCAACACGTGGTTCCACGCGCAGAACCGCAGCGGCTCGCCCGAGGCCGAGGGGCAGGTCACCACCTTTACCGCGGTGATCGCCCGCTCGCAGACCCTGCATGTGGTTCATATCGGCGATACCCGGGCGCTGCGCCTGCGCTCAGGGCGGCTGCGATGCCTGACCGAGGACCATTCGGCCCGCTTCATGGGCGAGCACGAAGCGCTGACCCGTGCACTGGGAATCGAGAATGATATCCGCGTCGACTACCTTTCGGAGCAGATGCAGGCGGGCGATCTTTACCTGCTGACCAGCGACGGCCTGCATGCAGTGCTGAGCGAGGCGCGTATGGCCGAGCTGCTGGCCGCAGGCCCGCTCGAAACTCAGGGGGATCTCGAAGCCGCAGCGCGCGGGCTTTGTCACGCGGCGCTGGACGCGGGAAGCGACGACAACGTCAGTTGCATGATGCTCCGGGTGTTGGACCTGCCGTCCGAGAGCTTGACCGAGGCACACAGCCGCCTGACCGCTCAGGTCATCCCGCCACGTCTGGCGCCGGGCAACCGCATCGACGGCTGGGAGGTGATCGAGGTCCTGCATGCCTCGACCCGCAGCAATGTCTACCTTGTGCGCCGCGCGGGTGAGGATGGGCGCTTTGTGCTCAAGGCACCGTCAAAGGGGCTTGAGGACAACCTGCAGTACCTCGACGGTTTCACACTCGAGCAATGGGTGGGGCGGCGGATCGACAATCCGCAGGTGATGAAGATCCGCCCGCATGAGGACAGCCGGTTCCTCTACTACGTCGCAGAGCATGTGGAAGGACTAACCCTGCGCCAGTGGATGGACCAGCACCCCACGCCAAGCGTCGCCATGATCCTGCCGCTGCTCGGATCGCTCGCCTCCGCGCTGCGCGCCTTCCATCGCATGGGCATGGTGCATCGCGATCTGAAGCCCGAGAACGTCATCCTCGGTGCCGATGGGCGCGCGAGGATCATCGACTTTGGGTCGGTACAGGTCTCGGGATTTCGCGAGCTCTCCCGCGGCGGCGTCGAGGACATGCCCGAAGGCTCGCTCAACTATATTGCCCCCGAAGTGCTGCTCGGACAGGAGGCCTCGCCGAGGTCCGATCTCTATGCATTGGGGGTGATCGCATGGGAGATGCTGGCAGGCGACGTTCCGGTTGATCTCGAGACACGCGGCAAGCTGCCGACGCGCGCCGAGGACTGGGCCCTGCCGCACATCTCGGACAAGCGGCCCGACCTGCCCGAAGGCGCGCAAGCCATTCTAGCGCGTGTCCTGTCTGTCGCCCCCAAGGGGCGGCCTCAGGCCATGTCGGAGTTTCTTGCCGAACTGCAGTCTCTGGCCAAGGGCCATGGGGCCGGACGACCCGAGTTCGTGCCATTGCTGCAGCGGGGATCGGTCACCTTCTGGCGGGGCTGGGCGCTTGCCAGCACCGTGCTGGCGCTGCTGCTTCTGGTGTTGCTACTCGGCGGCTCTTGACACCCCTTGCTGCAGCAGCGCCGCCAGTTCCGCCTTGCATGATCCGCAGTTTGTCCCCGCCGAGAGGCTGGCGCCGATCGCCTCGACGCTCTGCAGACCTTCGGCCCCGATGGCCCGCAAGATGGTGTTGCGCCCGACCGCGTAGCAGGAGCAGACCACCGGGCCAGGATCGGGCATGTCTCCCCGCGCTGTCCCTGCAAGGGCCCATGGGGTCTCGGTCCCCGGCAACCCGGCAAGAAAATCGCGCATCAGCCGCACCGGCTTATGATCGAGATAGAGCGCCGCGAGCAGGATTTCCCCGTCCATGAAAGCAAGACGCGTACGGCCCTTCGCCATGTCCTTGCTCATCTGCAGCGCAGCATCGGGCAGCCCGAAGAGCGCGCGCGCGAAATCTTCCGCGTCCGCGATCTCTTCGGTCCCCGCAAGTTCGGCGCGAAAGCCCCGGTCGGTCCGGGCCAGAGCCCAATAGGCGCACTCCGGGCGGGGCCGCGCGGTGGCGATGGCAAACCCGTACCACGCAGCCTCGAACCGAGCGGCGGAGACCGCCGCGGCCTTGCTTTCGGGCTGGCCGGAGACGGGGTCCGTCACCGACGCAATGAGCGCGTCGATGCGGGCTGAGGGGGCTGTCTCTCCAGTCCAGTGCATCGGCGCGAACAGATGCCCCGGCTGCACGTCGCGCGTGATCCGCAGGCGAAGGATGGCGCTGCCCTGTGGGCTCTCCAGCCGCAGCAGATCGGCAGGCGCAAGCCCCAGACGCGCGGCATCGTCCGGGTGCATGTCGACGAAGGGTTCGGGAAGATGAGCTGAGAGCCGAGGCGAGAGCGCCGTTCGGGTCATGGTGTGCCACTGGTCGCGCAGCCGCCCGGTGTTGAGGCGGAACGGATGTTCCGGTGTGAGGGCCGCTGCGGGCGCGCGCGGGGCGAGCGCAAGCATCCGTGCCTTGCCGTCCGGATGGTAGAAGCCGCCGTCTTCGAAGAACCTGCCGCCGCTCTTTGCCGGACCGTCGGGCCAACGGAACGGCGGCATGCTGTCATAGTCAGAGCTGGAAAGCTTCGCGCGGTTCGAAATGTCGAAGTCCTTGCCGAACGTCCTGGCGAGGCCCGAAAGCGCGGCGTATTCTGCGAATATTTCGGCCTCGTTGTCCCAGTTAAAGCCTTCCGCAAACCCCATCCGTTGCGCCACCTCCGCAAGGATCGCCCAGTCCGGCCGTGCCGCTCCCGGGGGTGCGAGTGCGGCCCGCTGCCGCGAGATCGTGCGGTCGGAGTTGGTGACTGTTCCGCTCTTCTCGGCCCAGGCGGTGGCCGGCAGCAGCACGTTGGCCTGCCGCGCGGTGTCGGTGGCGGCAGTGATGTCGCTGACCACGACGAAGGGGCAACTGGCGATCGCGTCCTGCACCGTGTCGGCGTCGGGCAAGGTGACGGCGGGGTTAGAGTGGATGAGCCACAGCGCCTTGATGCGCCCATCCGCGACGGCGCGAAACATCTCGACTGCCTTGAGCCCCGGTGCCTCGGGCATCGCCGGGGCGTTCCAAAAGCCGCGCACCGCGTCGCGATGGTCCACGTTCTCGATGTCCAGATGGCAGGCCAGCATGTTGGCGAGCCCCCCGACCTCGCGCCCTCCCATGGCGTTGGGCTGGCCGGTGACCGAAAACGGTCCCATCCCGGGCTTGCCGATCCTGCCGGTCGCGAGGTGGCAGTTGAGGATGGCGTTCACCTTGTCACTGCCCGAGCTCGACTGGTTCACGCCCTGCGAGAAGATGGTGACGACCTTCTCGGTCCCGATCCAGAGGTCGCAGAAGTCGCGCAGCGTCTCTCGCGAGAGCCCGGTGAAAGCCGGATCGCTGCCCTGCGCCGCTTTCAGGGCCGCGTCGAACCCCTCGACATGCGCGCTGACATAGTCGCGATCCACGGCACCGCGCCGCGCGACCTCGGCCAGCAGCGCGTTGAACAGCGCCACGTCCGAGCCGGGCTCGAGTGCAAGGTGAAGGTCCGCACCCTCGCAGCTGGCGGTGCGTCGTGGATCGATGACGACAAGGCGGAGTGCGCGCTTTTCGCGCGCTGCCATGATCCTCTGGTAGAGGATCGGGTGGCACCAGGCGAGGTTGCTCCCCACCAGCACGATGAGATCGGCCTCCTCGAGGTCATCGTAGACCCCCGGAACCGTGTCGGTACCGAAGGCCCGTCTGTGGCCCGCAACGGTCGAGGCCATGCAGAGCCGCGAGTTGGTGTCGATATTGGCCGAGCCGATGAACCCCTTCATCAGCTTGTTGGCGACGTAGTAGTCCTCGGTCAGCATCTGGCCCGAAACGTAAAAGGCAACGCTGTCCGACCCGTGGGTCTCTATGGTCTTACGAAATCTGGTCGCGACAAGGTTGAGCGCATCCTTCCAAGTGGCGGTGCTGCCGTGGACCTGTGGGGCGAGGAGGCGCTCCTCCAGTCCGACGGTTTCGCCAAGCGCCGAGCCCTTGGAGCAAAGCCGCCCGCGGTTGGTGGGATGGGCGGGATCGCCGCGCACGGCAAGGCCGCCGCTGCCATCGGCGGACAGCAGGACGCCGCATCCCACACCGCAGTAGGGGCATGTCGAGCGGACCTCGGCGCCCATCAGGCGGCGCGTGCGGCGACGGCGTCCCCGTCGAGAAGGATACGCCCACCCTCGGTCTTCACCGGGTAGGTGGGGATGCGGCCGTCGTCGGCTCCCTGTGCCTCGCCGGTCTCGAGAGAATAGACCCAATTGTGCAGCGGGCAGGTGATGTTGCGTCCATGAACCATGCCCTCGGCCAGCGGCCCCCCCTTGTGTGCGCAGGTGTTGGAGGTGGCGAAAAGCTCGTCCTCGGCGGTGCGGAAGATCGCGACGCAACCTGATCGTGTCTTCACCACGCGCGCCCCGCGCAGGGGAATTTCGTCAAGCGCGCCCACGTCGATCCAGTTCATTCCGCGGCCTCCTGCGTGAAATCCGCCAGCGGCTGGAACTTGCGGGCCTCGGCGGGCGCCGCGCGTTCCGCCCAGGGGTCCTTCTGGTAGACCGTCTGCGAAAGGTCGAAACGCTCCACCAGCGACTTCCGCCGGCTTTCATCGGCAAGCACATCCTTGACCCAGTCGAGCCCAACCTTGGCGACCCATTTGTAGGGACGATCGAGGTACTTGGCGTGCTCGCGGTAGAGCTGCACGAAGGCGACAGTCCATTCAATCGCCTCCTCCTCGCTGGCCACGTCGACCAGCCGCTCGGTCTCCTTCACATCCATGCCCGCAGCCCCGGCGACCCCGACCTGATAGCCACTGTCGACGCAGATGATGCCCACGTCCTTGCAGGTGGCCTCGGCGCAGTTGCGCGGACAGCCAGAGACGCCAAGCTTGACCTTATGCGGCGTCCACGAACCCCAGAGCCGCTTTTCGAGCTTGATCCCGAGCCCGGTGCTGTCCTGAGTTCCGAAGCGGCACCAATCCGAGCCGACGCAGGTCTTCACCGTGCGCAGGCCCTTGGTGTAAGCGTGCCCCGACACCATTCCAGCATCGTTGAGATCGGCCCAGATGGCGGGAAGATCTTCTTTCTTGATGCCTAAGAGGTCGATGCGCTGGCCGCCTGTCACCTTCACGGCGGCATCGTATTTGCGCGCCGCCTCGGCGATGGCGATCAGCTCGTCCGGCGTGGTCATGCCGCCCCACATGCGGGGCATCACGGAGTAGGTGCCGTCTTTCTGGATGTTGGCGTGGTTGCGCTCGTTCACAAGGCGCGACTGGGGATCATCGCGATACTCCAAAGGCCAGTCGGCGAGCAGGTAGAAGTTCACCGCGGGTCGGCAGACGTGACAGCCATTCGGGGTCTTCCAGCCGAGTTCCTGCCAGACCGCAGGCTGCGACTTCAGCTCCTTGGTCTTGATCAGCACCCGCACGTCCTCATGGGTGAGATCGCAGCACGCGCAGATCGGTTTGGCGGACGGCATCTCGAAGCTGTCGCCCAGTGAGACCGCGAGCACCTGCTCGACAAGTCCCGCGCAGGTTCCGCAGGAGGCCGAGGCCTTCGTCTGCGCACGCACGGCCTCGAGAGAATGCGCGCCCCCTTCGACGGCCTTGAGGATATCGCCCTTGCACACGCCGTTGCAGCCACAGATCTCGGCATCAGCCGGCAATGCTGCAACGGCTGCCAGAGGGTCCGCGGCGGCACCGCCACCCCCCTGAAACGCAGGGCCGAAGATGAGCGTCTCGCGCATTTCCTCGATGTCGGTGCCATCCTTGATCAGCCCGAAGAACCAATTGCTGTCGGCGGTGTCACCGTACATGACCGCGCCGATCAGCCGGTCCTCCTCGATCACCAACCGCTTGTAGATGCCGCGCGCCGGGTCGCGGAAGACGATATCCTCCCGCGTGGGGCCCTCGACGAAATCACCGGCCGAGAAGAGGTCACAGCCGGTGACCTTGAGCTTCGTGGACAGCTCGCGCGCCACGAAGGTGTCATCCTCGTCCAGCAGGGTTTTCGCCAGAACCTTGGCTTGATCGTAGAGCGGGGCGACGAGACCAAAGAGATTGCCTGCGAACTCGACGCACTCACCCACGGCGAATATGTCCGGATCCGAGGTCCGCATTTGCGCATCAACTTTGATCGCGCGCCCCATGTCGAGCCCCGCCGCATGGCCGAGCGCCACCGCTGGCCGGATGCCCGCGGCCATACAGACAATGTCCGCCTTCAGCTCCGTTCCGTCATCGAGCAAGACGCGCTCCACCTTGCCCGATCCTTCGATCGACTTGGTGTTCGCCCGGGTGATCACCCGGATTCCGCGCTTTTCCAGATCCTTCTGCAAAAGGTAGCCCGCGGTCTCGTCGAGTTGCCGCTCCATCAGATGCCCGGAGATATGAAGCACCGTCACCTCCATCCCCCGCAGCCGCAGTCCGGCTGCGGCCTCGAGGCCCAGCAAGCCGCCTCCAATGATCACCGCATGCGCGCCGGGACGGGCGGAAGCCTCGATCATCGCGTTGGTGTCCTCAAGGTCGCGATAGGCGACGACCCCCGGCAGATCATGGCCCGGCAGCGGGATAATGAACGGGGCCGAGCCCGTCGCGATCACAAGCTTGTCGTAGGGAATTTCGCCTTTCTCGGAGCTGACGATCTTGCGTGCGGTGTCGATGGCGGTGACGCTCTCTCCGAAGCGGGTGATGACGCTGTTGGCGGCGTACCACGCATCGTCGTGGGTGACGATTTCTTCGAAGGTCTTCTCGCCCGACAGCACAGGCGAGAGCATGATGCGGTTGTAGTTCCCGCGTGGCTCGGCGTTGAACAGCGTGACCTCGAAAGCGTCGGGCGCCGCGTCCAGAAGGTGCTCCAGCATCCGGCCAGAGGCCATGCCCGCACCAATCACGACAAGTTTCTGCATCTGCTTCCTCCTGTGCGGGGTGGCTCAGAGATACCAGGCGACCACATAGGCCAGCCCGTTTTCGTGGTGGATCGGAAGGGCAACCATCTGGGTATAGCCCGCCGGCAAACCGGCGCCGCCGACCTGCACATGCGGCAGGCCGGAGCCCAGAACCCGACCGATGGGCCCCTGCCACGCGGTGACGGAAAGGGCATCGAGCGGCGGGTTCTCCTTGGGTGCCAAGAACCCTTCGCGCTCGCAGAGCCCGTCGATCCTCAGGGCCTTTTTTTCCGGGCCAACCCTCTCGGCTCGCGCATCCCAGATCTCGAAGCGATGCGCGATCGGCGTGCCAGGCGCCGAAAGCAGCGTGAGCACGTAGGTCTTGTCGCCCGGCGTCGGGATCGGCAGCCCGAGCCCGGTCTTGAGCCCGGCCTTGCCCGCACTTTCGGCGCGCAGAAAGCCATAAGACGCTCCGAGGTCGCGCATGAGAATGGGGGTTTCAGAGGCCCAGACGCCACCCGGCAGACCCTGTCCGTGCCCGAAGGTCGTGGCCTTCGATACCCGCTCGAACTCCTCTGCAGTGCCATAGTAGCCATCGCTCAGAACGAGACTGTTGGCGCTGTCCTCCCACACCTCGATCGCCCCCACATGCTCGGCATCGGCAAAGAGCACGACCAAGATGGCCAGCAGGACATCTTCCGCGAAGACCGGGATCGCGACAGCCGCTGTCAGACCGGAGGCAGCGGCGGCCTTGGCGCGGTGAAAGGTCGAGTCGTCCAAAGTGCGCAGAACAATTGGCCGCGCTTCGGCCCAGGCTTTTCCGGGCAGACCCTCTCCCTTGGCGAAGGTAGCGCGCGCGGACGCCGCGCCGAAGCCTTCCAGCCCGTCATATGTGCCCGTCGCAAGCACCAGCCTGTCGCCTTCCGGCACCCAGACTTCGGCGATGCGAATGAATGTATTGGTAGGTGCTTCCAAGAGATCGTCCATCGCTGCTCCTTTGCGGGGCGTGGCTTCTGCGGCAGGGGATGCCGCCTGGTCTCACCTCATCCGACGCCAAGGCGCCTTTGGCTGGCAAGCATTCCACGCTGGGCGAAGCGCTTCATCCGGTTTGGGCGGGGAAGATGCCGCGAATTTGTGCAGAGGTTGGGCGCGAAGAGTGAGGTTCCAAGCGCAGACCGGTCTGTCCATGCCGAGACTGGGACCAAAAGGCACGAGATGAGGACACCGGCATGCCGGGAGGTACAGAGAATTTCGCACCCGCAGCGAATGTCCGCAAGTGTCCTATTTTGTTGAAAAACTCGCGCTTGATCGGAGGGCCGTCGGCTGATTCAATTCCCGCAATGGGTGGGAGGATCGACGATGATGGGACCGCGGCAGGAGGCGCAACCGGCGCTGTTCTACGAGTTCTCGCTCGAGGATCATGTCCCGCCAGATCACCTCCTGCGCTCGATTGACCGTTTCGTGGAACTGTCCGGCATCCGTGCTTACCTCGCCGATTTCTACAGCCATACGGGTCGTCCGTCTGTAGATCCGGAGTTGCTGATCCGCATGCTGTTGGTGGGGTATTGCTTCGGCATCCGGTCGGAACGGCGGCTCTGCGAAGAGGTGCATCTGAATCTCGCTTACCGTTGGTTCTGCCGCCTGGACCTCAGTGACCGGGTCCCGGATCACTCGACTTTTTCGAAGAACCGGCACGGCCGGTTCCGTGACAGCGAGCTATTGCGCTACCTGTTCGAGGCGACCGTGGCGCGGTGCATCGAAGAGGGCCTGGTCAGCGGACAGCGCATGGCCATCGACGCGAGCCTCATCGAGGCCGATGCCAACAAGCAGAACTCGACGCCGAAGGAGGACTGGGACGCGAGGCGGATCGATCCCGCTGATGCGCCCCGAGCCGTTCGCGAGTATCTGGACGTCTTGGACGAAGCCGCATTTGGCGCAGCAAGCGAGGTCCAGCCCAAGTTCACGTCCCATTCCGACCCCGCCAGCCAGTGGACTGCGGCCCGTAAGGGACCGGCCTTCTTCAGCTATTCCGACAACTATCTGATCGACACGGACTATGGCGTCATCGTGGACGTGGAGGCCACCAGGTCAATCCGGCAGGCAGAGGTCGGTTCGACCAGGACCATGCTGGAGCGCGTGAAGGCCAGGTTCGACCTGCACCCCGAACGCCTGATTGCGGATACGGCCTATGGCACCGGGCCGATGCTGGGCTGGTTGGTCGACCGCAAGATTGCCCCGCACATTCCCGTCTTCGACAAATCCGGGCGAGCCGATGGGACTTGGACCCGCGCGGACTTCGAGTGGGATGCGGAGAACGATCAGTACATCTGCCCCGAGGGGCACGAGCTGAAGCAGTTCCGCCGGAACTATTCCGACCCGAACCGGGGTCCGACTGGCAAGGGAACAGTTCGCTATCGGGCGCTGAAAGAGGTCTGTCAGGTATGCCCATCCAAAGCGATGTGCTGCCCGAACGCGGATGCACGCAAGATCACCCGTGAGGAACATGAAGATGCCCGGCAGGTCGCTCGCGACATCGCCAAAACCGAGCAATACGCCATCTCGATGAAGTTGCGGAAGAAGGTCGAGATGCTCTTTGCCCACCTCAAACGGATCCTTGGCCTGAACCGGCTCCGATTACGCGGGCCGTGCGGTGCAAATGACGAATTTCTCCTCGCCGCCACCGCCCAGAACCTCCGCAAACTAGCCAAGATCCTTCCTGCACTGCAGCAACCGAGAAACGCCTGACAGAACAGGCGCTCGCGCCATGTTCAGCCGTCGATATTCTGCACCGGCGAACGGGTCTTTTTCCACGGAATCGGCGGAAAGCTGTCGTTAGCCGCGGTCGCGAAGGCATCCCGACCGCACCGTGGAAGCGGACGTTCAGGCGAAAATCAAGACCAGGATCAGCTTGATCGACAGGAGGGCCGGGAAGCGGGCTTTATCCTAAGATCGCGATAGCGGGTCCGCCCGCCCCTAGAGGAAAGTTGACTGCAGTTATATGATGCAACAAGTACGGGGCCCTCAGGCATATGCACGTTGCGGATTCCGAATGGATGAGCGCGACCGCCACGCCACATGGTTCTTCCCTAGCGGAACTGAAGTCAGATTTGCGCCACGTCGACGAGAGGTCGTCGCGGCCGTATGACGTTCACACTTCGATAACCCGGCAGTCTGCTTGCTTGCAGTCCCGCAGCAGAGCCGGTGCCAACCGCGCGCCGGTGACGACCACGTCGAAGTCGCGGATGTGGCCCATCTGACAGGCAAGATCCGCCCCCATCTTGGTGCTGTCCACCACCAGGACGCTTTGCTTGCCACAGCCCGCGATGGCTTTGCGCACAGCGATTTCGTCCGAGTTATAATCCATCACGCCCCCAAGGTCAGACACGCCCCCGCAGCTGAACACGCTATAATCCACACGGTATGTCGAGAAGAACTGGTGCGCGGCGACGCCGATCATGTCGAGGTCGCGCATGCGCACCGTTCCGCCGGCCAGTTCGACCGCGATACCGGGAGCGTTCTGCAGGGCGCAAACCGCGTGAATGCTGTTCGAGACCACGAACAGGTCCCCGTGAGACGTCAGGAACCTCGCGCATTGCTCGACCGTCGTGCCGGTGCCAAGCGCCACGCGGGCGCCGTCGGGGATCAGGTTCTTGACCGCCAGCGCGATGCGTTGCTTTTCCTTGCGGGCAATCCCCTCGCGCGGCAGGTATCCGATGTTCTCGCTTTGCTGACGCAGCTGGGCGCGGCCATTGCGGCGCTGCACCAGGGCGGCTTCGTCAAGGTCGCGCAGATCGGCCCGAAGGGTCTGGACGGAAACGCCCAGACGTTCGGACAGGTCGGCGGCCGAGAGCGACACGTTCTCCGCCAGAAGCGCGATGATGGCGTCGCGGCGTCCATGCAAGTCCAGTCTCACGGGAACTTTCCTTCGAAAATAAGTTGATCGAAGGAAAGCGTAAGGAGGACCGGCAACTGCTGCAATATAAATAAATATTTAATACCATAGTTACAAAACTGTTAAGGAGTACGCGGATAAGGCCCTGACGAAAGCTTTCGTTCGAAAGCCCTAACCCGGGAGCAGCCCCATGAAATTCGCCCTCACCTCCGCCGTTTTCGCGCTCATGGCCGGCACCGCCATGGCCGACACCATCACGCTTTACACCTCCCAGCCCAATGCGGATGCCCAGCAGACCGTCGACGCCTTCATGGCCGCCAACCCCGGCACCGAGGTCGAGTGGGTCCGTGATGGTACGACCCAGCTTATGGCGCGTCTGCGGGCCGAGATCGAAGCCGGCAACCCGCAGCCCGACGTGCTGCTGATCGCCGATACCGTCACGCTGGAAGGCATGGCGCAGGAAGGCCTGCTGGCCGCCTACCAGTCGCCCGAAGCCGATGCCTACGATGCGGCCCTTTATTCGCCCGAAGGGTACTACTACTCTACCAAGCTGATCACCACAGGCATCGTCTACAACACCGGCGTCGAAACGGTGCCGACCTCGTGGAGCGACTTGGCCGATCCCGCGATGCAGGGCATGATCGCCATGCCGTCGCCGCTCTATTCCGGCGCCGCGCTCATCCACCTGGCCACCCTGACCGGCGACGAAACCCTGGGCTGGGACTACTACGCCACCCTGGCCGAGAACGAGGCCCGCGCGCAGGGCGGCAACGGCGGCACCTTCCAGGCCGTCGCCTCGGGCGAAAAGCCCTATGGCATGGTCGTGGACTTCCTCACCATCCGCAACAAGGCCGAAGGCTCGCCGGTCGAGTTCGTCTTCCCCGAGGAAGGCGTGTCATACGTGACCGAGCCGGTCGCGATCATGTCCTCCGCCAAGAACATGGAGGGCGCGCAGAAGTTCGTCGATTTCGTGCTGAGCGCCGAAGGCCAGGAACTGGTCCTCGACATGGGCTACATCCCCGCTCGTGACGGCATGGGTGTGCCCGAGGGCTTCCCGGCCCGCGAAGACATCAAGCTGATGGCCTTCGACCCGGCCGAGGCGCTGGAGAACTCCGAGGCCAACAAGGGCAAATTCGCAGAGCTCTTCGGCGCCGAGTGATGGGGATCGCCTTGCAAACAGGAAGCAGCCGAGCCGAGGCTCGGCTGCTTTCGTCAATCCTGATCATCGCGCTTTGCCTGACGCTGGCGCCCGTGGTGCGCCTGTTCTTCGAGGGCGTCACCGATCAGGGGCGGCCAAGCCTCGATCTGATGCGCGACGTCCTGGCACAGCCCTCCACCCTCAGAGCGCTGAAGCATTCGATCGTCACCGCAGGGCTTGGCACCGTGGTGTCGCTGGTGCTGGGCGCGGCCTTTGCCTTTCTCGTGGCGCTGACCGATCTGCGGGCCAAGGCGGCTCTGGTCTTCTGCCTGATGATCCCGATGATGATCCCGCCCCAGATCACCGCGCTGTCCTGGATCCAGATCATGGGGCCGTCGTCGGTGCTGCTGAAGACGCTCGGCATCGCGCCGCCGCTGGGATCGCCGCAGCCGCTCTATTCGCCTGAAGGCATCATCCTGCTGCTGGGCATCCAGCACATGTCGATCATCTTCCTGACCCTGCGCGCGGGTCTGCGCTCCATCCCGCAGGACGTGGTCGAGGCCGCCCGTATCAGCGGCGCCCGGGGGCTGCGGACCTGGTGGCAGGTGGTGCTGCCCCTCACGCTGCCAAGCCTTGCGGCGGGGACCGCGATCACCTTCGTGACGGCCCTGGGCAATTTCGGCATTCCGGCCATGCTGGGCATTCCCGCAGGCTATTCGACCCTGCCGACGCTAGTTTACCAGAAGCTTGCAGGCATGGGCACCACCGTGCTGGCCGAGGTTTCGGTGCTGGCGATGCTGATCGGGGCCGTGGCCGTGACGGGGATCCTGCTGCAACGCCATTTCCAGGGGCGGCAGAAGCTGCACTTGGTCGGCAGCACCTCGCGCCCGCTGGCCCTGCCGCTGGGCGCGGCACGTCTGCCCGTTGAAATCGCCCTCTGGGCCGTCGTCTTCGCGATTCTGGTCCTGCCGATGTTCGGCCTTCTGGCAGCATCGCTGGTGCCGGCTTACGGGGTGCCGCTGCGCCTGGACACGCTTACGCTGGACAAGTGGCACGAGGTGCTGTTCCGCCAGCCGGTGACGACGCGGGCCTTCGCGAACTCCTTCGGGCTGGCCGCGGGCGCCGCGCTGGCGCTGATGCTGATTTGCCTGCCGCTGGCCTGGCTCATGGAACGACGCCGGACGCGCCTGGCGCGGCTTTTCGACAGCCTGCTCGATCTGCCCTATGCGTTGCCCGGCGTGGTGCTCTCCATCGCGATGATCCTGCTGCTGATCAAGCTGCCCTTCACCGATGCCACGCTGTACGGCACGATCTGGATCATCTTCTTGGCCTACATGGCCCGGTTCTTCGCGGTCATGTTTCGCCCAGTTCAGGCCAGCCTGAAGCTGCTTGACCCGGCAATGGACGAGGCCGCGCAATCGGTCGGTGCCTCGCTGCGCCGCCGGCTGCGCGACGTGATCCTGCCGCTGTCTGCCCCGGCCGCGGCGGCGGGCGCGATCCTTGTCTTCCTGACCGCCTTCAACGAGCTCACCGTCTCGGCGCTGCTCTGGTCCTCGGGGACCGAAACCCTTGGCGTGGTGATCTTCAACCTCAACGACAGCGGAGAAGCGGGCATGGCCAGCGCCTTGGCCATGGCCATCGTCCTCGTTGTGATGGCGCTGATGGGCCTGATCCAACTGTTGTCGCACCGTTTTCCGAAAGGAGTCGTCCCGTGGCAGACATAGATCTGTCTTCCGTCGGCAAGACATTCGCGGGCACGCCCGCGCTGCATGACATCACCACCCGGTTCGAGGATGGCGAGTTTGTCGCCCTGCTGGGCCCCTCCGGCTGCGGCAAGACGACCTTGCTGCGTATCCTTGCCGGTTTCGAGGCCCCGACGAGCGGTCGCCTGCGGATTGGCGGGCGTGAGATGGCGAATGCCGACACCGGGGCAAACCTGCCCCCCGAAGACCGCAATATCGGCTTCGTCTTCCAGTCCTACGCGCTTTGGCCACACATGAACGTGCGCCGTAACGTATCCTACCCGCTGGAGATCCGCGGCCTGTCCAAGGCCGACATCGCGCGTCAGGCGGGCGCGGCGCTCGCCTCGACCGGGCTTGAGGCCTACGCAGACCGTATGCCCTCGGACCTCTCCGGAGGCCAGCGGCAGCGCGTGGCGCTGGCACGGTGCCTGGTGTCCGATCCCTGCGCCGTGCTGCTGGACGAGCCTCTGGCCAACCTCGACGTGGCGCTGCGCGCCTCGATGCAGGGGGTATTCACCGACTTCCACCAGCGCACCGGCGCCACCATGGTCTATGTTACCCACGACCAGTCCGAAGCCATGGCCATGGCCGACCGGATCGCGGTGATGGATCAGGGCCGCATCCGGCAATTCGACACGCCGCAGGCGCTTTACGAGCGACCGAAGAACCGCTTCGTCGCGGAATTCGTCGGGCGCGGCACGGTCCTGCCAATTCAGTCTGTCGCGACCCGCGGCGCGGCGCTGGAGGCCGAGGTGCTGGGCGCCCGGGTGACCGTGCAGGCGGAACCGGACCGTGGCCGTGTGCCTGTCAGCCACGTCTGCCTGCGCCCCGAGAACCTCAGCATCGCCGAGACTGGCGACCTGCGCGGCACGGTTTCGCGGATCACCTACATGGGCGGGAAATACCTGCTCGAGGCACTAACGACCTGTGGCTCGCGGCTCTTCGTGGAAACGCGGGCCCGGTTCGAGATCGGCGCGCAGCTGGGTCTTGCGATCACCAGCCCTTGGGCCTTCGCGGAGGACTGATGCAGAGCGTAAGACTACTTTCCGGCATCGGGGACAAGGGCCCCGCATGCATCCAGCTGATGGTCGACGGGCGGATCTGGCTGCTTGATTGCGGCTTTGGTCCCGAGGCCAACGCCCAATTCAATCCGGCCTGGCTGGACGGCGCCGAAGCCGTCTTCATCAGCCATGACCACATTGACCACATCGGCGGCGCCTCCTACGCGGTCGAGGCCGGGTTGCCGATCTATGCCACCGCGCAGACGGCCAAGGCCCTGCCGCCGGCGGCCCGGGTCAACCTGCTGCCCGAGCAGGGGCAGGTGGTGATCAACGGCGTGACCCTGACCACCGGGCGCAATGGCCATGCACTGGGCGGCGTCTGGTTCCATTTCGACCTGGGCGACGGGTTCTTCTATTCCGGCGACTGGTCGGAGGAATCCGAGTGGTTCTCCTTCGATGTGCCGCCGCCTGCGGCAACGGCCGTGCTCGATTGCTCCTACCATCTGGACGACGTACCCCAGTCGGCGCGCTTCGCGGCCCTTGACGTGCTGCTGGACCAAATGGAAGGGCAGGTGCTCTTGCCGGTGCCGCCGTCCGGAAGGGCCGGAGAGATGGCCCTGTACCTGATGCGGCGTCACGGCTGCGAAAGCGTGATGCTGGATCCCGAATGCCAGTCGGCGCTGCGGATTGCGCTCGACAGCGGGGCGGTCTGCCCCGAGGCCCGGGATGTGGCGCCGCTGCTGGATCGCGGCCCGATGGAGCAGGCGCGGTTCCTGATCTGCGACACCCCGAACGCCGATGGCGGCGCCGCTTGGGGCTATGTCCGGGCCTGGAACGAAAGTGGCCGCCTGGGCCGCGATGCGCATGTCATCTTCACCGGCCACATGACCGCCCATGCACGCGGCATCTGCAGCGTTCCGGGCGGACATTTCCAGCGCTGGAACGTGCATCCGCCCCTGCGCGACCAGCTGAAGATGCTCCGGCGTCTTGGCGCGAGGCGTTTTGCGCCGGCGTTCTGCACCCGCCCGGAGGAGTACCTGGCAGAGGGTCTGGAGGTCGAGGTGTTCTTCCACGACCGGGTGCGCCTGTGATGGGCCCTTTGACGAGCCCTGTGATGAGCCGCACGCGTCCCGCACGGGACTTCTGCCTGATCCGGCACGGCGAAACGACGGCGAATGCGGCCGGGATCATCGCTGGCGTCACCGACGTGCCCCTGACCGCACAGGGCCGGGATCAGGCCCGCGCACTGGCCGAGCGACCCTGGCCGGACGACATGGCCGTCTACGCAAGCCCCCTGAACCGGGCCCTTGAGACCGCGCGGCTTGCCCTGCCGGGACGGCAGGTCCGGCTGCACCCTGGCCTGCGCGAACGGGATTGGGGCGTCTTCGAAGGGCGCCCCTTGGCCCGACAGCCCGACCGCGAAGACACCCCGGACCAAGGCGAACCCTGGGCGGACATGCTTCGGCGGGTCGAGGCCGCGATCCTCGGGATCTGCGCCGAACACCCCGACGCCCTGCCTGTCCTGATCTGCCATTCGGGCGTCATCCGCGCCGCGCGCGTCCTGTGGACGACGGGCGATACGGGCACGCGCCCTCCAAATGCAACCCCGCTCCTGTTCCGGACGACGGGGCCTGACCTGACGGAGACACCCCTATGACGAATATGACGACCACAGCCCCGACCCCCTGCGTGGTGTTCGATGTCGACGGAACGCTGGCCGAATTTGACGCCGACCGCCTTGGCCACCTTGTGCATGGCGTGGAAAAACACTGGGATGACTTCCACGCAGCCATGGCCGACGCCCCGCTGATTGCCCCGATTGCCAGGCTGATGCACCGGCTCAAGGCGAGCGGCGAAACGATCCTGATCTGCTCGGGCCGGCCGAAGGGCTGGGCCGAGCAAACCGTCGCTTGGCTGCGCAAGCATGACCTGCCATTCGACGGCATCTACTTGCGGGCCGAGGATCAGGACGCCGCCACAGACCCCGAGGTCAAGCGCCGTGCGCTGAAGGAGATGCGCGACGATGGCTTCGACCCCTGGCTGGTCATCGACGACCGCAGCTCGGTCGTCGACGCCTGGCGCGGCGAAGGCCTGGTCTGCCTGCAATGCGCGCCAGGCAATTTCTGAAGGCGTGCGCTCGGAGAATGCCTCTGTCCAGTGCCGTGAGGCCGGGGCACCGGTGATCCTGTCCGGCAAGCTTGGGGTCATGCAGCGATTGCCCCGGGGTGCAACGCCCTGGTTCCCCGCCTCGCGCGTTGTGTCAAACCTTCGCCCAGCCAGGCGGACCGGACTGTCGAAAATGGGCGTTCCCGACCCTCGGGATTCTGCACGGCGGCTGTCGCGCATGGCGCCCGCTGCAGCTTCCTGCGCGCTGACGGTAAGTCAGTCGCCTGCCGTGCTTGCAGCGAACGGTATCATCGCCTGCGGTACGGACCTCAGGGAGTTGGATTATACTGCGCGGTGACATGAAGATCCGCAACTGGGAAGCTGCGCTGCGGCAATGGTGATCCTAGCCAATGTCCGGTTTGGGCCGGTCTAGCATTCTGGGGTCAAATGGCGGCTTTTGGCTTGTCGCGGCTTGCAAATCTCCCGACGGTATATTGTACAGAATGTAATACATCCGTACGATTGGGCGCGAAAACCGCGGTTTTTCTGTGTTATCAGGTCGCTAAACTCCCGATCAATACGGCGCCAGCGTCTCCCGCATGTCGCGGAACTCGGCCAGCGCGCGCATAGTACGGCCTTCGTCAATGGTTGCCAGGTCGAGGATCACCGTGTTTGTCACCGTCATCGGCACCACAAGGCTTTGCGACTCGCCCGCCTCGCCGCGCGACACCGCGATGTGGCGATCGGGGGGCGGGTCCAGTGCGGCGCCGCGCTTATCGGTGAGCGCCAGCGTCGTCGCGCCGCGCACGGCGGCCACCTGCATGATCCGCGCAACCGCTTCCGGCAGCTTGCGAAAGTTGATCAGCCACATCACATCGTCGCCGGTCATTCCAGCGACCTGTTCCAGCCATTGATGCTGCATCAGGGACAGGTCGACCGCGTCGTACCCCGACCGGCGCAAGCGCAGCGCAACGAGGTGGCACAGTGTGGCGGCGTGACTTTGCCCGAACATGAAGATCCGCCGCGCGCCCAGCAGCGCTTCGGAAAAGCCGCGGATTTCGGCATCGGTCACGCTGGCGCGCAAGCTTTCCAGCGCCGTGATCTCGCTGTCCAGAACCGAGGACAGAAGCCCGCTGTCCCCCGCCTTGGCCAGCCGGGCGGCGATACGGGCAGTGGGGTCCTCGAACTCGCCCTTGCCCTCGACCAGCCGCTGCTGAAGGAAGGCCCGGAACTCCGGGTATCCCTTGAACCCCAGCCGCCGTGCCAGCCTCACCGCCGAGGCGGGATGCACCCCGGCGCGAAAGCTCACCTCTTTGCCGTTCTCCATCGCCGCGCGGATCGGATCGCGGACCATCACGCCAAGGATGCGGGCGTCCGCCTCGGTCAACTGGTCCGAGTGGCGGGTGATGAGGTCGTCCAGAAACGCGGAGTCGGGGTTTTGCATCGGCAGGAATGATCTCTCAAACGGGCCTTGTCGTCCAGCTCGGCAGGGTGCCGCGTCAGACGCGCGCGCCAGTTTGCATGTCGAACAGATGTGCGGCGGCTGCGTCGTATTCCAGCCAGATCCGGTCACCCGGGGCGGGAAGCTCCTGCCCGCGGTGGGCAATGGCGGACATGACACCCGACTGCGTCTGGCAGTGCAACACGACCTCTGATCCGGTCATTTCTGTCAGGGTCAGCCGAGCCTCGATGGACGCGGCGCCCGGTTTCTCGCGGTGCAGCCGCAGCGTGTCGGGGCGCAGGCCCAGCTCGACCCCGCGTCGCCCGGTCCAGCCCGTGATCGTGTCGGAGGTAACGAAGTTCATCTTCGGCGTGCCAAGGAAAGACGCAACGAAGCGGTTCACCGGATGGTCGTAGATCGCAGCCGGTGTGTCGAACTGCTGCAGGTGGCCGTCCTTCATCACCGCGATCCGGTCGGCAAGCGACAGTGCCTCTGTCTGGTCGTGGGTCACGAAGACGATGGTGGCGCCCAGCTGCTGATGGATCGTCTTGATCTCGGTCCGCATCGCGTTGCGCAGGGCGTTGTCGAGGTTCGACAGCGGCTCGTCCATCAGGAAGGTCGAGGTGTCGCGCGCCATGGCGCGGCCCATCGCCACTCGCTGGCGCTGGCCGCCGGATAGCGCGCCGGGCTTGCGGTCGAGGTAGGGTGTCAGCTGAAGCGTCTCGGCCACCTCACGGGCGCGGGCCTCGCGCGTCTTGCGGGGGACCTTGCGGAGTTCCAGGCCGAAGGCGATGTTTTCCAGCACTGACATGTGCGGATACAGCGCGTAGTTCTGAAAGATCATCGCGATGTTGCGATCCTGCGGCGCAAGCGCGTTCGCGCGGCGACCGTCGATGATGATCTCGCCATCCTCGCAGCGTTCCAGCCCGGCAATCAGGCGCAGCAGGGTGGACTTGCCGCAGCCCGAAGGGCCGACGATGACGACGAATTCGCCGTCGCCGATGTCGAGGTCGACACCATGCAGGACCCGCGGGCCATTGGCATAGCTCTTGCGGATGTCGCGAAGGGTGATCGAGCTCATGCTGCCGTCTCCTTAAGGAATGCATCGCGGCGGGCGATGGCAAGGCTGGGGCGGTCGGTGGTGAACACCTTGGCGCCCAGACGCAGGGCGTGGTCGATCTGCGCGGCCGTATGGGCGGCCCAGCAGCCGAACTCCAGCCCCGTGCCCTGAAGGTGATCGCGCAGCGTTTCCGTGGCGGTGTCTACGTTGACGCCGATCTCGGGGATGCCATGACCCTTCGCCAGGTCCGCCACGGCGCTGGCACCAAGCTGGGTAAGCACTGGGGGGCTCACCAACCAAAGCAGGGGCCGGTCGGTGACATCGCGCAGTTCGTCGAGGGTTGGCAAGAGGAACGAGGTGAAGCCGGTTTTCGCCAGCATCCCGCAGCGTTCGATCTCGGCCACGACGCGGTGCGCGAAATCGGCATAGGCCACGCCGCCCGGTCCCGGCTTGATCTCGCAGCGCAGCGTGACGCGACTGTCTCTGTAGATGTCGCACAGCTCGGAAAGCGAGATCGGGTGCTGCCCGCCGGAATAGTCGATGACCGCGGCGCGCACTGCCGCCTCGGGCAGATCGCGGATCGCGCCCGTGCGGTCGGTGGTCCGGTCCAGCGTGGCGTCATGGTGTACCATGATCGCGCCGTCGGCGGTGGGATGGACGTCGAACTCCACCTCGTCCACGGCCATCGCGGCGGTGGTGCGGAAGCCGTGCGGCGTGCTGTCGCCGAATTCCAGCGTGCCACCCCGGTGCGAGGCGATACGGGTGACAAGGGAAAGATCAGTCATTGCGATGTCTTCTTGTTGGTGTTTCGGGGCCGCGCTCATTTCACCGCTCCCATCGTGATGCCGCGCACGAGGTGGCGCTCGACGAGGACGAAGCCCAGCAGGACCGGCAGGATGGTGATCGTCGATGCCGCCATGACCAGCGGCCAATCGATCACGTCCTCGCCCGGGTTCACGCGGTACAGCCGCGCCAGCCCGATTTGCAGGGTGAAGAGGTCGCTTTCGCTGATCGCGACCAGCGGCCAGATGTAGTTGTTCCACTCGGCGATGAACAATTGCAGCGCCATCGAGAAGATCGCCGGCTTCGAGATCGGCACGATCACCCGCCACAGCACTTTCAGTGGCGTCGCCCCGTCCATGTAGGCCGCCTCGTCCAGCGCGCGGGGGATTCCGCGGATGTACTGGCGCAGGAAGAAGGCGGCGAAGCCCGAGGAGATCGCAGGCAGGATAAGGCCCGCATAGCTGTCCAGCATCCCGGCGCGCGCCAGCGTCAGATAATTCGGGATCAGCGTGATGTGGCTGGGGATCATCAGCGTCGCCACCACGGCACCGAACATCAGGTTGCCACCCCGGAATTCGAACCGGGCAAAGGCGAAGGCGGCCATCGTGGCGAACGAGATGCCCAGCAGCGTCACGATCCCCGACACGATCACCGAGTTCAGCAGATATCGGGCGAAGTTGTACTGCCCGACCGCCACGTCGTAGTTGCGCAGGGTGAAGTCGACCCCGCCGGAGTAATAGGCATCCGAAGTCTGGAAGCTCATCCAGATGGAATAGAGCACCGGCGACAGGAAGATGACGGCGGCCAGCAGCGTGAGGCCATTGATGAGCCAAAGGGCGCGGGCGGACGTTTCACGAGTCATAATGAACCCTCCGGCCGATCACGCGGGCCTTCACCAGGGCCAGCGCAATCAGGAAGATGAACAGCAGCACGGCCAGCGCAGACCCAGTGCCGATGTCGAACAGGGTAAAGCCCACGCGGTAGAGCATGTTGACGATCATGTCGGTCGCGCCCGCAGGACCGCCGCGTGTCATCACGTCGACGATGGTGAACACCTGGAACGCGTCGATCACCGAGATCACCAGCAGGAAATACGTGGTCGGCATCACCAGCGGGAAGGTCACGCGCCGGAACACATGGAACCGGCGACCGCCGTCCACCGCCGCCGCGTCGTAGTATTCCATCGAAATCGCCTGTAGCCCGGCGGTGTAGATGATGACGTCATAGCCGAGCTGTTTCCACGTGTTCACGAAGATGATGACGTACAGCGCAAGGTGCGGGTCCTGCATCCACGGCACCTTGTCGAAGCCCAGCAGGGCAATGAACCCATTGATCGCGCCGTAATCGGTCGAGAACACCCAGCTGAACACCACCGCGATTGACACGGTGGAGGTGACGGCGGGCAGGAAGATCGCGCCCCGCGAGATGCGCGACACCGCAGTCTCGCGGATCAGGAACGAGGCCACCGCCAGCGCCAGCGCCAGCCGCAGCGGCACCGAGATGAGCGCGAAGACCGCCGTGACCTTCAGCGAATTCCAGAAATCGCGCGTGGTCAGCAGCAGGCGGTAATTGTCGAGCCCGACCCACGGCTTGGTCGGCGACATGAAATCCCACTCGCGGAACGACAGGTTCACGCTTTGCAGGATCGGGTAGTAGGTGAAGACCGCCATGAAGCCCAGAAGGGGCAGCACGAACAGGTAGGGTGTCAGTTTGCGAAGCATATCGGGAAGAGTGCCTTGGGCGCGGGGACCACGGGACCGGACGGGAAAGGGGCCCCGTAGCGGGGCCCCTGACCGGTGGCTCGGGCGCGGTTACTGGCCCACGCGGCCCGCCTCGACGCGGGTGCGCTTGGCGAAGTCGGCAAGTGTGTCCTCGACGTCGCGCTGACCCAGCGCCATCGCCTGCCACATGTCGTACTCAGTGGCGCGCATCCAGGTCACGACCGGCGGGCGCGGACGGCCGCGGGCGACATCCAGCTGCTCGATCGACACCCGGATGCCCGGCTCGTTCTCAAGCGTCTCGGCTGCCAGCGGCTGGTCTGCGGTGTTGCGGTTGATCGGCATATAGCCGGTGCCCGCGAACCAGATCGCGTTCGATTCCGCCGACGCGGCGAAGCTGATGAACTCGTAAGCCGCGTCCTGCACTTCGGCGTCCGCCGTCGACAGGATACCGATGCCGGCCCCCCCGATCGGTGCGGCGCAGACCTTGTTGCAGGGCAGCGGGCGCACGATCAGATCATCGCCCAGCGACGCCTTGGACTGGCGGTAATTGCCGGTCGAATTCAGCATGATTCCGACCTTGCCCGCGAAGAACGCGTCGCGGCCGGTCTTCTCGTCGGTCACGTTGTCGGCCGAGGCGACTCCGTGCTCATGCACCAAAGACGCCATCCATTCATAGGCCTCGACGGTGTTCGGCGCATCGATCAGGACCTCGCCCGACACGCTGTCGATCAGGTCACTGTCATTGTCCATGATCAGGCCCCAGCGCGCGAACTGGCCGGGCGCCGCGATGCCATAGATGCCCTCGTCGCCCAACGCACCCTGGATCTTCTGCGCGGCGGCGAGGATCTCGTCATAGGTGGTCAGCGGCGTGTCCTCAGGCAGGCCTGCGCGCTCGAAGATGTCCTTGTTGACATAGGTGACCGGGGTCGAGCTGTTGAAGGGCACGATATAGTTCTTGCCTTCGTAGACGCCGACCTCGCGGGCGAAGTCGAACAGTTCGTCCTTGAGTGGATCGGCTTCGAGGTAATCTGTCAGGTCCATCAGCACGCCGCGATCGGCGAACAGGCCGTAGCGGGTGACTTCCATGATGACGGCATCGGGGCCACGGCCAGCGGGGATGGCGGCTTGCAGGCGAGCGACGATGTCATTGTAGTTGCCGACATGCTCGGCTTCGATGGTGATGCCGGGGTTGGCTTCTTCGAAGTTGGCGATGATCTCGGCCAGCGCGTCACCGGACGAGCCGCCGAAGCTGTGCCAGAATTCGACGGTGACCTCTGCCGCTGCAAGAGAGGTCGAGCCAAGCAGGGCAGCAAGGCCCATCCCGGCGACACGGGTAAGTTTTCTGTCCAAGGGGACCACCTTTTTGCAATTTGGGTTGCACGTTGTTTCGGTGGTCGGGATAGTCGCGCTATGTGACGGAAAATCGAACGATACGTTAAGATTTGTTGACGGCCCACCGGTGTTGGGGGGGCATCAGGTCTGGGCGACCGGTGCTCGGCGGGCTTTGGTCGAGGCGGAGAAGTCGGCGAAAGTTCGGTTTCTGCAATCAAGTTTGCAGCTCTCCATTGGCCGGTTCGCCCCGACTTTCTTCCGTCCCGCGGCATGATACCGGCAGGGGGGGCGTCGCAATCGCGCGACGAATTTCCGATGCAATCCGGACCCAGGCAAGTCGGAGTGGGCAGGTAACGGCAGCTTTGTCCGCGGAGCTGGCCTTGGCGTGCCAGATCTTGCTGCAGGATGCCACCGATGTCCGGTTTGGCGAAGCCGCGACGCAGCGCGGGCAGCCAGACGAATGACCGCAGTGGGCCGATCGCTACTGCCGGAACGGAATGACGTTCGAACCGCCGTTGGCGAAGGCGACCGCACCTTCACTGCGAATGGTGCTAATTGCCTCCTCGAATGCCGCTTGGTCGTCTTCGAAGAGATCATCCCAAACAATGGATGTCCCGTCTTCGGTAACGACTTCCAGAGACCAACCGTCCCCACCTTCGAGTTTGTAGATATCCACCTTGAACGGCACGCCATCCTCGACGACGCGCTGGGAGGCGCTGGAGATGACAAGGTTGGGTTCGCGTTCCATGTGAGCACCTCTTGGATCTTCCGCGGATGATAGAAGCACTGATGACGGAAGCCAATGTCCGCAAAGCGGGATGCTGTCGCAGCATCTGCAGTTACCTGTCGATGGCGGCTCTGGGCCGTCTGGTGTCTGATGATTGTCGTTCCGCAGTTTCGGTGCCTGCTATCCACCTTCCATGTCATCGCCACGAACGACGCTAACCAACCTGCGGAACTCAGCGTCATCAGATGCCTGCTTCCAGAAGTTGATGAAGCGGCAGACCAATTGCAGGTTCTCCTTGGCGTAGTGCCCATTGCTGTCGATGCGGTCCAGGGAGGGCAGCATGTTGTCGTCAGTCTGTGCGCCCCGGAACTGGAACGGCAAGCCGGTGATGGCGCAGCGGTCTTCCTGGATGGTGAGCAGGTCCCGGATCAGCTTGTCCAACTCCGCGTCGGACATGTGCAGCTCCTTGTTCTTGACCGTCGTCGGGACCACCTGGCCGTTGGAGTTGAAGACCGTCTTGCCCACCGAATACTTAATGTCGGCAATCGATTTCTCCCGGGCGCCGAGGTAGCGCGCATCGGCCTTTTCACCTTTTGCCAGTTCGCCTTTGGCTTCTTTACGCAACAGGGTCGAGAACAGCCACAGCAAAGAATGGGCGTCTATCAGGCGGACGTGGTCCAGTCCTGCCTGATCCGCGATTGGCTTGCGGAGGGCATTCAAGATCCTGTTGAACTGGCTGTAGTTCTCCCAGGTGCAATTGCGCAGGGTGCGGAATTCCAGGCCGATCTCGCCGAAGACATGGTCGAAGCCGGTGGGCTGGATCGGCATGAAGCGATCCATGTCCTTGAGGAAGAACAGGTAGGCCATCAGCGGGTATTTCGCGTCGGTCGCCTTGCTCAATTCGTCGAACAACTCGCCTTCGTCCCGGTCGGTTCGATAGAGCTGGAACAACAGGCGTTCGAGGGTTTGCAGGCCGGTGCCTGTTGTCGCCGCTTCGATCAGGGCGCGGTGGTCGCGGTTGGCGTGGCCATATTGGTTCCGCCAGAACACCAAGTTGTTCTTCAGGTCGCCATGTGTCGCCTGGATTTCGATGGCGTCGATGACCTTGGCGACGATGGCGCCGGAGCCAATCCGATCTTCCGTCCAAGTTTCAGCGCCGAGGCGGATCAAGGCCTCGGCGCGGAGGCGGGGCTTGTAGCTTTCCCAGGCGGCGATAAGTCCTTCGTCAAACCGCGTAAAAGGGGCGTCGAAGGCGGAAATCAGCGACTGGAAGCGAGCGAAGGCGCTGGTGAAATCCAAGCCCTCCAGCAGATCAGGCGCTTTGGGTGCTTTGGCCGGCGCGCCGTCGTACCAGTCGAGGAAGTGCTGAAGGGCTGTCAGGCTGTCGATTTCCACGCGCTGCGTGTCAGGCCGCTTCAAGGGCGAAAGGGGCCCGTTGATGTTCGAGTTGCCGTTGTTTCGTTCGGTCAGAAGCGCGACGCCGTCCAGATGAGGTGGCGCGGGTGGTTGAAACCAGACACGAGTGGTCTGGTTCGTGCGGTGGATGGCAAGGACGCGCCCGACTGGGTTTCGGAAACCGATGATGTAGTCGGTCGGTGCCTTTGCGGGATCACCGTAGCGGGAACGGAGGAGGCGTTCTGCCTCGGCGGGGGCAAGAGTCATTCGGCGGCTTTCAGGGTGTAGGAGGTGAGGGCCAGCGCCAACTGGCTTTGCGCAGGGTGTCACATGATGGGCGAGCCCCATGCAAGCGTGCCCGACCCTAGAAAGTGGATGCCCGCACGCGCCAGCCGGGTTTCAGGGCGGAGCGTCGAAAGTGCGCCGACATATGCTCCTAGTTGGGCAAGGTACGGCTGGGCAGCTTCGATAGGGGAGCCCGGTGCAGGCGATTTGTAGTCGATGATAACTGCTTCTCGCCCATCTTGGCTCAGGCCGAGGAGATCGACCGTGCCGCGGACCCGGGTGCCGCCTGCAATCTCTGTGTCGAATGGAAGCTCAGGGTGCAAGTCGGTGAAGCCATGCTCTGCCAATGTCTCACGCAGGCTTCTCGCCTGTTCCGCGAGAGCTGCGAGGGTCTCTGGCGAGAGGCCGGTTGCTGCGCCCAGATCAATTGCCCGGTCAGGGCGCTGTAGAAAGACTCGCATGGCAAGGTGAAGCGCGCTTCCGCGCTGGCTTGCATCGTCGAAGGCCTCGCGCGGGAGAGCGGCACCAAGGGCATGGGTCTCGAGAGAGCCTGATGAACTCAAGCAACAGGTTCAGGAGAACTTCCGGTCACTCGCTACGGCACGGTAGAATGGACAAAGTTTTCCCGATTTACGGGACCGCCATGCCTTGAGGAGCCAGATGTTCAGCGTGCCTCCGGAACAAGATTGAAAAAGGCCTCAGTCAGAACTGATGCCGTCGTATGCAAAGCGAACAGGTGGTCGATCCGTTCCTGGCTCATCTCTCGGCAGGGAACTTGAGCGAGTTCGGCCTGCCGGCTGGCACCCTTGCTCCACATGAAGCCCACGCCGAGATCGTGGCTTACAGCATCCATGACGCCGTCGCGGGTATCCATCACGATCGAAGGCCGCGGCTTGAGTGCGGCCCGGCGAAACCCCTCGTCCACAACCTTTTGTGTTGAACTGCCGGCGGTGCGGAAGATCAAGCGTTCGGACATCAAATCAAGACAGTCGACAACAGAGCGGTTCGCCAGAGGGTGTGTCGGATGAAAGATGGCGACGACAGACTGTCTCTGGACCATGACACGGCGGAAGCGCGGCTGATCGGGCGGTTCGGGCAGGACGCCCACGTCGACGCGACCTTCTCCCACGGCTTCTACGATACGGCCCCAGCTGCCCATTTCGATCTTCACGTCGATACCCGGGAAGCGGGCCCGGAAGGCGCGGATCAGGGCCATGCCAGGAAGGGGCTGACCCAGACCTACCCGCAACTGACCATGTTCCATCGTGTGGTGCTGTCGCAGGACGCCTGCGATCTTGTCGGTTGCATCCTCGACTTCACGGGACGTGCCATAAATCTGCTGACACAACGGGCTGGGCATCATGTCGTTCCCGCTTCGTCGGAAAAGCGCGGCACCGAGCGCGCGCTCGAGGTCGCGAATTTGCTGGCTGATCGTCGCCTGTGACACGCCCGTACGTCTTGCTGCGGCCGAGAAGCTTCCGGTTTCGGTCACGGCGTTCAAGGCTCTGAGGCGGGCGAGGGTGAGGGCGCTACCCGGATCTGTTGGTGGCAAGGTTTTCATGAGAGCGCCATAGGCAATGCCTGTAACCGTAACATGACTGTCGCAGAGAGTTCTTATGACGGCCCGTAGAAGCAAGAGGGCCCCATGGCGACACTAGAATTGACAGACATCCGGAAATCGTTTGGCAGCACCGACATCCTGAAAGGCGTGTCGCTGGAGATCGCAGATGGCGAATTCCTGTCGTTGGTCGGGCCGTCGGGGTGCGGAAAGTCCACCCTGTTACGCATCATTGCGGGTCTTGAAAGTCAGACTTCCGGATCGGTGAGAATTGGGCCCCGGCTGGTTGACGGGATACGTGCGGCGGATCGCGACCTGGCGATGGTCTTCCAAAGCTATGCGCTCTACCCGCATCTGACGGTGGCCGAGAATATCGCCGTGCCGCTGACCATGCGCCGACTACACCGTAGGGACCGCCTGCCGGTCGTCGGGGGATGGATGCCCGGGGCACGCAGCCGCGGCGCTGCAATCCGCACCACCGTGACCGAGGCGGCCGAGGCGCTGGACATCGCGCACCTATTGGATCGGAAGCCTGGACAATTGTCCGGTGGGCAGCGCCAGCGCGTGGCTCTTGGCCGGGCTCTGGTGCGCGAACCCGCTGCGTTCCTTCTGGATGAGCCCCTGTCGAACCTGGATGCCAAGATGCGTGTCCACATGCGCACAGAGATTGCGCAGTTGAATCGGCGACTTGGGGCCACTTTCGTTTATGTCACCCACGACCAGGCCGAGGCGATGACCATGTCGGACCGGATCGCGGTCATGATGGAGGGAGAGCTGCTGCAGGTCGGCAGCCCAGACGAACTCTACGATACTCCCAGCGATATCCGCGTGGCGCGCTTCATCGGGTCGCCTGCGATCAATCTGCTGTCTGTGGAGACGGGGGCTGATGGAGTGATCCTCTTGGCGGGGCGTGACACAGGGGTGAGGGCGGGCGGGGCGCCTATCGCGCACCTTGGCCTGCGCCCCGAGGCGCTGGAACCTTGCGAGGCACCGGGATTGGTTTCGGGACGTGTGACGGTGATCGAGAACCTTGGTTCGGATCTGTTCGTTCAGGTTCAAGCTCCGGGCATCTCCGAGACCGTGACCCTGCGCTTGCCGTCGGATGCCCGTGGCAAGGTCTCTTTCGGAGACCTCATGCATCTGCGTGTGCGCTCCGAGCGCATAAGCGCATTCGACGCCATGGGCCGCGCGGCACCTCTGACCATGGAGGCATCGGTTTATGCCTGAGACAGCATACTTTCCTCAGACCATAGCAAGGAATGGCGATAAGCCTCGCATCCTGCGCCCCGAACGCAGGCAGGCCCGGGCAGGGGCTGCCCTGGTCACGCCTGCGGTGGTGCTTCTGGTCCTGATCCTGCTGGTCCCCGTCGCGGTCGCTGCCGTCCTGTCCTTCAGTGACTACACGCTGGGTCGACCGGGCCTCAGCTGGGTCGGTCTAGACAATTACACCGACATCTTCACTCGGACGAGCTACACCAAGATGGTTATGGCCACCGTGCTTTACGTGCTGGTGACTGTCCCGACTTCGGTCGGGCTTGGGCTTGGGGCGGCGCTGCTGATCCGGTCGGTTCGGATTGGATCGAGCTTCTATCGTACGGTCTACTTCTTGCCGGTCATGGCGTCGCTGCTGGCCATGGCAATCGTCTGGGAATTTGCCCTTCACCCTTCCCTCGGTCTGGTGAACCGCACGCTGGAGCAAGGCTGCGGTACGCTTCTGGAGGTCTGGCCCTGGTTTGCCCGCGGCTGCGCCAACGGTTTTCCCATGTGGCTGTCGGACCGCGACTACGCGCTCTGGACGCTTGCCTTCATCGGCATCTGGCAAAGCTTCGGGTTCAATATGGTGCTCTACCTCGCCGGACTGACCGGCGTGCCGCGCGACCTTTACGCCGCCGCCGAGATGGACGGCGTGCGCAACGGCTGGGAGCGCTTTCGCCTGATCACATGGCCGATGCTGGGGCCGACCACCGTCTTCGTGGTCACCATCTCGACCATCCGGTCATTTCAGGTCTTCGACACGGTCGAGGCTCTGACCCACGGCGGTCCAGCCAAGTCTACCTACGTGATGATCTACGCCATCTACGAAAAGGGCATTGCCCAGAATCTGGTCGGTGTCGGTGCTGCGATAACGATACTCTTCCTGGGCTTCGTGATGCTGATTTCGGTTGCCCAGAGGCGTTTCGTCGAACGCAAGGTCCACTACGCATGATACACCGTTTTTCCACGCGCCAAACGTTGATCCATCTCGTTCTGATCCTCGGAGCCGTGATCGTTCTGCTGCCCTTTTACGTCATGGTGGCCACCGCGTTGAAATCCCCCATCGAGATCACGTCGGGGACCGGGGGCCTGTTCGGAGCACAGGCGCCCATGATTTCGCAGGACTGCCTGCTTGCAGGCGGGACCGAAGCCAGCTGCCTGACGCGGCCAGCGCTCGACAACTTCCGCCAGGCTTTCACCAAGGCGCCGCTGTGGCGCTACATGTTGAACGGGGTGATCGTCACCGCGGCGATCTTCCTGCTGCAGACATTGATCGCCGTGCCCGCCGCCTACGCGCTGGCAAAGCTGCGCTTCTGGGGCCGCGATGCCGCCTTCGGCCTGGTGATGTTCTGTCTGCTGATCCCGGTCCACGCCATTGCATTGCCGCTCTACCTGATGCTGGCAAAGCTGGGACTGACCAACAGCTATGCCGCGCTGATCCTTCCTTGGATCGTCTCGGCCTTCGGGATCTTCCTGATGCGGCAGTTCTTCATGACCGTGCCTGATGACCTGATCGACGCGGCCCGCATGGATGGGATGGGCGAGTTCGCCATCATCTGGCGCGTCATGCTGCCGACGGCCATTCCCGCACTGCTCGCCTTCGCGATCTTCTCGGTTGTGGCTCACTGGAATGACTACTTTTGGCCGCGCATCGTCATCACTGGCGACCGCAGCCTGTTCACTCCGCCGCTTGGCCTGCGCGAGTTCAAGGGCGATCTCGACGGTACCTTCTACGGGCCAATGATGGCCACCGCGCTGGTTATCGTCACCCCCCTCGTCGCCGCTTTCCTGCTGGCGCAGAAACGCTTCATCGATGGCATTACGCTGACTGGAATGAAGTGTGAGCTGACCCCATCGAGTGGTCCAGGTTAAATGCTAATGCATGGTCGGCCTTCGATCTATAGGGATGAAGGCCTCTGGCGCCGGCGCC
>MDTG01322152.1_pt1 | contig 32552 bp, 25 predicted proteins | sample 811421 | NCBI WGS metagenome assembly MDTG01 (sample SAMN05326645, study PRJNA326480) | marine metagenome | isolation source: seawater | place: Pacific Ocean: South East | collected 2011
AAATTGCGAGATGCTTTGTTAAAATGTAATATCTTACCATCAACAATTATCGTAAGCTTTGAAGATAAAATTATTCCTCTTTCAACAATCATATCAAATGATATTGAATTATTAGTTACAATAGTATCATCAGGTGGATGATTTATTGCAAAATATGAATCCTAGAATTTCTTACAATTTGACCTCTAATTTGATTTGCCCATGCGTCTAACTCAATATTTTGTAATAATATATTGTCACCTACCTCTGCAAGATCGTATTGAGGCCCCCAATCGTTTGCCCAACCCGAAATTTTGATAGATTTATTATCGTCAAAAATCATAATACCTTTCCTATGCCATTCTCTACCAGTCTTTCCAACACCCCTTCTATCATACTTGTAAGCTATTTTACCAGCAACATTCCATCTTGCTTGAAATTCAAGCAATGAGTGATTTTCAACATCTTCATTTGACAGTAAAATTTTAGCCATAGGATCTATCTTAATTGTTAATTCGCCTTTATAGTTTGATGTAACGATAGCATTTTCTAAGATAATTTCTTGACCTTTGTTTAAATTAGTTGGGTAATTTGTCAATTCTTTTTGTTTATTATGTGTAAGAATCTCAACTTTAGCATAAAGATCATTTTGCTTCACCTTCATTTGAGGTCTTTGGTCATCTAAATAAGAAATCGTATCGATTGTCATTTTTAAATTAAATCTGACTTTTAATTCATTAAGTGGCTTTGTAATAACCTCATTAACAACTCCTGGTATGACAAAAATATTTTGTTTCAAATTGTAATCTTGACCAATTCCACCTGAACATATTTTGTTCCAATCACATTTATCACATCTTTTTTCATTAGATAACAATTCTAAGGGTTTTCCTCCTTCTGCAAAACCTCTAACTGCTAGAGGTTCTGGTGGAAACTTTTCTATATGGTTATTAGAAGATTTTATTTCCTGCCACAATGATTTGATTTCTTCTTCCATACTATCCATTTCTGAAATTGTTGGAATCTGTACTTTTTTATTTACATTAGAACCTAAATACCAAATCTCTAGCCCAGAAACCTTCTCTTTTTTGTCATGAGTGACCCACCATAACATAGCATACATTCTCAACTGTTCAATATAATTACCGGAACGGTCACCAATTCCTTTACTTGCTTTAATATCAACAATCCTAATTTTGCCATCCCATCGATAAACAATATCATACTCTCCTTGAAACCAGTATTCTGGATGAATTGCATTCATGCTAAATTTTTCTGATTCTGGCTCTACGAACCACGGCCTAGTAATTTCCCAAGCTTCTGATACTGTAATCTTACCATTAGAGGCTAGAGGATGTTGTTGATTTAATTCATAGGCATATCCATCTGGAGCAGGCCAATAGTCGCGTTGACCTGATCGCCATTGAGCTAATTTTGATTCTTCTATTGTTTCATAGCAACGATTTACTTCTTTTAGATGTAAATTTATTCCATTCATGCACATTTCAAAACAATAATCAAAATCTACTTCAGACCAATCTCCCGACCTCCGCTCTTGACGTTGCCAATCTTGCTTGGCTTTTTCAAGTGCACTTTTTAGATGAATACCTATTCTAGACTTTGACCATTCTCTCAATTCATCAATATTACTTGGACGATTTTTTTCAGGTAATGGAATGATTCTTTGTGCTGGCCATCGTTCAATTGAGAGGCGTGATGGACGACCATTCTCATCCAATGGTATCTTTGATAATGTAGTTTGAGATGCGGTTCTAATCATTAATGATGGAGATTCTTTGAGAGTTCTACAAATTGCCTCTTCCACAGCACGACCAACATACAGAACTGGGATTTGAAGTATTTTAAATTTTAATTCCTTCTCATAGTACCACATTCTTTTACAGGATTTATAGGCATTTACCTGACTTGAGGAAAGCCGATTATATGGACCCACTGAGTCTTCATCAATATTGATCTCTGAAACCGGCATATTACTATGTTCAAGTTCTACCCTTTTCAAATCTACTATCATAATAATTTTGTAATTCTAGTAGAGCGTTGATCAATTCTTAACTGAGGTAAGCCAGACCTCCAGCCAAGTTCTGCACCAACTATTTTTACTAAATCACTGGGTTTTATATCTAGAATAAAGTTATTGATGCTAGAACCAAAAGCAACCACTTCTACTACATGTTTTCCATCCCATATGTGGAAGTTTACCATCGACCAAGGTTTTTCATCTGCTTTAACGCCATTCCTTTTCGCTATAGAAAGGACCACTCCTTCAACATTAGCTTTTGTCCTCATCAATCCTATTCTTGTTAGATTTAATTCATCATTATTATGTTCTTGATTATCTGTAACCAATTCTATACTTGATCTACGATCAAGATAAAGCCTTGGATTGCCTCGCCAAACTCCTGGTAGTGCATTCATTATAGTTACTTCACCTTGTGAAAAATCATGAAGTCTTTCAAATGATTTAGGTTCGCTTTCCTCCACTGTAATCTGAGTACCTGATACGCTGATCATGGCACCCAATACTGGTTCAGAATAATGATTTGGCAGTGGCCCCCATTGCCCGGTGAAGTTACCTCTGACATTTACTCTTGATTGTATTGATCCTATCTTTTGACTCGGAGGAGATAGGGAAATTTCTTTGCTTTCTATGTTTTCAAAGAATTCTTGATCTAATTGATTTAATAGATTGTATTCTTTACCAAAATAACACCAATAACAACCTGCTGAATTTTCACACTTTTCAGGATATTCAAGGCTTAAATCAACCGGACCTTCACCTAATTCTTGCATTTCTAGATGGATATTTTTGAACATATTTGTTAGCACTTCATATTGATCTTTAGGTTCTACTGAAAATGTAACTATTTCAGGTCCATCAAGATACCATCCTTCTAATGAATCTACTAATTGCCCATCGTGAGTTTCATGCCAAAGCCAAGAATAAAAATTCAATTGATGTTTCAATGATCCGGCAAATTTTGAAGACTTGTTTCCGGATTTTATATCGATTATTCTAATTTTGCCATCCCATCTAAGAACCATATCCAATTCCCCTGCTGCCCATCCACTTGGATGGAACAACCTCTGTGGCTGATGGACTCTAGGATCTTTTATCCACGGCCTAGCAATCTCCCAGGCTTCATTCCAACTTATTTTTTCTCCTTTAAGTTTCCAAATCATTTTTTGATTATTTGACCATGACCTCATGCCGAAATTTCTAACCTTTTCCGGAATTGGAAAAGTAGGCTCATCACCCCAAGATGGAGATGGGATTTGGTATGGTGATTTTCCTGAACGAAAAATATCCAAATATGGACCACCTCCAGAGTCGTAACATTTCTTTACTTCTTCTAAAAATAATTTAACGCCGTTTTTTAGTCGATGCTCAATCATTTCAACATCAATATCACCCCAATCCTGATATGATTTCTTCCAGATAAGATCCTCCCACATCTCTTTTCCATTAGAATAACAATTAACTGATTCCTCTTTTGCAACACTGAAAGCCCATTTAGTGACTTCTTCTATAGAATTTAATTGGTTTGGTCTTTTCATTAATATTGCACAGAGCGAATCTTCCAAAATCACACCTAATATTTGTGATATTGATTTAGGAGTGGATAACCCTAACTTGTTTGATAAAAACCATTGCTTTTTACACCTAAGATACTTTGTTAAAGAAGATGCCGATATTCTAGATCTAACACGGCTTAAAGGCCCTCCTGATGGTGGTCTACCAAATGGCATTTCTAATCATCCTCAACTGTTAAACGAATAGTAATCACCAGAGCTTTGTTGTTCTCTATCCTTCCTACTTTCAGGTTTATTTATTCTAGGTCTTTTAGAATCATGATCTCGTCTAAACGTAATATTTACATCTTTTAAGAATTGATTCATTCCATCTCTTAGAGAAAACGGACCTTTAGCAATACCATGTGACCCACCTTTTCCGTCAAAAACTAAAAGTGAATCACTTAAAATATCTATAAAATAAACATCATGATCAATAACAAAGGCGGATTTTTCATTCGCTTCCATTGTTTTGCGTATTGCCTTGGCAGCCTCCATTCTTGCATTAGCATCTAAGTGTGCGGATGGCTCGTCTAATAGATACAAATCTGCATCTCTGCCAAGGCATATTGCTATGGATACTGCTTGCCTTTCACCCCCTGATAATTTTTTTACTCTTTTTGGCAGCAATTGGTCTACTCCTAATGTCTTAATGACATTGACATTAAATTCACCACTGCGCCATCTTGCTCCAATTTCACTATCAAGCCATAATTGAACACTGCAATCCATATCTACATCAATATGCTGCGGTTTATAAGAAATTGTTGGATTTTGATTTACCCAACCATCATCGTATTCAATCAGTCCTGCTAAAATCTGAATCATTGTAGACTTACCAGTACCATTGGGACCTACTACACCTACAACTTCACCTCTATGGACTGAACCTTCATCTGTTTTCAATGTGAAATCTCCTAAATTTTTGGTGATATTTGACCATGAAACAATTTCTGAACTTAAAGCAGTATTCCGGTCTCTATGAGTTAAGAACTTAATCGGTTTACTTCTAATTCTAATATTTTGTTCGGTTAAAAATCCATCTAAATATGAATTTATTGCCTGCCTTGTAGTTCTTGCTGGAGTAAATACTCCAAATGCACCTTTTTTGCCATACACAATATGAACTAGGTCTGCTAAAACATCCAAAACTGCAAGATCATGCTCAATTACAATTACTCGCTTTGTCTCTGAAAGTTTTTGTATAATCTTTACTATACGCATTCTTTGATGAATATCCAAATAAGATGATGGTTCATCAAAAAAATAAACATCAGCTTTTCGCATCAAAGTAGCACATATAGCCATTCTTTGTAATTCTCCACCTGATAATTGTTGAATCTTACGGTCTAATAAGTGATGTAATCCTAAATCTTCTGTTATCTCTTTAAAAATACCTCTTTCATCAACTTTCGAAAGCAAACTACGAACTGTACCCTCAACTTTTTTAGGAATTTTATCTACGTTTTGAGGCTTTACAGCAATCTTAATTTTATTATTTTTCACTGCTATTAGAAAATCTCTCAATTCACCTCTAGGCAATGTTTCAATAATCTCATCCCAATCAGGTGCATCATTATTCCAATCTCCTAAATTTGGCACCATACGTCCTGAAAGAGCATTGATCGCAGTAGACTTACCCATCCCATTTGGCCCAAGAATACCAACTACACTATCCTTGGAAGGTGTTGGAAGCCTAAATAACCTAAATCCATTTAATGAATAACGATGAATCATATCAGTTTCTAATTCAGATGGTAAATTGATAATTACAACTGCATCATCTGGACAATGTTTTGCTCTTACAATGCAAGGTGGGCAAGCTGTTTCAAGAATTTTACACTTATCTCCAATCACTTGTATACATTCCTTACCACAAGTTCCAGACCATTTTTGAAGATACTCAAATGCATTACTATTTGGTTTGCATCTATCTTCGATTAATACTGCAATTCGCATAAGCAACATCTCGTATCTTGTAAATTAAATCACTTTTCAAACACTCTTTATATTACCGGCATAAAGCGCCGATAACAATCTAATTTATCCTCAAATCAGACCTTTCAAATGTTCATGTCCCTTAACCAATTTAATTGTACAAGGAGTTGGGAACTTCATATTTGCTTTCCTTAAAGCATCTCTTGCAGCAAGGTAAAATTCGGGGTTAACATGAATGGAAATGACTCTTTGACCTCGCTTCACTCTAGCCGCTGTGCCAACATTCTTGCCAAAGGCACACCTCATACCTTGAGATACACGATCTGCACCAGCACCGGTGGCTTGTTTATTTTCCCTCAGAACATGATGAGGGAATGTATGAACTCTTAGTGCATATCCTTGAGCACCTGCCTGTTTTCTAATTGTTGAGTTAGATATTACACGCGCTGCCTCTAAAGCAGTATGTCTAATTTGACAACTATTATCTGCAATTAATTCTATAACAACTGGAAACTGACCTGTTTCTGCTGCCCTTCTATTTCCGACGTGGAATTGCATTATACGGTTATTTGGTACTCCACCAATATACTTGCGTCTAGTATATGCAGGACCTTTCAATCGACGGTACATTGATGCGGGTTTACGTGCCATTATAGACCTCCAAGCAACACTGCGAATCTTGTTCCCTTTATCATTTCTCCGCATGGTCATTTATTTAAAAATCACAAATTAGCATAATAAAACCACAATAACAAAAGCCTTGATGTGCTGTATTAACCACGAAGTAACATGGCGAGGGTTTGGAGGCAGATGCTGAAACAGGAATCAGAGCACCAATGGCTGGCTATTTCTGCTTTCTTTGTTTTTGTAATAATCGGTGCATTACTGATTAAGGGCACTAGTTTTTTATCTGGAGTTGACATAATTGATAATGAAATAGGAGAAGATGCGAGAATTCTCGATTCACAGTACATTGATGGTGATGAAAGTTATTTTCTGATTTATCAAAGTGGTGAATATTCATTTGTTTGGAATAATGATGGAATTTCTACTCCGATAATAAATTCAGAAACTAAATATGATGCTGGTGAAATAAATTCGATAACAAAATTGTCAAATGATTCAATATTGCTATCTCAAGATTCAAGTGAGTTGCTATTTGTTGATGGTGGAGATATTTATGAATTTGAAACAAATTACGGTAATGAAATTTACTCAATAAAAAGTATTGCTGAAAATAGGGATAGTGAAGCGCAAGAATACCTCATGATTACTAATGAAAATGGCAGTTATACTAGCATAAGAGGTCTTAGCTCAAATAATATAATTAGTTCACCAACTTTGAATAATGAAAATGTTGAATGGAAGAATATTATCTCCACTGGTGAACAAGAATGGTTTGCTTCAGGCACTTATCTCCCACCTATAGCATCTGGTGGTGACAGCCCAGCAACACCCACTATCAAACCTGTCTATGCCAAAATAATTTGGTCTGGAGGATTTACTGCACCTATGATTAGTAATTTACATATTGGAGCTATTGGAGAATATCATTCCATTGTAAACCTAAATCACGAAGAGATATTAATTGCCGGAACTCATGAAACCATAATTATGAATCACATTTCGGGAGAAATAGAAAACATTGATTATTCTAGCGTAGCCGCTGTAGTCGAAGATTGCGAGGTTGCTTGGTTATTTAATGGCCAAGATTCAAAATCAGTTCTTAGAATAAAGAATTCTGAATTAGAAATGATGAAGTTGCCGCACACATTACCTTTGGACGTTGAGTCAAATGGTTTTGATGGTGAAGTAATTTACTTGCATGGAATAGACTACAATGGAGAATCTAGAGTAATGACTTTTGACACTACATCGGTTGGTTCTATAGAATCCGGCAGAGGATTTTTGAATCTATCTTTTGTGATAATATCATTGATCGTTTTGTCAGTTATGATGATAAATGCATATGATCGATTTAGATATGATAAACTATTAATTTGACGTAATTATCAATTTCATTTTGACAACCTTCATTTGCTATAGTCTACGAGGACCTTTCCTGCGGCGTGAGGTGGTCTATTGTCAAAGAGAACTATGATGGACCAGTTCAAGGAAATAAAACAACAAAATCCTAATACTATACTATTTTTTAGAATGGGTGATTTTTATGAATTATTCCATGAAGATGCTGAAGTAGCAGCGCCAGTTCTAGGACTTGCCCTAACCTCAAGAGACAAAAATGCCGAAAAACCAATCCCAATGGCAGGTTTCCCCTGGCATGCACTTGAAGAGAATCTAAGAATAATGTTAAAATCCGGTTTTAAAGTAACTGTGGCTGAACAAGAACAAGAATTGAGAGAAGGTGCTAAACTATTGGAAAGAGTGGTCACAAGAATTTATACTCCTGGCAGCCTGTATGAGGAATCACTATTGAATACTAATGAAAGAAGTGTTTTAGGTTCTATTATTTTAACCAATAAATCCGTTGCTATGGCAATAATTGATTCCTCTACTGGTGAATCTTGGGCATCAACATGGGATGGAAAAGAAAGATTTTCAAGCCTTCAAGATGAATTACTTAGATGGGATCCTGCAGAAATAATTGTTTCACCAAAGGATTCTGAAGATAGTCGATTATGCACAATTATTGCTGATTTACCAGATTGTGTTATATCTCATCATAGCGTAAGTAAAAAACGAATGCTAAGTCGATTAGAATCCATTCTTAATGTCGCAGACTTGGGTCACCTTGATTTAGACTCTTCACCATTAGCAATTGAGGCTGCTGGATTTGCAGCTGATTATTTATCACAAGTTCACTTTAGAGAAGAAATACCTATTAGAGAACTACAAATTATAGAAGAAACTGGTCATTTAGTTATTGACCAAACTACATTAAGAAATTTGGAAATAACTTCTACGCTTTCGGGAGAATATGATGGCAGTCTAATATCAAGCATGAATTTTTGTCGCACTGCCATGGGCAGAAGATTACTAAAAACCTGGATTCTAAGGCCATTGAGTCAAAGAGAATCTATAGAATTAAGACAAAATGCTGTCAAGTCACTAAAATCTTCATCACGTAAACTGGATTCAATTAGAGATTCTCTTAATGGACTTAGAGATATTGAACGATTAGCCACGCAATTATCATACAACAGGAGTAATGCTAGAGATCTACTAGCCACAGCGCTAGCCTTGGAAAGGATGCCAGCGATAATGGGACTTTGTTCACAATTCGATGATATATTACTTAGCCATCTTTGTGAAGGGTTAGATTGCTTATCTGAGATGGCAGAAGAAATCTTTAGAACACTAGTTGATGAACCACCTCTTGGATTGAGGGATGGTGGATTGATTAGATTTGGAGTAGATATGAAACTTGATGATTTAAGATTAAAATCTAAAGAAGGTCATTCATGGTTCAAAGATTTGGAAACTAAATTGAAATTAGAATTAGGAATTCCTTCATTAAAGGTCAAAAATAATCGTCAAATTGGCTGGTTCATTGAGATTACCAATTCACATATACAAAAAGTTCCAGAACATTGGAAAAGAAAACAACAAATGACAAATGGTTCAAGATATACAACAGAAGAGATTATCGAAAGAGATGATTTATTATTATCTGCAGATTCTAAAATAAAGCAAATTGAATATCAACTCTTTCAATCAATTAGAGAAAGATTTCGTGATAATGCAAAAGCATTAGCTCAAATTGCAGGAAAAGTTTCTGCAATAGATGTCCTACAATGTTTTGCTACCGTTGCAAGAAAAAGAAACTGGGTTAAGCCTGAAATTATGGAAAATTCAATAATAAATATTAAGCAATCGAGACACCCTGTTTTGGAACAAAATACTGGTTTTGTACCAAATGATATAAAATTAGATCAAAATAACAGATTCTTATTAATTACTGGACCTAACATGGGAGGTAAATCGACATATTTACGAACTACTGCACTGTTATCAATTCTTGCACAAGCTGGAAGTTATGTTCCTGCAAAAATCGCGAAAATTGGATTAGTTGATAGAATATTTACTAGAGTTGGTGCTAGCGATGATTTACTTCGGGGAAGGTCCACTTTTATGATGGAAATGATTGAAGTATCTCATATTCTTAGAAAAGCATCTGAAAAATCTCTGGTGCTATTAGATGAGATTGGAAGAGGGACATCAACATTTGATGGATTATCCATTGCTTGGTCAGTAACTGAAGATATTTGTCGTAGAATCGGATGTAATACCTTGTTCGCTACACATTATCATCAATTAGTTGGTTTGGAGAATGAAATTAAAATATTAAAAAATATTCATGTACAAGTTTCTCAAGAATCTGGGAAGTTAAAATTTCTTCATACGATTGCTGAAGGCCCTTGTGATGAATCATATGGGATACAAGTCGCAGCACTAGCAGGATTACCCCGCAGTGTAGTAGAAAGAGCAACTGATTTACTGCAATTTCTTGAGAAACAGGCTTATGGAGCAAAAGCAGGAGACAATTCGTCTCCTGTTGCCAGAGATATAGGTCAAATGAGTTTACTTGGTTATTTTGCTGCTGCATCTATCTCAAACGGGGATGAAAAGATATCCTCAAATCCTGCCGAAAATCAATTACTCGAATTTATCGAAAAATTAAATCTTGATGAAATGTCTCCAAAAGAGGCTATGAATTGCTTATACGAGGCAAAAAATATACTGGAGGGTGAAAATGACTGATTCAAAAAGAATTCAACAATTAGATGATGAAACAATTGGTCACATCGCTGCTGGAGAAGTTGTCGAAAGGCCAGCTCAAGTTGTCAAGGAATTGATAGAAAATAGTTTAGATGCTAACTCAAATCAAATTACTATAACTATTGAAAATGGTGGTTTTCATTTGATTCAAATAGAGGATAATGGCCATGGTATAAATCCATTAGATCTATCACTTTCAGTTGACAGGCATGCGACTTCAAAACTTAGTTCATTCAATGACCTAAATGAGATATATACACTTGGTTTTAGAGGAGAAGCTTTAGCAAGTATTGGAATGGTTGCAGAACTGACTGTATCTAGCAGAGTAAGTGAATCAAATGGACATAGCATTTCAGTATTATTCGGTAAAAAGGGAGAGGTTCAAAAATGTGGAATGGCTTTTGGAACATGTATAAGTGTCAAAGATTTATTTAAGAATACTCCAGCGAGATTATCTTTTCAAAGAAGACCTGCTACCGAGAATTCCAAAATTGTGGATGTAATAGTATCACATGCTGTTTCTAACAATAATGTTGGTTTTAAGTTAATATCAGATGAAAAAATAATACTTGACGTTCCCCAATCAGATAATCTTGGAGACCGATTGTATGACATATTGGGAGGTCAAGCATCACAATTAATTGAACTAAATTGCCCAAATATTGACTCCCAAGCTCCTGGTGATGAAAAATGGAATGGTTGGATAAGCACTCCCGATATTACTAGAGGCAAAGGAGATGAGATTTACATATTAATTAATGATAGACCGGTATCATCTGGCCCTTTTCATCAAGCAATTCGACGAGGATATAAAACTAGATTGATGCAAGGTAGGCATCCTATTGCTGTTTTATCTCTTAAAATTCCTGCTGATGAAGTAGACGTTAATGTACATCCAACAAAAAGAGAAGTTAGATTAAAACATTCTTGGAGAGTTTTGGAAAGGTTGGAAAGGGCAATTGCCAATACTTTAGAGCAAGTTGCTACAGAGCCTGATAGTGATGGAACAATAATAGGACTTGCATCACTTAACAAATCCATAAAACCAATTCAAGAATCAATATTCATTAATAATAAAGAAAACATTAGTGATAAGGGCAAGCAGGAATTACAAAATAAATCACAGAATAGAGTACCTGCTTGGGCTGTCGCCGCAGGAACTCAATTAAATCTTAGTGGTACCGAAGCACAATCTGTCAAGCAACCAGTGAAATCAAGACCTATATCTAAATCTGAGATTCCACAAGAAACACTTCCAGGATTAGAAAACAAACCTATTTCTCCTGCATTATCAAGTGCGGAAAGAGATCTTCACAGACACTCTATAAATGGCACATCTATATCGCCTAATGATGAGGAAAAGGTAAATTCAGAGATTAATATTTTAGGAAAAATGGAACCATTGGCTCAATTTGCCGATTCTTATATTATTGTACAATCTGAAGAAGAATTACTACTTATTGATCAACATGCCTTGCATGAAAGAATAAGATATGAAAGATTAAAGAATACTGTGGAAAATTGGTCATCACAGAAGCTATTAATACCAATTACAATTAATGTAAATCCTGTTCAAAAAAGTGTTGCAGAATCCTCTATAGAAAAACTTCTTGAAATCGGTTTTTCTATAGAAATTAATGAAAAAAGTATTACTATTATTTCACACCCAATGCTTATAGAAGGCAAAGATATCGAACCATTACTTTTAGATCTACTACAAGATCTATCTGAGGAAGGCTCGCCATTACAATCTATTGAAAAGTTACAAGACCATATTGCTTTTATGAAATCGTGCAGAGGAGCTGTAAAAGCAAATGAGAAATTAACTCTTTCAGAAATGAGAAGACTAATTGATGATATGAGAAGAATTCCTAATCCTTGGGCATGTGTACATGGCAGGCCAACTGCTCTTCGTATTGAGATAGATTCTCTTGATCATCATTTTGGAAGGCACGGTTGATTAAAATTATGAGAGCCCTAGGCGATTAAGAAATTTTGGATCTGCAATCTCATGCAAATCTAAACCGTCTAATTCACCACCAAATAAAGATAATAGTAATACTGCAGACATGTATATTCTATGATCTCCATATGTTTTAATTACCGATTTAGGCTTTTTAGGCACTTGCTTACCTTCGATAACCATATTCCCATCATCGAAACTAGTTTTCATGCCAAAATCATTCATTAAATCTATGGTTTTTTGTAACCTATCACTTTCTTTATACCTAGTATGGCTAATTCCAGTCAAAATACCTCCGCTGGATATTGCCAAGGTAATTGCCAAAGGGGTAATTAAATCATTACAATCTGTTAGATCATAAGAGCAAAAATTACCTTGTGAAATTGGACTTATGACGTCTCCTACCCAATTTACACCGATAAACCTAGCATTACTTTCTAATATTTCGCAACCCAAAAAATCTTCACTATTTGGACAATTAAAAAGTTTTACTTTGCAATTATGCAACTTTGAAATTAATATCGCAAAACTAATCATTGAAGCATCACCAGGTATAGTTAATTTTGAAGGCATTGATAAATCGTAAGGCTTTAACTCTAATTTTTCATTACTAAAATTAAGATTAGCACCAAATTTTTCACACAATGATTTAGATAATTCATAATGTTTCTTTGAAACTTTTTTATCACTTAGTAATAATGACAATTCATTTGATAATAGGCTACTTGAAATCAACCATGCGGTTAGGGGTTGACTAGATTTACTGAGATCTAATTTGATTGGACTAATATCAAATTTATTTCCAAACCATGGTCCTGTAATCTCTATTGGAAGGGCCTTATCTGATGTCTCAACTACTGTCACTCCAGAATCTTTTAGAGATTTCTTCAATGAATCATTCTCGCGCATAGACAATGATTTGTCTCCTTTAATTACTGTTTTTCCTGGAATACTTGATACCAATGTCATCAATATTCTTAATGCAGTACCTGAATTTCCACAATTTATTGTCTTACCTGATAAAAAACCTTTATTTCCTAATCCATTTACCTTCAAAATTACTTCCTTATCCAAAAATTCACGTTTTATTGCTACACCAAGTGTAATTAAGCAATTAATCATTGAATTTACATCTTGACCTATAGGGCCATTTATTTTGATTGATGTAGTTCCATTATTTATGCTGGCAAGTCCTAATATTCTAATTAAGTGGCTCTTAGATGGAGGTAGAGCAAATTCAATATTTTCATAATTTGTTTTGGGTATAAAATGTACTTTAGAGTGCTCAAATTTATAATCAAAATTGATTAACTCTGTCTTATCCACACACAGGCCAATAACTCATTAAACATGAATGCTTGTAAAACAGTTGAATAACCTCTTTCATCCAGTAGTTAATATGACGGGGGACTTATTGGGAAGGCCACTTAGAGACCTCCGTATTTCAGTTACTGATAGATGTAATTTTAGATGCGACTACTGTATGCCAGTTGAAAAATATGGCCATAATCATAAATTTTTACCCAAAAATAAAATTCTCAGCTTTGAAGAAATCATAATGATTATCAGTTCAATGATACCATTAGGCCTTAAAAAAGTAAGAATAACCGGGGGAGAACCATTACTTAGAAAAGACATTAGTAAATTAATTTCGATGATTAGAAAATTGGATAACAATCTTGATATTGCACTAACTACAAATGGTACTTTACTTAGCAAGCATGCAATTAAATTATTTGATGCGGGATTGAATAGAGTAACTATTAGTATTGATGCTATCGAAGAAGATATTTTTAAGTTGATGTCAAATTCTAATGTTACGCCTTCAATGATTATATCTGGAATTCAGGAAGCTGTTAGAGTTGGATTAGAAGTGAAGGCTAACACTGTTATTTTAAAGGGATCAAATGAAAGCCAAATAATACCTTTGACTGAACTTTTCTATAGATTAAATGTCCCACTAAGATTCATTGAATATATGGATGTTGGTGGAACTAATAATTGGGATATTGAACAAGTTATAACTGGCCAAGACATTAGGAAAATAATTACCAAAAAATATGGAATTTTAAACAGAGTAAAGCCACAGTATTTTGGAGAAGTATCAAGAAACTGGAGTATGTCAAACGGATATGAAATAGGATTTATTGAATCGGTAACCAATCCGTTCTGCTCTTCGTGTACAAGGGCAAGAATCTCTGCAAATGGCAATTTATACACTTGCCTATTTTCTGAAACTGGAAACAATCTAAAGTCATTAATAGATTTAGGAGCAAATGAACATGAATTAGGAGAAGCTATAAAACTAATTTGGCAAAGTAGGAACGATAAATACTCTGAAGAAAGAGGTTCTATTGAAAAGAAATTAAACCCTATAGAAATGCATTTTATTGGTGGTTAATTTAGATAACAGTCAAACTAATATCTACTAACATTGTTTTTGATGTTTGATCTATTAATTTAAATTTCCAATTGCCATCATTAGAATTAATTGTTTGAGAATCAATAACAAAGTAGTCACCTTGAGTAACTGAATATCCAGCATCTCTATCATGGAATGAAATATTAGAACCAATTACCCCATATACATCTTCATCATCCACAAATCCACTATAATCAGCTGCGCTTAAATCACTGCCATTGTAAATTTTGTATTCTAATCTAGCTGGGTCAAGTGCTTGATCTAAACTAGTGATTCTAACTACATGAAACCCATTTGATAAGCCTTTTACACTTACTGTAACTTGAGGTTCTGATTTTTCAACCGAAGTTAATGCACTTTGCATCATAACAAACACCATGCTAGATAACATTACTGTTATAGCTAACAACAAAACTGTTGCGATAACTGGGCTGACAGCATCCTCGTCAAGAGTTTGAGCAGTGTCCATGTATAGCCGTAAACATCATACGACTTGAATCAACCGGATGAAAATAGCAAATCTGATTAATTATTGAGAGAAAATATGTTTCACAACTTTCGAGTTGTAGCATATTCAGCAACTGATTGTAACAAATTTTTTGCCTCACTATCTCCAAAACAATCTAATTGCTGCATCGCCCTATCAAAATGATTGCGGATTAAGATTTTTGTATAATTGAAACTATCTGACTTATCCAGTAATTCAGTTAGTTCATCAAACTTTGAATCATCAAAGCTATTAATTATCTCAGCTAATCTTTGTCTATCTTTTCCATGTGAAAGTGTAAGAGAATGGATTATAGGGAGTGTCATTTTACCTTCAATGACATCTGAGCCTCTTGGCTTACCTATACTTTCATCACCAAGTAAATCTAGTAAATCATCAACTAATTGATAGGCTATTCCAATTTCAATACCAAATGTTTCAAGAGCTTTTACTTGTTCTTTTTTAGCATTAGCAACTATTCCTGCGCTTTTGCAACCAGAACCAAATGGGCCCGCAGTTTTTCCTTTTACTATTTTTAGATAATCCTCAGGAGATGTTTTTAGGTTCTGTATATGATCTATTTGAGAAAATTCCGAGACTGCAATACTTGAACAGCAATTAGCAATAGTTGAAACTATTTCTTGGTTATATTGGCCTCCTAATGCATAACCTTGGACAAATAACCAATCACCAGCTATGATAGCTTTTGATAAGCCAGCAACTTCATGAATTGTTGGTATTCCACGCCTATGAGTTGCACCGTCATTAATGTCATCATGAACCAATGTAGCAGTATGAAGAAATTCAAATGCCATTGCTAAAGGCATTATTTCCGATATATCTTTACCGCCTGAAAGTTGATATGACAAACACATCATTAGAGGACGTAATCGCTTTCCTCCCGATAGTAACATCTTTCCTGATAATTCAACTACTTCTCCTGATTCAATCCGAGATGAAATCATTTCTTCTAGAGAGACCTCTATCAAATCTCTTAACGTTTCTAGGCCAGCAGAAAAACCTGATTGAACCTGCGTCATGACATAGCCACATAGGGTGTCCTTCTTAACCAATGGTCTACGCCCATAAAATGCACGGAGCAATCCGAGCCGAGGTGAAATGATGGATGAAAAGCCTAGATTAGACGTTCTTACTACTCCATCAAACTATGATGGAGTTAGACTCCAAGTAGAAAAGTCAATCGAAAAAAATAGAGATTTCTTTAATTTTAAAATGACTCAATTACCTCATATGGAGGTTGCGATAAATTCTTTGAAAGAAGGTACTGGCGATTTACTCGCAATGAGTATATATGATTGGAAACATTATGATACAAAAGATTTAGAAATCGCTGCCTTTTTATCGAGAAGAGAACCAACATGGGTTATCGTATCTGAAGATAAACCAGAATATTTGCCATATAATGCAATAGTAATTTGTGATAACTTATTGATACAAAGACAATTATTAAGAATGAGAGATGACTTAAAGATTGAATCATTAGAAGACTTTGTTAAGCAAAAAAACATTAACTGTGATTTATCTAAATTGTCGATTGAAGAAAAATTATCATTGATGGAAGATATGCGAATAAGTTCAAACATTGACGGATATGTGATTTCTAGAGCTAAATTTAGTCAAATTAAGACTAGATTAAGAAGACATACACTTGGAATGCAAAGAGAAAAACCCTCTCAAGAATTTGAACGTTCAACGTTTATTTCTCCTCCATTAGAAGGCTTCACTATATTAGTTTCTAGAAAGGGTTTTCCAAAACAGGTTATCGAAGTTATGAATGACAACTCAGCTTGGACATGTTATGAAATAGAGAATACTATTTATGAATCATTGAATGATAATTTAAAGCAGATCTCAGGGATATATGTCGAACAAAAGAAATTATCTACAATCCTCAAACAATATATCAAATTAATAGATGATTCCTATTCATTAAGAATTGGAGAGAATTATTTAATCCCAAGTAGTAAGAAAAAAAGATCAAGAACACAATGGAATGTTTCAAAGGATGTAATTCAAGGTCCAAGAATATGTATTTATTTTGAAATACTAAATCCAAATGGTACTGTATCCCTTGAAATGGTTAGAATTGAACCTGTTGAAAATAAACAATTTGAACGTGGAAAAAGTGTTTTTATTACTGAAATTAAATTCCTAATTGACCTTTTGCAAAAAGATCACGATGAACAAAAGAGGATTATCCAAGGATTGCCTGAAGAATATAAATTAGCTAGACCTGGTATACTAAAATTATAAATTATTCCGATTCTATATTTTTAGAACCATTATCAATTAATTTATCAAATCCGTGAACTGAAATATATGTTTCTAATTCGACTAATTCAGAAGGTTCTTGGTCATCACATAAGTCAGTAATAGACTGATCTATTTCTCTAGCTATTCTCTCCCAAGTTCCTGCAAACCTTTGCATATCACTTGCAAACTTTTCAATAGCCTCAACTGCTGAAATATTAGGATTGAGAATAAGAGAAATATCATCTGAGATTTTATCATTAGCCAACCTCAATCTGTTTATATCTGAATTTACTTCATTTAATGCAGTTCTAAGTTCATTTAAATTATTATTTTTTGAAAACTTTCTTTGAGCCTTTTCTACTGATTTCTTCATAGACCCAACTCCTGCTACCATAGCTTCTCTAGCTTTAGATGACTCAAGTATTGCGCTTTCAGCATTCAATAAACGCTGATTCAATGTATCTTCAAGACCATTTAAATTCTTTTTAAAATCAGTTTTAATCATATCTACAAGAGAATCTAGAAGGCTATTACAATCCTTAATTGCAATTTTTGCAGCCTTAAAACTACGACTCATAATATCGCCTCGAGGTTGTGCCTCTATGTGGGGTTGATAGCCAACCATAAAAGACCTTTACGGAACTACAAAAACACCATCAAAACCAAAAAAAAACGCAATAGTTTTAGCGAAACCACATATACTGCTTTGTACGCATATCGAATAAGGTGGTATATTGACAGACAAAGTTGACCTTCTTTGCGAGTTGTATCAAGCACGTTTTGACCGCCTAAAAGAAATAGCATCAATAAATAATATTTCCAAAAAAGGGTCTGTCGAAATGGTAAGGAGTAAGTTGATTAAAAACCTAATTTTGTCAGAATGGGATTTATCTGAAAATGCTATAAAATCCATTAAAAATAAACAACTTGGCGAAATATTAGGTGTTTTTGGATTAAAAAAATCTGGTTCAATAAGGGAAAGAAGACAGCGCCTATACCTTCATCTATACCAAGACCCAAAAATTCTTACCGCTGAAAATCTAGATAAAATGAATAAACAAGAGATTCATTCTTTATGCAAGATACTTGAATTACCATTAACGGGAGATAAACAAACTCTACTTGTAAGAGTCGCGGGAGTTCTTGCCTCACAACAGAATTCTTGGGGAAAGGTCAAAAAATCACTAAAAAGGCAAAATAATAATGCAAAATCAAAAATTGTCATACCTTCTATTACTGAAGATGATGAAGTGTTAATTGAATCGACAATAGAAAATACTGTGGAGAAATTTATCTCACAGCACCCAGAAGGATGGACTTTTGAAGATGAATCAAATTTAAGAAATGAATTAGCTGAAGAAGGTTTAGAGATCTCAAGAGTAGATATTTCATCGTCCATTGATAATGCTCTAAAGCTAGTTGAAATACAGGATGATTTAGAAGAAGTTCCTTTGATGAATCAAAACATTGAATTAATGATAAGCGATGATAATGTTAGCACTTTGGAAAATGAAGCTGCAATAATGGAAGTTGAATCTAGAATTGCAGAAATAGAATCTGCTGCAAGAGATTTCCTTACTGTGAGCAGTGCATCTAATTCAGATGACTTAAATTCATTTATCAATAATTTAGCCAATCACAATATACCTGTAGATATTTCAAGTGTTAGATCTTTTATCAAAGACTTAGTCATTAAACTTGAATTGACAATACAATCTGAAAAGAATGCGATAAATTCAATGCCTAACTCATGGTTAGAAAGAGAAGCGATAAGACAATTTGAAAACTCGAGAAGTTCACTAAGAGACCAATTAACCAATACCATTTCACTACACGATGGTGATTTAGTAAAAGCTAGAGTAGCATTTGAAGAAATTGCTAAATCTATGGAACTGGATTTGAGAATTCCAAGCGTTTCAGGAAGACTGCATGCATTATTTGATTTACATGTTGACCTTTCAAATGCAGAAGGCCTTCAAGATCCAAATGTCGCTAGAAGAAATAGAGTTCTAAAAATTCTCCACCATGGCTCAGTACATTTAACACCTGCGGAGAGAAGAACAATTGAAAAATTAGAAAAAAACTTAATTGCTTTTGAACAACTAGTTGAAACAGTAATGGAAACCTCAGAAGGAACATTTAATGAATCACAACAAGCGCTAATAATTAGATTCTTAGAATCGCGAGGTTACGAAGTAAATACATCAGACTTAAGGCCAAAAATACTAGCATGTTCTGGAATAATTGGTGCAGAACTTGGTTTTATATCGCCCACCGAAATTCCAAGAATTGCACCAGGAATTATAGTATCCGATAGTGAAGTTGATTCTATAATTTTAGAATTAAAAAATCTAGCAGAAAATTTCAAACCAAAGTCAAATGATGTAAAAACCGACTCAATTATTTTTGATGATGATTTATCTGAAGCAGGAGAACGAGTTAAATCTGCTAAGGAAAAAATCGATCACATTGATGATGTTTTATCCCGATTAAGAGGATAAAATATCTAAAGTGTCGTTGCATAAAAGTTTTGAATTACTTGAGTTACTGTTTGAATGTCTCTGATATCCCTATTTAGTAAATCTTTCAGAATTTTTTCTCTTTGGGCCACGTGCTTTTCAAAAACATCAGGTGTTACACCTGAGGCTTGACAAATAGTTTCTCTCAATTTTGAAGGTATGCCTGTTTCTTCAATCCTATCCGTTGCTGCATTATATTTCCAAATTATATTCAATCTTGGCTTTGTTCCTTCCATTCCTGCGATTTCAGCAACTTCTGTTATTTTTCTAACAGTCTTTCCATTAACGTGTAATCTAGCTTGAATAATAATCAAATCAAGACCAGTAAGCATAATTGGGGGAACTAGCATTGGAGGATTGATCATTCTTGTGACGGTTTCCTGGGCTGTATTTGCGTGTAAAGAACCAAAAGAACCGTCATGGCCTGTATTCATTGCAGTCAACAATGTTGCTGCTTCAGGACCTCTAACCTCACCAACAATTATTCTATCAGGACGCATCCTTAAACTAGATTTTAAGCAATCATTCATATCAACCTCTGGGGTACCATCTGGTCTTTCTCTTCGAGTTTCCATTCTTAGCCAGTGGTCATGATAGACTTGTAATTCAGCAGTATCTTCAACAGTCAATAGTCTTCTATGCCATGGGATATACATGCCAAGACAATTCAGAGTAGTAGTTTTACCAGAACCTGTACCACCTGCAATAACAAAATTTGCAGGCCTACTATCCAAACCCTCAATCCAGACCCACATCATAGCTGCCAGTCTCGAGTTAACTGTTCCAAATTTGATTAAATCTAGCATTGTTAATGGGTCTTCTCTAAACTTTCTTATCGTTAAAGTAGGGCCATCAGGCGATACTGGAGGTATTGTTCCATTCACTCTAGAGCCGTCTGGCAATCTTCCGTCAAATATGGGGACAAGCCCAGGACCATCACCGAGAGGTACATTGGTAAATGATGCAATATTCTTTGCAATTTGAATACCGCTATCATCATCAATCCAAACATTTGTTCGGCACATTCCATGTTCTCTATGTGCTACTTTAACACATTGAGTTCCACCATTGTACATTACTTCTTCCAAATTGTCATCTTCGAATAAAACCGCTAAATCACCATATGGATTTGGGTCTATAGAGCCATCAACATGATATATTGGAGAGGGATGATTTGGTTCTGTATATATTGTTACTCTACCGTATTGCTCTAGTACTTTTTCTGCCATCTTTTTATCCTCCTATCAATTTTACTGAACCTAGGTAGAGCATCATAGAAACTGCCATCCATAAAGGAGTCCACCATAGAGTATCTCTCATTCTCCCCATCATTCTTCCTGAAACTAACAACCCAATTGCAGATGCAAAGGCAAAGAATGTGGAGAAAGTATTGTTAAAATTGGAAATTTGAAATCCAGATGATGCCGGTGCAAATAATCCAACTATAAAAGCGATAAGAACCGGCAGACCAATAGAAACAAAAAGAATAATCAAAATTCCTCTACCGATTAGTTCATTCTCACGTTTATTCATTAAATCATTCAACCTTTCATAATCCATTGCTAAGTCTGATAATATATTCTGCAAGGGAGCATCTTGTTGAATAGCCGTATCAATTAACACAACTACTCTTTGCACTTGTGAAGAACGCGTCTTTGAAGCGAATGCTGAAAGTGCTGCATCAAAAGATGATGAATGACTACTCTCTAAAGTTTCAGTTAATAATTTACCTAATACTCCACTGGTATTTCTTCCTTGTTCGAGCATAGCTTCTTGAAGACCTCTTCCTGCACCGACCGCATCTGAAAGTGCTTCGAGCAATGATGGCAGTTGATTTTCAATTCCTCTGCGTCTACTTCTTTCAAGCATTGGAGGTATTCCCCCGGCAGCGCAGGCAATTCCTAAAACTAGTAGAAGCAAAACAATCATGTTTTCATTGAATACTTCAATAAAATCAAAAATCATATTACAACCCCGGGTCTTTAGTATGTGCCTTTAATCCAATAAGCATCATTGCAATCAAAGTGAATAATAATCCACCATTAACAATCGAATTAATCATTCCTTGATCAATAGCACCAACAATTGCTTCTGCTCCATCTCCAAGAATTTGAGGAACCAAACCAACAATTGCTAGAATTATTGGGCCAATCATTCCGATAGATAAAAGCGTTTCAGGAACACCACCTAAATCTTCAATATATTTATTTACAGATTCATTTCTATCTTCTTCCATTCTTTTGCCTTGTTTTCTAAGAGTTTCAATAAGATCAGTATTTTGGGTTAAATTTGCATACATAGTATTCAATAATCTTCGATAACCATCTGATTCTGATTTACTCATCAAAGATTTTATTTCAAATTCTAATCCTCTTGATTTACCAGTTCTTAATTTCTCCATTACAGATGCAAAATCTTTCGAAATGATACCATATCCTCCAGTACCTATCGTATGAATTGCAGCCTCTAAACCGACTCCTGATGACATTAATACATCCAATGTCCTAATGACATAGAGTATTTCTTTCTTCTCATCGAGTTTCCTCAATCAATCACCTCAAATAATGTCTTCAATAAATTCAAATGTAAATGTTTCATTTGATCCATCATATTCCATAGTTGCAAAAACAACTTTTACATCTCTTTCCTCAAAAGGATCGTGAATACAAGGCTGACCTGATTTGTACATTGACAATATCTTCTTGTATTCATCCAGATTCATTTCACCAGATACAGTATAAATTGTTGATTCTGATCCTTCATCATGAAGATTATCACCTTCTTGGCCTCGAACTATGGTCCGAGTAATCCTTCTTGTTGATTTAACTTTGATATCAGAGTTAGGTATCCTAATCCAATCTGAACTACTAGTTCCAGTTGCGGGCCGGATAAAAAAATCCATTCCAGACATATCTCCACCTATACCAACCACATACAACAAGGAACTTGAATGTGTTGGGAGAAATAAACAATCTAAACTAGTCTAAACCAACTAAATGCTGGTTCATGTATTGTGCCTTCATCGGATAATGTCTCGATTTTCTCTTCAGTTTCAGTTCTTTGAAAACCTCTTGCCTCAGCATTAACTATAATTGTTTCAAAATCAACTCCATCGCCCTGATCTAAACTTTTGATTATATCTAAAACTGCTTCTCCGATATCATCTTTCGACTTACTATCTTCAGAAATATTGGATTCTAAATTTGATTCACTCCTAATTGGTGCTGGTTTAGTTGCAGCCTCCAACTTCCCTTCCGAAATATCCAATGCTTGCATAACATTTAATCGATAGTGCTCAAGATCTAATTCACCATAATGATTTCTGGCTGCTATCAAACCTAATTTATCAGTATAAGGGATTTCTAATTTATTGAATGATTCAATATTTGGTTCATAATCTAAACTATTTACATAATTAGACATTCTATCCATCATTGAATCACATGTTTTTGCAAGCCAAAGTGCATATCTCTGAGCATCGATAATACTCATTTCTTCTGGCCGTAAAGAAGTGTAAATTGCTCCTTCGTCAGTTTGATAAAGACGCGTTTTAGCAATCATCATCAATAATACTGGCTCTCCAGATTCAAGTTTTGAAGATAATTGTATTGTCATTTCTTTTACGGAATCTGAAACATAATCTCCAACTGAGAAATAATTTAATCCTGATGGGTCTCTTATCTGACCCTGATAAATAATTGAACCGTTAGATACCTCTCTTGTTTCTATTCTTTCTAACAATCCTGCAACGATCACTCTATTTACTCTAGCGCCTAATTTGGTAATCACAAATGATGGATCAAATTCACCAGATCCTTTCTCATTAAGTGTTGATTCACCAAATTCTGAGGCGAGAATCGCTATAGCAGGTTGTCTTCTAACAGTACGATTTGATTGCATTAATTAACACCCCACTTAGTTCTAACTTCGGTTGCCAATAATGCCGCATCTTCATCAACTAGTTCAACATTATCTGCAAGAATCATGGCACCTTGATCATCAACTATGGTTCTACCACTAGCATTTACCATCAAACCTAATAGTTTATTCCTTAAAGATTGAACAAATTCCATTTGACCATCTAAATCTATCAATTCCTTCATTCCAATTTGTTCCATGCCGGTTATCTTAATCGATGCTTCTTTGTTAATTAATAAAGAAGCGGTGTTTTTACCATCATCTATAACCATTCTAATTCTAACATCCTCTTCTCCCTCATCCGGTCCACAAGTACTGCATTCACCGTCTCTCAATACTCTCCGACATTGAGTGCATCGCATTATAATACCAGAATCTTCTCTAATGCTTACAATAGTAGCTGTTGTAGAAATACCTACTCTGCTTGATGAAGATACTAATTCACTTAATTCAACCTCTACAACATAATCTTTTAAATCTATAGAATCATCCCATGGAGGCTTTTCTAGTATCTCAACTTGATCTGCATTATCAACCGTAATATCAGGTATACCTTGCCATGCTCTAACTCTTACTCCGGTTAACTTAACGGTTATTGGCAAAGCATCTAATGCCAAAGGAAGTTCTTGCCATGCACTCATTCGACACCTTCCTGTTGGATCTGCAATTTGCCCAGACCATAAATACCTCTCTTCTCCATCTTTGGTAAATGAACGCTTCTCCCATTCAATGATTTGAACAATCGTCTCAACATCTCTTGAGCCATCAGTTAATTGTGAGATTGTTTGAATATTTTGACTCTTTAATTTCTCTTCATCAGCAAAATTAGAATCATGATATAATTCAATTTTAGTTGTTCTACCAAAATTTAATTCTGGTGTATCTCTAAAAGTTCTTACTTGAGCGCCATCTACTTTTATCAAATTGCCTACTTGATACTCGAATGGTTCCCATGACAAAAATCCAATTGTTCCCGATTCATCAGCGATTCTACCTCTTACAACATCGATTGAACCAGATCCATCTTTTCTATGGATTTGGTCATTTCTTGAAGAGAGTACTCTTCCAACTACGCATATGTAACCTTCCTTGGGTATGTTATTTATTTCAATTGGATCACTTGGATCATTTACTGGCCTTGTTCCTTCTCTTAAAACTGCAATTCTAGTACTTTGATTTATGTTCAATGACATTCGTCCTTGATATTCATTAACTGATGCACCTTCAATCCTGATTACCGATCCTGGAGTAATGTTTGAATTTGGCCCCCAATCCTTGTACTCCCATCGGTTTCTTTCTGAACCATCCTCCCATGGATTATCTTCAATTAATCCAAAAGCAATGTTTTTTTGCTCACCTCGAATTGTTTGTTCTCTAAGGTTATGTGATATTACCTCAACTTCGATTTCAATATCCCTATCATTACTTGATAATTGAGATAGATGCTTCACTTTTTTTGTAGGTTTTGGTTGACTGGTGCTACCCGTTGGACTAGATGGGCCTACTTGCTTTTCACTTTGAAATCGCCTTATAATTGATCTTAAAGCATCTTGAGGGGGTATGTAAAACTCCGTTTCATATTTCACAAATGCAGCCCTAACTTCCTCTAAATCTGCATCTGGGCACTCGGAAAGAACTGCTTTTACATGAGAATCATATTTCTCATCTGACAGATTTATCACCTCTAAATAGATTATTTATTCGTTGAGTTCCAATAATTGGATCAATTGCGGGCTTCAGTGATATATGGTTAAGACAAGACACTCCCTTTCCTCCAGTAAAACAACACTATGGTCGAAGGGAAATAAATTATACCATCAAAAAATCACACAGTATTAACTCTTATACCCTGACTAAGTAAAACATTTGGAACGTACATTGTTCCTGAGGAATAGGATCCTTGAGCCCTAACATCATTACCTAAGGTGACTTCTTTATGCAACGCTTTTGCCATATTACCGGACAGCCCAGCCTGTTTTATTGAACCAATGATTTGGCCACCTTCAACCCTAAGAATTGAACTTGTAGTTACTGAAAAGTCACCACTTGTTGGATTAGCTGTATGCGCACCCATTACACTATTTACAATATATCCTTCACCAATTAATTCCAACATAGATTCAAAATCCTTTGACTTTGAATTCGATGTCAAATATAGATTGGAACAACCAGAAATTGGTGGTGATTGATGCCCTGATCTAATTGCAGAACCTGTTGATTCCGCAGAATCAATTCTGCCCTCAAATACTTGTTGTGCAGCATCTCTTGTAGACCATAATGAACCGATTAATTTACCATTTTCAATTAAAACATTTTTTCTTGTAGGAACTCCTTCATCATCACGAGAACCTGATGATTTAGCACCATCAACTGTCCCATCATCAATTAAATTTAGATTTTTATCAATTACTTGATTTGACATTTTAGAAGACCAAAATGATTCATTTCTGGCTAGTTTTTCTCCTTTTACTGCAGTTGGTACGACAACTGAAAACAGCGGTGAAAAACCCTCGCTAGTCATTAAAACTGGTGAATCTTCTTTTGCTGATTCAACTTTAATTGGATTTCTAGTTAATTTAGCCCATTCTACTGCTCTTTCAACACATTTTGGTATTTCATTCAATTTAGTTCTTGAAGATTCACTTTGCCAAGAACTCGTCAACTCTTCATTTTCGTCTATAGAAACTTGTACTCCAACTCCATGCGAAGTAGTAATTCCGCCTGATTCAATGCCTTCGCTTGATAGTATGGAAGAAGCATTAGCACTTACCCCAATACCCCCTCCAGTAACTACAGCCCTTGAATCTAAAGAATTGACATGAGATATTATGGAATCTGCTTGAGACAGTAAATTTTCTGAATCCATGCTTATTATATTTGAATCATAAAGACCCAAAACTTGCTTTGATCTTTGTTCACTTGGAAGAATAAATCCATCTATTGAAGGGGACATTTTTGCTATAGACAGAGCACTTTTTATTGCTTCATCTGAAGATTTCACATCTACTAAATAAGCAAAACCAAATTTACCAGAATCTAAGACTCTGATTCCATATCCACCTTCACCTCCACCTCCAGCTAATGAAATTTTACCACCCTCAATATCTATTTGATGGCCGTAAGATTGAGATGCTACAACTTCCCATTGTTTTATTCCAATATTCTCACATCTTTGCCCAATGTATCGACAACCTTCTTGAAGTCTTTCTAATGCATCATCTGGAAGCAGAATCATCCCACCAATGCTTGACTAATTCTCATAATTGGACCACCATCACCAACTGGTACAGTTTGACCTTTACCACAAAACCCTGGTGCTGCTAATTTTGAATCTTTAGTTAATCCATCTACATCTTTAAGAATCTGTAAAGTTAATCCACTAACACTTACATCTTTCAAAGGTGCTGTGATTTCACCATTCTCTATAAGCCAGGCTTCTTGGGCTGCAAATTGAAATGAACCTCTTCCCGTATCGACTTGACCACCTCTAGATCCACAAGCATAAACGCCGTATTCTACATCCTCAACTAATTCATCTAAATCATTATGAGTGCCACCTTGAATCAAAGTGTTTGACATTCTTACCAATGGATGATGAAGACCATCCTGTGCTCTAGCCCCTGAATTTGGTTTGATATCAAAATGTTCTGCAGTTTCTCTATGATTGAGATATTCTGTTAAAACTCCTTTTTTGATTAAACATTTTTCTGTAGTATCCAGACCTTCATCATCTATTGGGTGAGCTCCATATCCACTTCGTATTGTTGGATCATCAATCACAGTTACTAGGTCACTCCCGATTTTTTGTCCCAATTTACCATCTAAGCATGAATCTCCAGCCGCCACTAAATCTGCTTCACATGGATGACCTAATGCCTCATGAATGTAAACTCCAGTTAGGTCTCTATCTGCAATAAGTGGCATTTTTCCAGATGGTGCTCTTTTCGCTGACAATAATCTTATGGCTGAAGTTCTAGCATCAAGCCCTAGTTTACCAATGTCACACTTTTCTATTAATTCTAAACCACCTTCTCCACCAAATCGTGTTCGATAAGATACTACGTCTGAGCCATCTCTAGCAGTCACCATCCCATTTATTAGTGATCTTTGAAAACTCCATGTACGGTTCATTCCTTCACTACTGATAAATTCAGTATGGATATTTTCATCATGCCAGCCGCAATTTACAGAAACAATGCTGCTGTGATCACAAGCAGTTGAATAAAGTAACTTCATATGTTCTAACCTTTCAGAAAGTTCTGTATTTCGAACATCTTTTTTGGGAATCCAATGAATATTATCTTCAATAATAGGCACTTCGGCTAAAGCGATTGGTTTATCTTTTGATGAACGCCTTGATGCGACAGATTGTGCAAGCCTAAGAGTCGGTTCCATTTGTTGTTGAAGTGAAACAATGTCTGTAGTAGAATGTACTCCCCAAGCACCATCGGCTAGGATTCTAATAGTTGCACCAATTTCTTGACCTGGAATTGCTTTTTCCAATTTACCATCTCTCATTGCAACCGAATAATCAGTTAATGCTACTAATCTAACTTCTGCATAAGTTGCACCATGTTCTGTAATTGATTCAAGACATTTAGAAATTTTATCAGAATCCAAGTATCTATGATGCACCCCTTTGACATCACTATCGGGAGATTTAGCAATCACCATATCAATGCCAATAATCGGTGGTGTTTGAATTCTTCTTTAATGTGAGTCAAGAATTTAAATCTGTTGAAATGATATTAGATATTAAAATATTCAACATTTTTTCACAGTCAATATCAAAATCAATGCCTAATTTTGCGAGGCCATTTTGATTAAAAGATAAATTAGATTCAATAACCTCAAACTCAACTTCTTTAGATAATCTTATGACCTCATTTTTGTACATTTTTTCATCAATTATTGGATAATATTCGTCATCAATTAATTCAAATTTTGGTAAATAAATTAACCAGGCGCTTTTATCTCCATGACCAAAACCTACTGTTTTGAATGCTTCTGAGACATGATGTGTACCGGCTATGTAGCGTAAAAACTCTGCATCAATTGACCTTGCTAATGCTCTACCATTGTGAAATGATCTTTGAGCAAATAACCATGCAGTCCACAATTGTTGCTGATGGTGAGCTGAATCATTAGCTAAGATTAACCAATTTTCATCGATTCGGGATTTGATGAAAACACTTACAAAATCAATTGAATTGTTGGAAATCTCAATTTTTACACAGGGAAACTTTGGCATTACCATGACTATTGCTATGTGATTAAGTTTTTCAATAATACGCTCAATTCTCTCCATCCAAAGGCAAATCATCAGGTCTTGTTTTATTCACTGTTGTTAATTTTGAGTTACCAATGACTTTTCTAACCTCTAACATGATTTTATCCAATAATTGAGGCCCCCAACCTCTCAATCTAAGTATTTGATCTCTTTTCTTGTTATTCATATTAGAGACATCCTGTGGCTTCCTTAGACCTAATTTAGATAGTTCTCTTGCTCTGTAACGGCCTACATTAGGAATATTTACCAACGAAAGTAAATCTTCTTTACAACCATGTCTAACTCTAATTCTTAAGGTATCTAACATTTTTATCAAATTAGCAATTTCTGGTAAATGTTCTTCTGAAAAAATGTCATCTGTAATAATTATCTCCTTAGATGCATAAATTAACCATGCCATCAAATCGACACGATAGTTAATATCTCCAGGGCTAACGTCTATTTTTCCCTCTATAGAACGAATGCTTTCCTCAGAGACCCACATTTCAATCATCCAGGCTGATTTGACATTAGAAAGTAACATTTCATCATAACTAGAATCAGAAAGCAATTGATCTTCAACAGAATTTGTTTTCAACCACAATTTAGAGTTAGCCTCCATTTCTGAATTTTTTGCCCATAGTGAGGTGAAATCTGGAGTTGCAGTTACCAAATGCAAAAGTCCAAAGTTTTTTACCGGACCAATTCCTTTAACAAGCCTCCTTACAGCCCTCCTTAGTCCAGTTCTAATTATCGAAGCAGACAAAGGATCTATATATAATTGAGTAACTCTTTCGCCCATTAAAGTTGCTTCATATTTCATACCAGCAAACTCTTCATTATTCATTGAATGCCAAGCACCGACGTTATTCAAATTAGAAGCTATACTAAAACCTAAAGATGGTTCATTATGTGCTGAAATAATCGTGTTATTAGAACTTCTATATTGATTAATTTCAACTCCTTTGGTCGATTTTGCTACTATAGCCCAGGCCGGTGTTGTATCATCCCAATCATCTTGATTTACTATATTTTTATCAGCTCGTTTTTCAGAATAATCAGTATCTATTCCCAACTTACGAATAAAACCCTCATTAGTAAGCCAATTTAATGTTTCATCGATCTTTTCATTTAGGACATTTCGAGGTGTTGAAAAACCCAAAAAAGTTGATTGGAAAAAATCACCTATTTCACCTCTATATTGTATTCCACCTGTTGAAATAATAGATAAAACATGAGTCCTTAAAGCTGGCTCGCCAGATAGTTTTGAAATAATTGGTTCTACTTCACCGAAAAAGTATTTTTCACTTACCATGTCAGCAATTTCCCATCCATCAGTACCCTTACAAAGAACCCATGCCTCTCCATAATCATCATACTTAGGTCTTCCAGCTCTGCCCAACATTTGTCTAACTTCCATTACTGGCAAAGGTCTACTCATCCCATCATTCCATCTTTTAATGTCTCTAACAAGAACTCTCCTAGCTGGAAGATTTACTCCAGCTGCTAAAGTTGGAGTTGCACAAAGACATGCTAAAACACCATCTTTGAATGCCTTTTCAATAACTCGTCTTTGACTATGGGTCAAACCTGCATGATGAAAAGCGGTACCCCCCATTATGCAAGAAACTAATTTTTCACCCATAGTTGAATTTTTACCACCATCTATAGAATCGGCCACTATGGATAATTTTTCTAATCTTTCAGGATCTTGTAAAGCTAGTTTCTTATGTACTCTTTTTGCTAATTTTACTGCTTCTGATTCCGCACTTTTCCTTGTTCCGACAAAAATCAGTAATTGTCCATCACTTTCTATTGAATCATTTAATACAACCCATGTTGGCTGAGACTTTGCTCCTTGTAAGTCCCTAGGTGAGTTTAATAATTCTGGTTCTGATGATAAAGCAGAAGATTGAACAACTCTTGGTTCGAGATGTAGGTCATGAAAAGTACTGTATTCTAATGCCACAGGTCGCCAGTCAGAGGTAATTAATTCTGCATCTAACCATTTTGATAATTGATTAGAGTTTCCTACTGTTGCTGAAAGAGCAATTATCTGAGCATTTGGCCTTAAATAGCGTAATTTAGTTAAATTTATTTCTAATGTCGGACCTCTTGTTGAATCATTCAATAAATGAAATTCATCGGTTACAATTATTGAAACTCTAGACATTGATCCTGGTTTATTTCTAATAATTGAGTCTAATTTCTCAGAAGTACAAACTAAAATATCACATTCATCAATCTTCTTTGCCTCTGAAGTAGAATCACCGATCCCCAAACCAATTGTCAAATTTAATGCTTTTCCCATACTTTTTAGTTCATCAAACTTTTCAGTTGCTAATGCTTTTAATGGAACGATATAAACTGCTTTGGAGCCGATATCTTCAAGTAATAACTTCTTCAATATAGCAATATATGCTATTAACGATTTACCACTAGCTGTTGGTATAGCAACAAGAGAATTCCTACCCGAAAAAATTGCAGTTATAGATTCATGTTGTGGAGGATATAATTTTTCTATACCCCATTCATTGACAAAGAAATCACTGGCTTTTGATGGCAACCCCAAGTCTCTTATGGACATAGAAAGGTCTGCCATGTGGTGAGTGTGATGTCAACAGTCCAAAAGGACAACGCTTGAATTTTTAATTCCGACATCAATAAGACCCCTCTATTACTGCATATCATTCATGAGCGACGATATGGATTCAATAATTGAGGAGAGATTATCGGTTTTTGATGATGAACCAGACCTAAATGACTGGGTTGAAGTAATGTGTGGTGCAGCGATGGCGGTGCTGGGTATTTTTCATCTTATCGAACCTGGAGATTTGGTTGATCAAAGTATTATGAGATGGTTTGCTGCTGCAGTTGTTGCAGCTGGTGCAGTTTGGGCTGGACATGGTTTGAAAGATATGGCAGTTAAAGAGGTTAGACGCTCAATTGCAATCTTAGATATGTCTGATTCTTCTGATTCAAGCCCTAATCATGGTTTGATCAGAGATGTTTTACTAAATCCGGAAGCTTACAAGAGTTTTCTATTAGAAGCTTATGACTCAGCTTGGTCTGATGGAGTGATTACTGAAGAAGAATTAGTAGAATTAAAATCATTCCAAGTTGCTTTAGGAATATCAGATAAAGAAGCTGCTGAAATGAATGTCAAAGCAGCTGTTAAATCTGCTGCTAAAGATGGTGATATCTCAAAAGAAGAGAAATCAAATATTGAAAAAGCTGCTAAAGAAGCTGATATGGATGCTGAAGAAGCCGTAGAAAATGCTGAAAAGAAGGCTAAAAAAAGTAAATCTAAAAAGAAGTGATTAGACTATCACATCAACAAGTATAACCGAGCAATTGCGGCATTTATACCTGCCTTTAGAAGGTTTTTTTCGTGGATAGACTTTCAAACAGCTATTACATTTCCACAACCACTTAGCGTTTTTCAACCTTAG
>MDTG01416994.1_pt1 | contig 32534 bp, 32 predicted proteins | sample 811421 | NCBI WGS metagenome assembly MDTG01 (sample SAMN05326645, study PRJNA326480) | marine metagenome | isolation source: seawater | place: Pacific Ocean: South East | collected 2011
GGCCTGGCCGCGCGCGGGGCGCCCGCGGGCCTCTGGTGTGTCGTCTGCCGCAGCATGGCGCCGCCGCAACAGGCCGGCCAGCCGGCTGCCGCCCCGGCCGGCGAGGCCGCCGGCGGAGCCGATGCCCCGGCCGATGCTGCGCCAGTCGCCCAGCCCCATGCCGGCCGCCGCCAGCATGCCGCCGAGTGCCAGGCCCAGGGTGATGACGAGATAGGGGCCGACGCCGGTGACGGCGGTGAGCCGGGCATAGAGCAGCATGCCCACCACCCCGCCGAGCCCGCTTTCCAGCGGCCAGCCTTCCGGCCGGCCGAAGGCGGCGGCAAGGCCCGCGGTCGCGACCAGGGCGACGGGCAGCACGGTCAGGTTCAGCCACAGCATCGGCAGGCCGCGGCCGCGCATCAGCCGCCATGACCAGCCGAGCATCACCATCGGCAGGATCACCGCTCCCAGCCCCAGCGCCTGCAGGGACATGTCGGCAAAATAGGCGCCGGCCATGCCCATCACATTGGCGACGATGGGGAATTCCGCCGTGTGGTTCAGCGACGGATCGTTCTGGTCATAGCTCGCCAGGGCCAGGATCAGGCAGATCGCGATCACCGCCAGGACCAGCCCGCCGGCGGCGCGGGTCAGGCGCTGGGCAAGGCCGGCAGCCCCGGCGGGCAGGAAGCGGGTCGTCCGATCGGTTCCGGTCGAGCGTGCGGCCATGGGTCTCGGCTGATCGTGTCTGGAAGACGGGATGTCCACGAGGGGGCGGGACGGTGGCGGAAGGCGGCGGCGGTCAGCCGGCGAGGGTGCGGGCGATGCGGGTCAACCCCTCCTCGACGACATCCGGGGCGTGGACCAGCGCGATGCGGACATAGCGGGCGCCGGGATTGTCGGGGGCGAAGCCATGGGCCGGATCGCCCTCGCGGGAAAGATAGGCGCCGGGCAGGACCTTGACACCGGCCTCGGCCCACAGCCGGCGCGCGGCTGCCTCGCCATCGCCGACATCGGCCCAGGCGAAGAAGCCGCCGGCCGGCATGGTCCAGCCGAAGGCCGGGCCCAGGATCCGCTCGGCCGCGGCCATCGAGGTCCGATAGCGGGCGCGGTTGATCTCGACATGGGCCTCGTCGGCCCAGAGTGCGGTGGCGGCGGCCATCAGCGGCGGCGACAGGAAGCCGGTCGAATAGGTGCGCATGCGCAGCAGGCCGGCGATCAGCTTCGGATCGCCGGCGATGAAGCCGGCGCGCAAGCCCGGCGCGCCCGAGCGCTTGGACAGCGAATTCATGACCAGCAGATTGTCGAGGCCCAGCCCATGTTTCGCCGCCACTTCCAGCAGGCCCGGGGGCGGGGTCTCGACCCAGATTTCGGAATAGCATTCGTCGGCGATCAGCACCGCGTCATGCGCGCGCGCCAGGCGGATCAGATCCAGCATCGCCGCCTCGCTCAGCACCGTGCCCTGCGGGTTGGCGGGGGAGCAGACGATGGCGGCCGAGGCGCGCCGCCAGAGATCGGGCGAGACCGCCGCCAGATCCGGCTGGAAGCCGGTCTCTGCGGTCGCCGGCACGAAGACCGGCTCGGCCCCCGCCATCACCGCCCCGCCGGCATAGACCTGATAGAAGGGGTTGGGCATCAGCACCACCGGGCGCGCGCCGTCCTTCACCTCGGGTGTCACCGCCTGAAGGGTGGCGAACAGCGCCTCGCGGGTGCCGGCCGCGGCCAGGACCGAGGTCTCGGGGTCGAGAAAGCCGTCGGGCAGGCCGTAGCGGCGGGTGGCCCAGGCGGCGATCGCCCGGCGCAGATCCGGCGCGCCGGCCACGGCCGGATACTTCCCGAAACCCGCCGCATCTGCCGCCACGATCTCGGCAATCAGGGCCGGGGCGCCACCCTGCGGCTCCCCCAGCGACATCATCAGCCGGGTGATCTCCGCCGGCGGCTCGGCGCCGGCGATCAGCGCGTCCAGGCGCCGGAACGGGTAGTCGGTGAGCGCGGCGAGCCGGGGATTGAGCATGGATGACGCCAGAGGATTGAAGTCGTTCCGAAACCGCCGTCCGTCGGTCGTGCCACCCGGGCGTTGGCCGGGGGCGTCCTGGGTGCGGGCCGCGGGGGTGCCGGGGCACCTTACGGCGCCTGACCGCTCTGCCGCAAGAGCGGACGCCCCGGCCTTCACCAGAAGGCCGGGGCGTCGCAGGCAGGACCGGCTGCCGGGGCAGCCGGGTGTGCGATGAGTGGTGGCGTCAGAGGGTCTGCGACCCGCGGCCGAACTCGGGGTAGGCTTCGAGGCCAAGCTCCGCCTTGTCCAGCCCGCCATGTTCGACCTCTTCCGAGACCCGGACACCGACGGTGAACTTGATCAGCAGCCAGGCGACGGCCGAGAACACCGCGGTGAAGGCGCCGATCGCGACGATGCCGACGATCTGGGTGCCGAAGCTGGCATCGGCATTGGTGATCGGCACGGCGATCGTGCCCCAGATGCCGCCGACGAGATGCACCGGGATGGCACCGACCACGTCGTCGATCTTCAGCTTGTCGAGCAGCGGCACCGTCAGGCTGGCGAGGACGCCGCCGACCGCACCGATCAGGATCGCCCCGCCGATGGAGGGGGTGTCGGGGCCGGCGGTGATCGAGACCAGGCCGGCCAGCGCGCCGTTCAGCGCCAGGGTGAGGTCGACCTTCTTGTAGAGGAGCTGCGAGAGGATCATCGCGGCGACGATGCCGCCGGCAGCCGCCATGCTGGTGTTGGCCACGACATTGGCCATGCCGGTGGCATCCGCGCCGGTGCCGAGCGCCAGCATCGAGCCGCCGTTGAAGCCGAACCAGCCGAGCCAGAGGACGAAGGTGCCGAGGGTGGCCAGCGCCAGGTTGGAGCCGGGCATCGGGTTCACCCGGCCGTCACGGCTGTACTTGCCGATGCGCGGGCCGATGATGATGGCGCCGACCAGGGCCGCCCAGCCGCCGACCGCATGCACCAGGGTGGAGCCGGCGAAATCGACGAAGCCCATCTCGGACAGCCAGCCGCCGCCCCAGACCCACGAGCCGGTGATCGGATAGCTGATGGTGGTCAGCAGCACGACGAAGAGCAGGAACGACCAGAGCTTGCTACGTTCCGCGACGGTGCCCGACACGACCGACGCAGCGGTGGCGACGAAGACCATCTGGAAGAACCAGTCCGACGCCGAGGCATAGGTGCCGGCCTCGTAGACGATGGCGTCGCCCGTGGCGTCGCTCTGCGACCAGATGGCCAGGCTGCCGATCCAGCCGCCGTCGACGTTCATGTACATCAGGTTGTAGCCGACGAGGTAGAAGGTGATGCCGGCCACGGCAAAGAGCGAGATGTTCTTGAGCAGGATGGTGGCGACGTTCTTCGTCCGGGCCAGGCCGGATTCGAGCATCGCGAAGCCCGCGGCCATCCACATGACCAGGGCGCCGTTGATGATGAACGAGAAGGTGTTGAGGATATACTGAACCTCGGGATCGACTTCGGCCCGCGCCGGTGCCGCAACGAGGGTGAGAGCGATCGCCGCAAGGGCGGCACGCCGGAAGTTGGTGGCCGTCAGCGCCATCTCTGGTGGGTCTCCTTCCCGTTGGCTCAGAGAGCGTCCTTGTCGGTTTCGCCCGTGCGGATGCGCACCACACGTTCGAGGTCGAACACGAAAATCTTGCCGTCGCCGATCTTGCCGGTCTGGGCATTGGTCTGGATCGCCTCGACCGCTGCCTCCAGCAGGTCGTCGTTGAGGGCGATCTCGATCTTCAGCTTCGGCACGAAATTCACTTCGTACTCCGCGCCGCGATAGATTTCGGTCTGACCCTTCTGCCGCCCATATCCCTTCACCTCGGTGACGGTCAGGCCCTGGATGCCCAGATCGGTCAGCGCCTCGCGAACGGCTTGCAGCTTGAAGGGCTTGATGATCGCAGAGATCAGCTTCATGGCGCCCTGTTCCTTTCCCCCGCAGCCTTGATGTCCTGGCGGCCGGCACCTTGGGCGCCGGCGGTCCGGGCGTGACACTTCAAGACCCGTGCCAATTTCGTGTCATTGGCGGGATTCTGCGCTGCAATGCGCGATGGACGGGCAATCCGGCGGGATCGGAGCCGCCGGGACGCGGGTGCAGCGAATGATATTGTCTATTTTTTGTGCAGATCACCCGATGGTGGGCAATTCCTGGTCACGCCACTGAATTGGCGGGCATGGCTGGACTTTCGGAACCGGCGGGCCGATCTTGCGCGGCAGGGCCGGGCTCACCGGCCCGGCATCACCGAGCAGGCGTGGCGGAGCGGAGGCCGATGGAGATGATGGCGGGCGACCTGGTGATCGTGGGCGGCGGGCTGGTCGGCATGACGCTGGGCGTTGCCGCCGCCGCAGCCGGCCTCGACGTGATCGTCGTCGATCGCGAAGACCCCACGGCGCAGCTCGATCGCGGGTTCGACGGCCGGGCCAGTGCCATCGCCCATGGGTCGAAGCAGGTGCTGGCCGCGATCGGCGTCTGGCCGCTGGTGGCGGAAACCGGCGCGATCGAACATATCCGGGTGACCGACGGGCCCAGCCTGATGCATCTGCATTTCGACCATGCCCAGGTGGGGGAAGAACCGCTGGGCTGGCTGGTCGAGAACCGCCACATGCGGGCTGCCCTGGCGCAGCGTGCCGCGGCACTTGCCGATCGGCTGACCGTGGTGGCCCCCGCAGGCGTGGTCTCGGTCGACCGGCAGGGCGCGCGGGCGACCGTTACCCTGGCGGATGGCCGGGTGCTGCGTGCGCCGCTGGTGGTGGCTGCCGATGGCCGCCGGTCACGGCTGCGCGACGAGGCCGGGATCGCGGTCACCGAATGGGGCTATGGCCAGACCGGCCTGGTCTGCACCGTGGCCCATGAATACCCGCATGAAGGTGTGGCCCATGAACGTTTCCTGACGCCGGGCCCCTTTGCGATCCTGCCGCTGGCCGGCAATCGCTCGTCGATCGTGTGGACCGAACGGCACGAGGATGCCGCCCGCATCCAGGCGCTGGACGATCTGCGATATCTGGAAGAGCTGCGCGCCCGCTTCGGCGATTTTCTGGGGCGGCTCCGGCTGGAAGGACCGCGCTTCGCCTATCCGCTGGCGCTGACCCTGGCGCGGCGCTTCGTCGACCGGCGCCTGGCGCTGGTGGGCGATGCCGCCCATGCCATCCATCCGATCGCGGGGCAGGGCTTCAATCTGGGCATCCGCGACGTGGCGGCCCTGGTCGAGGTGATGGTGCAGGCGCGGCGCCTGGGCGGCGATGTCGGCGCCCCGGATGTGCTTGCGGCATATGAACGCTGGCGCCGCACCGACACCATGGCGCTGGTGGCGGCGACCGACGGGCTGAACCGGCTGTTTTCCAACGATGTGGCGCCGGTCCGCCTGGCGCGCGATCTCGGGCTTGCGGCGGTGAACCGGCTGGGGCCGGTGAAGAAACTGGCCATGCGCCATGCGATGGGCGAACTGGGCCGCCTGCCGGCCCTGGTTCAGGGACGCATGCCCTGAGACGCATCCTGCGGGAGACCGCGTGTCCCGGGCCCCCATGTTCCGGGCCGCATTTTCCGGGCGCCCCCCATGATCGGGGGCTGGCCGTGCTTCGCTACCGCTGGTAATCATCACCCGAACTGACAACATGGCGGACCGGGTGGGTGCATCCTGTCGGGCCGATGTTCAAGGAATGCCCCCATGACCATGGTTCGCCCCCCGCGCAACCACGCCCACGCCGGCTCCGCAGCGCCCCGCATGGCCGCGCCGGCCCCCTATCCTGCCGGCCTCCGCGCCACGGCCGATGCGCCGCGGCGCGGCCGCACCTATCGCGGCCCCGGCACCGGAACGGGAACCGGCAGCCGCAACCCGCGCCGCCGCCGGGTTGCCCGCTGAGACCAGCCGGAACCGCAACGCCGCAGATTTCAGAATTAAGAAAGCTCGGGCCCGATCACCCGAAGCCTGGCCGTCGCGACATGCCCCGTCGCGGCGGCCACTTTTTCGTCGGCTCTGCTCAGTCCCGCTTCTGGCCCGCAGCGGCGAGGGCGTCGAGATAGTTTTTCCAGCGCCGGTCGTGCTCACGCGCGAGTTCCGCGAGATAGCCCCAGCCATAGATGCCGGTGGAATGGCCGTCGTCGAAGACCAGCCGCACGGCGTAGTTGCCCACCGGCTGAACGTCGACGATCGCCACATTGCGCTTGCCGGCCGGCACCTTCTTCTGCCCGGGGCCGTGGCCCTGCACTTCGGCCGAGGGGCTTTCCACGCGCAGATACTCGGCCCCCAGCCGGACATGGTTGCCGTCGTCGAAGGTGACCTCCAGAACCCGTGCCGACCGCTTCAGGCGGATTTCCACCGGCCAGGGGGCGGCCGGTGCCGGCATGTGCCCGTGCTCGTGGCCATGCTCATGCCCGTGGGAACCAGCCATGGGATCAGGCTCCGGCCGCGTCGTCGAGCGAACGGGCTTCGTCGACCAGCATGATCGGGATGCCGTCGCGGATCGGATAGGCGAGCTTCGCCGCATCGCTGATCAGCTCCTGGGCAGCGGCGTCATAGCGCAGCGGCTCGCGGGTCAGCGGGCAGACCAGGATCTCCAGCAGGCGCGGATCGACGCTGGCAGGCGGCACGGGGGTGGTGTCGGAAATGGGGGTGGCGTCGGACATGGGGCACGAAATCCTTGCGGTCAGTGACGCGGCGCGTCGTCGTCGTCCTCTCCGGTATGCAACGCCATCTCCATCATGTCGAGGATCAAGGCGGCGCGTTCCGGCAGGGAGGGGGCCTCGAGCAGGGCCTGCTTCTCTGCCTCCGAGAAGGGGCAGATCATGGCGAGCGAGGTGATCAGCGCCTGGTCCGAGGCCTGATCGATCGCCTGCCAGTCGGCAGACAGCCCCTGCAGGGCGAAATAGCGCTTCAGCCGGTCGGTCAGCAGTGCGCGGTCCAGCCCGGCCGGCGGCGGCTCGCCGCGATCGGCCTCGAACGCGGCAAAATCGGTGCGGACCTGGCGATAGGGCGTGGTGACGGCCAGTTCCTCGGCCACGCGGAAGCGGGCGACGCCGGTCAGCGTGATCAGATAGCGGCCGTCGCCGCTTTCCTGGAAACTGCTGATCCGGCCGGCACAGCCGACACCGTAGATTTCGGGCGCACCCGAGACGAGGCCCATATTGGTGCCGAGCCCGGCGCGGGCCGGCTGGACCATGCCGATCAGCCGGTGGCTGCCCAGCGCGTCGTCGATCATCGCCAGATAGCGCGGCTCGAAGATGTTCAGCGGCAGCCGCCCCCCGGGCAGCAGGATGACACCGCCGAGCGGGAAGACCGGCAGCACCGGCGGCAGGACGTCGTGGGCACGGATCATGGCAGGTTCGGGCTCTGCTCGGTCGGCCGGCGGGTTGCGGGCGCAGGATCCGGAAGGCGGGGGCGCGCCGGTCGCCCACCGCCCCGTCCGGGATCCGGCGGATCGTGTCGGCGGATCAGGCGAAGAGGATCGAGGTCAGCTTGCGGCGGCCGCTCTGGGCCACCGGATCCTTGGGGCCCAGCGCATCGAAGATCTCGAACAGCTGGGTGCGGGCGGCATTCTCGTTCCACTCCCGGTCGCGGCGGACGATCTCCAGCAGCTGGTCGATCGCGGCCCTGGCATCGCCTGCGGCATAGAGCGCCATGGCGAGTTCCATGCGGGTGGCGTGGTCGGCCGGATCGGCGGCGAGCCTGGCTTCCAGCGCCGCGGTCTCGCCGGCACCGGCCGCCTTCTCGGCCAGATCGATGGCGGTGCGGGCGCGGACCAGATGGGGATCCTTCGCCATCTCTTCCGGCGCGTGGGCCAGCACCTCGCGCGCCTTCTCCAGGTCACCCATCTTCACATAGACCTGGGAGAGCCCGGCCAGCGCTTCGGTGCGCGACGGATCCGCCTGCAGAACCTGGGTGTAAAGACCGCCGGCCATGCGCACATCGCCGGCTTCCAGCAGCTCGGCCGCCTGGGCCAGCGCCTCGTCGATCATCCGGGTTTCGTCGTCGCCGCCGGCGCGGAGCAGGTTGTCGACGAACTGGCGGATCTGGCTTTCGGGCAGGGCGCCCATGAACCCGTCGACCGGCCGGCCGCCCACGAAGGCATAGACCGCCGGAATCGACTGGATGCGCATCTGCTGCGCCAGTTCCGGGTTCTCGTCGATGTTCATCTTGACCAGCCGCACCTTGCCCTTGGCGGCCAGGACCACCTTTTCGAGCACGGGGGTCAGCTGCTTGCAGGGGCCGCACCAGGGCGCCCAGAAATCGACGATGACCGGCGTCTCACGCGAGGTCTCGATGACGTCGGCCATGAAATGCGCGGTGTCGGTGTCCTTGATCACATCCGCCGGGGCGGTGCCCCCGGCGCCGCCGATGATGGTCTGCATGGCAACGGTCCCGTTCTTTTTTCGAAGCGCGATGGCGAAACTCTGCCGCGCCCGGAAGGCCGGCCGCGGCCTCCCGCTTGTAGCATGAAAGATGGCACGGCGCGCGTCTCCAGCAAGGGGCGCCCCTGCCGGATTACGCCTCAGACGCGATCCGCATGCCCCATCGCTCAGGCCGGGGTGTCCAGATCGACGATCCGCACGTCATGCCCGAAGCTCGCGACGAAGCGCTTCAGCCCCTCGCCCGTCACCACGGTCGAGGCATCGTTGAACAGGGGATGGGCGTTGATCCGCTCCGCCTCGGCCACAAGCCGGTCGAGCGCGAAGACCACCCGGCGATCGGGATCGTTGATCAGCGCGAAAGGCGTGACGGAACCCGGGGTGACGCCCAGCACCTCCATCAGCAGATCGGGCTTGCCGAACGAGAAGCGCCCGGCGCCGAGCAGCGTCTGCAGATGTTTCAGATCCACCCGCCGGTCGGCGGCGACGGTGGCCAGCCAGAGATCGCCGCGCTTGTCCTTCAGGAACAGGTTCTTGACGTGCAGCCCCGGCACATGGCCGGTCTCGGCCTCCGCCTCTTCGACGGTGAAAACCGGCGCATGGTCATAGGTCTCGTGCGCGATGCCAAGGGCATCGAGACGGGCGAAGAGGTCGGCGCGGGTGGCGGGCATGACGGATCCGGTGGTCTTTGAACGACATCAGGCGGGGCGAAGACGCGGATCATCGCCGCTTCCCCGCCCCGCCTGCAAGTCCGGATCCCGCGACCGGGACCCCGTCAGGGCCGGGCTGCGTACTTCGCCACCAGCGCCTTGGCTTCCTCGATGAGGGCAGGGCCGTCGATGCCGCGGGCGGTCATCCGCTCGGCCCAGGCCTTTTCGACCTCGGCACCGACGGCGCGGAAGCGGTCGGTTTCCTCGGGCGTCAGCGCGATGATCCGGTTGGTCGTGGACTTTTCGATCGAGGCCACCACCGGCGCATCGGCCTGATCCATCACGCGGCCGATCGCGCGGGCCTCGGCGATGCCGGCATTGTCGTCGATGACCTTCTTCAGGTCGGCGGGCAGGCCGTCATATTTGGCCTGGTTCATCGCCACCAGCATCATGGTGGTGTAGAGCGCGTTCTCGCCCGCGAACACCATGTGGCGGTGGACCAGTTCCTGCAGGCGCAGCGCGTCCAGCCCTTCCATGGGCAGAACCGTGCCGTCGATCACGCCGCGCGACAGCGCCTCGGCCGTCTGGGGCACGGGCATGCCGACCGGCTCGGCGCCCAGCGCCTCGATGAAGGAATTGATCAGCCGCGACGGCCCGCGCAGCTTCAGCCCCTTCATGTCTTCGGGCGTGCGGACCTCGCGATCGCGGGTGTGGATCAGCCCGGGGCTGTGGGTGTGGGCTGCGATCACCTTCACGCCTTCGAAGCGGCTGGTGAGGTGCTTCATGGCGAATTCATGGGCGGCCTGGCTGGTGATCTCGGCCGAGCGTGGCAGGAAGGGCAGGTCGAAGACCTCGGCCTCGGGGAAGCGGTCGGGGGTGTAGCCGACCACCGTCCAGATGATGTCGGCTTGGCCGGTGCGCGCCTGATCGAACAGCGAGGGCGGGGTGCCGCCCAGCTGCATGGCCGGGTAGATCTTGACCTCGATCCGCCCGCCGGACTGGCTCTCCACCCGCTGCTTCCAGTCGGTGAAATACTTCGAATGGACCGCCGAGGTGGGCGGGAAGAAGTGGTGCAGGCGCAGCGTCACCTCGGCTGCGGCCGCCTGGCCGGCCATGCCTGCGGCCACCACCAGGCCCGCCACGCCCGCCGCCATCCGTGTGGCCAGCCGCCGCCAGCCGGTTGCGATATCCGTCATCGGTTTCTCCTCCCTGATCTGCCTGATGTGGGCTGGCTGCCGCTTCTGGGCGGGCGGCATGCCGGGTTGATGCGGTCAGCCGACCGCGAAGACCTCGATCTCGACCCGCGCCGCCAGCCGGCGGCCGCGGGCCACGAACAGGGTCCGGTTCATCCAGCCGAGGGCCGGATGGCCGGTGGTGAAGCGTGGGGTGGTCCGGAAGTAATAGAGCGAGGGGTCGACATCCTCGCCCGCCGCCACCCGGGCCAGCACCTCGGCGGGGCCGTGGCGCATGCCGGGATTGCGGATATCGACCAGCGCATCCACGGCCGCGCCGTCGACCTCGGTCAGGGCGAGGGTGTAGCGGGCCTCGATCTCGGCCAGCCCGTCGGGCCGCACGGTCTGCCAGTCGGCCCCGCCCGGCAGCACCCGCCCGGCCAGCCGGGCGCCCGAGACCCGCCCGCCCAGGATCGGGATGATCCGGCGCTGGCCGTCGGCCAGTGCGCCCAGTTCCTGCGGGGTGCCGATCTCGGCCTCGATCAGGGCGACCGGGGACAGGACGGGCGGGGTGGCGGGAAAGCCGGTGGTCATGGGCGGCGGACCTTTCCTGAAGATCAGTAGAGCAGGCGCATCAGGCCAAGCGTGATGCCCGGAAAGGCCACCAGCGCCAGGATGCGCAGCACGTCGGAGACGAGGAACGGGATCACGCCTGCGAAGGTGTCACGCATCGGCGTGCCGCCCGACATGGCGTTGATCACGAAGACATTGAGCCCGACCGGCGGCGTGATCATGCCGACCTCCACCACCACCAGGGCTAGAATGCCGAACCAGATGGCGGCTTCTGCGGGCGGCAGGCCGAAATCCAGCGCCATGATCAGCGGGTAGAAGATCGGCACGGTCAGCAGGATCATCGACAGGCTGTCCATGATGCAGCCGAGCGCCAGATAGAGCGCCAGGATCGCCGCCAGCACCACGATCGGCGGCACGTCGAGCCCGCCGATCGTCTCGGCCGCCTGCATCGGAAGGCCGGTGAGCGCCAGGAAGCCGTTGAAGGCGGCGGCCCCCAGCACGATCATGAAGATCATCGCGGTGCCCGAAGCGGTCTCCATCACCACCTCGGTGAAGGCACCGCGGCGGAGCCCGCCACGGACCAGCGCGAACAGCCCGGTGGCCGCGGCCCCCACCGCCGCCCCTTCGGTGGGCGTGAAGACGCCGGCATAGATGCCGCCGATCACCGTCACGAAGATCACGAAGACCGGCCAGGTGCGGGCGAGGCCGCGGAGACGTTCCGACCAGCTGATCCGGGGAACGGCCGGGGCGGCGTCGGGGTTCAGCATCACCTGCACCCGGATCGCCGCCATATAGCCGAGAGCGGCGAGCACGCCCGGCACCAGGGCCGCAATGAACATCCGGTCGATGTTCTGCCCGGTCAGCACCGCATAGATCACCAGCACCACCGAGGGCGGGATAAGGATGCCGAGCGTACCGCCGGCCGCCAGAACGCCGGTCGCCAGCCCGTCGTGATAGCCGTGGCGGCGCATTTCGGGCAGGGCGACCCGGGTCATGGTCGCGGCGGTGGCGAGAGACGAGCCGCAGATCGAGCCGAAGGCGGCGCAGGCGCCGATCGCGGCCATGGCGAGGCCGCCGCGGCGATGGCCCAGCCAGTCGCGGGCGGCATCGAACAGCAGCTGCGAGAGGCCGGCGCGGCCTGCAAAGGCGCCCATCAGCAGGAAGAGCGGCACGATCGAGAGGGCGTGGTTGGAGAACTGCTCCACCGGCAGGGTGGTGAGCCCGGCCATGATGCCCATGGGGCCTGCAACCGCCATGCTGCCCAGAATGCCGGCCACCAGCATGGCGAGCCCCACCGGCACGCGCAGCGCCATGGCGACGAGCAGGCCGGCAATGCCGAGAAGGCCGATGGTGGTATCGCTCATCGCCGGCTCTCCCCGCGGGCCGTTCCGGCCTCTGCGGCGGCAGCCTCGGCCTCGGTCGGCGGCACCGCGCCGCGCAGCGTGGCGGCAAGCGTGGTCAGGCAGGCGAGGGCGGTCAGGGCCATGAAGGCCACCCCCGGCACATAGACCCACCATTGCGGCAGGCCCAGGATCATGGTGGTTTCGCCATAGGTCAGGCGCTCTTCGAGGCCGATGGTCAGTCGCCAGGCGAGCAGGGCGGCGGTGGCCGCGAACAGAAGATCGGCGATCACGCCCAGCACCCGGCGCAGAGCCGGGCCGGCGCGCATGGTGAAGAGATCGACCGTGACATGGGCGCGGGCGAGCTGGGCCTGGGGCAGGAAGCAGAAGACCGCGATGGCGGTGCCCGTCTCGACCAGTTCGAAATCGCCCGGCACGGGCCCGAGTTCCAGCCCGCCGATGCTGGTGCCGGCAAACCAGCGGCCGATGATGCTGATCACCGACATCGCGGCGATCGCGACCAGCATCAGCCCGCCGGCCATGGCGACCAGACGGCACAGGACCCCGACGGGGCCGAAACCGGTGCGGAAGGGGCCGCCGGACCGCGACGCCTTCTCACCGCGGCCCTGCACGCTGTGCGGGGCCGGGTCTGCCCTCGACATGGGGCGCCTCTCCTCCCTGGGCGGCGGGATCTTGTCGCCCCGCTCGTCTCCGGCATCCCTGTCTGCGGATGCCGCCTGATGTTGTCTCAAGCCGCGCGAGCAGCTCGCGTACTCAAAATCTCGCGAGCAGTTCGCGTATTCAGAACCTCGCGAGCAGATCGCGTATTCAGAACCTCGCGAGCAGATCGCGGAGCGTGACCTTCTCCGCCTCGCTCAGCCGCGCCGAGACCCGGTCGTCATGGGCGCGGATCCGCCGGATCAGCTCGTCGAGCACCTCCTCGCCATGCGGGGTGAGGGCCAGCTGGTTGACCCGCCGGTCGCCGGGGGTGGGGCGGCGTTCGACATAGCCGGCGCGTTCCAGCCGGTCGACCAGGGCCATGGTGCCCGATCGGGCAATGCCCACCACCCGGCCGAGCCGGCTCTGGCTGAGGCCGGGATTGTTCCGGATCAGCACCATCGACGAGAACATCGGCGGCGTGATGTCCAGATCCGCGACGGTGGCGAAGAAATCCTCGTAGATGGCGATCTGGGCCCGGCGCAGCGCATACCCCATCAGCTCGCGCAGCACCCCGAACTCAACGTCCTCCGGCCATTGCTCGAAAGCGTCACCGCGGCCGGCCGGCCGCGGCAGGACGCTGGAGGTCGTCCGCCGTCCGCGTGTCATTCCCGTCTCCCGATGATCCGGCCCCGGGCTGGCCTTGCGCTGATCCGGGGCGGTGCATCGGCCACCATAAACCGGTTTTCTGCCGGTTTCCTCAGATTAGTTCGTAGAGCGGATGATCGTCAATTCGGATTGTAATGACATCGTACATTCTACGGATATATCCTGTCCCGAAACACGCGATGCACCCGGCCCCGAGCCGGTGCCCAGGGTGCGGGATGGGAGGAGAGGATCCGATGAAGGTCATCATTGCAGGCGCCGGCATCGGCGGGCTGACGGCCGCGCTCAGCCTGCATGCCGCGGGGATCGAGACCGTGGTCTATGAAGCGGTGCCCGAGATCCGGCCGCTGGGGGTGGGGATCAACCTGCTGCCCCATGCGGTGCGCGAGCTGACCGAGCTGGGCCTGGCCGACGAGCTTGCCCGCACCGGCGTCGCCACCTCGACGCTGATCTATACCAACAAGCTGGGGCAGGAGATCTGGCGCGAGGCGCGCGGCCGCGAAGCCGGGTATAACTGGCCCCAGTACTCGATCCATCGCGGTCGCCTGCAGATGCTGCTGTTCGAGGCGGCGCGGGCCCGGCTGGGCGCCGACCGGGTGCTGACCGATCATGCCGCCGCGCGCGTCTCCACCCAGGCCGACGGCCGGGCGCGGATCGATCTGGTCTCGCGCACCTCCGGCGCCTCGCTCGGGCACGACGCCGCGGATCTGATCATCGCCGCCGACGGCATCCATTCTGCGGTGCGGGCGCAGTTCCATCCGGACGAGGGCCTGCCCAAATGGAACGGCCGCATCCTCTGGCGCGGCGTCAGCGAGGCCCTGCCCTATCTGGACGGCCGCAGCATGGTGATGGCCGGGCATCAGGATCAGAAATTCGTCTGCTATCCGATCGATCCCGACATCGCGGCGCGCGGGGCTTCGCTGATCAACTGGATCGCCGAACTGAACCTGCCCGAGCGCAAGCTGGAGCGCGAAGACTGGAACCGGCCCGGCGTGCTGGAGGAATTCCTGCCGGCCTTCGAAGGCTGGAATTTCGGCTGGCTGGACGTGCCGGCGATCATTCGGGCCGCGATCCGGGTGTTCGAATTCCCCATGGTCGATCGTGATCCGCTGGAGGCCTGGACCCATGGCCGGGTGACGCTGATGGGCGATGCCGCCCACCCCATGTATCCGATCGGATCCAACGGCGCGTCGCAGGCGATCCTGGATGCCCGCACCCTGGTCTGGCGGCTGGCGACCATGGGCGATGTCGATGCGGCGCTTGCCGCCTACGAGGCGGAGCGACGGCCCGCCACCGCCCGCATCGTGCTCGCCAACCGGGCCAACGGGCCCGAGAAGGTGATGCAGCTGGTCGAAGAGCGGGCGCCCGACGGGTTCAGAGCGATCGAAAAGGTGCTGCCGGCGGCGGAACTCAACGGAATCATCGGCGATTACAAGCACATCGCCGGCTTCGATCGCGACGCCCTCAACGCGCGGCCGTCGCTGCATCCGGTGCCCCTCGACGCCCCGGTCTGAAAATCGTCGTCAAACTGAAAAAAACCTCTTGCGCCAGCCGCCGCCGTGAATATTATCCCGCACACAGACGGCAGCGACGCTGCCTGACGGAGCGGGCGGGAGTAGCTCAGGGGTAGAGCACAACCTTGCCAAGGTTGGGGTCGAGGGTTCGAATCCCTTCTCCCGCTCCAGAGATTGCGGAAACGCAGATGAAACGGGCTGATCGGTGACGATCAGCCCGTTTTCTTTTGTCCCGTATCTGGCGGCTCTTGGGGTGTGAGCGGATAATCATCGCGAAGACTGCCGGCGAACGCGTCTCGTGGAAGCCCTGGTACGCTGCGCGCGCTTCGGGATAGAATTTGCGGATCGTATTCCCGCAAGGGTTCCGGGCCCATGGGCGTTACCGCGCTTCTGTTCATCTCCACCGCCCTGCTCTGGGGTGGCGGGGCGCTTGCCACCGCCTTCCAGGCGGGGCCCGTACCGGCCGTAGTGTCGGTGGGCTGGCGCATGGTCGCGGCGGGGCTGCTGATGATGGGCTGGGCGCATATCCGTGGCGTCCGGCTCAGGCTGACGGCGGCGGACTGGCGATGGACTGTGTTGCAGGGCGTCGCCTTTTACGGTCTGGCCTTCGTCGCCTTCTACAGTGCCGTCCGCCTGATCCCCAGCGGCCCGGCGGCGCTGGTGCTCTCCACCTCGTCGGTCTTCGCCGGCTTGATCGGCCGGGCGCTGCTGGGCACCTCGCTGACCCGCCGTCATCTGGCCGGGCTGGCGCTCGGGATCGGTGGCGTCGCCCTGGTCTTCGCCCCCGATCTCGCCCGGCTGGGCGAGGGGCCGCGGGCGCTGGAAGGGCTGGCCTGGGCAGCGGTTTCGGCGGTCGCGGTGGCGCTGGGCACGGTGATCGGCGCACGCCATCAGGCGCGAGGGCTGGCACCCGAGGCGGCCATCGCCTGGGGCGGGCTGATCGGCGGCATCACCGCCCTCACGGTCGCTTTGCTTCAGGGGGCACCCTTCGCCTTCGACTGGTCGTGGCGCTATGGGCTGAGCCTCGCCTATCTGGCCCTGCCGGCCTCGTGCCTCAACTTCCTGATCTATTTCGATCTGGTGCGGCGTGTCGGCCCCGGGCGGGCCGCCTATGCCATGACCCTGGTACCGGTGGTGGCCCTGGCGCTCTCCTGGGGGTTTGAAGGGTTGCTGCTCACACCGGCCATGCTGGCGGGGGCGGGGGGGATCCTGTGCGGCAATCTGCTGGTGCTCCGGCGCTGAGCGGGACGCCTTGTCCACTCTCGTGGAAAATTCACGGCCTTGCTGCTGATCCGTCACGGGTCGGCGCTTGCGTCGAACGGCGTTCGATACCACCCTTAACCGGGCCGTCGACGTCCCATGACGGGATGTCGTTCCAGCAAGAGCCCGAAGGGGAGGAAACATGCCGGAGGCAAGTCAGGCTGGTGTCCAAGACACCGGAGCCGTGCCGATGGACGCGATCGCAGCGCTGATCGAGGCGCGCTTCGCACCCGAAGACGCCCGAGAGGCGATGGAGTTCGTGAAGGCCTATTACGCTGCGGGGCTCGACGAGCTGCCGGCGGGCGGGCCACGGCGCCTGGCGGGCGCCGCACTCGGCCATCTGGCCTTCGCCCGCAGGCGGGCGGCGGGCGAGACCCTGGTCGACGTTTTCAATCCCGACATCGACCGCCATGGCTGGCAGAGCCGCAACAGCGTGGTGATGGTCACCACCGACGACCGGCCCTTCCTGGTCGACAGCACGGTGGCGGCGCTGAACCAGATGGGGCTGGCCCTGCATGGCCTGATCCATCCGATCCTGACCGTCCGCCGGGATGCCGATGGCCGCTATCTGGGCCTGGGCGGTGCCGGTGACGAAGCGGCAGGGCCGGGCGGTCGGGCGGTACCTGAGAGCTTCATGCTGATCGAGGTCACCCGCCGCCCCGATGCGGCGGCGCTGGATCAAGTCAGGCGCCGGCTGATCGAGGTGCTGGACGATGTGGCGGCGGCCGTCACCGGCTGGCAGGCGATGCGCGACGAGATCGACCGCGCCATCGCCGATGTCGAGAGCCTGCCCGATGCGGTTCTGTCCGAGGATCTGCGCAGCGAGCATGCCGCCTTCCTGCGCTGGATCCGCGACGACAATTTCACCTTCCTGGGTTTCCAGGACTGCCGCTTCTCGGAAGCCGATGGCCAGGGGCAGCGCCGGGTGGAGGTGCTGCGCACCCTGGGCGTGATGGAAGGGACCGGCGGCGATGACGGTCGCGAACGGCCCCGCGGCCTTGCCGGCTTCACGCTCCATGGCGACGAGAGCTTCGGCGACGAGCCGGTGACGATCACCAAGTCGCGTTTCCGTGCGACGGTGCATCGCGCGGTGCCGATGGACTATATCGGCGTCAAGATCTACGGCCCCGATGGCCGGGTAGAGGGCGAGCGCCTGTTTCTGGGCCTGTTCACCTCTGCCGCCTATCACAGCAACCCCCGCGCCATTCCGCTGATCCGCCGCAAGGTGCGCGGCATCATAGAGCGGGCAGGTTTCGCGCCCGGCAGCCACGACGCCAAGTCGCTGCTCAACGTGCTGGAGACCTATCCGCGCGACGAACTGCTCCAGATCGGCACCGACGATCTCTATGAGACCGCGATCGGCATTCTGAAGCTGCAGCTGCGGCAGCGGCTGCGGCTGTTCCTGCGCCGCGACGTCTTCGGCCGGTTCTGGAGCGCGCTGGTCTATGTGCCGCGCGACGCCTTCGACAGCCGGTTGCGGCGGCGTGTGCTCGCGGAACTGGAAGCGGCGACCCATGGCACGCTCGCCGAGGAAACCGCCGATCTGGCCGAGGTGCAGCTGTCCGAGGCGCCGCTGGTGCGGCTGCGTTTCGTGCTGATGGTCGACCCCGAGGCCGAGCCGGCCCAGGTCGATGCGGCGGCGCTGGAAGCCCGGCTGGCCCGCATGGTGCGTGGCTGGGCCGACGAGCTGCGCGAGGCGCTGATCGATGCGGTTGGTGAGGAGCGCGGCCTCACCCTCTGGCGCGGCACCGGCCGCGGCCTGCCGGCGCTGTATGCCGAACGTTTCGGTCCCGAACAGGCGGTGGCCGATCTGCTGCGGCTCGAGGCGCTGGCCGGCGATCCGCAGGCGATCTCGATTGCCTTCTACACCCCCGTCGGCGGTGGCGCCTCGGTGGCGCTGCGCCTGAAGCTCGGCCGTCCCGGCGGGCCGATCGCGCTGTCGGACGTGCTGCCGATGATCGAGAATCTGGGCTTCCGGGTGATCGACGAGCAGCCCTATGCGATCGAGGACGCGGAAGCCGGCGGCATCCGGGCCTGGCTGCACGATTTCGGCCTGGTCGACCAGCAGGGCGGCGCGGTCGATCCGGCGCGGCTGGGGCCCTTGCTGGAAGACACGCTCGCCCGCGTCTGGCGGGGCGAGGTCGAAAACGACCGGTTCAATGCCCTGGTGCTGCGCGCCGGCGTCACCGCCGACGAGGTGGTGATCCTGCGGGCGCTCTATCGCTATATGCGCCAGATCGGCCTGCCCTTTGCCCAGAACACGGTGGAGCAGACGCTCGCCCGCCATGGTGATCTTGCCCGGCTGATCGTGCAGCTCTTCCATGCCAGGCTCGATCCTGCCCGCCACGAGACGGCGGAGGCCTCCGCCGCGGCCGAGGCGGAGGCTGACCGGCTGGTCGAGGCCTTCGCCCAGGGGCTGGATGCCGTTACCAATGTGGACGAGGACCGGATTCTCAGCCGGTACCGCGACGTGGTGCTGGCGGTGCTGCGGACCAATGCCTATCTGCGCGAGGCGGATGGCGGCCGCAGGCCGGTGCTGGCGATCAAGCTGGACGGGCAGAGCCTGCCCGACCTGCCGCCGCCCCGGCCGTTCCGCGAGATCTTCGTCTATTCGCCCCGGGTGGAGGCGGTGCATCTGCGCGGCGGCCGTGTCGCCCGTGGCGGCATCCGCTGGTCCGACCGGCTGGAGGATTTCCGCACCGAGATCCTGGGCCTGATGAAGGCGCAGATGGTCAAGAATGCGGTGATCGTGCCGACCGGCGCCAAGGGCGGCTTCATCGTCAAGCGTCCGCCCGCGACCCGGCCCGAGCTGCAGGCCGAGGTGGTCGGCTGCTACCGCGCCTTCGTCGGCGGCATGCTGGACATCACCGACGATCTGAAGGCAGGTGAGCCGGTGCCGCCCCGGGGGGTGCACCGGCGGGATGGCGACGATCCGTATCTGGTGGTCGCGGCCGACAAGGGCACGGCGACTTTCTCGGACATCGCCAACGGCATTGCCGAGGAACGCGGCTTCTGGTTGGGCGACGCCTTCGCCTCGGGCGGATCCGCCGGCTATGACCACAAGAAGATGGCGATCACCGCGCGCGGTGCCTGGGTTTCGGTCCGGCGGCATTTCCGCGAGGCCGGCATCGACGTGCAGCGGGACCCGGTGACCGTGATGGGCGTCGGCGACATGGGCGGCGACGTCTTCGGCAACGGGCTGTTGCGCTCGGATTCGGTGAAGCTGGTCGGCGCCTTCAACCATCTGCACATCTTCCTGGACCCCAACCCCGATCCGGGGCGGAGTTTCGCCGAACGGGCCCGGCTCTTCGCCGCCCAGCGCTCGGGCTGGACCGATTACGACCCGGCGGTGCTGTCGCCCGGCGGGCGGATCTATGACCGCGCGGCCAAGACCGTCGAGACCACGCCCGAGATCCGGGCCCTGCTCGGCATAGCCGAAACCCGTATCACGCCGTCGGCCCTGATCCGGGCGATGCTGAAGGCCGAGGTCGACCTGCTCTGGTTCGGCGGCATCGGCACTTTCGTGCGCGCCTCGCAGGAGCGTGACGCCGATGCCGGCGACCGCAGCAATGATGCGCTGCGCATCACCGCTGCAGAGCTGCGGGCCAGGGTGGTGGGCGAGGGCGCCAATCTGGGCTTCACCCAGGCGGCGCGGATCGAGTTCGCGCTGAATGGCGGGCGGATCAACACCGATGCCATCGACAATTCCGGCGGCGTCGACTGTTCCGACCACGAGGTCAACATCAAGATCCTGCTCGGCCGCGTGCTCGAAGCCGGCGACATGACCCGCAAGCAGCGGGATCTGCTGCTGGCCGGGATGACCGAAGAAGTGGCGGCCCTGGTTCTTGCCAATAACGAGCTGCAGAACCAGGCCTTGTCGGTGGAAAGCCGCGAGGCCGGGCGCCGGCTGGACCGTCATGTCCGGCTGCTGCACGGGCTGGAGCGGGCCGGGCGGCTCGACCGGGCGCTCGAACGCCTGCCGGACGAGGCCGAACTCGCCCGGCGCGCGCGCGAGGGGCTGGGGCTGACCCGTCCCGAACTGGCGGTGCTGCTCGCCTATGCCAAGATCGAGCTGACCCATCAGGTGGCGGAAGATCCGCTGCTGGATGATCCGGCGCTGGCCGGTGATCTGGCGGCCTATTTCCCGCAGCCGATCCGGGCGCGCTTCCCCGAGCATATCGCGGCCCATCCGCTTCGGCCCGAGATCCTGGCGACCCATCTGGTCAACGAGATGGTCAATCGCGGCGGACCCTGCCTCGCCCGCGAACTGGCCGACGAGACCGGCCAGGGGCCGGCCGAGATCCTGCGGGCCTATGTCGTCGCCCGCGACGTCCTGGGCCTGCCGGCGCTCTGGTCGGCGCTGGATGCAGCCGAGGCGACGATGCCGGCCGACCGGCGGCTCGATGCGCTCGACCGGGTGTCGCGGCGCCTGACCCAGGCCATGCGCTGGCTGCTGGTGCGCGGTGGCCGGGCGGCCACGGTGGGCGAGGTGATCGGTCGCTTCCAGCCGACGGCGGCGGCCCTTCAGGCCGTGCTGCCCCAGGTGCTGCCGACCGAGGTGGCCGAGGCCATCGGCGCCGATGCCGCAAGGCTGACCTCGGGCGGGCTTGAAGAGGGGGCGGCGGTCTGCCTGTCGCAGCTGGGCTCGCTGGTCTCGGTCTTCGATCTCACCGCCCTGTCCGAGAACCTGGACCTGCCGGTGGAGAAGGTGGCGCCGGTCTATTATGCCGTCGACCCCCGGCTTCACCTGCATGCCCTGCGCCACGCCGCCCGCACCATCGTGGTCGATGACCCCTGGGAACGGCTGGCGGTCAGCAGCGTCATCGACGACCTCTACGGCGTCCAGCGCCGGGCCACCCAGTCGATCTTCACCCGCGATGCGGCGGGCGATGTCGATGTCTGGGCCGAGGCGGAAGCGGCGGCCCTGGGCCGCGCGGCCGCGGCGGTCGACGAAGTGCTGTCGGCACCCGACGTGACGCTGGCGATGCTGATCGTCGCGGCCCGCCGGCTGACAGCGCTGGCCGGCGGCTGACCGGTACGTGGCCGCACTTGATATCCTTCTCATGCGAGACCATCTTGAGTCTCGTATGAGAAGGATCATCCCATGACCAGCATGACCGAGGTTGCAGAGGTTCTGGGGCTGCCGACGACGCCCGCCGTCGGCTCCGGCTTCGCCCTGATCGCCCGGATCGAGGAGGGGCTGCCGCTCGACACGCTCGAGCGCGTGGTGCGGTTGGTCGCGCCCGATGACGCCCGGTTCAAATACCGTCTGGTGCCGAAGGCGACGTATGAGCGTCGCAAGGCGTCGAAGGTGCTGTCGCCAGAGCAGGGCACCAGGGTTGCACGGCTGGCCAAGGTGTGGAGCGCGGCCGTCGACGTCTGGCGGGACGAGGCGGCGGCGCGCGACTTCCTGTTTCGCCCGCATCCGATGCTGGAAGACGAACTCCCGGTGGATGTGGTGCTGCGCAGCGAGTTCGGCGCCGAACTGGTGATCGACATTCTGGGGCGGCTCAAATACGGCAGTGCTGCGTGACGGCGCAGATCCTTGACCGAACGCTCCGTGCCTGGCGGATCGGGGATCCGGATGGAACCTGGCCGATCTTCGACGCCACCGGATCGACCATCGCTCCCGGGCGATGGAATACCCGCGGCAGCCCGGTGATCTATGCCTCGGAGCACTATTCCACAGCCCTGCTTGAAAAGCTGGTCCATGGCAGCGGCAGGCTGCCGCCGAACCAGCATTTCATCGAGATCACCATTCCCGCCGGCACCAGCTACGAGATGTTCGCGCCCGAGGCCTGGCCCGGCTGGGATGCCATGCCACCCGTCATCAGCCGTCGCTTTGGCGAAGCCTGGAGCCGCGAACGGCGGAGTGCGGTGCTGATCGTGCCCAGTGTGGTCGCGCGGCTCGACCACAACATCCTGATCAATCCCGCCCATCCGCAGTTCCGGACGATCACGGCCGGCCTGCACCATCCGGTTTTCTGGGATCACAGGCTGTTCGGCGCCTGAGCCGGTCAGTCCGCCGGCGCCTCGGGCTGGTCGGGCGCGTCGGGCTTGTCCGGGCAGGCAAAACCCTCGGGCATCTCGCGGCCGGTGCCGTTCCCGTACCAGAACACCTGACCGGCATCCTGATGGCAGATCTCGGCCGCCGAGGCGTCGGGGGCCAGGATGACCACCCAGTTGTTGGCGCCGCAATTGTGGGTCTCGCAGCCCCAGGAATGGATCCGGTCCTTCAGCCGATAGACGGGTGTGCGCGGGCCATCGGGATCGAGCGCCCGGCCGACGACATCGGTGCCGGCCGGAGCCGCCGCGCGGATCGCCGCCCGCACCGTCTTCAGGGTAAGGAGCGGCGGCAGATGGCGGCCGCCGGCCGTCGTCACCTCTTCCCAGGGATAGGCGCCGACATAAAGGTCGAGATCGACCGGTGTCGCGGCGAGGGCGCCTGTCGATCCGATGCCCAGCAGGGCGATGAGGGTGATCTGCCGGCCAGGCATGGATTGTCTCCCCGTCTTGTTCCCTGAAGACGAACGGCCCCGGTCCTGAAGGACCGGGGCCGTCGATCGGGCAGGTCTGCCCCGTCCGGTCAGTGCCGGAAATGCCGCATGCCGGTGAAGACCATGGCCAGCCCGTGCTCGTCGGCGGCCTTGATCACCTCTTCATCGCGCACCGAACCGCCCGGCTGGATCACCGCGGTGGCACCGGCGGCGGCCGCCGCCAGCAGGCCGTCGGCGAAGGGGAAGAAGGCGTCGGAGGCGACGACCGAGCCCTCGGTCAGCCGGCCGGTGCGGCCCAGCGCCTGGGCGGCATCCTCGGATTTGCGGGCGGCGATGCGGGCGCTGTCGACACGGCTCATCTGGCCGGCACCGATGCCGACGGTGGCGCCGTTCTTCACATAGACGATCGCGTTCGACTTGACGTGCTTGCAGACCCGGAAGGCCATCAGCAGGTCGTCGAGTTCCTGTTCGGTCGGGGCACGCTTCGTCACCACCTTCAGGTCGGCGCGGGCGATGCGGCCGGAATCGCGGGTCTGGACCAGCAGGCCGCCGGCGATCGAGCGCACCGCAAGGCCGGGCGCCGCCGGGTCGGGCAGCGCGCCGGCTTCCAGCACGCGCAGGTTCTTCTTGGCTGCGAACACCTTGCGGGCGGCCTCGGTCACCTCGGGGGCGATGATCACTTCGGTGAAGATCTTCGCGATCTCGATCGCCACCGCCTCGTCCAGCGGCCGGTTGACCGCGACGATGCCGCCGAAGGCCGACACCGGGTCGCAGGCCAGCGCCGCCTCGTAGGCGGACTTAAGATCAGCACCCTCGGCGACGCCGCAGGGGTTGGCGTGCTTGATGATCGCCACGGCCGGCCGGTCGAATTCGGCGACCAGTTCATAGGCCGCGTCCGTGTCGTTCAGGTTGTTGTAGGACAGCTCCTTGCCCTGAAGCTGGGCGGCCGAGGTCACACCCGGGCGCGCCTCGCCGGTGACATAGAAGGCGGCCTGCTGATGTGGGTTCTCGCCATAGCGCAGCACCTGGCCACGGGCGCCGCCGACCGTCAGCCGCTCGGGCAGGGTGTCTTCGGCCTGTCCGGCGAACCAGCTGCCGATGGCGGTGTCGTAGGCGGCCGTGCGGCGATAGGCGCGGCCGGCAAGTGCCCGGCGCAGCTCGGGGGTGGTGGCCCCGCCATTGGCCTGCATCTCGGCCGTCACCGCCGCATAGTCGGCGGCATCGACCACGACCGTCACCGAATCATGGTTCTTGGCCGCGGCACGGATCAGGGCCGGGCCGCCGATGTCGATGTTCTCGATCACGTCATCCCAGCCCGCACCCGAAGCGACGGTCGCCTCGAAGGGGTAGAGGTTCACGACCACCAGATCGATATTGCCGATGCCGTGCGCGGCCATGGCCTCGCGATGGCTTTCCAGGTCGCGGCGGCCCAGAATGCCGCCATGGACCTTGGGATGCAGGGTCTTCACCCGGCCGTCCAGCATCTCGGGGAAGCCGGTCATGTCGGCGACGTCGAGGACCGGCAGGCCGGCCTCGCGCAGCAGCTTGGCCGAGCCGCCGGTGGAGACGATCTCGACGCCGCTTTCCACCAGGAAACGGGCGAAATCGACCAGACCGGTCTTGTCGGACACCGAGATCAGGGCGCGCGAAATGCGGTTGCCGGCGGGTGCCATCCGAGGGGCCTCCGTTCGATGCATCAAGGGCTTGGGATACGCCAACAGGCGATTGGCCGGGGCTATAGCAGGAAATCGCCCGCGGCGCCAGACGGGCGGCACGCAGGTCAGTCGCCCGCCGGAAGCAACCAGGCCGCCAATCCGGCGATGCCGGCGGCAAGCAGCATCAACCCGAAAGCGATCGAGACGGCGAACGCATCGGCCGCAGACAGGCCGGCAAGCGGCAGCAGGGCGACGGCGGCGCCTTCGCGCACACCCCAGCCGGCAATGGCGATCGGCAGGGTGGCGGCGGTGGCGAGCAGGATGCCGAGGGCGATGCCCGCCAGCGGGTCGAGATCCAGACCCAACGCCCGGGCCACTGCCCAGAAGGCGAGGCCGGTGAGGGCGTGGACGACGAGAGTCGGCGCCAGCAGCCGCCAGGCGAGGCGGGGGCGCCGCCCAAGCCGTGCGAGATCGTCGAGGATCCGCCCCGCCCCGGCAGCCAGCCGGGCCTTGCGGGTGGTGGCGGAGGGGCCCGGTTGCCGGGTGGGCCGGCGCCGGGCAAGCAAGGCTGCCGCCAGCACCGGGGCAAGGCCGATCACCGCAGCCGCAACCGGCAGCAGACCCAGTTCGGGGGCGGCTTCGGCATGAACGCCGATCCGGGGCAGAAGGGCGAGGGCGGCAGCGGCCGCGATCGCGAGCCCCGTCAACCCCGCGGCGCGGTCGAGCACGACACCCGAGACCAGCGCCGTCATCGGCCGGTCCGGGCGGCGGATCAGGGCGAGCCGGGCCGCATCGGTGCCGATCGAGGCGGGCAGCGCCTGGCCCAGCCCGTTGGCGACCAGCAGCGCCCGAAGCGCCGTGCGGGTGCGCAGCCGGATGCCGGTGGCACGGGCGGCCCGCCGCCAGCGATGGGCCGAGACGACGGTCTGTACCAGCACGATGGCGATCGCAAGCGCGATCCAGCCGGGTTCCGCTGCCGCCAGCCGGCTGGCGACGGCACGGCCGTCGGCATCGGGCAGGGCGATGACCAGGGCTGCGACGGTGACCGCCAGCTTGACGGCGAAGCCGCCCCAGCGCCGCCGACGCGAGGGCCGGGCGGCGGTGGTCGGGCTCTGGGCATCGAGCGCCGGTGGCGGAAGCAGGTCGGCCGTCATCCCGAAGATTATGGAGCAGGCCGGGCCCAAGTCGAGGGGCAGACGGGCTTGCGGCGATGCCGGCCGCCGCCTAGCCTGACCGGCAGATCCGGCGGAAGGGACCGAGACCCATGTGCTCGCGCTATGAACTGACGGTGAATGCGGGGAATCTGGCCGCGGTGCTTTCCCGCCTGCTGGGCCGGTTGCCGCGCCTGCCCGGCGCGCTCGACGCCGCCCTGGGCCTGCAGGCCGTCCGACCCACCGACCGGGCACCGGTGCTGCTGATCGATGCCGCGGGCGAAGCGGCGGTCGGGCTGGTGCCCTGGGGATGGCCGGCGCCCTGGGATGGCAGCCCGCTGTTCAATGCCCGGATCGAACGCCTGGCCGAGGCGCCGAGCTTCCGGCCGCATCTGGGCCGGCGCTGCCTGGTGCCGGCCACGGCCTGGACCGAGGGCCGTGGCCGCGGCCGGGTCCGCATCGGCCGCAGCGATGGCGGCCTGCTGACGATGGCGGGGCTCTATGGCCGGGATGCCGCCGGCAATCCGGCCTTTACGGTCATCACCCGGCCGGCCGTCCCCGCCATTGCCCATATCCATCCGCGCATGCCGGCGCTGATCGATGACGCCGATCAGGCGATGGGCTGGCTGGATCCGGCCACATCGGCTGCGGCGGCGCTCGGCCTGCTGGAGGCGGCCGTGGCGCCGGGCCTGTCGGTTGCGGAGGCGGCCCCTGCGGCTGCCATGCCGGATCTGTTCGGCGGCAGCGCCCCCAGCCCGTAGACCTCCAGCGGCTCGCGCCTGCCGCGGATATCGATGGGGCCCAGGGGGCGCATGGGTATCGGAGACGGGATCTGCAGGCGCCGGATCAGGTCGGCACTCGCCACGGCCTCTTCGCCGGTCGCGCGGGCATGATCGACCAGCCGGGCCGTCACGTTCACCGCATCGCCGATGAGCACGATTTCCTGGCGGATGTCGCCCAGTTCGCCCACGGCGACCCGGCCGCAATGGAGAGCCGCGCGCCAGGCCGGGACCGTGCCGTAGGTGCGCTCGTAATGGGCCGCATGCTGGGCGATGACGGCCTCGGCGAGCTGGAGCAGACGGAAGCAGCCCGCATTGCGCGCGGCACGCTCCATGGGCCAGGTGACGATGATCTCGTCGCCGACATAGCGGTAGATCTGGCCGCCGGTTTCCAGGATCGGTTCCGAGAGATCGGCATAGAAGCGGTTCAGGAAATCGAGAAAGCGCAGGGCCCCGATCTGCTCGGCGATGGCGGTGGATCCGCGGATGTCGAGGAAGAGGATGACCCGGTCCTCTTCGCGCGGATGGTGATAGCGCCCGGTCAGAAACTGAACCATCACATCCGGGCCCAGAATGCGCCGGATCTGGAAGATCAGGTTCATCAGCAGCGAGATCGCGACGGCGAAGGCGAAGCTCTCGTCCGAGATGACGCCCAGAAGGCCCTCGGCCTTTTCGGCGTCGTCGAACAGCACCGCGCCGGTATGAAGACCGAACAGGATCGAGGTGAGATAGATCCCGCTGCTGATCAGCACGGTGACGGCGGCGCGCTGGCGCCGCACGAACCGGCCGATCGCCGCCGTCGACAGCCAGGTCTCCCAGAGGCCGATCGGCAGCACGATCAGCAGGCCGGTGACCGCGCCGCGCAGCTGGGCATCCAGATCCGCGCCGTAGTTGAGGCTGTAGAGAAGGCCGTCGATCAGGCCGATCGCCAGGATCACCAGGAAGATCCGGATGCGGAAACGCTCGCGATGGGTGAGGGTCATCGGGTACCGGGTGCGGCGGTGCTGGGGGCAGACAGAAGAAGAGCCCGCCTCAAGGAGAGGCGGGCCCGATCATAGCACGGATCAGCGATCCCGAGCGTCAGTTGCGCTGGCTGCCCATGAACTGCAGCAGCAGCATGAACAGGTTCAGGAAGTCGAGATAGAGCCGGAGCGCGCCCATGACCTTGAGCTTGCCCGCGGTCTCGTCATCCATGTTCGCCGCATACATCTGCTTGAGCTGCTGGGTGTCGTAGGCGGTAAGGCCGGCGAAGATCAGCACGCCTGCGACCGAGACCACGAACTGCAGCATGGTGGAGCCGATGAACAGGTTCACGAGGCTGGCGAGGATGATGCCGATCAGCCCCATGATCAGGAAGGAGCCGAGCCCCGACAGCGAGCGCTTGGTGGTATAGCCGTAGAGGCTGAGGCCGCCGAAGGCCGCTGCGGTCACGAAGAAGGTCCGCGCGATGCTGGAGCCGGTATAGACCATGAAGATGGTCGACAGCGACAGCCCCACCGAGGCCGCGTAGAGCCAGTAGAGGATCTGGGTTGTGGTCTTGCTGAACCGGTTGATGCCGGCCGACAGCGCCAGCACGAAGCCCAGCGGTGCCAGAATGGCGACCCAGCGGAAGCCGGTGCCCATGATCGCCATATAGACATCCGGCGAGCTTGCCACCGCAATGGCGACGATGCCCGTCAGCGCCAGCGCCGAGGCCATATAGTTGTAGATGCCGAGCATATAGGTGCGCAGCCCGGCATCGAAGGCCACCGCCCTCGACGCCGCCCCCGCGTCGTATGCCCTGCGGGTGTCGTAGGCCATGTGCCGCATCCTTGAAAACGTTTATGGGCCTGTGCGATAACCCCCGTGGCCGGGGGTCCGCTGCAAATATGGCCGGGCCCGGCCGGCCGATCAAGGGAGGCGGCCCTCCCGATCCGTGGCAACATCCGGACCCGTGCTTGAAATCCGGCCCCGTCGGGACCAGTCTTTCCGGGTCCGGCCGGCGGCTTCGGCGATATGTATCGGGGCCGCCCCCGCGTCGCACTGCCTTTTCCCCTGCCCCGCTTCGGTGGACCCACCAACCTCCGGTGATCCGATGAACCGTCCGTCCGCTTCCGCCTTTCGCCGTCTTGCCATGGCCGCCGTCGTGGCGGCCGTGGGTCTTGTCGCCCTGCCCGCGACCGGCGTCGCGCCGGCCCAGGCGCAGGAAATCAGCCTGCTTGGTACCTTCGGCGACTGGACGGCGTTCAAGTCCGGCTCGGGCAAGGCCGTGTCCTGCTGGATCGCGAGCGCGCCCAAGCAGCGCCAGGGCGAGGTGAAGGGCCGCGGCGATGCCCGGGTGATGGTCAACCGTCGCAACAGCGGCGGCCGGATGGTCACCGAGGTCAGCGTCTTCGCAGGCTACGCCTACAAGCCCGGCAGCGAGGTGGCCGTGACCATCGGCGGCAACAACTTCTCGCTGTTCACCGACGGCGAAACCGCCTGGGCCCGCGATGCCGACACCGACCGCAAGCTTCTGGAGGCCATGCGTGCCGGCGCCAACATGGTCGTGAAGGGCACCGCCCGCGAGGGCAGCGTCTCCACCACCGACACCTACAGCCTGAGTGGCGTTACCGCCGGCATGAGCGAAATCGCCAAATGCGGCAGCTGACGCCCGCCTGCGGCAGCTGATCCCGGCTGCCGCTGTCCGACACCTCCAACCCTGGCAGACCTTTCCATGACCATCGTCGTCCAGCCGGTGCCCGAGGGCACCACCGCCACCGCGGCGCTCCGGCGCCCGGGTGCGGCCGAAAAGATCGCGCAGACCACCGCCCCGGTCACGCTGGTGCCCGGCGACGGCCGGCGCACGCTGATCGGGCTGGACCGCCAGGAACTGGAAGCCGAGATGGCGGCCCTGGGCGAGAAGCCGTTCCGGGCCAAGCAGCTCTGGCACTGGATGTATTTCCGCGGCGCCCGCGACTTCGACGACATGACCAATGTGCCGAAGGCGTTCCGGGCGAAGCTGGCCGAGCATTTCGTCATCGGCCGGCCCGAGATCACCACCGACCAGCTGTCGAGCGACGGCACGGCCAAGTGGCTGCTGCGTTTCGCCGACGGCCGCGAGGTGGAAACGGTGCACATCCCCGATGACGGCCGCGGCGCGCTCTGCGTCTCGTCGCAGGTGGGCTGCACCCTGACCTGCAAGTTCTGCCATACCGGCACCCAGACCTGGGTGCGCAACCTGTCGGCTGCCGAGATCACCGCCCAGATGCTGGTCGCCCGCGACCGGTTGGGCGAATGGCCGACGCCGACCGATGCCAACCGGCTGATCTCGAACATCGTCCTGATGGGCATGGGAGAGCCGCTGTACAATTTCGATGCGGTCGCCAAGGCGATGCGTATCGTGATGGACGGCGAGGGCGTGGCGCTGTCGCGGCGCCGGATCACCCTTTCCACCTCGGGCGTGGTGCCGATGATGCAGCGCTGCGGCGAGGAGCTGGGGGTCAATCTGGCGGTGTCGCTGCATGCGGTGACCGACGATGTCCGCGACGTGCTGGTGCCGATCAACCGGAAATACCCGATCGCCGAGCTGATGGAGGCCTGCCGGACCTATCCGGCCGCCAGCAATGCCCGGCGGATCACCTTTGAATACGTCATGCTGAAGGGCGTGAACGACAGCCTGGCCGATGCCCGCGAACTGGTCCGGCTGCTCGACGGCATTCCGGCCAAGGTCAATCTCATCCCGTTCAACCCCTGGCCGGGCTCCACCTTCGAATGCTCGTCCTGGACCCAGATCCGCAATTTCGCGACCTATCTGAACGATCAGGGCTATTCCTCGCCGGTGCGCACGCCCCGTGGCCGTGACATCCTGGCCGCCTGCGGCCAGCTGAAATCGGCCAGCGAGCGGGCCCGCAAGAGCCGCGAAACCGTGGCTGCCCCCGAGCCCGAGGTGATGGACGCAGCCGAGCGCGAGGCAATGGCGGCGGCGCTCGCCCTGCATTGAGCGCGGCTTCCGGGAACGGCTTCTGGGAACCCGCCCGGCTTTCCGCAGGTTGGGGGTGTCGACGGCGCATGGCGGCTCCATATGGAGTCGGGTGGGCCACACACCTCTCGCGGAGATCCTGCATCATGAACTGGACCACACCCCAGATCGTCGAGACCCGGATCGGCATGGAGATCAACGGCTACATGCCGGCCGATTTCATCACCCCGGAAGACGCGACCGACGCGGAGACCACTGGCGCCGAAGGCTGACGGCGGGTGCGGATCCTCGTGCTCGGTGCCGCGGCGGGTGGCGGCTTCCCGCAATGGAACTGCCGCTGCCCGGTCTGTGCGCTGGCCTGGGCGGGCGATCCGCGGGTGCGGCCACGCACCCAGTCCAGCCTGGCGCTCTCGGGCGATGACGGCCGGTCCTGGGTGCTGCTCAACGCCTCGCCCGATCTTCGGGCCCAGATCCTGGCGACGCCGGCCCTTCATCCGGCAGAGGGGGCCCGGCACAGCCCGATTGCCGAGGTGGTGCTCGCCAATGGCGATGTCGACCATACGGCTGGCCTGCTGAGCCTGCGCGAGCGACAGCCCTTCCGCCTGCATGCGGCCCAGGCCACGCTGGACATCCTGGCCGCCAACCGGATCTTCGACGTGCTGGCCGAGGATATCGTGGCGCGGCAGCCGCTGCCCCTCGACCGGCAGGTCGATCTGGCGGGCGGGCTGACGATGACGGCCTTTCCCGCCCCGGGCAAGGTCCCGCTCTATATGGAAAGCGGTACGGTCGATCCGGCGGAGACGGTGGTCGAAGATGGCCGGGTGCTGGGTTTCGTGTTCGCAGCCGGCGGCCGGCGGGCCGTGTGCCTGCCCAATTGCGCCGCGGTCACCCCCGCGGTGCTGGCGCGTGTGCGGGGGGCGGATGTGCTGGTCTTCGACGGCACCACCTTCACCGACGACGAAATGCCGCGGCTCGGCCTGTCGCCCAAGACGGCCGCGCGCATGGGGCATCTGGCGATCGACGGGCCCCGGGGCTCGCTGGCCGGCCTTGCCGATATCCGCGCCGGCCGACGGGTCTATGTCCACATCAACAACACCAACCCGATCCTGATCGAGGGCGGGCCCGAACGCCGCCTGGTCGAGGCGGCGGGCTGGGAGGTCGCCCATGACGGTATGGAGATCGTGCTGTGAACGACCCGCTACCCCGGATCGATGCCCCGCTGACGCCTGACGGGCTGGAGGCGGTGCTGCGCGAGGTGGGGCGGCGGCGATATCACGACCGCCATCCCTTCCATCGCCGCCTGCATGGCGGCGGCTGCACGCGCGCCGAGGTCCAGGCCTGGGCGCTGAACCGGTATCTTTATCAGGCGGCGATCCCGCGCAAGGACGCCACCATCCTGGCCCGGATGGAGGATCCGGCGCTGCGCCGGGCCTGGCGGCAGCGGATCATCGATCATGACGGCGAGACGGAGGGCGAGGGCGGTATCGCCCGCTGGCTGCATCTCACCGATGCGCTGGGGCTGAACCGGGCATTGGTGGTCTCAGGGCGGGCCGCCCTGCCGGCGACGCATTTTGCAGTCGAGGCCTATGTGCAGTTCTGCGCCACCCGGCCGCTGCTCGATGCGATCGCCTCGTCGCTGACCGAACTCTTTTCGCCCAAGGTGATCGGCGAACGGGTGAGCGGCATGCTTGCCCATTACGACTTCGTCGACGACCGCGCGCTCGCCTATTTCACCGCCCGGCCGCCCCAGGCGGAGCGCGACGTGGTCTTCGCCCTCGACCATGTCCGCCGCCATGCCACCACCCTGGAAACCCAGCGGGCGGTGGTCGAGGCATTGATCTTCAAGACCGGCGTGCTCTGGGCGCAGCTCGATGCGCTCTGGCACGGCTATGTCACCGGCCAGCTGCCGCCCGGCGCCTGGGATCCCGACGCCTGGGCCGGGCCCGATGCCGACCGGGTGTGGACATGAACGGTGGCGAGCTGCCCGATCCGTCCGCACGGCCGCGCCTGGCCCGCGGCGTTCGGCTGCGCCAGGACCCGGTGCGCAACCGCATCATTCTTCTGGCGCCGGAAAGCGTGATCGAGGCCAATCCGAGCGCGCTGGCGGTGCTGAAGGCCTGCACCGGCGAGGTGACCATCGCGGCCATGGCCGCGGATCTGGCCGCCCGCTTTGGTGCCGATAGGGCCCTGGTGGAGGCCGACATCCGGCGGCTGATCGCCGATCTGGTCCGGCGGCGCCTGGTGGTGCTGGCATGAGATACCGTCACGCTGAGCAAGCGCTTTTTTCAGTCGGCGAGCTTTGGCACGAAGGGTTTTCGAGCCTTGGCGACGGCGTAGACGGCGACGA